>JAEEGJ010002679.1_pt1 | contig 83354 bp, 66 predicted proteins | sample 8958761 | NCBI WGS metagenome assembly JAEEGJ01 (sample SAMN16246546, study PRJNA631951) | gut metagenome | biome: gut microbiome; feature: rumen; material: RS-attached | host: Bos | place: Iran: Karaj | collected 2018-10
TTAGAATTAATGTCAGATAAGATTAAACCAAGTGAAGTCTCTCAGGTCCTCATCGACCAGCTCAAGGGTATTTCCAACGCCGAGAAATTCGACGAAGTGGGTACTGTGCTGACTGTCAGCGATGGTGTGGCCCGTATCTACGGACTGCGCAACGCAGAGGCAAACGAGCTGCTGGAATTTGAGAACGGCACGATGGCTATCGTGATGAACCTGGAAGAGGACAACGTCGGTTGTGTGCTTCTCGGTACCACCTCGGGCATCAAAGAGGGTATGGTTGTTAAGCGTACGAAGCGTATTGCCTCTATCCGCGTCAACGATAACATGCTGGGCCGCGTCATCAATCCGCTGGGACAGGCTATCGACGGCAAGGGAGACATCGATTTGAAAGAGGCATTCGAGATGCCGCTCGATCGTAAGGCTCCTGGTGTGATCTACCGTCAGCCCGTGAAGGAGCCGCTGCAGACAGGTCTGAAGGCCATCGACTCGATGATCCCCATCGGGCGCGGACAGCGTGAGTTGATCATTGGTGACCGTCAGACGGGTAAGACCGCCATCGCCGTTGATACGATTATCAACCAGAAGAGTTTCTATGAGGCAGGCAAGCCTGTCTATTGTATCTATGTAGCCATCGGCCAGAAGGCTTCTACCGTTGCCGCCCTCGTGTCGACACTCCAGGAGCACGGTGCCATGCCTTACACCATCGTGGTTGCCGCTACGGCTGCCGATCCTGCCGCCATGCAGTATTATGCACCGTTTGCCGGTGCTGCCATCGGTGAGTACTTCCGCGATCGCGGTCTGCCTGCATTGGTAGTCTACGACGACCTCTCGAAGCAGGCTGTGGCCTATCGTGAGGTGTCGCTGATCCTGCGCCGTCCCTCCGGACGTGAGGCTTATCCCGGTGATGTGTTCTACCTCCACTCTCGTCTGCTTGAGCGTGCCGCCAAGATGAACGAGCAGCAGGAAGTGGCCGAGCAGATGAACGACCTGCCCGAATGCATGAAGGGTCATGTGAAGGGTGGTGGCTCGCTTACCGCTCTGCCTATCATCGAGACCCAGGCTGGCGACGTATCTGCTTACATCCCGACTAATGTGATCTCTATTACCGACGGTCAGATATTCTTGGAGTCAGACCTCTTCAACCAAGGTTTCCGTCCTGCCATCAACGTTGGTATCTCCGTATCCCGTGTAGGTGGCTCGGCACAGATCAAGTCTATGAAGAAGGTGGCCGGTACCCTGAAGATCGACCAGGCACAGTATCGTGAGCTCGAGGCCTTCTCGAAGTTCTCAAGCGATATGGACGCCGTGACAGCGATGACGCTCGATCGTGGACGTAAGAACAACCAGCTGCTGATTCAGCCGCAGTACAGCCCGATGCCCGTAGGAGAGCAGATTGCCATCCTCTATTGTGGCGTTCACGGACTGATGCGCGAAGTGCCTATCGATAAGGTACGTGAGTGTCAGACATCCTTCCTCGACAAGTTGCGTTCAGCCAATCCTGAAGTCATCCAGACGCTTGCCAGCGGAAAGATCGACGACGAGACGACTGCAAAGATCGAGCAGGTGATGGCTGATATAGCAGGAACGTATAAAAACTAGTAGCCTATGCCAAGCCTGAAAGAAATTAAAGGCCGCATAGCCTCCGTCAACTCGACGCGAAAGATCACGTCGGCTATGAAGATGGTGGCCTCCAGCAAACTCCATCACGCACAGGTGGCTATTCAGAACATGCTGCCTTACGAGACGATGCTGGAGCACATCCTCAAGTCGTTCCTTGCTGCTGAAGCCGAGGCTCATACCGTCTTCAATCAGCCCCGCCCTGTCAAAAAGGCTGCGCTTGTGGTTTTCACCTCTAACTCATCTCTCTGCGGTGGTTTCAACGCCAATGCCATCAAAATGATGATGCATGCCGTTGATGACTATGCCGAGCAGATCGGGCGTGAGAACGTGGAGATCTATCCCATTGGCCGAAAGGTCTATGAGAAGGCGAAGAAGCTGGGACTGAACGTGCGTGGGGATTTCTCTGCCTTGGCTGACAAGCCCAATGTCAATCAGTGTATTGAGATTGCGATGGAGCTGGGAGGTAAGTTCTATGATGGTGAGGTTGATAAGGTCGAACTGATCTATCATCACTTCAAGAGCGCAGGCTCTCAGGTGCTTACCCGCAAGACCTTCCTGCCCATCGATATCGAGTCGGAACTGAAAGCCGATCATGAGCGCGACTTGACGAGCGTCATTGCCACGAAGGAGTCAATGGAGTATCTCAAGCAACGCGGCGAGAGGCAGACAGAGCGCTCCGAGGAAGTGGTGAAACCGCTGAACGATAACTTCATCGTGGAGCCGGATATGAACACCGTCCTTACGGAGCTCTTGCCCAAGTTTGCCCACCTGATGCTTTATACGGCTTTGCTGGACAGCAACGCTTCGGAACATGCTGCTCGAATGGTAGCGATGCAGACGGCTACGGATAATGCCGACGAACTGCTTCGTCAGCTCAATCTGCAGTATAACAAGAGTCGTCAGCAGGCTATTACGAGCGAACTGCTCGATATTGTCGGCGGTTCTGTCAATAATTAAGGAGAAAGGCTTGCGTCGCATCGCAAGCCTTTCTTCAATTCTAATCAACTATTCAAGAAATGAAGAAATCAATCATTATGGCGTCTTTACTGATGCTGACTATGAATGCCCTGGCTCTGACCCCATGGACAAAGGGAGGTTTTGAGACGGGACAGTATCGTAACCTGTTCGTGGAGATGGGATACAAGCAAGCCGATGTCGACGCGAAGTTGAAGGAAGTGTTCAACGATGTGTTCCGTGGTCCCAACAAGGTGTATTTCGAGGTAGGCGACGACATGGGTTACATCTCCGATATCAAGAACAACGACGTGCGTACCGAGGGAATGTCGTATGGTTTGATGATTGCCGTACAGTTTGGCGAGAAGGATATCTTTGACCGTATCTGGCGCTGGAGCAAGACCTACATGCAGCACCAGTACGGGCAGCGTTCAGGCTACTTTGCCTGGAGCTGTAAGACGGATGGCTCGCACAATGCCGAGGGTGCCGCCTCTGACGGTGAACTCTATTTCATCACGGCCCTCATCTTCGCTTCAAACCGTTGGGGCAACGATACGGGTATCAACTATCTGGCAGAAGCCCAGAATATCCTTGCCAGTATCCAACCGCGTGCCATCAGGGATGAAATGTCGCCGCGCCAGATGGGTGATGGACCGATTGCTCCGCCGCGTAGCACCGTCTCCTATCTCATCGACCCGAACACCAAACTGATCACCTTTACCCCTGACGGCTTCGGACAGCGCTTCACCGATCCCAGCTATCATATTCCCGCTTTCTATGAAGTATGGGCCAAGTGGGCTGGCGACGGTGCTTCAGACTATTGGTATGAGTGTGCCCAAAAGAGCCGTGAGTATCTGCACAAGGCCACCCATCCCGTGACCGGTCTCAACGGCGATATGACGCAGTATGATGGTAGCGAGATGCAGATGCCCCGTTTCCCGGGAATGCCTGAACCCAAGGAGGGAGAAAAGCCCCGTCGCAACGGTGTGAACAACTTCCGCTACGACTCCTGGCGCGTACCGATGAATATTACCCTCGATTATGAGTGGAGTTGTGCCGATGCCGAGTGGCAGCAGCAATATGGTGAGAAGATCCAAAACTTCTTCTATTCGCAGGGTGTCGATACCTTCATGGATCAGTATCGCCCAGACGGTACGTTGCCCGAAGAGGATGAGATCCTGCCTGCTGGCGGTTTCCGCAAACTGCGTCACAGCATCGGCCTCGTGGCTACGACGGCTGCTGCCTCGCTGTTGTGCTCACACGACAAGAGCAAGGAGTTTGTCGATGCCCTGTGGAATGCCAAGCACGAACCCTTTGAGGATGGCTATTTCGATGCTTACTACGATGGGCTGCTGCGCCTGTTTGCCTTCATGCATCTCAGTGGCAACTACCGCGTCATCCCGCCACAGCAGTAAGCTGCCTCAACACTTAGAGAAGACCAGACAAGACCAGTCGTGGTCTTCTTTTTTTGTCTGAAGTCTGAGTCCCAAGGTTTCCGCTTTCCCGATGAGCAGCGCGTTATCCGCCGTGTAGAATCCGCTCAGGATTAGGTGGGCGCCTGCAGCCATCTTCGTGCAGAACTGCGGCATATCCGCCAGAAGGATATTACGGTTGATGTTGGCCAGTACCAGATCAAACAGCCCTTCTACCTTATTCAATACCGTCGCATCGCCCAGCAACGATTCGAAATGTGCATCCACACCGTTGATGACGGCATTATGGCGGGCATTGTCCACACTCCATTCGTCGATGTCATAGCCTACTGCCTTTGTAGCGCCGGCCTTGAGGGCGCAGATGGAAAGGATGCCAGTGCCCGTGCCGCAGTCGAGTACGGCAGGCTTCGTCGATGCAGCATCGGCTAGTTCCAGAATCGTTTCGCAGATCATGCGGGTGGTCTCGTGGGTACCTGTACCGAAGGCCATGTGGGCATCGATCTCGATGGCGATGGGGTATGCTGTCTCTGGCAGATGACGCCCGTCGTGAATGGCTAGTCTGTCGGCAACGATGATGGGCTCAAAACCTTCCTGTTCCCATTGTTCGTTCCAGTCGCGGTCTTCTGCAGGACGCACATCCAAGGTGACGGTCGTACCTTCAAAGGGGAAATCCTGGATTATCGCATCGAGGGCACTCATGTCGAACAGTTCCTGCTGGACGTAGCCCAGCAAGCCTGTCTCCGTCTCTTCAAAGGTCTCAAAACCAGCCTCGCCAGCCAATGCTGCCAACAGGTCGCTGGCATCGGCAGAGTAGGGGGAAATCGTGAATTCTACTTCGAAATATTTCATAATGTTGTTAATTTTTGAGGCAAAATTACAAAAAATAGGGAAAATCCTACCATAAGTTAGGGTTTTTCCTTAATTTTGCACTTAAATTGTTTGTATTTTTGCAACGTGAAATATTAAAACTTGAATAAAGATGAAAAAACTGTTACTGATTTCCATGCTCATCGGAGCTATGCCGCTGGCACTGATGGCTCAGGATGACGACCTCTACTTCGTTCCTAAAAAGAAGAAGATGATAGAGGAAACAACAGAGCGATATGCTGCGCAAAAGAGCGACGCCGTCAATAACGACGTGATTGATTTTACCCCCGAGCAGGGCGTCTATCCCGATTCGCTCGAGGAGGATTTCAAGATCACCAAGCGCATGAGCCGTTTCGATGATTACGTGCTGGCCGACAGCGCAGCCTTCTGGGCAGGCTATGAGGCAGGACGTGACTCATGGGGCTGGCATTCGCCTTTCTACTATAGCCGCTATGGCTGGTACGATCCTTGGTATGATCCTTGGTATAATCCCTATTACTACACCAGCTGGCGCTATGGCTGGTATGACCCTTGGTACTATGGCAGCTGGCGTTACGGCTGGTATGATCCCTGGTACTATGGTTATGCAGGCTGGGGCTGGCCTTACTACCGTCATTACTATCCCACTTATGTGGTTGTAGGTGGTGGTCCGCGCCATTCTCACATCGGTACAGGCACCATTCGCCGTGATGGTAGCACCGGCAGTCATTACTATGGCGGCTATCGGGGTGCTGTGGCAGGCAACAGCAGTCGTATGAGCAGTCTGCGTCATCGCGCAGAGTCGTTGGGCGGTTCTCGTCGCACCAGTGGCAATACGGTTCGTAGCGGCAGCGGTAACTTCAGTGGCTATCGTGGCGGCAACTCTGGTGGCAGTTATAACAGCTCGCGCAGCACCGGTAGCTTCAGCGGTTCTCGCAGCTCTGGCAGCTTCGGTGGTGGCAGTAGCACGCGCAGCAGCGGTGGCAGCTTCGGCGGTGGTGGCTCTCGCGGTGGCGGTGGCGGAGGTGGTGTCCGCATGGGTGGACGTCGATAACGCCAAACATTGACATATTTGTAATCCATTAAATATTGACCATTATGAAGAAAATCTATTTAGCAGCCTTCGCGCTGATGGGTGCTCTGTCAGCAGCTGCACAGGATACATACGAGAGTGGCCGCCTCTTGGGCAGCGATCTCAACGGAACAGCCCGCTATGTGGGTATGGGTGGTGCGATGGATGCTCTTGGCGCCGATATCTCCACCATCTCTTCGAACCCTGCAGGCATCGGCTTTTTCCGTCACTCTAACATCAGTCTGAGCATGGGTGTCGTGTCTCAGCAGGATGCCAAAAAGTTCGACGATCTGAGCAAGACGAATGTCAGCTTCGATCAGGCAGGTTTCGTGTATTCCGCCCGCATCAGCAGCGGTTCGTTTATCAACGTGGCCTTCAACTACCACAAGAGCCGTAATTTCGACCAGATACTCTCGGCAGCAAACTCGCTCAGGGGCGCTTCCCAGAATGGACTGACCTACAATAAGGCCGAAAAGGGTATCTATGAGTTCGATTTCAATAATCAGGGTGAGATTATCGGCTATGAGGGCAAGGATCGCTCTTGGTCGTACAGCGAGGCCGACTATATGAATGCCAACGCGCTGATGCTCAATCCCGACGATGCCTCCATCTATGCTATTGATGCCGATAAATACACCTTCGATCGTGCCCATCGCGGCTGGATTGCCAACTATGACTTCAACGTGAGTGGTAATGTAAACGACCGATTCTACTGGGGTCTTACCGTTGGTGTGAAGGATGCCAATTATCGCGGTTATAGCGAATATGGTGAAAGTCTGGTCGACAAGAATGGCTCCTGTGGCTCTGTCGTGGTTGGCGACAGTCGGAAGATTCGTGGTACAGGTCTCGATCTCACCGCAGGTATCATCGTGCGTCCTATCGAGGAGTCGCCCTTCCGCTTCGGCTTGTCTATCAAGACGCCTACCTGGTATGATCTCACAGCCAGCAACAGCACATTGTTGGAGAATTATTCCGAATATGGTTCGTGGGATGAAGGCAAGAGCAATGAGTCCTATGACTTCAAGTACTATACGCCTTGGGAGTTTGGCGTGAGCCTTGGTCATACCATCGGCAATCAGGTGGCTCTCGGTGCCGGCTACATGTTTTCCGACTACAGCGCCTCTAAAAACCGCGTGAACAAGGGTGACCGCTACTGGTACGACGATTATGGCTATTCGCCTTCTTATACCGACGAGCCGATGGAGCGCAACACCGAGCGTTCGCTGGAAGGTGTGCATACCCTCAAGGCTGGTATCGAGGTGAAGCCTGTACCCGAGTTTGGTGTGCGTCTGGGTTACAACTACGTATCAGCCGCCTACGATAAGAGCGGTGTACGTGATATGACCCTCGATTCGCCGGGCGTGTCCTATGCCTCTACCACCGACTATGTGAACTGGGGCGACACCCATCGCGTCACCTGTGGTCTGGGCTTTAAGACTGGTGGATTCAACGTCGACCTGGCCTATCAGTACAGCACCACGAAGGGCGATTTCTATCCCTTCCAGCCCTATGCAGTTTCCGGCAGCGTTGGTGTCAGCGAAGTCAAGAACAACCGTCATCAAGTGTTGCTCACGCTGGGTTATACATTCTGACGATTGGCAAATCAGAATAAAAACTGAATATCCATGCGGCTTTATGCAAATAAGGCCGCATTTTTTTGTTTATTCGCCTAAAAAGTAGTAACTTTGCGGGCAATTTAATAATCAAATCGTCAATCGGAAATAGTTAAATTGTAAAATAGTCAAATAGTCAAATGAAAAAGCTTTTATTAGGAGACGAGGCGATTGCCCAGGGTGCACTCGATGCAGGACTGAGCGGCGTCTATGCCTATCCAGGCACTCCTTCAACGGAGATTACGGAGTATATCCAGGACTCTAAGCTCGCCAAGGAGCGCGGTGTGCACAGCCGCTGGTCGACCAATGAGAAGACGGCTATGGAGGCTGCTCTCGGTATGTCGTATATGGGTAAGCGTGCACTTGTTTGTATGAAACATGTTGGTCTGAACGTCTGTGCCGATCCCTTTGTGAATTCAGCCATGACCGGTACCAACGGCGGACTGATCGTGCTCGTGGCCGATGACCCCTCGATGCACTCGTCGCAGGATGAGCAGGACTCCCGTTTCTACGGCAAGTTTGCCATGATCCCCACACTCGAGCCCAGTTCGCAGCAAGAGGCCTACGACATGATGGCCTTCGCCTACGAGCTCTCTGAGAAGATGCACCTGCCCGTGCTGATGCGCGTCACCACCCGTATGGCCCACAGCCGTGCCGTCGTTGAGGTCGTTGACGAGCCGCGTCCGCAGAACGAATTGAATTACGATGCTCAGGCCTCTAACTGGGTGCTGCTGCCTGCCTTTGCCCGCAAGCGCAATGTCGTGGTTACTGGTCAGCAGCCTGTGCTTGAACAGATGGCCGTCGAGAGCCAGTACAACAAGTATATCGATGCCCCCGACCATCAGCTGGGCATCATCGCCAGCGGTATTGCCTACAACTATCTGATGGAGTGCTATCCCGACGGTTGTCCTTACCCCGTGCTGAAGATCTCGCAGTATCCCATTCCGAAGCAGCTTATCCGCCGCATGACCGATGATTGTGAGTATGTGCTGATTGCTGAGGAGGGTCAGCCCTTCATCGAGGATCAGGTGCGTGGCGTCATGCCTGGCAATGCTGTCATCAAGGGTCGTCTCACGGGCGAACTGCCACGTACGGGTGAACTCAATCCCGACTGTCTGAAGAAGGCTCTTGGCATCGAGAGCAGCGAGAACTATGCTCCTTGCGAGGATGTCACGCCGCGTCCGCCTGCACTCTGTCAGGGCTGCGGTCACCGCGATGTCTATACCGCCCTCAACGAGGTGCTGAAAGAATATCCCAATGCCCGCGTGTTCGGCGATATCGGTTGTTATACGCTTGGTTTCCTGCCACCGTATAAGGCCATCCACTCTTGTGTCGACATGGGTGCCTCGATCACGATGGCCAAGGGTGCCTCTGATGCCGGCCAGTGGCCCGCAGTAGCCATCATCGGCGACTCTACCTTCACCCACTCGGGTATGACGGGTCTGCTCGATGCCATCAATGAGAATGCTGATATCACCGTGATCATCTCTGACAACCTGACCACCGCCATGACGGGTGGACAGGATTCTGCCGGTACCAATAAGTTCGAGGCTATCTGTAAGGGTCTGGGTCTCTCCGAGGATCACCTGAAGGTGGTGAACCCCATCCCCAAGAACATGCCCGAGATCACACAGGCCATCCGCGAGGAGATCAACTATCACGGAGTGAGTGTTATCATCCCGCGTCGTGAATGTATGCAGACGCTCCAGCGCCACCTCAAGCAGAAGAAGGCCGCACAGAAGTAATAATTTTCACGGATTTCACGGTCTAAATAAACAGAACAGTATGAAAACAGATATTATACTTTGCGGCGTAGGAGGACAGGGTATCCTCTCTATCGCCACCATCATCGGCGAGGCAGCCATGAAGGAGAACCTCTATATCAAGCAGGCCGAGGTACACGGCATGTCGCAGCGTGGCGGCGATGTACAGTCTAACCTGCGCATCTCCAGCAACCCCATCGCCAGCGATCTCATCCCCCTGGGCGGTGCCGACGTCATCATCTCGATGGAACCCATGGAGGCACTGCGCTACCTGCCGTTCCTCTCAAAGGACGGTTGGATCATCACTTCGAGCGCACCTTTCGTTAATATTCCAAACTATCCTGATATCGAGAAGATTAAGAGCGACTTGGACAGTATCAAGAACGTCATTGTGCTCGACATCGAACAGGCAGCGAAGGATAATGGCGTACCCCGCTCGGCCAACGTCATCCTGCTGGGTGCTGCCCAGAAAGCACTGGGTATCGAGTACGATAAACTCGAGGATGCCATCCGCCGTGTCTTCGGCCGTAAGGGTGAAGCCATCGTCGATGCAAACATCAAGGCGCTGGCCATCGGCCGTGAGGCTCAGAAATGATTAATTGGTACGGATTCCACGGCTTTCTTCGAGAGTCACGGCTAAAAATTTAAAGCTGTTTCCGCTCGGCTATGTCGTTTGGCTCGTCCAAGAATTCGTGAAATCCGTGCCTAAAATAACAATTCAATGGAAACACCAATTAAGAAAGAAATAGTCGACGGCCTTGTGGCCGATCTTGGTATTAAGGACTTTGCCAAGGCCACCATCCGCGAGGTGAAGCAAGTTGCCGCCAAGGCAGAGAAAGCGAGTGGGGTAGAGTTCATCAAGATGGAGATGGGTATTCCTGGACTCCCTGCTGCCAAGGTAGGTGTCGATGCGCAGATTAAGGCGCTACAGGACGGCATCGCCCATTCCTATCCCGATATCCAGGGCGCTCCAGTACTCAAGGAGGCAGCCTCGCAGTTCGTCAAGGCCTTCATCGGCATCGATATCGCTCCCGAGGGCTGTATTCCCGTGAGCGGCTCCATGCAGGGCACCTTCGCCTCGTTCCTCACCTGTTCACAGCGCGACAAGTCGAAGGACACCGTGCTCTTCATCGATCCAGGATTCCCTGTGCAGAAGATGCAGCTCGAGGTGATGGGCGTGAAATATCAGACCTTCGATGTCTATGACTATCGCGGCGAGAAACTCGGCCATAAACTTGAGGGCTACCTCAAGCAGCGCAACATCTGCGCCATCGTCTACTCTAACCCCAACAACCCCTCGTGGATCTGTCTGCGTGAGGAGGAACTGGAGACCATCGGTAAACTGGCCACCAAGTACGATGCCATCGTGATGGAGGATCTCGCTTACTTTGCCATGGACTTCCGCAAGGATCTCTCCACACCGTTCCAGCCTCCTTATCAGGCCACTGTTGCCCGCTATACCGACAACTACATGCTGCTCATCAGCGGCTCCAAGGCTTTCAGCTATGCAGGTGAACGTATCGGTGTCACTTGTATCTCCGACAAGCTGTTCCACCGCCATTTCGATGACCTCTCCGAGCGCTATCAGGGTCTGCCCTTCGGTCCCGTCTTCTCCACGCGCATGCTCTATGCCCTGAGCAGCGGTACCAGCCACAGCGCCCAATATGCGATGGCCGCCATGCTGAAGGCTGCCTACGAGGGCCGTTACGATTTCCGCAGCGAGGTCAGCGTCTATGGCGATCGTGCCCACAAACTGAAGGAGATATTCTGCCGTCATGGTTTCTATGTGGTCTACGACAAGGATCTCGATGAGCCCATCGCCGACGGCTTCTACTTCACAATCGGCTATCCTGGCATGACCTCCGGCCAGCTCGCCCATGAACTGATGTACTATGGCGTCTCAGCCATCTGCCTGATCACCTGCGGCTCCGAACAGGAAGGCCTCCGCGTCTGCACTTCCTTCATCGAGGACCACCAGTACGCCCTCCTCGAGCAGCGCATGCAGATCTTCGAGGCCAATAATCCCCGCTAAAGACGTATCGCCTCTCGGGTCCTGCCTTCCCCGCCGCAAACGCCTCCAGCCGGAGTCTCTCTTCTGCCGCATCGCCTCCCGCTGTGCTCGCGCTTCCACAGGGGTCTCTCTTCTGCCGCATCGCCTCTCGCTGGGGTCTGGCACTGACGTAAAGTTGCTTGCGACTTTCTCGTCAGGTCCTGACCCTAGCGAGAGGCTCCGCCGCAAATACCCCTAGTAAGATTCCCCACCGCAATCGCCGTTTCATCTTCATTGCTTCGGCAAAGTTACGAAGAAAAACCGACGCCAACAAATTTAAGCACAAAAAAGGCACGCAAAAAAGCACGCTGCCATTTTTTAGGCTTTTAAACATCTGAATCCCTCTATATTATGTAACAAATATTCATATTCTGCCATTATAATGGGAATATCCCCATTTTAGGGTATTTCAAGTGATTCCAAATCAATCGTAAGCCGAATACCAATCCACTTACGAGAAAGACCCCTTCCGCTTACGACTGATTCATGATTGTAAAGAGCCGGATTCGATAGCGCATATTTGCTGCATAGAAATGTAATTTATATTCTTAATATCGAATTTATACTGGTTCAGTGGTTCACTGGTTCAGTTATAAAAATCCTATTTCTGTGCTTAAATTCATTTCATATTTATATATATATTTATATATATATAAATATGATACTTACTTGTGTTTTTTTATTAGAAGTTTTAGAACTGAACCACTGAACCATTGAACCACCAAATCCACTTTAGTTTAGATGATTTTAAAGAATAACGCCTATTAAGACTGAATCTACCGTCATAACGCAATTAGTGCCCGCATCACTGCGAGCACTAATTGTTTTCTAAACCATAATAACTAAAAACAAACAACAATACAATATGAAACAAACTAACCAACTTATGTATGAATCTTAAAACTGTATGTGATTTCGCTTAATCACGATGCAAAGGTACGACGAAAAATGCCTCGTTCCAAAGATTATGGCAAAATCTTCCCCGACTTGTTGCGACAAGGAGAATGTTCTGCGACAGAGTAGGGGGATTGGGATCTTGCGTGTCGCAAATGGGCGCTAAAACTTTACTTTGGGGCCTGACCCCAGAAGTAAGTTTTTGGCCAGATGTTTGCAGATATCGGCAAGATTTCGTATCTTTGCAGCATGATGAAGAAACTGTTACTTGTTGTGTTGGTGTGCCTGTGTGGTTCTGGAGCAAGCGCACAGGGTTATAGACCGTATCTGACGGTGGGTAAAGAGAGTGTGAAGTTTCAAGGAGGTTACTCTGACTTGCTGGATCCTGGTTCCGCATTCAAGATAGGGGCAGGCTGCTATGTGCCTCTTATCAATGATGTGGAGTTTTACATCGTTCCTGAACTGTCGTATTCTTCCTTTAAGTTCGAAGATCATGACTGGATACCGCGTGCCCAGACTTTCCGCTATAGTCAGATCCACTTGCCAATAGTAGCCGACTATTGTATCAAGTTCACCGATATGGTCACACTGGATTTAGGTACGGGACCATTCGTAAGCTATGGCTTTGGGAAGGATGCCATCGATAAGGGACATATGGGCCATTGGAACACAGGCGTTGCGCTCCGTGCCAGTCTGCGTGTCTACTTCCTGAAGGTTGGCTTCTCGTACGATATCGGTTTGGTCGACATCCGCCGATATGGGACTTATGACGATTCGAAGGAAAGACTCTCCATGCTGGGTCTAAGCTTCGGCATCTGTATATAATAAGTGCCCGCCACGATGGCGAGCACAATGAAGTTCCGAGCGGAAGGTGAGGGATTCAAACCCCCGATACCCGAAAGGGGTATACCGGATTTCGAGTCCAGCGCGATCGATCACTCTGCCAACCTTCCAATGTGTCAAATGCATGTAAGCCCTCGTTTGGGTTTAGCGGTTGCAAAGGTAGTGCAAAATTCTGAAACTACCAAAAGTTTTGCAAGGAAACTTCACGTCAGTCGAAAGAAAGTTTGGCCAGACGGTTCTTTAACTGTTCGGCTTCGCTTTTGCGGATGCTGAGTTTGATTTCGCAAGTGTTATCGTAAGTCTGTGAAACGATGCGGGGATTCATCTCCTTGACGATGCGCATCACATCGTTCATCATGGGGTAGGCAAAGGAGTAGGTGATGACTTCTTCTACCTGACGCGTCTCGATCTCACAGTGGGCGATGGCATCGGAGGCCGCTTCGCGATAGGCGACGATCAGTCCGCTGGTGCCCAGATTCACACCGCCGTAATAGCGCACTACCACGATGAGGATGTCGGTGAGATCGTTGGAGTTGATCTGTCCGAGAATGGGTTTACCCGCCGTTGATGAGGGTTCGCCATCGTCGTTGGCACGGAACTCTGTTCGCTCGGGCCCCAGCATATAGGCATAGCAGACGTGGCGGGCATCGTAGTACTTCTTACGATAGTCAGCCAGCAGTTCCTTGATCTCATCAACGGTGGATACATGATGAGCGAAGGCGAGGAACTTACTTCGCTTTTCAGTATAATAGCCCTCGCCTCCGCTCTTTATGGTTTTGTATTCGTCGAGCATTAATTATTATACTCCTGCCAAGACTTGATCTTCACATCGTCGAGACTCATGGCGGTGAAGGCTTCGATGAAGGCCTTGGCCAGACGGACATTCGTCATCAGAGGAATGTTGTGGTCGATGGCACCGCGACGGATCTTATAGCCGTTGGTGAGCTCGCGTGAGGTGTGGTTCTTCGGCACATTGATCACGAGACCAACCTTGTGCTGAGAGATCAGATCCATCACATTGTTCTCGCCTTTCTCATCAGGCCAAGCCACGCTGACGGCCTTCACGCCGTTGTCGTTGAAGAACTTGGCGGTTCCGGCTGTGGCATAGATGGTGTAGCCCTTCTTGGCCAGCTGCTGTGCAGGCTCGAGCAGAGAGACCTTACCCTTGGCACCACCCGACGAGATGAGTACGGCATCCTTTGGAATAGAGTAGCCTGTAGCGATGAGCGAGTTGAGCATAGCCTCATTGAGGTCGTCGCCCAGACAGCCTACCTCACCAGTAGAACTCATGTCGACACCCAGCACAGGGTCGGCATTCTGCAGACGGGCGAATGAGAACTGCGAAGCCTTCACACCGATACGGTCGATGTCGAACTCGCTCTTCTCGGGCTTCTGATAAGGTGCGTCGAGCATGATCTTCGTAGCCGTCTCGATGAAGTTGCGCTTCAGGATCTTAGACACGAAGGGGAATGAGCGCGAAGCACGGAGGTTACACTCGATAACCTTCACCTCGCGGTTCTTGGCCAGGAACTGAATATTGAACGGACCCGAGATGTTCAACTCGGCTGCAATCTTGTGGGCAATCTTCTTGATCTGACGGATCGTAGAGAAGTAGATGTGCTGGGCAGGGAATACCATCGTGGCATCGCCTGAGTGGACACCAGCATACTCGACGTGCTCGGAGATGGCGTACTCGATGACCTCGCCCTTATCGGCAACAGCGTCGAACTCAATCTCCTTGGTCTCGGTCATGAACTTGGAAACCACTACGGGGAACTCCTTGGATACCTCTGTGGCCATGTTCAAGAAGCGATGCAGCTCTTCTTCGTCGTAGCAGACGTTCATCGCAGCACCAGAAAGCACGTAAGAAGGACGCACGAGAACGGGATAGCCTACCTGATCGACAAACTCCTTCACATCGTCGAATGAGGTCAGTGCGCGCCATGCGGGCTGATCGATACAGAGCTTATCGAGCATAGCCGAGAACTTGTCGCGGTTCTCTGCGCGGTCGATATTCACTGGTGATGTTCCCAATACGGGCACACCCTGACGATAGAGCTTCATGGCGAGGTTGTTAGGAATCTGACCACCTACTGATACAATCACACCGCGAGGCTCTTCGAGGTCGATCACATCGAGCACACGCTCCAGTGAGAGTTCATCGAAGTACAGACGGTCGCACATATCGTAGTCGGTAGATACCGTCTCGGGGTTATAGTTGATCATGATACTCTTGTAACCCAGCTTGCGAGCCGTGTTGATGGCATTCACCGAACACCAGTCGAACTCTACCGAAGAACCGATGCGATAAGCACCAGACCCCAGAACGACAACAGACTTCTCGTGAGCATAGTAGTTCACGTCGTGAGCTGCTGTGTACTGCTCACCCTCGGGATTGCCGAAGGCTGGCGTGTGGGTATAGGTGAAATATAGGTAGTTCGTCAGTTCGGGATGCTCTGAAGCCACCGTGGGAATACGCTTTACGGAAGGCAGGATGCCACGCTGCTTACGGTATTTGCGCACCGTCAGGTTCTCGTGCTCCATATTGCCGCCTTGTGGTTTCAGTACGAAACGGGCAATCTGGAAGTCGCTGAATCCGCAACGCTTCACTTCGAGCAGCAATTCGTCGGGCAGTTCCTCAAGGGTATTGTATTTCTGAAGTTCATGCTTCAAGTCTACGATATGCTTCAGACGCTCCAAGAACCAGATATCAATCTTCGTGAGCTGTTCGATGCGCTCAACGGTGTAACCCTCTTCGAGTGCCTGAGCGATGGCGAAGATACGGAGGTCGGTAGGATTAGCCAGTTCCTCATCGAGGTTGTCGAACTTCGTATGGTCGTTGCCAACGAATCCGTGCATACCCTGACCAATCATGCGGAGGCCCTTCTGGATCATCTCCTCGAAAGAGCGGCCGATACTCATAATCTCACCCACAGACTTCATCGAAGAACCGATCTGACGGCTCACGCCAGCGAACTTCGTGAGGTCCCAGCGGGGAATCTTGCAGATCATATAGTCGAGGCTCGGAGCCACGTAGGCAGATGAAGTAGTACCCATCTCACCAATCTGATCGAGCGTGTAGCCAAGTGCGATCTTGGCAGCTACGAAGGCGAGGGGATAACCGGTGGCCTTTGAAGCCAGTGCAGAAGAACGAGAAAGACGGGCGTTGATCTCAATGATACGATAGTCGTTGGTCTCAGCGTTGAAAGCGAACTGGATGTTGCACTCACCGACGATACCCAGGTGCTTCACACACTTGATGGTGATCTCCTGCAGCATCTTGACCTGCTCCTCCTTGAGTGAACATGTGGGAGCCACAACGATTGACTCACCCGTGTGAATACCCAGCGGATCGAAGTTCTCCATCGAGGCAACTGTGAAGCAGCGGTCGTTAGCATCGCGGATGCACTCAAACTCAATCTCCTTCCAGCCCTTCAGACTCTCCTCAACAAGAATCTGAGGTGCGAAGGTGAAGGCCGACTCAGCCAGTTCGCGGAACTTCTTCTCGTCAGGACAGATTCCTGAACCGAGACCGCCGAGGGCGTATGCAGAACGGATCATGATGGGGAAGCCAATCTCGTGGGCTGCCTTCAGCGCATCCTCCATCGACTCGACGGCATGGGATACAGGCACCTTCAGATTAACTTCGGCCAGCTTTTTAACAAAAAGGTCGCGGTCCTCAGTATTCATGATGGCCTCGACACTCGTTCCTAAAACTTCAACTCCATACTCTTTCAGCGTTCCATTCAGATATAGCTCCGTTCCGCAGTTCAATGCGGTCTGGCCTCCGAATGCCAACAGAATACCGTCTGGACGTTCTTTCTTGATGATTTCTGTAACGAAATGCGTATTTACCGGCTGGAAATACACTTTGTCTGCAATACCTTCACTGGTTTGGATGGTTGCGATGTTTGGGTTAACGAGTACGCTCTTAATACCTTCTTCGCGGAGCGCCTTTAAAGCTTGTGAACCTGAGTAGTCAAACTCTCCTGCCTGTCCGATTTTCAAGGCACCCGATCCGAGTACCAACACCTTTTTCAGTTCTTTCTTCATTTTTGGGTTGATTTTTGATATCCTTGTTCTTAAATCGCGTGCAAAGGTACAAAGTTTTTCGGAAACCACCAAAAATCAAACCAACGGATTGAGTAAAAGAAGCGTTAAAAAAACAAATATACCGCTTGGCGCATCCAAACGGTATATTTATGCAAAGAGGGACTGTATTTTCTATACCTTATTAATAATATACAATAGTACGCGAAGTGGTCATCTCCTGACCCATCACCTGAGTCTTGCGACTAATCCAGTTGCCTTTGTCGTCGAACTTGTAATCGGTATAGACAATCTCCATGTTATCGCCCATCTTCTGAGAGGTCAGTACACCCTTGTCATCGTAGATATTGGTCATCTTGACATCATTGCCCATCATGTTCATGGTCTGACTGGCTACTCTGCCGTTCTCCCAGGTGTACTTGACGTCTATCGTCTGTCCCATAATGGACATCTTGGCTGACTGGACATAACCATCAGCATCATAGACGGCATCAATTGCCATCTTACTCTTACCATCTTCGGTAAAGTCGATGTTGACAGGATTGCCCATCATGTTCATGCTGATAGACTTGACGTTGCCCTTGGCATCATTGGCCTCAACGTCGTGGAACTTTGTTTGTGCCTGCATAGCGAAAGGAATGGCCAGCAAGGCAATCATCATCATAATTTTCTTCATTTTTCTGTTAGGTTTGGTTTGTAATGAATAAATCGCGACAAAGGTAGTGAATCTTTCTGAAATAACAAAGTGTTTTTCAAAAAATATTCGTACCTTTGCAAATGCTTATACGATTTGACAACGATGAACACAGAAATATTACAGCAATTGAATGATGGACAGCGGGTTGCAGTAGAGTACTGCGATGGCGCCAGTCTTGTGATAGCTGGTGCAGGATCAGGCAAGACGCGCGTGCTGACTTATAAGATTGCGTGGCTTTTGGAGCAAGGAATGGCTCCTTGGGAGATACTGGCGCTGACGTTTACCAATAAGGCCGCTCGCGAGATGAAGGAGCGTATAGGCCGACTGGTAGGCGAGGAGCGGGCCAGGTATCTGCAGATGGGAACCTTCCACAGCGTGTTTTCCAGAATCCTGAGGGCTGAAGCGGCGCAGATAGGCTATAACGCCAACTTTACCATCTATGACCAGACGGATGCCCGTTCGTTGGTGAAGACCATCATCAAGGAGATGAATCTGGATGACAAGGTGTATAAGCCGTCGTCCGTTGCTGATCGTATCTCTATGGCCAAGAATCATCTGGTGCTGCCCCAAGCGTATGTCGAAAGTGCTTGGGCGAAGGATGATGCTACCCAGAAGCGCCCCCAGCTCTCTAATATATATATAAGGTACGCGGAGAGATGCCGTCAGGCGAATGCGATGGACTTCGACGATCTGCTGGTTCAGACGTGGGTGCTGTTCAAGAATCATGAGGACATCCGTCAGAAATACGTTGAGAAATTCCATTTTGTGCTGGTAGATGAGTATCAGGATACGAACTTTGCCCAGCAGGCGATAGTGTATCAGTTGACGAAGGAGCGTCAGATGGTATGTGTGGTGGGCGATGATGCCCAGAGCATCTATTCCTTCAGAGGTGCCAATATCGATAATATCCTGAACTTCCAAAGTCTGTATAAAAATACAAAACTCTTCAAACTGGAACAGAACTATCGCTCGACGCAGTTAATCGTTCAGGCTGCCAACTCGCTCATCAGGCGGAATGAAAGGCAGATACCGAAAAACGTGTTCTCGAAGAATGAGCATGGTGAACGGCTGCAGCTGAAGCCCGCCTACAGCGACAAAGAGGAGGCGATGATTGTGTGTCAGGACATCAAACGGCTCAAGCGTGAGGATCGCTGCAACTGGAGTGATTTCGCCATCCTTTATCGTACGAACTCGCAAAGCCGATCGTTTGAGGAACAGATGAGAAAGGACAACATCCCTTATCGCATCTACGGTGGACTGAGCTTCTATCAGCGCAAGGAGATTAAGGACGTGATAGCCTATTTCCGTCTGATAGCCAACCCCGATGATGAAGAGGCGTTTAAGCGCATCATCAATTATCCGGCTCGCGGCATCGGCGACACGACTGTAGGTAAGATTATCCAGACGGCCCAGAAATATGGCGTCAGTCTATGGCAGGTCATTAAGGAACCGGTATTGTTCCCGATGGACGTCAGCAAGGGTACGATGACGAAGATTCAGGCTTTCCGTACGTTGATAGAGGGTTGGATAGGACGTGTTTCTACGGAGGATGCCTACCTGCTGGGTCATGATATCATCATGAATTCGGGCATCAGCAAGGATATCTATTCTGGGCGTAATCCGGAGGATATTTCCCGTCAGGAGAATCTGGAGGAGTTCTTGAGCGGCATGCAGGATTTCGTGGAAAGCCGCCGTGAGGAGGATATGGGCGACCAGGTCTATCTGACTGATTTCCTGCAGGAAATTGCACTACTGACTGACCTTGACAGCGATGAGGGCGATTCCAACGATAAGGTGACGCTGATGACGATTCACTCGGCAAAGGGACTGGAATTTCCGACGGTCTTTGTCGTGGGTCTGGAGGAGAATATCTTTCCGAGTCCGATGTGTACCAATTCGATGCGTGAACTCGAGGAAGAACGCCGACTGCTCTATGTGGCCATTACCAGAGCCGAGAAGCATTGCATCCTGACCTGTGCCCAGAACCGTTTCCGTTATGGAAGGATGGAGTATGATACGCCTTCCAGATTCATACGTGATATTGACCCGGAATTGCTGGATGTGAAATCCCAAGTAGGAGGGGGCAGCGGTTCATTTGGCTCCAGTAGTTCATACGGTTCAAGTAGCCGGAAGTCTGAATGGATGCAGAATCCCCGACCTGTGGCCACGCAGTTCAAGGCTGATCCCAAGCCGCGAATCGTTGCACCGAGACAACCTGAAAAACCTGTAGATCCCTTTGGACCAAATTTCAAACGCGTGCATCAGGCTGTGGCGCCTCGTCCTATGGCATCGGCTCCCAATTCGGGTGATCTGCATGAGGGATGCAAGATAGAGCATCAGCGTTTTGGCATCGGTATCGTAACCAAGATTGAGGGTACGGGTGAGAATACCAAGGCTACTGTGGAATTCCAGAATACAGGCATGAAGCAACTGCTGTTGAAATTCGCCAAGTTCAAGATTATCGGATGATAAAGATTAGAGCGACTCGTCATCGGGTCGCTCTATTTCTCTCTTGCCTGCCTTGGGCAGATGTTTCTTCTTTCGGATCCAGGCCGCCTTACGGGCCTCGTAATCCTCATGATGTTTCTCCAGGAATCCGTCAGCCATATCACTACTGATCTACAAATCGGGCATATACCACCTTTACCTCTATGGGGGAGTTCTCTCCACCAACAAGCTGGGTTGTCGACAACTCTATCTGGTTGGTCACCGACGAGACGACTGTTGAGTTCGTCGTTGTAGTAGAGGTTGCCGTGACGGGGACCAGAAGTACCTTATTCCAGTTTGGATGATACGAGCACCAGTCCGGATCAACCAGACAGCCTGCGAATTTGCTGGTAGCCATTTTTGAGACAACGCTGCTGATATTGCTGAAGGTGTAGCAATTCGACAACAATGTAGCAGCATAGGATGCCTTATTGTCATAATTCCTCTTTTTCTCGAAGAAGGTGTATAAACTGTCCTTCGGTATCATCAACAGCGTCGAAGGGCACTTCAACAGATAATCATTGTCGGTGACGGAACTGTTGAGACGGTTGAAACTGATGCTGACGGACAACAGCGAGTCGTTAGGGTGCAAGTCCTTAATGTCGTCAATGGGCAATGTCACCTCCGTAAAGATACCTGCCGGCGATTTGATATAGGTACACGTAGGATCTTCGATGAGTTTGTTCAGACTCTCTTTATCGTTCGTCAACTTGGTCGTTTTCAGTACTTCCTTGGTTGATGACATGATCATCATGCTTTTGTAATCCTTGCTGTCGTCCTTGAGATGATATTTATAAGAGAATCGCAATTCTATATTCTTGAACATCGCCATCACACCAAGTCCGTCAACCATCTGGAAGAAGAATCCCGGACAGATGTTGTTGACAAACGAATAGGAATTCTTGAAATACTCTGGGTGCTCATAATAGTTATACAGGATATAATTGCCATAGTTTGAGTAAGTCTTGCCGTTTTTATCAGTATAGGCCTGATTCAGCGGAATACGTACTTTTTCTTCATAGGCCAAGAGATTCCTGACACTGTCCTTGTAAGTGAGGTTGTTCAGCGTAAAGGAAATGCTCTTCTTCAGTCCGTCAGTCCTGATATAACCCTCTGCCACCGGATCATAATTGCTGTAATAGGTCTTGGTCTCGCTCATGGGCTTGCTCATCTCCAGAAGATTGATTTTGACGGGAGTCAGCGTATCACCATAGCACTTTGACTCATCGAAATAGAGCCAGATCTCACAGGTGTCGACATTGATGCTGTCACCTGGCTTCATCACGAGCTTGTTCTTATCAGGCAGCGGGTAGTTCTCCAGCATGTTGAACTGGGTCATAAATTCACTCTTGACGTATGAATTCGTCTCGGGGTCTTTCACGATACCGATATAACTGTCGAAGTCGCGGACATAAACGGAATCAGCAGCTACCGATCTGGAATAGGCCTTGAAGATGTCGGCTTCCAAATCCAACAAGTCTGACTCAAATGTAAGCGAGGTTCCAATCGTGCCTGTATCTTCGCTGCAAGACAATATCGCCATTGCGGAAATTGCAATCGCTGTTACTAACTTTAGTTTCATGGATGTTATTACTTATTTTAATCTTCTTCTACTTCAGGCTCATCGGGATAGATCTGATCGTAGAAAGCCTCATATTCATCTGCGAAATCCTCATGATAGCCAAGTACCGGAATATTCTTTCCCTTGGCATAGTTAAGGAGTTCTTCGTTGACAACCTTATCTGCCTGAACAATACCGTCGCTATAGTCGATGGCCAGCTTGCCGAGCTCGATGAAATCGAAGTTGTCGTTATAGCCTTTCAACAATTCTTCGCGAGCCTCACGGAATTCCAGACATTTCTTGAAATTATCACCGAGATCTTTGTTCAGGTTCTGGGTGAACAAGGATGACACCACCTTCGTATCGGCAAAGGAAGGCTCATCATGATAGGCTGTCTTGACATAGAGCGGTACGACAGCACTCATCCAACCTTGACAGTGGATGATGTCGGGTACCCATCTCAGTTTCTTGACGGTCTCCAAAACACCGCGTGCAAAGAAAATGGCTCTTTCTCCGTTGTCGGGGTAATCTTCTCCCTGTTCATCTTTTTCCATCAGACGCCTGCCGAAATAGTCATCATTGTCGATGAAATAAACCTGTACTCTAGCTGACTGGATGGATGCGACCTTGATGATCAGCGGGTGATCCGTATCATTGATGATGAGGTTCATTCCTGAAAGACGGATAACTTCATGAAGCTGTCCACGACGTTCATTGATAGTGCCCCATTTCGGCATGAAAGTACGAATTTCATGATTTCGTTCCTGCATTGCCTGCGGAAGGTCTTTGCCCATGAGCGACAAATTATTGTCAGGGACATAAGGAGAGATCTCCTGATTGATGAACAAGATTTTTTTCTTCGCCATTTTTCTAAAATTTCAGCGCAAAGATACAAATAAATTTGCACAAACACGACAAAATGAGTCGGATTTTAGGAAAAATAGACATTTTATGCGGTCTTTTTATGTTTCTTTTTCAACTTTTACTATGTAAAGAGTGTAAAAATGTCACTAAACGTATTTCTGGATGAGTGCAATGAATCGCATGCCGTATTTCTGTTTCTTGTGTTCACCAATGCCCGAAATGTTACCAAACTGGTCTAGAGTGGTAGGCTTGATCGTAGCCAGAGAATGGAGCACCTTGTCGCTGAAGACTATATAAGGTGGGAATCCTTCCTCGTTGGCACACGTCAGTCGGAGCGAACGGAGGGCCTCGAAAATCTTCGGGTCTTCGACGCCAGTCGTAGGCGGTAGCCCGGGAATGGTAATAGTGGGTATCTCGAGTCGCAGCTTCGGTTTTTTCTTGGGCACTTCGTGGGTGCTATGGTCGATCACGCAGAGTTGGGCATTCTTCCTGCCGTAAAGCACATCCTTGCCGATATCGGTGATGATGACCTTGTTCCCGTCGTTGTAGGCAATCTCGATAAATCCCATCTGGAGCATCTGCAACAGGTAATCCTGCCAGTCGTTGGTGGAGATGTCTTTACCGACACCGAAGGTCTTTAGCGTGTCAAATCCTCTTTTGACGACAGTCGGCGACTTCATGCCTTTCAGGATCTCGATGACCGTTGACACACGGATGGATTCTTCCGCACGTTTCACGGCGCTTAAGGCCATCTGTACATAACGGGTACCGTCGAAGCGTTGGGGTGGGTTGTCGCATACGTCGCAGTTGCCGCAATCATGATCGGTCTGCTCGCTGAAATAGTTGAGGAGTATCCTACGCCGACAGACGCTGGATTCGGCATATTCCTGCATTCTCTTCAACTTGTCCATATTGATGTCCTGCTGGCCGCTTTGCTTGGCAAACTCGGTCAATTGGACAATATCGGCCAAAGAATAGAATAAGACGGTATCCGCAGGTGCACCGTCTCTGCCGGCACGGCCGATCTCCTGATAGAAACTCTCGATGCTTTTGGGCATATTGAAATGGATTACCCAACGGACATTACTCTTATCGATGCCCATACCGAAGGCGATGGTCGCGCAGACCACTTGTATCTGGTCGTTCTTGAAGAGCTCTTGTGTCAGATCCCGTTCTGCTGTCGACAGTCCGGCATGATAGGGAGCAGCGTTGACGCCTCTCTTCCTCAAGTCGGTAGCCACCTTTTCTGTGGTCTTACGGCTCAGGCAGTAGATAATTCCAGAATCCATCGGTCTGGCTTTGATGAAATTCAGGATGAAGTTCATCTTTTCAGCAGACTTATAACCTCTTTTGACAGAGAGACTTAGGTTCGGTCGGTCAAAGCTAGAGATGAACTCTTTGACATGCTTGAGTCTCAGTTGTTCGACAATGTCCTGACGCGTGATTTTATCAGCTGTAGCCGTCAGCGCCATCATGGGTACATCGGGAAAACGGTCGCGTAAGGTTCCCAATTGGGTGTACTCTGGTCTGAAATCATGCCCCCACTGACTGATGCAATGAGCCTCGTCAACGGCAAAGAGGGAGATTTTGATATGACTGAACAGGTAGTCAAGCTCTGCCAGAAGCTTTTCGGGAGACACATAGAGGATCTTGACGGCGCCAGACAGGCATTTCCGCCTGATAAGCAGGTCGGCAGTACTGTCGTTGCCGCTGTTCAGGGCTTCGGCATCAATGCCATTGGAACGAAGGGCCTCCACCTGATCTTTCATCAGACTGATCAACGGGGATATGACCACAACCGTACCTGGCATCGTCAGTGCCGGAATCTGATAGCAGATGCTTTTTCCACCACCTGTCGGCATCAGTACCAACGCATCGTTTCCTGCCATCACGTGACGGATAATCGCTTCCTGGTTTTGTCTAAAGGATTCGTATCCAAAATAGCTCTTCAGAGCCTCAAATATGTCCATAAAATTGAAAATTTGCACAAAGTTAGTCATTTTTTTTTAAAAAACATTTAAAAAGTATTGTTTATTTGATTTTTTTTTGTATATTTGCGCATTAATCAACTAATCCGTGTTGAAAAATGGGTAAATATAACATCACAGAAAAGAAGGAAAAAGAGGCAGCTTACCGAAGCTTGGTAAGCCCTAGGATGATGGACGAAATGCAGGAAAAGATTATGAACATCATCGTGATGCAGAAGAAGTATCGTGACAAGGACTATTCCGCTAAAAAGCTGGCAGAAGACCTTGGTACTAACACACGCTACATCTCTGCTGTTGTAAATGTGCGTTTTCACATGAATTACACGTCGTTTGTAAACAAATACAGAATCGACGAGGCTATGACGATTCTTGTGGACAAGCGCTATCAGAATCTCCGCATGGAAGAGGTGAGCGACATGGTTGGCTTTGCCAATCGCCAGTCTTTCTATGCGTCATTTTACCGTGTAGTAGGAGTAACACCTCGTGATTATCGGCTGCAGCATCTGAAACAGCATCCCGCCATGAGGGCGAAGCGCGGAAAGAAGGAGCAGTAATCAGGAGGAACTGCTAACGTGGATTTCTGTTATCAAGATGAGCGATTTGCTGATTTGCAGTTGCTCAGGTATCGGTTGAACGGCTTTGACAAGTTGTCCTTGAATCAGAAGGTGCTCATTTACTACTTGTCAAAAGCCACTTTATTTGGCAGGGATATCACCTTCGACCAGTTCGGCAAGTATAATCTCCGCATCCGCAAGATGCTGGAGGTTATTTATTGTGACCAAACCATTCCCCGGGACTCCGATGAATTCAAGGCTTTCGAGGTCTATCTGAAGCGGATGTGGTTCTCCAGCGGCATTTATCATCATTATGGTTGTGAGAAGTTCAAGCCGGCATTCCCGTCAGCATGGCTTCGCCAGCAGTTGGAGCAGGTCGACGCCGTTAAGCTGCCGTTACGTGAAGGGGAGACCGTCGATCAGCTCTGCGAAGAACTGTTTCCCGTGATCTTCGATGAAACGGTACTTCCGAAACGGGTCAATAAGGCTGATGGCGAGGATCTGTTGCTGACTTCTGCCTGCCATTTCTACGACGGCGTGACTCAAGAAGAGGCTGAGGCTTTCTATAACCAGCTGAAGCAGGAGAATGCGGATTCCCCGACGCCCGTATCCTATGGCTTGAATTCTACACTTGTCAAGGAAAACGGAGAGGTTCGCGAACAGGTGTGGTCGGCTAACGGCAAATACGCTAATGCAATCCGACATATTATATATTGGTTGGAGAAAGCCGAAACAGTAGCGGAGAACGATCAGCAGAGAAAGGTCATCAGGCTGTTGATAAACTATTATGAATCAGGCGATTTACAGATATTCAATAAATATTGTATTGAATGGCTTCAGGAGCATGATTCCGCGATAGATTTCATCAATGGCTTTATCGAAGTGTATGGCGATCCGCTCGGGTTGAAAGGTTCGTGGGAAGGATTGGTGGAATACATCGATGAAGAGGCGACGAAACGTACCCAGACCATCAGCCGCAATGCCCAGTGGTTTGAGGATCACTCACCCGTCGATGCCCGTTTCCGCAAACCGGTGGTGAAGGGTGTCTCGGCCAATGTCATCTGTGCTGCGATGCTGGGTGGCGACGAGTATCCTTCTACTGCCATCGGCATCAATCTGCCTAATGCCGACTGGATTCGTGCCCAGTATGGCTCAAAGAGTATCACGATCAGCAATATCACCGACGCTTACAATAAGGCTTCTCATGGCAATGGATTCAAGGAAGAGTTCGTCATCGATAAGGAGACGCTCGATCTCATCGAGAAATATGGTGATATCTGCGACGATTTGCATACCGATCTGCATGAATGTCTCGGACATGGCAGCGGACAACTGCTGCCTGGCGTTGACCCTGATGCGCTGAAAGCCTATGGGAATACGATAGAAGAGGCGAGGGCTGACCTGTTCGGTCTCTACTATATTGCTGACCAGAAACTGCAGGAGTTGGGACTCGTGCCTGATGGCGAAGCCTATAAGTCGCAGTACTATTCATATATGATGAACGGTCTGATGACGCAGTTGATCCGGATCACCCCAGGCAATCAGATTGAAGAAGCCCACATGCGGAACAGAGCCTTGATAGCCCATTGGTGTATGGCACATGGCAATGCCGTCAGACTGGTGAAGCGTGAAGGCAAGACCTTCGTTGAAATCACGGATTATCAGGAATTGCGCTCATTGATTGCCCGTCTGTTGGCTGAGGTACAGCGCATCAAGAGTGAAGGTGACTTCGAGGCAGCCCGTCAGTTGGTGGAGCGTTATGCCGTGAAGGTCGATGCCGAACTTCATGCCGAAGTGCTGGAACGTTATCGTCATCTGAACCTTGCTCCTTACAAAGGATTTATCAATCCGATGATGCTGCCCGTCTATGATCACAACGGTGAAATCTGTGATATCCAGCTGAATTATTCGGAGAGTTATGCCCATCAGATGCTTCGCTATAGTTCAGAGTACGCCACCTTAATATAATAATATGGGGATCGATCAGCAGGTAAAGGATATCAAACAGTCGTTCCGTCAGATGATGGATGGATCGGTAGCCCAGTCGATGCGCAACAAAGGTGTTGACTACAAGCTTAATTGGGGTGCCACCTTGCCTCGACTGCAGGAAAAAGCCCGTGAAATCGGCAAGAATTACGATCTGGCCATTGCGCTCTGGAAGGAGAATGTCCGTGAATGCAAGATTCTGGCCACGATGATTATGCCTGCCGACGAGGTGCTGCCGGAGGTCATTGATATCTGGATGGAACAAATGCCGACACAGGAGATTGCTGAACAGGCTGCCTTTAACCTGTTCCAGCATCTCCCGTACGCTGCTGACAAGGCCTATACATGGATGGCCTCAGATAAGGAACTCTACCAACTTTGCGGGTTCCATATTATCAGCCGTCTGTTTATGAACGGCCAGTCGCCTAACGAACGGGGAATCAACGAGTTCATCGATCAGGCACTGGCAGCCTTACAGGGCACAAGCCTTTCCGTGAAGAAAGCGGCGATGGCAAGTATTCAGCGTTTTGCCGAATTGGGGTTGGTTTATGAGCGTATTGCCAAAAGCGCATTAAAACAGGCTAATTTAGAAATTTTATAAATTAACTTTCTTTTGTCTCAATGAAAATGCGTACCTTTGTGCGGTTTTCTGAATTTTTCGGATGAAGGAGAGTAAAATAGCGGCCGTAGAGCGGATTCTGGATAACTATCTTGAGATGAATAATCATCGCAAGACCCCCGAACGCTACGCCATTCTCAAGGCTATTTATAGTATAAACGGACATTTTACGCTAGAGGAACTCAACGAGAGGCTTGCCTCTGAACAGAAGTTCCCCGTCAGCAGGGCGACATTGTATAATACCTTGAATCTCTTTCTGTCATTAAGACTGGTTAACCGTCACCGTTTTCAGGGAAGTACGAAATACGAAGCATGTTATGACAAGAAGAGCCATTGCCATCAGATCTGTACGATATGTGGCAAGGTGACGGAAGTCAGATCGCCAGATATTATCATGGCTGTAGAGAATATGCATCTGAAGCGATTCCGAAAGGACGGGTTTGCCCTCTATGTCTATGGGATATGCAGCAACTGCCAGTCTCAGATGACGAAAGTAAAGAAACTGGATAAACTGGATAAACAGGATAAACAGGATAAGCAGAAAAGTAAGACTAAATAAATAATTATTATGAACAAAGGAAAAGTTGACGTCCTGCTCGGATTGCAGTGGGGTGATGAAGGAAAAGGTAAGGTGGTCGATGTGCTGACCCCGAAGTACGATGTGATTGCACGCTTCCAGGGTGGTCCTAATGCCGGCCATACACTGGAGTTCGAAGGTCAGAAGTATGTGCTGCGCTCTATTCCCTCCGGTATCTTCCAGGGTGGCAAGGTGAATATCATCGGTAATGGTGTGGTGCTGGCTCCCGATCTCTTCATGGACGAGGCAAAGGCACTCGAGGCAAGCGGCCATGATCTCCATTCCCGTCTCCATATCTCCAAGAAGGCTCATCTCATCATGCCTACCCACCGGGTGCTCGATGCTGCCTATGAGGCTCAGAAGGGTAAGGATAAGGTAGGTACTACCGGTAAGGGCATTGGTCCGACTTATACCGACAAGGTAAGCCGTAACGGTCTGCGAGTAGGTGATATACTTGAGAACTTTGAGGAGAAGTATGCCAAGGCCAAGGCGCGTCATGAGGCTATTCTGAAGTCGCTCAACTTCGACTACGACATCACGGAGGTCGAGAAGAAGTGGCTGGAGGGTATCGAATACCTGCGCCAGTTCCCCATCGTGGATTCAGAACATGAGATCAACAACATCCTGAAGAGCGGCAAGAGCGTGCTTTGCGAGGGTGCTCAGGGTACGATGCTCGATGTCGACTTCGGCAGCTATCCCTTCGTCACCTCTTCGAATACCATCTGTGCCGGCGCTTGCACGGGTCTTGGCATCGGTCCTAATAAGATCGGCGATGTCTTCGGTATCATGAAGGCTTACTGCACCCGTGTCGGCGCTGGTCCTTTCCCCACGGAACTCTTCGATGAAACGGGCAAGACCATCCGCGACCTGGGTCATGAGTATGGAGCAGTCACGGGCCGTGAGCGCCGTTGTGGCTGGATCGACCTCGTAGCCCTGAAGTATTCGATTATGGTGAACGGTGTCACCCAGCTGATCATGATGAAGAGTGATGTGCTCGACGGATTCGATACCATCAAGGCTTGCGTTGCCTACAAGCAAAACGGCGTTGAAATCGACTATTTCCCCTATAATATAGAAGAAGGTATAGAGCCCGTGTATAAGGAACTGCCTGGTTGGAAGACGGATATGACGAAGTTTACCTCCGAGGATCAGTTCCCGAAGGAGTTCAGCGATTACATCGCCTTCCTGGAGAAAGAACTTGAGACACCTATTAAGATTATCAGCATTGGTCCGGATAGAGATCAAACGATAGTCCGTAAATAATTGGCAATATGGCACAGAAACCAAGTATACCAAAAGGAACGCGCGACTTCTCTCCGATGGAGATGGCCAAGCGCAACTATATCTTCGACACCATCAAGCAGGTGTACCAGCTCTATGGCTTCCAGCAGATTGAGACACCTGCGATGGAAACCCTCGGCACACTGATGGGCAAGTATGGCGAGGAGGGTGACAAACTGCTCTTCAAGGTTCTCAATAGTGGTGATTACCTGACGAAAGTCTCTGATGAGGAACTGCAGGAGCGAAATGCCCTGCATCTGGCAGCAAAACTTTGTGAAAAGGGTCTCCGCTATGACCTGACGGTGCCTTTTGCCCGCTATGTGGTGATGCATCGCGAGGAACTCCAGCTGCCCTTCAAGCGTTATCAGATGCAGCCCGTCTGGCGTGCTGACCGTCCGCAGAAGGGCCGTTATCGTGAGTTCTGGCAGTTCGACGGTGACATCGTTGGCTCTGACTCCTTGCTCAACGAGGTAGAGCTGATGCAGATCGTCGATACCGTATTCACCCGCTTTGGCGTTCGAGTACAGATTAAGATCAACAACCGTAAGATTCTGACGGGAATTGCCGAAGTCATCGGGGCTGCCGATAAGATTGTCGATATCACCGTCGCCATAGACAAGCTCGATAAGATCGGACTTGAGAATGTCAATCAGGAACTGCGTGAGGACGGTCTTACGGAGGAACAGATCGAGAAACTGCAGCCCATCATCTCCCTGGAGGGCACCAACGACGAGAAACTCGATACCATCGCTCAGGTACTCGCTGCCAGTGAGACTGGCCTGAAGGGAGTGGAGGAGAGCCGTTTCATCCTCAACACCCTGAAGACGCTTGGCCTGAAGAACGAAATCCAGCTCGACCTCACGTTGGCACGTGGCCTCAACTACTATACTGGCGCCATCTTCGAGGTGAAGGCGCTCGATGTGCAGATCGGCTCTATCACAGGCGGTGGCCGCTACGACAACCTGACGGGCATCTTCGGTATGCCTGGCATCTCTGGCGTGGGCATCTCCTTCGGTGTCGACCGTATCTTCGATGTGCTCAATGCCCTCGACTGCTATCCGAAGGATGCCGTCAATGGTACCCAACTGCTCTTCATCAACTTCGGCGAGAAGGAGACAGCCTACTGTCTGCCCGCTGTGGCTAAGGCCCGTGAGGCTGGTATCCGCACGGAGATTTTCCCCGATTCATCGAAGATGAAGAAGCAGATGTCGTATGCCAATGCCAAGCAGATACCGTTTGTAGCCCTGGCCGGTGAGAACGAGATGGCAGAGGGTAAACTGACGTTAAAGAATATGTTGACTGGCGAACAGCAACTTGTTACTATAGAAAAACTTATAACTGTCGTGAACAAATGAGAAAATACATTGTCCTTTCCGTTATAGCTGCTTTGGTGCTTGTCTTCTCTGCCGCAGTAGAAGACAAGACCACCACCATATTTATTATTGGTGATTCCACCGCTGCGAAGAAAGATCTCTCAACTGGCTCTCCTGAACGAGGCTGGGGAATGGCGCTGCAATGCTATTTCGACTCTGCTTATATCAGGGTGGATAATCATGCGGTCAACGGACGTTCTTCGAAGAGTTTTATCGACGAAGGCCGATGGGACAAGGTGCTCTCTGCGATGAAACCGGGCGATTATGTCATCATCCAGTTCGGCCATAACGACGAAAAGCCGGCTGTTGAGCGCCATACCGATCCGGGGTCTACCTTCGATTATAATCTGGCAAAGTTTGTTCGGGAGACGCGTGAACGGGGTGGGATTCCCATTCTCATGAATCCCGTCGTTCGCCGCAACTTTGCCCAGAAGCCCCTCAAGAACGATGACGACGAGAAACTGCGCAACACCACCTTTGCCGATGGTTCGAAGCTGGTGGAAGGTGATTCGCTCATCGATACCCATGGACTCTATAAGGTAGCCCCCAGAGACGTGGCCCGTCGGATGAACTGCCATTTCATCGATGCCAACCAGATAACGCACGACCTGGAGCAGTCGTTGGGCGTCGAGGGTTCCAAGAAACTCCACATGTGGTACAAGCCTGGCGAGGAGCCGAGTCTGCCTCAGGGTCGTCAGGACAATACACATTATAATATATATGGGGCTCAGGTCGTTGCCAAGCTGCTCGCTGAAGCGCTGATAGAGGAAATCCCCGTTCTAAGCAAATATTACGTCGATGGAAAGCATTGAACCAATCAAGAAACCTAGCGGATGCCTCAAGGCATCAGGGCGTTTCGGCTGCTTTATGGCCATTTGTAGCTTGCTGATTATCGTTTTCTGTATCTGGATGACCATCTCATCAGAGGAACACATGAACGAACTGCGCGATGAATACGCAGCTTCCTGCCAGGAATATGAAGACGCTCTGGCTGCCTACAATGCCGATTCTGCCCATCTGAACGCAGAGTTCAATCGTATTTCTGCCCGGATTGACGAGGCTAACGCAAAGGGCGACACGATTCTCGCATCCCAGTTGCAGGACAGCCTGACGTACTATTCAGAACCTGTATGGGAGCGTCGAGGCGCCATCGGCGTCAACATCGGCGCTGCTTTCTTTGTCGCCTTCGCCGTCTTCGCCCTTGTTCCGCTCACGGTTGGCATCATTCTTTACCTCGTCTACCGCTATCGCAAGCGCCAGTATCAGCGCTCCACGATGTTGTAGACCGTCATCTTCGAATTACGTTTGCTTTCAAATCCAAACTGCTGATTACTAAGTGCTAAGCCAAGTTTGATAAAGCTTGTCTTTGGGTCAAAATTGGCATACCATTTACATTACGACAAACCCATGCTTATATTACGACAAACAGCCAGTTACCCGTAAGCAAACTGCTAAATTCTCTAGAGCGATTTTATAATCGCATACCGCCAAACATCCATTGACCGTCTGTTTAATGGTATCATATTTGGATGAAGCATCTAAACTTTTTCATATAAAAATGTGATTATTCGGAAAACTATTTGTATCTTTGCAACATAGAATTATTGATATTACACTAACATATTACATTTTAATATGAAGAAAATTAACCATTGGGTGCTGGCCGCCACCCTCGTAAGCGGCTTGAGTTTGACAGGGATATCCTGTTCTAATGAAGACAACGGTGTCACCCCATCCGAGAGTGGACAGTTGCTCGAAGTGTATGGTGTGCAGGGCAGTCAGGGCAAGGCCCGTCTGACAGTCAACGGAAAGGTACTGTTCAACGACGTTGAAGTATGGGTCGGCAAGAATGGTCTTGGCAAGACGGGCGAGGGAGATGCCAAGACTCCTGTCGGCACACTCCGTCCGCTGAGTGCCTTTGGCATTAAACCCAATCCTGGCACTACCATGCCCTACATTGATGTGAAGCCAAGCACCTATGCTTGTGACGATGATTGTGAGTATTACAACAAGATCATCGACACCGAGGAAGTCGGCCACAAGTGTGGCGGCGAGGAGATGTACTCCTACCAACCGCAGTACAACTACGGTATCGCCACCGACTTCAACAAGGAATGCATCTATCCCAAAGGCAGCGCCATCTTTATCCACGTGAAGGGTACCAAGGGCTATACCGGCGGTTGCATCGCCTTCGACGAGGAGCAGATGATTGACATCCTGAAGAACTGCGACATGTCGTTGGTCATCATCGTGAAGGAATAGAATTATAGAATATGAATCGTGGGGACAAGTGTTGATTGTCAAAGAATCAATCACCTGGCCCCACGATTCATTTGTATGCACGATGAACTTTACTTCTTGATCAGCGAGGCGACCCAGAGGATGGCTACGGCGCCGATGATGGCTGTGCCGAGTTGGCCAAGAACGCCTCCCCATGTAATGCCCAGCTGATCGAACAGCCAGCCGCCGACGAGACCGCCAAAAAGGCCAAGCACCAGATTCATAATCAGGCCGAAACCGCCACCTTTCATCAACTTGCCAGCACAGAAACCTGCCAGACATCCAAGAATAATTGATCCGATAATACCCATAATAGTCTAATTTTAATGATTAATCGGCTGCAAAAGTACACATTATTATCGAAAGTTCAAAGAAATAAGATGAATTTATTTGGAAATGTCGGCAGTTTTTATTACCTTTGCCAATGATAATTCAAAACCTAAAGACCAACAAAACGAACTTATGAAGCATTTCACCTTATTAATATTATTAGCGGCCACGATGGCTGGGGCGGCAAAGGCTGATAATGGGCTGAAGCCGAGGCTCGTGGTGTGTACGGATATCGCACCGGCTGATGTGGAACCTGACGACATGGAGTCGATGGTGAGGCTGATGGCTTATGCTGACTGTTTTGAGATCGAGGCGCTGATTACATCGGTGGGATGGAACTGCGATCCTTATCCGACGGAGTGGGCGGTGTATCTGCAGCGTGTGATTGAGGCCTATCGGAAGGATGTCAATAACCTGATGAAACGTTCTGCACAGCAGGGATTCTTGCCGATGGAACAGGAGAATGGCAGTCAGAAGATGGGCTACTGGCCCAGTGCTGACTATCTGAAGAGTCGGGCTGTGATGGGCAGTCAGCGTGGCGGCATCAAGGCGATCGGTGAAGACAATGACTCACCAGGCAGCAATCTGCTGATCCGATTGGCTGACGAGCAGGATGATCGTCCGATTTACGTGGCAGCATGGGGTGGGGCGAATACCTTGGCTCAGGCCATCTGGCGCATCAAACAGACGAGAACGGCTGAGGAACTGAAGAAGTTCGTCAGTAAGTTCCGCATCTATACGATTACGGATCAGGATATGCAGTATAATATGCGAATGGATCGTGCTTACAGTTCTCATCAATGGCTGCGGAAGTTGTTTAAGAACGATCTGCAGTTCATTTGGGATGAAGGCACCTGGCAGGAACAGTGTGAACTGGGAAAGCAACATTGGTCGCAGCATGCCAGCCATATTCAGGGCAAAGGTGCGCTGGGCAAGGAATATCCTGACTATAAGTGGGGCGTGGAAGGCGACACCCCAAGTTTCCTGTACGTGATGCCAAATGGTCTGAATGATCCCGAAGATCCTTATCAGGCCAGTTGGGCTGGCTATCACGAACGTGGACTTTGTCCCGATTCGCTGACGACGGCCTGGACCAGTTGGGAAGATCCTGTCCGCAGCATCAGCATCGGCTATAAGAAACGCTTCTATCCTGACGAACTGAACGATTTCATCGCTCGAATGGAGTGGGCCGCAGAAGGACAGGGAAATCGGAACCCCCAGATTGTCATCAATGGAGATGCCAATAGTCCTACACCTATTTATATTATAGAAGAAGCTGGACAGACCATCAGACTCGATGCTTCAAAGAGCGTGGATCCTGATGGCGACGGACTGACATTCCTGTGGTGGCTACAGCCTGAGATTGGCAAGGGAAAACTGCAGATAGCCACACCAACGATGCCATTGACGACGGTTACGATTCCCAAGGAATCTCAGGGACAGACGTTCCATCTGATCTGTGAGGTTCACGATAACGGTCCCCATCATCTTGTGGCTTATCGTAGGGTTATCATCCGAGTAAATCCTAAAAACATATATTTAACTAATAATTAGAGGCTTATGAAAGTAGGAATCCCAAAAGAAATCAAGAACAATGAGAACCGTGTGGGTATGACCCCAGCGGGAGTGGCTGAGTTGGCCCGTCGTGGACATGAAGTAAGTGTGCAGCATACGGCTGGCGAAGGCAGTGGTTTTTCCGATGACGACTATGTGGCAGCGGGAGCTCGTATCCTGCCTTCTATGGAGGCCGTCTATCGGGAGTGCGACATGATTGTGAAGGTGAAGGAACCAATCGAACCTGAGTATGAGCTGGTGAGAAAGGGACAGTTGCTCTTTACCTATTTCCATTTTGCTTGCGAGAAGGAGCTGACTGACGCCATGCTGAAGAGCGGAGCCGTCTGTCTGGCCTACGAAACGGTACAGTTGCCAAACGGGTCGCTGCCGTTGTTGCAGCCGATGAGTGAGGTCGCCGGTAGAATGGCCACATTGAATGGAGCCTATTATCTGCAGAAGACGAAAGGCGGCAAGGGCAAGCTGATCAGCGGTGTGCCTGGCGTGAGTCCTGCGAAGGTGCTGGTGCTTGGCGGTGGAGTGGTTGGCGAGGCAGCTGCGATGATGGCAGCCGGTCTTGGGGCCGACGTGACTATCGCGGATATCTCTCTTCCCAGACTGCGGCAGCTCGACATCGAGACACCAGCCAATGTACATACCCTCTATTCGTCGGAGCATAATATCCGCAAGATGCTGCCAACGGTAGACATCGTTGTTGGTAGTGTGCTGGTTCCCGGTGACAAGACGCCGCATCTGATTACGAAGGATATGCTGAAGCTGATGGAGCCAGGTACGGTACTTGTGGATGTAGCCATCGACCAGGGAGGCTGTTTCGAGACCTCAAGACCCACGACCCACAGCGATCCCGTATATATTGAGGACGGCATCGTTCATTATTGTGTGGCAAATATCCCTGGTGCTGTACCCAACACCTCGACCTTGGCCCTGACCAATGCCACCCTGCGCTATGCTCTGGCATTGGCCGACAAGGGTTGGCAGAAGGCCTGCAAGTATGATGCTGCTCTGGCCAAGGGACTGAACATCGTAGAGGGTAAGGTGGTGTTCAAGGCAGTAGCCGATGTATTCGGTCTGCCCTATGAACCGCTGGCTCTATAAAGTTTAGACATTGTATAAATTGAAATGAAATCTGCAAAATGTTTGTGGATTTCATTTTTTCTTCGTATATTTGCAGACGAGATTTAAGAATCACATTATTAATAACTAAAAAAGACAAATACAATTATGAAGAAAAAGTTCATTTGCGCCGTTTGTGGATATATCTATGAAGGCGATGCAGCTCCCGAGAAGTGCCCAATCTGTAAGGCTCCAGCTTCTAAGTTCTCTGAGTTGAAAGAAGATGGCGAGACCACCTATGCTACCGTTCATCGCATCGGCGACGGCAAGCCCGAGGGTGTCAGTGAGGAGATGATCAATGACCTGCGCAACCACTTCAATGGTGAGTGTGGCGAGGTAGGAATGTATCTGGCCATGAGTCGTCAGGCTGATCGTGAGGGCTATCCCGAGATTGCCGAGGCTTTCAAGCGCTATGCTTTCGAAGAGGCTGAGCATGCTTCTAAGTTTGCTGAATTGCTGGGTGAGTGTGTTTGGGATACGAAGACCAATCTGGAGAAGCGCGCTGCTGCCGAGGCTGGTGCTTGCGAGGACAAGTTCCGCATTGCCAAGAACGCCAAGGCTGCCGGTTTCGATGCTATTCACGACACCGTTCACGAGATGGCAAAGGACGAAGCACGTCATGGTGCAGGCTTCGCCGGACTGCTGAAGAGATACTTTGGCAAGTAATTACACAATAAATCATCAAAAAATCCGTTTTATCTATACGATGAAACGGATTTTTTATTTGTTATTAGTACTACTTTGGGTAGCTTGCGAGAACGATGATTCTTTCTCGACGAGTACAGGTTTGCGCCTGTCTTTTTCAGTTGACACCTTACAGATGGATACGATTTTCAGTCGTACCCCATCGTCAACGTATGCGTTCTGGGTTCATAACCATAACGACGATGGAATCAGGATTTCTACGGTGAAACTGAAGCGTGGGAACCAGTCAGGCTATCGTGTAAACGTCGATGGCGTGTATCTAGACAACTCCAACGGTTCTCAGACGAACAATGTGGAGATTCGCAGAAAGGACAGTCTGTTGGTGTTTGTAGAACTGACTGCACCAGAGACGCGTCAGAAGGAACCGCTGCTGGTGGAAGACGACCTGCTGTTTGCACTGGAGAGTGGGGCAGAGCAGAAAGTTTGTCTTCGGGCCTGGGCCTGGGATGCCCAAAGGCTCTATGATATGCAGATAAAGAAGGATACGGTGATAGAGACAGGCGTTCCGTTGATCGTTTATGGAACCCTGCAGGTAGACAAAGGTGTGAAACTGACCATCAAGAATACGGATCTTTATTTCCACGATGGTGCCGGAATAAACGTGGATGGACAGTTGGAAACGGATCATGTAACGATGCGAGGGGATCGGCTTGACGATATGTTTGACTATCTGCCCTATGATCGCGTCAGCAATCAATGGGAGGGTGTAAGATTTTCTGAAAGTTCAACTGGTAATGTGTTGAAATATACAGAGATACGAAATGCCGATGAAGCATTGGTTTGCGATTCTGCCAAGCTCGATCTCTCGGCCTATCGGCTGGAAATGGATCATTGTATAGTACATAATAGTAATAGTACAGGCGTGAAGATTGTCAATTCATACGCATCCTTGAACTATTGTCAATTGACCAATGCCGGAGGCGATTGTCTGGCAGTCTATGGCGGAGAAGTAAACGTCAATTATTGTACGATAGCCCAGTTCTATCCATTCTCAGCTGATCGCGGTGCAGCACTCTTCTTCTCGAACAGAGGGACTACAGCTTCGGCCAATCCGCTGAAAATCACATGTATAGGTTCGATAATGACTGGTTATGAAGATGACGTGGTGATGGGAGACGATACGAGTGAGGCCGCTTTCGAGTATCATTTTGCCAATTGTCTGCTCCGAACGCCAGCCGTTGACGACGAGGAGCGTTTCACGAATATCATTTGGGAGAAGCCGGATGATGAGGTTCAGGGCAAACTACACTTTGTCAAGATCGACGAGGACAACCTTGACTACGATTTCCACCTTGACGAGAAGTCAACGGCAAAAGGAATGGGGTGTTATTAGAACTCAGAAAACATCAGCGGCATCAAAGCCCTGATTCCATCGATCACATAGATGCATTTTCGGCCATAAAGCAGGATGCGGATAGGGTGTCCTGCACGAGTCTCTGACTCGATAATAACCTGACGGCAACTGCCACAGGGTCCTACCGGCTCGTATTGCAACTCGCCATCCGTACCACGGGCAGCAATCGCCAGCGTTTCAACAGGAATGTTAGGATATTGGGCTCCAGCAGCAAAAAGGGCCGTTCGTTCGGCACAAAGTCCCGATGGATAGGCCGCATTTTCCTGATTACAACCAATCACCACCTCACCGTTCTCCAAACGGACGGCTGCTCCGACATGGAACTTCGAGTAGGGGGCATAACTACGTTGTGTGGCCTCAATGGCAAGGTTCACCAAATGCTGTTCCTCGGCAGACAATTCTTCTATCTGACAAGCCTTAATGACGGATTTTAGTTCTACTTCTTTCATAAATTGCGTTATTTTTCGGCAAATATACGAATAATTCGAGAATTATTGCTACTTTTGCAGCAATAAAATTGCATCATGAAGAAGTTTTTCATTACCATATCACTATTTCTGTCATTGAATGCCTCTGCGCAGATACGATGGAATCAGGTTTATCAGCAGTATTTCGATCAATATAAGGATATTGCCATCGAGCAGATGCTGCGCTATAAGATTCCAGCTTCCATCACGTTAGCTCAGGGTGTGTTTGAGAGTGGAGCCGGAAGGAGTAGTCTGGCCACGAGAGCCAACAATCACTTCGGTATCAAATGTCACGGTTGGACTGGGCGGACCACTTATCAGGATGATGACGAGAGTAACGAGTGCTTCCGGGCCTATAATTCTGCTTATGAGTCGTATGAGGATCACTCAAAGTTCCTGGTTAACGGACAGCGCTATCGTTCGCTGTTTAACCTGAGTGTTACTGACTATAAGGGTTGGGCTAAGGGACTGAAAGCTGCCGGCTATGCTACGAATCCTGCCTACGCCAACAAACTGATTGAGATCATCCAGTTGTATAAGCTCTATCAGTATGACAAGGCCCACAACTACGACAAGTTCATGTCTGATCGTGCAAAGGATCATCCTGTCAATGGTTCCATGCACATCATCAAACCTTATAATAAGAATTATTATCTGATCGTGCGCAAGGGCGATACCTTTAAGTCTATTGCCGAAGAGGTAGGTATCAGTTACAGGAAGTTAGCCAAATATAATGAGCGTGACAAGCGCGATCAATTGGAAGAAGGCGAAATCTTGTGGCTGAAGAAGAAGCAGAAGAAGGCACCGAAGGATTACAAGGGTCGTCTCCATTATGTAAGGAGTGGAGAATCGATGTACTCGATTGCCCAGAAATACGGTATCCGTCTGAAGAATCTCTATAAGATGAATCATCTGTCGCCCGACCATCAGATTAGGGTAGGAGAAGGTCTCCGGTTGAGATAAAAGGAAAAAGAAAGATGCAGGTCGGCGAAACCTGCATCTTTTTTATTTCAGAGCGGAATACGGGAATCGAACCCGCCTCCCAGGCTTGGGAAGCCCGTGCACTACCGATGTGCTAATTCCGCAAAATAAATTCTCCTGATTATTATTTGAGCCGATACCCGGACTCGAACCGGGGACCTACGCATTACGAATGCGTTGCTCTACCAACTGAGCCATATCGGCAACCCTTCGTATTAACCTTTAAAATCTGTACACCCGCAGGGGCTCGAACCCTGGACACCCTGATTAAGAGTCAGGTGCTCTACCAACTGAGCTACGGGTGCATCATCATTTCAAAAATAAAGGAGGTCACTTTCCTCCTCTTAGTACACCCGCAGGGGCTCGAACCCTGGACACCCTGATTAAGAGTCAGGTGCTCTACCAACTGAGCTACGGGTGCATCCTTTCGTTTTGCGGGTGCAAAGGTACACACTTTTTTTGATACCACCAAACTTTTTGCAGAATTTCTTTGTAAAAAAGTTATTCGCGTGTGGTATGGAACCCTTCCAGGTTCTCGTAACGGCGTTTCATCATCCGATTATAGATATGCCGAATCCACAGTGGGTGGGTAACCATGAAACCAAGTCCGAGAACAGCCATGAAGATAAAAGTACCTGTCTCGCCCACCAGTACAAACCCTATGGCGGCGATAATACCAGGGCCGCTAAGCGCAATCATTTCTATGACAATCTGCATGCCGTTCTCAAAGTTTCCCTTACCTGTTACCTTCTGTTGGAGTGGAAGCGTCTGTTTGTTGTAGACCGCCAATTGGAAGATGATGAAATGGAGCAGTCCAGCTGTCAGGAACATATAGGCAATCAGCATGAGGAAAGTGAACTTGCCATTGAACACAGCAGGAAGCATCACCAGGAAGGGAATCAGTAGGGCGGCTGTATAAAACCAGAACTTGGCCTCCAGCAAGGCGATGATATTCTCTTTGTGCATCATCAGCATATCAATGTAGTTGCCTTCCTGGCCCATAATCTTCACAAGGGATGTGACGCTGAAGATGGCGAAACAATACAGACACCAGAAATTGGTCATGAAGATACTGTCGTAGATGTTGGTATAGGCAATCAGCGAAGAAAAGATGATAATGATCGTCATGCTCATGATACAACGGCTTTTCATCACTTTGTTGCGCATGTTCGACTTCATCTCAATCTTCAGGTATTCCCCGACCAGACCAAAACGATTAAGGAAGGAGAAAGTAGAGATATGCTTCAATGCCTTTTCGTTCTTCTTGGAAATCTCCTCGTAGACATACTTGAACTGGAGATGACGGTTGATGAAGAATACAACTATCAGCGCCATCAGGATGACCGGAACCAGATACCATGCTCTTCCAAAGTCGGCATAAGTGTCCAGCATCTTGGCAAAGACACTTGCCTTGAAGTTAAGGAGTAATGGTGTGAAAGGCAGCAAATAGAAGATGGCAGCGGGTATGATCCACACCACCTTCCTGTTGATAAGCGTTCGGAAGAAGAGGTATATCTGGCTGTTGAGCATAATGAGCATGACAGAGGCCAGAAGCTCTAAGGTTACAGGCCAGAAACCAGCGCCGGCTATCAGGATGATGAAGGAATAGGGGAGAAACATCATCAGCCAGAGAAAGTTATAGCCGCTAAGATGAGAGGATACGAGGAAACACTCTATGGCGGTAAAGCGGGAAATCGGCTGTAAGATGTATGGCTTGACCATCATTCCAGGCGTGGTCTGGAAGATAAAGCGCAAATAGAAATCGATCATCAGGATGATAGGCATCAGAGAGATCATCATTCCAGCCTCCCCATCGGCAGACATCGCTATCAGAATACCATAAAGAATAAGGTATAGACCGAAGAAGGCTCCGCCAATACCCATGAGGGCTTTTGCCCATTTGTTTTGCTCGAATACCGGACTGCGCTTGTAGCTCAGATTCGTATTCTTTCGAAGAAGTCTGTATAGTTTGTATCTATTCATTCCAGCCTATTTATCTCAAGTCTATTATCTCTGCCTGGGGGAAATCTTTTGCGTTAAAACGGAACTGACTATCGGGGACGTCTTGTTTCTTGAGATCAGAGATATCGAAGATTGTCCATTTCGTTCCTTGAAGCAGTTTCACTTGAGTAGGGGTGTTGGAACTCTTATTGACCGTAATGAACAGCTCACGGATCTTCTTGTCTTTCGTAGATGCGGTGAGATGAACCACATAATCCTTGCCAGAACTATTCAGCGTAGCGTCATACCCGTTCTTATAGAGGTTGATGAAGTTGTAAGGATTAATCGCCTGCAGCTGAGACTCGGTGGGAGTTGTGACGTTCACCTCGTCGTTATTCTTCATATAGGTCCACTGCGTCTTACCGTCAAACCACACGATAGCCTGAGGGGTAGTGGCATGGAACTTTCTGCCCTTAATGGCAATGGTACCGCTGGTGTTACCCATGCTGCCAGTCATCTTGAATTTGGCCTGAACACCCGATTTCACCGTGATGTTGGCTGCCGCCTTGTCAAGTACGCTCTTGGCGGTCTGCGCAAAAGTGGCGGCACTGATGAGTGTCGCTGCTATCAGAAAACAAATCTTTTTCATTATCTAAAACTACTTAAAAGGTTGTTCAAACTCGTTTCATCCTGAATCATCACCTCACGAGGCTTGGAACCCATAGCGGCTCCAACGACTCCGGCTTTCTCCAACTGATCCATCAGTCGGCCTGCACGGTTGTAGCCAATGGCAAACTTACGCTGAATGAGCGAAGTGGATCCACTTTGATTCAGAACGATCAGACGGGCGGCATCCTCAAATAGCGGATCCAAGTGCTGCATATCCACGTCTGCACTGCCACTATCACCTAAGTCAGCATCTGGGGTGTCAGGCTCCGGCAACTCAAACGGCATGTTGTAGCTCTGTTGGTTGGCGATGAATTCGTTGATTCTTTCAACTTCTGGCGTATCCACGAAGGCACACTGTACACGAATGGGCTCTGCACCACCAAGATACAGCATATCACCTTTACCTATCAATTGCTGGGCACCAGTACGGTCCAGAATGGTCTTAGAGTCAATACCTGCAGAAACCTTAAAGGCGATACGGGCAGGGAAGTTGGCCTTGATATTACCCGTGATAATCGTCGTCGTAGGACGCTGGGTGGCAATCACCATGTGGATACCAACGGCACGTGCCAACTGGGCGATACGGGCAATAGGAAGTTCTATCTCCTTTCCGGCGGTCATGATCAAATCACCGAACTCATCGATGATTACGACAATGTAAGGCATGTAACCATGACCTCCACGAGGAGGTATCTTACGGTCGATGAATTTCTTGTTGTATTCCTTGATGTTACGGGCACCAACCTCCTTGAGCAGGTCGTAACGCGTATCCATCAACTTACAGAGTGAGTTCAGGGTACGTACAACCTTGGTCACATCTGTGATAATCGGATCGGCATCCTCGTCGGGCACCTTTGCCAGGAAGTGGTTGATCAGCGGGTTATAGATAGAGAACTCTACCTTCTTCGGATCGACGAGCACAATCTTCAGTTCGGCGGGGTGCTTCTTATATAATAAAGAGGTAACGATGGCGTTGAGTCCGACAGACTTACCCTGACCAGTGGCACCAGCCACGAGGAGGTGAGGCGCTTTGGCCAAGTCGAACATGAACACTTCGTTGGTAATCGTCTTACCCACAGCACAGGGGAGTTCCATCTGCGACTCCTGGAACTTTTTCGAGTTAAGTATCGATTCCATCGATACAATAGAAGGCTTGGCGTTAGGCACTTCAATACCGATGGTGCCCTTGCCGGGAATCGGGGCGATGATACGGATGCCAAGGGCGGAGAGGCTCAGGGCGATATCGTCCTCGAGGGAACGGACCTTGGAGATACGGACGCCAGGGGCTAGCGTAATCTCGTAAAGCGTGATGGTCGGGCCGACGGTGGCCTTGATACTGCTGATTTCAACACCGAAGGTGCGCAGAACCTCTACGATGCGGTTCTTGTTGGCCGTCTGCTCGGCCATATCAATATAAGGCTTGCCGTCGTTATCGTATTTCTTCAGCAAGTCAAGTGTCGGGTAACGATAGTTCTCGAGGTCGCGCTTTGGATCATAGGGTTCCATATCCTCAAGTGAAGGAGCGACAGTCTTCGTGTCAGCCTTGTCTTCCACCTTGGCGACTTCAATCTCCATGCCGACTTCTTCATTTTGTTTTGGTGAATGCTTCGGTGTCTCTTCTTGCTGGAATACCTCATCGACAATAACTGCCTGATTGTTTCCCTTGAATTCAACGGTCTGAGGGGCAGGATCGTCAAACACCTCAGGATCATCCTCGGTTTCGAGTTGATTCTCATACGATTCAACGTGCTCTTCGGGGTCGTTGTTTGTAATCTTAAACTTGACTTTGTCAAGGAACTTGCTTGGATTCAGCAACTTACGGATGATAAAGATAGTCTCGGCGCTGATATAGGTAAGGAAGGCAATCGCCGTCAATCCCAAAAAGGCAGTAAGACCGGGTGCACCAACAAAATTTTCGATATACTGACATACATAATTGCCATGATCACCACCTGGGCTGAAGCATGCATCTTCGAACAATGGAGACAAGAACTTGGCAAATGTAATGGATGCCCAGATCATCAGGATCATCAGCGACATGAACCATTTCAGCAGGTTTACCCGATAAGCCCGGATAAGATGGATACCCAGCAAGAGGATGAAGAAAGGAATCAGGAATGCTGGCAGTCCGAAGCATCGCTTGATGAAATACCATGAGGTATAAGCACCGATACTGCCACAAGTATTGATGAATTCACGGTTCTCATTCATGATTTCTCCTTCTTTTGGGTCTTCAATCAGACTCTGATCGGCAGCACCAGTGGTGAAGTAGGATATGAATGCAAGCGTCATATAGATCGCAATACATACTAAAAGGATGCCCAAAATGAAATTCAGTTTTTCATTATGGAATATCTTGCCAACACCAAGTACACCAGAGAAACTGGTACCGCTGTTTGTCTTCTTATCTTTCTTTTTCTTTACCATATTCTGTCCGTTTTCATAAATTTGATGCAAAAGTAGTCGAAAAAAGTCAGATTTCACCATAAAATCGCATTTTTTTTGTAATTTTGCACCAAGAAATGAAAAAGTTAATATATAATAGGATTGATAAGGCGTCTGTAGGTCTTCTGAAGAAGGTTTTTTTCCCAGGAAAGATTTTTGTGATTTACACGTCTTCAGAGGCTGAGAAAGCTGTTGATTATCTTTTGTCGCAGCCCATTCTCGGACTCGACACTGAAACACGTCCTTCTTTCGAGAAAGGAAAGCATTACAAGTGTGCGCTCCTTCAGGTGGCGACAAATTCAAAATGCTTCTTGTTCAGGCTGAATCGTATCGGGATGTGTCCGGCTGTCGCGAGGTTATTATCCGATAAAACCGTCACAAAAGTAGGTCTGGCATGGAATAACGACATGCTGTCTCTCCATGAATTGGGGCATTTCGAGGCAGGTACATTTGTCGATTTGCAGACGGTTGTCAGGGAGATCGGCATTGAGGATCAGAGTCTTGTGAAGATTTATGCGAATCTGTTTGGTGAACGTATCAGCAAGGCTGACCGTTTATCCAACTGGGAACGTGATATCCTGAAAGACAGTCAGAAGTCCTATGCCGCCATAGATGCCTGGGCTTGTGTCCGTATCTATGAGGAAATCAAGCGCTTGCAATCTACGGGAGATTACGAGTTGGTAGTAAATGATCCCGAAGTCAAATCTGAAAATGATGAAACAGATATATCTGAAACGAGGTAAGGAGGAAAGCCTGTTGCGCTTTCATCCATGGGTGTTTTCCGGTGCTATCCAGCATATTGATGACGGTATAGCGGAAGGTGAGATTGTCCGTGTGCTTAACGTTCATGGCGATTTCATCGCTGTAGGACATTATCAGGCGGGTTCTATCGCTGTCAGGGTCTTGTCTTTCCGCGACGTACCTGTTGATGCTGATTTCTGGGCCTCACGGTTGGCCTCTGCCCTGAAAATGCGCCAGTCCATCGGGATTGCTGATAATCCAGACAACAATACTTACCGCCTTGTCCATGGTGAAGGCGACCTGTTGCCTGGATTGGTGATCGACGTCTATGGCAAGACGGCAGTCATGCAGGCTCATAGCATCGGCATGCATCTCTGCCGGAAGGAGATTGCCGAACAATTGGTCAAGGTGATGGGCACTCGTCTGGAGAATGTCTATTATAAGAGCGAAACCACGCTTCCTTTCATGGATAACATGCAGAATGGTTTCCTCTATGGTGGAAGTGAAGAAAACATTGCGTTTGAGAATGGCCTGAAGTTCTATGTTGACTGGCTTCGTGGCCAAAAGACCGGTTTCTTCGTGGATCAGCGTGAAAACCGTTCACTGCTGGAGAAGTTTGCCAAAGGCAAACGTGTCCTCAATATGTTCTGCTATACCGGCGGTTTCTCGTTCTATGCCATGCGAGGTGGGGCAGAACTGGTCCATTCCGTCGACAGTAGTGCCAAGGCCATCGAACTGACCAACCGTAATGTCGAGCTTAATTTCCCTGGAGATAAGCGTCATCAGGCATTCTGCGAGGATGCTTTCAAATATCTGGAACAGGCAGGCGACCAGTATAACCTTATTATCCTTGATCCGCCTGCTTTTGCCAAGCATCGTGGGGCTTTGCATAATGCCCTGAAAGGCTATACCCGTCTGAATAACAAGGCATTACAGAAGATAGAGCCAGGCGGTATCCTGTTTACGTTCAGTTGTTCGCAGGTGGTTACCAAGGATCATTTCCGTAATGCCGTCTTCACTGCAGCGGCACAGGCTGGCCGCAAGGTACGAATCCTCCACCAGCTCCATCAGCCTGCTGACCACCCGATTAACATCTATCATCCAGAAGGTGAATATCTGAAAGGACTAGTCCTGTATGTTGAATAAGGTACGCGATTTCATCGACCGTGAAGGATTACTTTCTTCCGACGGTCTGTACATCGTGGCACTCAGCGGCGGTGCTGACAGCGTGGCACTGTTGCGAATCTTACAGCATTTAGGCTATCGGATAGAAGCGGCTCATTGTAATTTCCATCTCCGGGGCGAGGAGAGTAACCGTGACGAGGATTTCGTCAAATCTTTGTGTTCGAAATTGCAGATACCACTTCACTTAATTCACTTTGATACAACAGAATACGCATCATTGCATCAAGTAAGTATTGAAATGGCAGCCCGTGAGTTGCGCTATCGATACTTTTATCAGCTTTGTGAGGATATCGGTGCCTCTGGGGTCTGTGTCGCTCATCATCGTGATGATGCAGTCGAGACCTTTCTGATGAACCTTCTCAGAGGGAGCGGCATTCATGGTCTGACGGGTATCCGACCAAAGAATGGGTCCGTTGTCCGTCCGTTACTCTGTTTGAGCAGGGAGGAGATAGAACTGTATCTCCATTCCATCGGTCAGGACTATGTGACAGATTCTACCAATCTTGTGGATGATGTCGTGCGCAATAAAATCCGCCTGAACGTTCTTCCTCTGTTGAAAGAGATCAATCCCAAAGCGGCGGAAAATATCGATAAAACCACAGCATTTCTTCGGGAAGCCGAGAAAGTATATGCTCATTCGATGGACAAACAGCGACAGGATCTTATTCAGGGTTTTCCTGACAAGTTTCCACAGAAGGTTCTTGTTTCTGCGCTACTAAGCCAACCGTCTCCAGAGTGCTTGCTTCACGAATGGCTGGTACCTTTTGGATTCAACGCAGCACAGATAGAACAGATACTATCTCATCTGAATGGAGCATCGGGTAAGGAGTTTATGACCGCTACCCATTCCTTATTCATCGATCGCGATTCCCTCATTTTGGCCCCTTCTCAGCTACCGATGAAATCGATGAAAATCCCGGAAGACGGCAACTACCGATACGATGATAATCTCCTTTTTAAAGTTGAACATACAGACGATTTAACAATTTTAAAATCAGATGATTGTATAACATTAGATGCAGCAAAGGTTAAATATCCGTTAGCCATCCGTCCTGTTCAGAAAGGAGATATCTTCACGCCTTTCGGCATGGAAGGCCACCGTCTTGTCAGCGATTATCTCACAGATATCAAGATGCCGCTTCCTGACAAACGGCGCCAATTGGTACTTACGGATAGTGACGATAAAATCATGTGGCTCGTAGGCTTAAGGACAGATAATTCTTACAGAATAACTAATCAGACAACTAAAATTCTGCGTATTATGATGAAAAAGGTATTACTATTAGCGGTTTTGCTATGTCTTGGCGTAAATAGCTGGGCAGGGCATTACAAGAACTTCAAGACGACAGCGTATGTCATTGTTCAGGATGTAAACCGAATTGGAACCGCAAAGGCCTGGGAAGCACTTTGGCCGGACTATTCCAAGAATCTGCGACTAGACAAGGTCTATCTGGAAACCTTCCGCGACAACGTGTTTGTCGATGACAAGGCCATGCAAGCGGCCATCAAGTTTTTCAAGTCGAAAGGCGTTGAGGTGTCAGGAGGCATCACCTACAACTTCTCCGGCAGCAAGCGCCAGCGTTGGGAAAGTTTTTGTTACAGCAATCCTGAGCATCTGAAGATGATCAAGGATATCGCAGAACTGACAGCCCGTTACTTCGATGAAATCGTACTTGACGACTATTATTTCACAAACTGCAAGTGCGATCTCTGCATTGAGGCCAAGGGTAATCGTTCTTGGGGCGATTTCAGGATGGATCTGTTGGATAAGGTAGGAAAGGAGTATATTGTAGAACCTGCCCATAGAGTAAATCCGAAATGTAAGGTGATTATCAAATACCCCAACTGGTATGATCATTTCCATGGATTAGGTTTCGACCTGAAACGTGGCCCCTATACTTTCGATGGTGTCTATACAGGGACTGAAACCCGTAATCCTGAGAGTGAGCAGCATCTGCAGGCTTATGAGAGTTTCGGTATCATCCGCTATTTCGAGAATATCCGACCGCAACATAATTTCGGCGGATGGGTCGATATGGGCGGTGCCTGGTATCCCGACATCTTCGCTGAACAACTCTGGTTGACATTGCTTGCCAAGGCTCCCGAGATCACGCTGTTCAATTTCTCTTCGATGATGTTCCCGTTTAAGGAGATGCCACGTCGTTGGGACAACGATTCACCCGCTTTGGACATCAAAGATCTGAAAAACGGTTCCTCTCAGCGGGGTATTACACAGCCTACTTGGGGCAGGATTGCAGATTATGCCTATGAGAAAATTGATCCTCTGCTCAGCAAATTAGGTACCCCCAAAGGAATCAAGGCCTACAAGCCCTTCAATTCCTTGGGTGATGACTTCTTGCATAATTATATGGGAATGATTGGCATCCCTGTTGAGATTGTGCCGGAGTTTCCAGAGGACGAACAACTGGTTATTCTGACGGAATGTGCCAAAGACGACCCGCAGATCTTGTCGAAGATGAAGGCGTTGATGAAGAAAGGGGGCGATGTGGTCGTTACTTCCGGCTTCTATCGGGCCATGCAGGATAAAGGCATTAAAGACATCTTTGAGATGGTTGCCACAGACAGGAAGGCCGATATTGACACAGTTATCGTAAGCGGTGGCTACGGTCGCGGTATGAATATCGGAAAGACTGCCGTACCTGTCAAGATTCCTGTCTTTACCTATTTCACTAACGACTCTTGGGAGGACATCACCACCTTGTCTTATGGCAATGGCTGGCCGTTGCTTCAGCATAGTGTCTATTCCGAAGGCAATATTTATGTATGGGTCATCCCCGATAACTTCAGTCATCTATATGCTCTGCCGTCAAATGCCCTGAACCGCCTTCGTGCCGTCATATCGAGAACGGCAGATGTGTTTATTGAAGGACCCTCTCAGGTTGCCTTGCTGACGTATGACAACGGTACTTTCGTCGTCCATTCATTTCGTCATGAACCGGTAACAGTCACTTTGGTAACCCGCAGCATGAATGGTCTGGTAGACCTGCAGTCTGGCGAAGTCCTTAAAGGCGAGCGAAAGCAAAGCCAGAAAATCAACGGCCGCGAGTCATTTGAGACCAACGCTGTCACCATAACGATTCCTCCCCATACCTTCAGAGGTTTCAAGTTGAACAAGTAGAATACAAAAGAGGGATGCTCATGACGAGTATCCCTCTTTCGTGATTCCGTCGGGATTCGAACCCGAGGCCTACTGCTTAGAAGGCAGTTGCTCTATCCAGCTGAGCTACGGAACCAACCTTTTGGTGATTTCTAGGAAATCGGGTGCAAAGGTAGGTATTTTTTTGGAATTATACAAATTTCAGACGGTAAATCTTACGTAAGTACGGTCATCAAAGGAGTTATTGCCCTCGACAAATGCCTTTGTGGCCTTAAATGTGTGGATATTGAGCGGGTCGTTACGACGCTGTTCGTCGAGTTTCTGTTCACTTTCTGCCAATGTGTTGCATAGAAATGGATACCCATCTGATGCAAAAACGATTTCATTTGGCTGGAAACCGATGGTGATGACAGGTACCTTGTCTTCGGGTATGGGGAATCCGTCGACGACGGCATAGGTCTTGTTCTGATTCTGCATCACCTGAAGCATCGTCGGTATCATGACTTCTCTGGCAGGATCATGGGCTTCAAGAAGCGAATGCTCTGCGACACCCTGAGCCAACAGTTCTCTGACGCGCTGGCCTCTCAATTCTGCCAGCTGTGCTTCGTAAGGCTTGGGATTATCGAAGAATTCGCCGCCGATGAGACACTGGCAATCGCCCACCAGCCACACTTCGCGTCGCAGTCTGCTAAAGAGGATAACAGAAGCACAAAGCCGTTCCTCAGGATGCGAGGCCATGCGACTGACGGGAAAGCGAAAGCGATAGTGCTTCCGTATCATCTTCGTAACCCCCACACAGAACTGATGGCAACTGGTCTCTGCCGCCATACGACGGATATATCTGCTAATCAGCAGCATCGCATAGCGGCCGTTGCTGATCCAGGGGATGTATTTTCGAAGTGTCTTGGAAGTGCTGCCGTCGATAACGGCAATAAAGTCATTTGTGATGACCAGGCCGTCTTCGCTTTTCTTTGTTGGGCTCTTCGGAATGATACTTTGTTCTATTATCTTCATATAATTTATTAATAAGGTCAGGACGCCCGATACGCCGCAGACTCTGTTCTATCCCACGACGCTCCTCTGGCTTGTACCAGAAGAAGTACTGCCTTTGGGCTAATTTCTCCTTAGGGCTCTTGGCGCTGAATACTTTTTCCAACGTATATGGATCGTAGCCTGTATACCAGGTCTCGGTGGCATTCGTCATCGGTGTCGGCGTAAAGTCCTGTACCTGTTCCAGATGGAAATCCAGATGTTTGGTGATGACGGCCAGCTCTGCCATATCCTCTTCACGGCAACCTGGATGACTGCTGATGAAATAGGGGATTATCTGTTCACGCAGATTCTCTTCGCGGTTAATGCGGTCAAACTGGCGTTTGAACTCGTAGAATTGCTCGAAGGAGGGTTTGCGCATCAAATATAATACCCTTTCGCTGGTATGTTCCGGCGCCACTTTCAGTCGTCCGCTGACATGCCGGCAGATCAGTTCCCTCGTATATTGCTGGGCTGACTGATTCGCCGCTTCATCCTTGCTGCGATAGATCAGCAGATCATAGCGGACACCACTGCCGATGAAACTGCGCTTGATGCCAGGCAGACTGTCTACTGCATGATACACATCGAGCAGTTTGCTGTGGTTTGTATCGAGGTTCGGACATATCTGCGGATGAATACAACTGGGCCGGCGACACTTCTCACAGGCTTTGAGATTACGACCATGCATGCCATACATATTGGCCGAAGGACCGCCGAGGTCAGAGAGATACCCTTTGAAGTCGGGCATTTCCATCACCTGCTTCACCTCTTTAATGATACTCTCTTTAGAACGGCAAGAGATAAACTTCCCCTGATGGGCCGAAATCGTACAGAAGGCACAGCCGCCGAAACATCCGCGATGAATGTTGACACTAAATTTGATCATGTCGTAGGCTGGGATACGTTTGCCTTTATATTTAGGATGGGGCTGGCGCGTATAAGGCAGATCATAAGAGGCATCCAGTTCGGCGGTTGTCATCGGAGGATAGGGTGGGTTCACCACCACGAATTGTCCATCCACGCCTTGCAGCAACCGCTGGGCATGCATCATATTCGACTGTTCCTCAATATGCCGGAAGTTCTCGGCCTGTGCCCGTTTGTCTTTCAGGCATTCCTCATGAGAATGAAGCACGATGTCTGTTTCACGGATGCCGCCAGGGATATCTTCTTTTCGGGAGAGGTAGACGGTTTGCGGGATGTTCAGAAGCGAAGAGTGATGAGTGAAGCGTGAAGAGTGGGCTTCGCCAGATGTCACGGCGAGCGAGGACAGTTGGTTGGCCAATTCGACGATTGGCTTCTCGCCCATGCCGTAGATGAGCAGATCGGCGCCGGAGTCACAAAGGATACATTTCTTCAGACAGTCTTGCCAATAGTCGAAGTGGGTGAGTCGTCTCAATGAAGCCTCGATACCCCCCAGCACTACCGGCACGTCCGGAAACAGTTGCTTCAGGATCTTCGTATAGACTATCGTCGGATATTCTGGTCGCATGTCGTGCCTTCCGTCAGGACTGTAGGCATCTTCGGAGCGTAAACGGCGGTTGGCGGTATATTTGTTCACCATCGAGTCCATGCATCCCGGTGCTATTCCGAAGAACAGTCGTGGCCGCCCCAGTTTCTTGAAGTCCCTGAAGTCGCCATGCCAGTCTGGCTGTGGTACGATGGCCACGCGATACCCAGCGGCCTCAAGTGTACGACCAATCACGGCCGCCCCAAACGAGGGGTGGTCTACATAGGCATCTCCCGAGAACAGGATGACGTCAACCTCATCCCATCCTCGGAGATCCAGTTCCTTTTTAGTGGTCGGCAGGAAATCTGTCAGTCTATATTCTCTCATCAATTAAATGGCGTCCCCTGGAAGGCCCGAGTTGTCATACCGAGGTTCGCATTGCTCTGATTCTTCCAGTTGATAAAGAGCAAAACCAGTTGCTGCAGCCCGTATGCCTTCATGTTGGGATGATAGATGACATCCAGACAGAGATCCAGCAGATCCTTGTCTTTGCCTGCATCACCTTCAAGCAGGCTACGGATGTTCAATTTCAGTTTGTCAAGAACCTGCTCATCCACGTAACCATTACTGTCGATCAGATCACGGAAAAGCTGATACTTCTCAATTGTCTGCAGATGTTGGTCTGCAATCTCGATACTTCTTGTACCTGACGAATTAGTTTGAATCTTCATTTTACAAATAGGTTTTAGTTAATTATTGAGATTGTAATAAGAATCGGAGCATACCTTTCATGAGAGTCTCTCGCTGGTGTTCGTCCTTGATACACTCGAAGGGGAAACCGAGCGTCAGGGCTTTATAGTCCTTGCCGTCATAGCCCACACAGGCACTATACTCGTCGGCATAGGTCATGGCAGAAAAGGCTGGGGCGACAGGCTGGAGGATGTCGGGATGGGTGGCGGCATAGTGGGTCTCGTTCAGATGACGGTAGAATTCGAACTGCATGCCGAGACCGTTGATCTGCTCACGTTGCAGACTGTCAATGTTGGTCCCTTCGTAGGAGCACTTCAATAGTTCTTCGAGGAAACGGCGGTCGGAGGGCATCTTCATGTCGGCACCGACATAGGAACCGCTGACGAGCAGGGCTCCGCCACGACTGGCAAACAACTGGAGATGCTTGCGGAGCACAGAGGGGAAGGCCTGATACTTGCGGAGCGACCAACCGTCATTCTTCTCCAGTCCCAGGATCAGATCCACCAGATTGTATTCTGTGGGATAGACCTCGTTGCTGATTAAAGCCTCCGATGAACAGCTTGAGATGCTGTAACGTTGTGTGGCAGCCATTGCTGCGGCATGGGTACGGATATAATTGAAATCATTTCCGGCGATAAACTGTCCAACCAGCGAGTCGTTGGTATAGCCCAGTCCGTTGGCTGTCATCTTACCCATCATCGATTTGCTGAAGCCTGTCTGATAACCTGCCCATCCAGCTGTCTTGCCATAGGTCACACCGACATCCATCGTAAGATCAAAGCCCTGTTCTGCCGCATTGTCTCTTACGGCAGGTGAAGCCAGACGATGGAAGCCGTTGACAATCAGGATATTCTTCTGAGCCTCAGGCACATAGAAAGTCGACACGACCTCACTCGGGAAACTCTTGCCACCATTGTTCACAGCTGCAACACGAAAACTGTAAAGCGTATTCGGTTCGATATCCAAGAGGGCAGAGGTTTGCTTTCCTTTGAGATAGCGGCCATTGTCAAAACCGTCATTTCCTACGGCAGTATAAATAATGTATCCCGTGGGCGCGGCAGAGGGCTCGTCGATGTCGGCAACAGCATTCCAGCTGAGTTTTGCCTGCCCTTTTGAAGTCAGCTCAACACGCAGATGATTGGGAGCCAAGGGGGTGACGGTATAGTAAGTGTGATGCATCCTGCTGACATAGCGGAGCAGTGCCTTGTAGATGCTGCGGGCAAAGTCGAACTTGAAGTTGGGATCCTGACCATAGCGCATATCGGCAAAGTTCTGATGCGACATAGTCTCCAGAATGGCACTCGGCACTTCGGGGACTCGGGTTTCAGAATAGTTCCTGTCCCAGAGTTCACGCATCTGCCAGTTGCCATACTTCCGGACCATTTCCCTAGGCACCGTCGAGAGTAGTTCGTCGGCAAGGTCACGCGACAGGAGTCTCGAATGTCCTGTACCCAGTATGCTGTCGTTCAGATAGGTTGTACAGATAGCCAGTGTTCCCGTATGCGATCTGCCGTCAGTTGTATAGCCGGCATCACTGTGAATGGCCAGGGAGAGTTCAAGTGGCACTTTCCGTCCGGTGGTATCCGGCATATAGCAGGAACCGCCGCCCAGATAGTTCATCATGTGAGACCGCACATTGATGTCGTCGCCATAGTCGTCTTCACCGTTCTTGGATGAATAGACATCATAGGGCATTCCTGCCCACTGACCATAATAGCGGGCACCTTCCAGACAACGGGGCAGTCCGCTGGTCGTAAAACCGCGACGGATATTACCCATACCACCGCCGAATCTGACGGCATCGGCCGTCACAACACCTTTCTGGTCGCTCTGATTGCTCAGAACTACACAGTTGCGGGTGCTGTTGCCTTTGTCAAAGTCGAACGTACCAAGGTAAACCCACGTCGAACCGCCCATCTGCTGGTTCACACGGAACTCAGTCGGTATGCCCTGATGCCACACCGTGTAATGGGCATCGTCCACACTTCCCGGAACGGTCTGGTAGCTGACATATACTGCATAGCTGCCTGCCTCGGGGATGTTTGGCTGATAGGATATCTCACTCTTATTGTGGCTGTGTTCGACAGCCTGTGCCTTTCGGGCTGTACCTGCCTTGAAGGGATTCTCGTAATCCATATAGACACCGGCATGAAAGGCAAAGCCCACAGAATCAGACCGTTGCCAGCCATGAGAGCCGTTGGTCTCCTGATAGATTCCCAGATTGGTGCGGGGTGTGTCGTTGTCTACGATCACCTCGTTCCTTTGCCAGTCTCTTTCACGAGGGGTGAATACCACCGCTCCGGCATTCTCCAGCATCGGTATTAAATAAGGTATGACGATGGTCTGGGTAAACAGGTCTTCGCGGGTACCGAACAATGGCGGGCGCTGCCATTTCCATTCATAGTCCTTGATATGGAAATAGCGCCCGTGACTGGCCCAGATGGTCAGATGGCGGTTGGAGAGTCCGCTTGTAATCTCATAGGGTAGGGAAGCGTTGCTCACCCACGGCTTTCCCTTGTATTCGATATTTCCCCAGGTACGGCTGACGTCCTCCTTGCTGCGCAAACGGTTGGGTATCAGCTGATAAAGGTTATATCCGCCAGTCTTGACGCTTAACTGATAGTCTCTGGTGGAGTCGGGTAGCAATGCCCGCAGATCATTATAGATTTCATCCACTACCTGTGGTGTCATCAGCTGTTCTCCCAGATGGTTGTCGGCAATGATGTCGATAGTACGGAGTGAATCGTTGATGACCAGATCGCTCAGATGGGCAGCAGAACGGACATGCTGAAATGAGGGGCGATACCCCCTCAGATAGTTGTCTAGTTTATTTTTCAGAGCCTGCTGCGCAACCGCCGACATGGATAGTATAAGCGACAGAACGAGTGTGATTTTTCTCATGATATCTCGCCAATGGTAAAATTCTCAGGCTTCTTGCCCTTGAAATCCTTAAAATAGAGTTTGATTTCCCGCATGTCTTTTTCCAGATCGCCTGACGGGATGATTGTTTTCGTGCAACGGATCAGCTTCTTCTCATAGTCCACGCCGTAGAGCAGGATGGGTATGCCAGCCTTCAGGGCGATGAAATAGAAACCTTTCTTCCAATCTGGATTAGCCGAACGCGTGCCCTCTGGGGTGATGCAGAGCTTGAATGCCTTGGCAGCCTTGGCAGCTTCGGCCATGCTGTCCGTCATGCTGGTGTGCTTTTGTCTGACGACGGGGATGCCGCCCAACCGTTTGAAGAGGATACCCAATGGGAAGAAGAACCACTCCTTCTTCATCAGGAAATTACTCTGCATGCCACAGGCACCCGAATACAACTGCCCAATGACAAAGTCCCAGTTGCTCGTATGGGGTGCCAGGCATATAATAAACTTGTCGGGGTGGTCCTCTGTCACTTCAGTTTTCCACCCCCAGCGCTTATATAACAGCCAGTTACAAAAACTCTTCCACATATTATATTATATACTGATCTGGTCCTGTATCTCACCGACCTGAGCACAGAACTCTTTCCACAAATTCTCATAATATTCCTTAGCTTTCATGCCGGGCTCGGGGTGAGAGATGCGCCTGATAAAGTTATCCTGCATCTTGATGATCGAACTGCCGAGCGACTTTGCATTTTCCGGATCAGGTGTCGGACCGTAGAGCGAAAACGCAAGCGCGTTGACGAACAAATCCTCACAAATAGCCTCAATACTCTTCTTTAATGTTCTCTTGTTTGCCATAAAAATTACCTCCTTATTGTTTATTTTGATACATTCAGTAAGCAAAGATAAGAAAAAAAAACGATATGGCAAGCGTTTCATCCACAAAAAATATTAAAATGCATAAAATACATTGTTTTCTTTCGCTTTTCTAACAAAAATGAACTAATTTTGCACGTCAGAAACGAATTTACTCATTAAATATTATTTTCGAGATTATGGAAAAAAGTGCATTACAGATTGCAAGGGCTGCTTATCAGCCTAAACTGCCTAAGGCCCTGCAGGGGGCTGTAAAAATCAAAGAAGGTCAGCCCACTCAGAGTGTTGGCGACCAGGAAGAGATCAAGAAGTTGTTCCCCAACACTTACGGTATGCCTATCGTGGAGTTCGAGCCCGCAACAGAGGCCAACAATACCAAGATGAACGTAGGTATCATCCTTTCTGGCGGTCAGGCTCCTGGCGGTCACAACGTGATTACCGGTCTGTTCGATCAGATCAAGAAGCTCAACCCTGAGAACCGTCTCTTCGGTTTCATCCTCGGCCCTGGTGGTCTGGTTGATCACAACTATATGGAGCTGACTCCAGAGATCATCGACGAGTATCGCAACACTGGCGGTTTCGACATGATCGGCTCTGGCCGTACAAAGCTGGAGAAGGTCGATCAGTTCGAGAAGGGTCTGGAAATCATCCGCCAGCTTGACATCAAGGCTATCGTGATTATCGGTGGTGACGACTCTAACACCAACGCTTGTGTGCTGGCTGAGTACTATGCTGCCAAGAAGTATGGTGTACAGGTGATCGGTTGTCCGAAGACCATCGACGGTGACCTGAAGAACTCTCAGATTGAGACCTCTTTCGGCTTCGATACCGCTTGTAAGACCTACTCTGAGCTGATCGGTAACATCGAGCGCGACTGTAACTCTGCCCGCAAGTACTGGCACTTCATCAAGGTGATGGGTCGCTCGGCTTCTCACATCGCCCTTGAGTGCGCACTCCAGACTCAGCCTAACATCTGCCTCATTTCCGAGGAGATCGAGCAGAAGGCCATGAGTCTCGATGACATCGTGACTTACATCGCCAATGCAGTTGCTGTCCGCGCTGCCGACGGTAACAACTTCGGTACAGTCATCATCCCTGAGGGTGTCATCGAGTTCATCCCTGCCATCAAGAAACTGATTGCTCAGCTGAACGATGTGCTCGCTCTGCCTGAGGCAAAAGATATGGGTCGTACGGAGACCATCGACTTTGCAAAGGCTCATCTGACAGAAGAGAACCTCGCCGTATTCAACAGCCTACCTACCGGTGTGGCCCGCCAGCTGGCTCTCGACCGCGATCCTCACGGAAACGTTCAGGTATCTCTGATTGAGACCGAGAAACTGCTCTCTACGATGGTAGCCCAGAAGCTCGAGAAGATGAAGAAGGAAGGCAAGTATGCTGGCAAGTTCGGCACTCAGCACCACTTCTTCGGCTATGAGGGACGCTGCGCTGCTCCTTCTAACTTCGATGCCGACTACTGCTATGCCCTCGGTACTTCAGCTGCCCAGCTGATTGCCAACGGCAAGACAGGCTATATGGCCATCGTAAAGAACACGACCGCTCCTGCCGAGCAGTGGATTGCAGGTGGTGTGCCCATCACGATGATGATGAACATGGAGAAGCGTGCCGGTGAGATGAAGCCCGTTATCCGCAAGGCCCTTGTAGAACTCGACGGCGCTCCCTTCAAGGAGTTTGCTGCCCATCGTGACGAGTGGGCCCGTAAGACCGCTTACGTCTATCCTGGTCCTATCCAGTACTGGGGACCGACGGAGGTCTGCGACCAGCCAACACGCACACTCGCCCTCGAACAAGGCAAGTAAATGGCGAACAGACGCGTAGTCAGACGTAAAGGCGTCGGCACTAATCGTACCTATCACGGCCCTGGGTATCGCAAGCGCCCAGGTGCCGTGATTCGACTTCTTCAGAGAGTACCTTCCTGGGGATGGTGGATTGGTGGTGCTGCCGTTGTCATAGGCTACGTGTGGTTCTTCTACTATTTCTTCGTCGGCCCCTTCGGCTTCCGTTGGAGGGCACTCTACGGTAGTGTCACCTATCCTGAGGGCTACGAGATCCACGGCATCGACATCTCCCACCATCAGGGACGTATCGACTGGGACGAGCTGAAGGACAACGGCAGCATCAACAAGTGTCCTATCCGCTTTGTGATGATCAAGGCCACTGAGGGAGCCACGCAGACCGACGAGAACTTCCGCGACAATTTCTATCAGGCCCGTGAGAACGGCTTTACCCGTGGTGCCTATCATTTCTACAGCGTCCATACGCCTGCCGACCAGCAGGCCTGGCACTATATCAGCACCGTCAAACTTGAGAACGGCGACCTGCCTCCTGTGCTCGACGTGGAGCACAAGCCTGGGAACCAGACCGACGAGGAGTTCAAGAATTCTGTGCTCCTGTGGCTCGACATGGTGGAGCAGCACTATAAGGTGAAGCCCATTCTCTATACCTATTTCAAGTTCAAGACGCGCTATCTCAACGACACCGTCTTCGACCAGTATCCCTACTGGATAGCCCACTATTACGTCGACTCCCTGCAGTACAAGGGTCCTTGGAAGTTCTGGCAGCACACCGATGCAGGACGTCTACCAGGTATCAAGGGCAACGTCGACTTCAACATCTACAACGGCTCCTATTACGACCTTCGCCAGATGACCATCGGTTCTCAGGAGAACATCGGCGAGAAGGCCTACAGCGAGTAGTTTTTATTGTTTAACGTTCTATGCGTTACTTCATCACCCTCAGTTTCGACGGCGCACGCTACCACGGATGGCAGATACAGCCCAATGGCCCCTCCATACAGGAGAAGCTGCAGTGGGCACTCTCCACGCTCCTGCGTGAGGATATCCAGGTGACAGGAGCCGGACGCACAGACGCTGGCGTACATGCCCGTATGATGGTGGCACATTTCGACTTCAGCGGCGAGTGGGAGGGACAGCGCCAGATGCTCGACTGCATACAGCTGGCCTACAAGCTGAACCGTCTGCTGCCGCAGGATATCGCTGTGCAGAAGGTGGAGCACGTCAGCAACGATATGCACGCCCGTTTCTCTGCCATCGCGCGCACGTACCATTATTATATTCATACCGTCAAGGATCCCTTCCTCCGTACCACCTCCTGTGAACTGCACTATCCGCTCGACTTCGACAAGATGAACGAAGCCGCAGCCCTGCTGCTGACGTACTACGACTTCGGCGCCTTCTGCAAGGCCCATGCCGACGTGAAGACCACGCTCTGCAAGGTCACTGTGGCCCAGTGGCACCAGACGTCGCCCACGAGTTGGTATTTCGAGATTACCGCCAACCGCTTCCTGCGCAACATGGTACGTGCTGTTGTGGGAACACTCGTCGATGTGGGACGAGGCCGGCTCTCCATCGATGATTTCCGTAAGGTGGTCGAGGGTAAGCGTCGCACAGAGGCCGGCGAGTCTATGCCCGCCCATGCTTTATTTTTGGAGGATGTGCAGTATTAAATCGAAATATCGTTATACCGTTATTACGTTATTACGTTATATCGTTATTACGTAAATCATTAAAATAGAATCCGATGTGGTTAATTCTCGCATTCATGTCCGCAGCGCTGCTTGGCTGCTATGACTCCTTGAAAAAGCAGGCCCTCAAGGACAATGCCGTCATTCCCGTACTGTTTCTCAACACCCTCTTCTCCTCACTCATCTTCTTGCCCTTCATCCTGCTCAGCGGCACCACCGACGTGCTCGACGGTACCGTTTTCCACACAGCCTCAGGCGGTTGGGAGATGCACAAGTACATCATACTCAAGGCCCTCATCGTCCTCTCGAGCTGGATCCTCGGCTACTTCGGCATGAAGCATCTGCCGCTGACCATCGTCGGCCCCATCAATGCTACACGGCCCGTGATGGTGCTCGTTGGTGCGCTGCTCTTCTTCGGCGAGCGTCTCAACCTGTGGCAGTGGATTGGTGTGTTCCTGGCCGTCGCCTCGTTCATCCTGCTCAGCCGCAGCGGCAAGAAAGAAGGCATCGACTTCAAGCACGACCACTGGATCTACATGATTGTCGGAGCCGCATTGCTGGGAGCCATCAGTGGACTCTATGATAAATACCTTATGGCACCCGTTGAGAGCGGTGGAGTAGGACTCGATCGTATGATGGTGCAGTCGTGGTACAACATCTACCAGTGCTTTATGATGGCCCTGATGCTGTGGCTCCTGTGGTGGCCCAAACACACACAGACAACGCCCTTCCACTGGTCGTGGTCCATCCTCGGCGTAAGCCTGTTCCTCTCTACCGCCGACTTCATGTATTTCTATTCGCTTTCGCTGCCAGATGCCATGATCTCCATCGTGTCGATGATCCGCCGCGGCAGTGTCATCGTCTCATTCCTCTTCGGCGCACTGTTCTTCCGTGAAAAGAACCTCAAGGCCAAGGCCTTCGACCTCGCCCTCGTCCTATTGGGAATGATCTTCCTCTATATCGGAAGCAAGTAAGTCTAACAGGTTAAGGTGCGTCGGCGGAATTCAGCGCAGGTGACGGCCGTGGCAATCGCCACATTCAGGCTCTCTGCAGTATCGTCCTGACGGTAGCTGGGTATCAGCAGACGACGGTTCACCTTAGCGCGAATCTCAGGCGAGATGCCGTTACCCTCGTTGCCCATGACGATGATGCCATTGGGAGATAGTTGCTGGGTGTAGATGTTTTCACCGTCGAGCAGGGTGCCGTAGACGGGGAAGTCCTGTGGCAGGGTGTCGATGAGTTCCGAAAGATTCATATAAAAAAAGTTCACACGCGCAATGCTTCCCATCGTGGCCTGCACGACCTTTGGGTTCCAGGCGTCGACCGTGTCCTCGCTACAGAAGATATCGGTGATGCCAAACCAGTCGGCTATGCGGATGATGGTGCCGAGGTTGCCAGGGTCTTGAATGCCGTCAAGGGCAAGGGAAAGTGAAGCGTGATTGGTGAAGTGTAAAGGGTGAACGGTGGCTTGTGACGGGATAGGGAAGAGGGCAAGCACCTGTTGGGGGTGCTGCTGGAAGCTGATGCGACTGAGCTCTTCGGCTGTGACCTCCTGGATATTCCCATGATTCAGCTGATGCATGGCAAGCCACTCGGAGGTGGCGAAGATGGCGCGGGGCTGATAGTGGGCGAGCAGGTCGCCTACCACCTTGGTACCCTCGGCCACGAAGAGTCCCTCACGGCGTCGGAACTTCTTCTGCTCCAGCTGACGGATAAATTTGATCTGATTTTTACTGATCATAAACCACGGATAACACAGATTACACTGATTTTAAGTGCAAAGATACTAAATAATTCATAATACATCATGCATAATTCATAATAATTTTGTAATTTTGCAGAATAATAGCGAAAGACAGATGAGAAATAAGGAATACAGACTGTGCTTGGCCCTCGTTATCGGGGTGTGGATGCTATGCGCGTGTTCCGTTTCTCGTCATCTCCCAGAGAACACTTATATGCTGAACAAGGTGCGTGTGGTGACTGATGGAGACTACAAGGACATCAATACCACCGCCATGAAGGAATATGTTCGCCAGAGGACCAACAGCCGCTGGCTGTCGACGGCCAGGGTGCCACTTGGCGTCTATCTGCTGGCAGGTCGTGACAGTAACTGGGTGAACAAGGTAATCAAGATGATCGGAGAGGCGCCCGTGGTCTATGATTCAGTATTGGCGAAGTTGAGTTGTGAAGACCTGAAGCAGGCGCTGGTGAACAAGGGCTATCTGGATGCCGAGGTGGAGTTGTATCTTGACACCAAGAAGCGCAAGGTGAACGCCATCTACGTGCTCCATCCTGCCACGCCTTATAAGATCAGCCGCTTCCAGACGGACATACAGGACTCCGTCATCGCCGATATGCTGATGGAACGGGGCATCTCGCTCCATGAGGGCATGCAGTTCAGCGCCGATGCCCTGAACGCAGAGCGCACAGGAATCACCTCGTGGCTGCAGGACAGGGGATACTTCCGCTTCAACAAGGAGTTCATTAACTATCGTGCGCGCAAGCATGCGGAGGAGCACAACGTGGACCTGCTGATGACCTTGCACCCGTATCGAAGGGACATCGAAGACAGTGCCAGCCTGCACAGCCGATACCAGATCAGGGACTTGGAATTCATCAACATGTCATCGGCTGACTCCACCATCCACCTGCGCCGACATGTGCTAGAGGAGAACACTTTTATCGAGAAGGGCAAGCCCTATTCGGCATCAGGACTGCAAAATACGTATAACCACTTTGGCAGGCTGAGTGCGGTGAAGTACACGAACATCAGTTTCGAGCAGGTGCCTGACACCACGCTGCTCGACGCCAAGATACAGATACAGGCCAATAAACCCTCGACCATCAGCTTCCAGCCGGAGGGTACTAATACGGCAGGTGACCTGGGTGCGGCGGCCTCGCTGACCTATCAGAACCGCAACCTGTTCAGAGGCTCAGAACTGTTCAGCGTGCAGCTGAGAGGAGCCTACGAGGCCATCCGCGGACTCGAGGGCTACAGCAATCAGGACTTCTTCGAGTACAGCTTGGAAAGCAGGCTCTCGTTCCCAAGGTTCATAGCCCCGTTGCTCAGTAGCCACATCCGCAGGAACATCATCGCCACCAGTGAGGTGTCGCTGCTCTACGACTCTCAGGACCGGCCTGAGTTCCACCGCCGCGTGCTCTCAGCCGGATGGCACTACCAGTGGAAACCCCAGAACAGGTTCAGCAACTACCGTGTGGACCTGATCGACCTGAACTACGTGTTCATGCCCTGGATCAGTGAGACCTTCCGCAAAGAGTATCTCGACAACACGGAGAACTCGAACGCCATCCTGAGATACAACTATGAGGATCTGTTCATCATGAAGATCGGCTTTGGCTATGCCTACAACAACGGCCGGACGGCTCTGAAGACCAACCTCGAGACATCGGGCAACCTGCTGAACCTGTATTCCAGTCTAATCGATGCCTCGACCAACTCCTATGGACAGTACAAAATCTTCAACATTGCCTTTGCGCAGTATGTGAAGGCTGACATCGACTTCATCCATCGCCTGTATGTGGACAACAACAACCAGCTGGTAGTGCATGCCGGACTGGGCGTGGCCTATCCCTACGGCAACAGCACCATACTGCCCTTCGAGAAGCGCTACTTCGCAGGAGGTGCCAACAGCGTGAGAGGATGGACGGTGAGAAGCCTCGGACCAGGAAGATACAAGGACAAGGACGGACGAATCAACTTCATCACCCAGACGGGTGACATCAAGCTGGACCTGAATCTGGAATACCGTTCACATCTGTTCTGGAAATTCTACGGAGCCCTGTTCGTCGACGCAGGAAACATCTGGACCATCCGCGACTATAAAGACCAGCCCGAGGGACAGTTCAAGTTCTCGCGCATACTGGATGATATGGCTGCCAGCTACGGTCTTGGCCTGCGCCTGAACTTCGACTATTTCGTCGTACGATTTGACTTTGGTATGAAGGCCATTAATCCAGCCTATGAGTCGGAAGACACTCATTATCCAATTATCCATCCGCGTCTAAGCAGAGACCTGGCTTTCCATTTCGCCGTCGGAATGCCGTTCTAACCAAATAAAAAAAGGATTTTGTTTGGTTTTGTGCTCGATTTGAATACGTTTCTTACGTTCAAGAATGAAAAATTATTCTCATTCTCTTCGCTAAATCGAAATTTTGCACTACCTTTGCACGAAAAATAAAAAACATGTTGAAATTTATATCGTTTGGAAGCGGCAGCAGCGGTAACTGCTATTACCTCGCCACTGCCACCGACGGACTGATGATAGATATAGGTGTTGGATTACGCACTTTGAAAAAGCATTGCAAGGACTATGGCGTTACTCTTCATGACGTCAAGCACTTGCTGATTACCCACGACCATGCCGACCACATCAAGTCTGTCGGTTCGTTCAGTGGTGATTATCAGGTGCCAGTCTATGCCACAAAGCTGGTGCATAAGGGCATCAACAACAACTATTGCATCCAGCGCAAGGTGAGCGAGGACATGAAAAGGTTCTTGGAGGTGGGCGAGTCGGTGGTTCTGGGCGATTTCACCGTCAGACCCTTTGCCGTACCCCACGACGCCAGCGAGAACGTGGGTTATGAGATACAGGTGGAGGGCATTACCTTTGTCATCATCACCGATGCCGGTTCCGTGACCGACGAGATGAAGGAGGTGATCTCACGGGCAGACTATCTGATCATCGAGGCCAACCACGATGTGGAGATGCTGAAGGGAGGACCTTATCCGGAATATCTGAAGAAAAGGATACTGAGCGCGAGCGGACATCTGTCGAATACGGATTGTGGACGTGTGATAGCCGAGAATATGTCTGAGCACCTGAAGCAGGTGTGGCTCTGCCATCTGAGTGAGGAGAACAACCATCCCGAGCTGGCTCGCAAGACGGTGGAGACGATTCTGCGCAGTTATGGTATCGTGCCAGGCAAGGATATGGAACTGGAGGTGCTGCGCAGGCAGTTGCCGACAGGCGTGTTTGAGTTGAAGAGCTCGATGTGAAACATCAATAGTGAAAAGTGAATAAGACAGAAGAACAACTCAGGAAGAAGAGTCCTGTACAGATAAAGAACAAGAAGGCTTCGTTTGAATACTTCTTCATCGAGATCTTCACCGCTGGAATCGTGCTCACGGGTACGGAGATCAAGTCCATCCGTCTGGGTAAGGCCAGTCTGGTGGACACCTACTGCACGGTCATCAACGGAGAACTCTGGGTGAAGGGCATGAGCATCAGTCCGTATTTCTATGGTTCCTACAACAACCACGAGATGAAGCGTGACCGTAAACTGCTGCTCACCAAGCGCGAGATACGTCAGCTGGCCAGTGCCACCAAGCAGACGGGCTACACCATTGTGCCGCTGCTGGTGTTCATCGACGATAAGGGCCGGGCCAAGATGGACATAGCCCTGTGTAAGGGTAAGAAGGAGTTTGACAAGCGTCAGACCTTGAAGGAAAAGGAAGATCGCCGCGAGATGGATAGGGCGATGAAGGTGTACAAGTAGGAGTGGATAGTGAGAGTGAATAGGCTTAACGAGATCATCAGGGAACGGATACTCATCCTCGACGGTGCTATGGGCACGATGGTCGGGGCTGTGATGGGGAAGGTCGGCAATACTGACGAGCTGAACCTGAGCCGTCCGGAGGTGATTGAGGATATCCACCGCCGTTATCTCGAGGCCGGCGCAGACATCATCACCACCAATACCTTCAGTAGTCAACGCATCTCTCAAGCAGACTATCATCTGGAAGAGCGTGCGAGAGAAATGGCACTGGAAGGTGCTAGGATTGCACGCAGGATGGCTGACGAATACAGCACGACGGACAAACCGAGGTTCGTGGCGGGCAGTATCGGACCCACCAACAAGACACTCTCCATGTCGCCAGACGTGAGCAATCCTGCTGTCCGTGAGATGACCTACGACGAACTGCTCTTTGCTTACAAGGAACAAGTGGATGGTCTGATGGAGGGTGGGGTAGATGCTCTACTTATCGAGACGATCTTCGACTCTCTGAATGCGAAATGCGCCATCGACGCAGCCGTGCAGGTGATGCGTCAGCGTGACAGCCAGCTGCCCATCATGGTGTCTGTGACCATCAGCGACCTGGCTGGACGTACGCTCAGTGGACAGACGCTCGACGCCTTCCTGGCAAGCATCAGCACCTATCCTGTGTTCTCCGTCGGACTGAACTGTTCTTTCGGTGCCACACAGATGAAGCCTTATCTGCGCCAACTGGCACGTAAGGCTCCGTGGTACATCAGTTGTCATCCTAATGCTGGTCTGCCCAATGCCCTCGGCCTTTATGACGAGACGGCAGAGAGCATGGCCCCGAAGATGGGTGAACTGGTGGACGAAGGGCTGGTGAACATCATTGGCGGCTGCTGTGGAACGACAGACGCGTTCATCCGTCTGTACGGACCGCTGGTGGAAGGCAAGAAACCTCATGTGCCCACCAAACAGCCGGAGAATATGTGGCTGTCGGGACTGGAACTGCTAGAGGTGACACCCGAGGTGCACTTTGTGAATGTTGGTGAGCGCTGCAATGTGGCTGGCTCACGCAAGTTCCTGAGACTGATCAAGGAAAAGAACTATGACGAGGCGCTGAGCATAGCCCGTAAGCAGGTGGCAGACGGGGCGCTGGTCATAGACATCAATATGGACGACGGCCTGTTGGATGCCAAGAAGGAGATGGTGACCTTCCTCAACCTCATCTCCTCAGAACCCGACATCGCCAGAGTGCCCGTGATGATCGACTCCTCCGACTGGGAGGTCATCATGGCGGGTCTGAAGTGTGTGCAGGGAAAGACCATCGTCAACTCCATCTCGTTGAAGGAGGGAGAAGAGAAATTCATCGAACATGCCAAAGACGTGAAGAGGCTCGGCGCCTCTGTGGTGGTGATGTGTTTCGACGAACAGGGACAGGCGACCACCTACGAGCGTCGCATAGAGATAGCCGAGAGAGCCTACCGTATCCTCACAGAACAGGTGGGCATGAATCCGCTGGACATCATCTTCGACCCTAATGTGCTGGCTGTGGCCACAGGTATGGAGGAGCATGATGCCTATGCCGCCGACTATATCCGAGCCACAGGGTGGATACGTGAGAATCTGCCCGGCGCACACGTGAGCGGCGGTGTCAGCAACCTCTCGTTCTCCTTCAGGGGAAACAACTATATCCGTGAGGCTATGCATGCCGTGTTCCTCTATCACGCCATACAGAAAGGCATGGACTTTGGCATCGTAAATCCCTCATCTAAAGTAATATATAGCGACATTCCTCAAGAGCAGCTTGATATCATAGAAGATGTCATTCTGAACCGCAGAAGCGATGCTGCAGAGCGTCTTACGGAGCTGGCTAACGAGCTGACGAGTAAGGCTAGTCAGACTAGCGAGACTAGTGGAACTAGTTTAACTAGTCAAACTAGCGATACTAGCAGATTAGAAACTCCTGTCGAGGAGCGTCTGTCGCAGGCTCTGGTAAAGGGTATCGGCGACTATCTGGAAGAAGACCTGAAGGAAGCTTTGGTGAAATATCCCCGAGCTGTAGATATTATCGAGGGGCCTCTGATGGCAGGCATGAACACCGTAGGACGCCTGTTCGGAGAAGGAAAGATGTTTCTTCCGCAGGTGGTGAAGACGGCCCGTACGATGAAACAGGCCGTAAGCATCCTGAAGCCCTTTATCGAGTCAGGAAAGACTTCCAAGCGTGCTGGAAAAGTGTTGCTGGCCACGGTTAAGGGCGATGTGCACGACATCGGAAAGAATATCGTCAGTGTCGTTATGTCGTGTAATGGCTACGAGGTCATAGATATGGGTGTGATGGTTCCTGCCGAGCAGATTGTGCGAAAGGCCAAGGAAGAAAAAGTGGATATGATAGGACTGAGTGGTCTGATCACGCCAAGCCTTGAGGAGATGGTCAATGTGGCTAAGGAACTCCAGAGGTCTGGAATGGATATACCCATCATGATTGGCGGAGCCACAACGAGTGAGCTGCATGTGGCCCTGAAGATTGCTCCTGTATATGGAGGTTCTGTGGTCTGGATGAAAGATGCTTCTCAGAATGCCATTGTCGCTGCCCGACTGATGAACGACGGCGAGCATGTGGAGCAGGAGCTGACAAGGAAATATCAGGAGTTGCGTGAGGATTACCTTCAGACTCAGGAGAAGCTGCAGTCGTTGGAGGAAGCAAGGAAGAATAAACTAAATCTATTCGAATGATAAGGATCATAATGTTTTTGTCGGCCTTGATGCTGACAGTCGCTTCAGAAGCCCAGAAGCGTGAGATGCGCGGAGCATGGATACAATGTGTGAACGGACAGTTCCAGGGCATAGGTACCAAGAAAATGCAGAGTACGCTGACCTACCAACTCGACGAGTTGCAGAAAGACGGCGTCAACGTCATCATCTTTCAGGTGCGTCCGGAGTGCGACGCCCTCTATGAGAGCAAGCTGGAGCCGTGGAGCCGGTTCCTAACAGGACAGCAGGGCAAGGCGCCATCGCCATATTGGGACCCGCTGCAATGGATGATTACCGAATGCCACAAGCGCGGTATGGAACTTCACGCATGGATTAATCCATATAGGGCTAAGACAAAGGGTACCAAGCAGTTAGACCAGAGACATATCACCGTGCAGAAGCCGATGAACTGTTTTGCATACGACGGCCAGTTCATTCTCAATCCCGGTATCCTTGAGAACCGTGACTATATCTGTGAAGTTGTGAAGGACATCGTCAGTCGTTACGACATAGACGGTCTGCATATGGACGACTATTTCTATCCTTATCCCGTGAAGGGAGAGAGCATACCTGACGATGAACTGTTTCTGGATCATCCCAACGGCATCAAGGATCAGGGTGACTGGCGCCGTTATAACGTGAACCTCTTCATCGAACAAGTTTATAAGACCGTGCATGAGACGAAGCCCTGGGTGAAGGTGGGTATATCGCCGTTCGGTATCTACCGCAACAGGAGCACATCGTATGTAGGCAGTAACACCAATGGTACCCAGAACTACGATGACCTCTATGCCGACGTGTTGATGTGGGTGAACAATGGCTGGCTCGATTATTGCGTGCCGCAGATCTATTGGGAGATAGGCCATAAGGCAGCCGACTATGAAACGCTCATCAACTGGTGGAACCAGTATGCTAACGCCCGCCCGCTCATCATCGGAGAGGATGTGGAACGCACAGCTAAGGCTCCAGACAAGAAGAATCCTCAGATTCATCAGCAGGCAGCAAAGATGGCCCTGCACCGTCAGATGCCAAACGTCAGCGGTACCGTACTATGGTATGCTAAAGCAGCTGTCGATAATATCGGCAACTACGGTTCAAACCTTCGTAACGTGTATTGGAAGTATCCCGCCCTTCAACCTTCTATGCCCTTCATCGACGGTAAGGCGCCGAAGAGTGTGAGAAAGATGAAACCCATCTGGACTGAAGACGGTTACATCCTATTTTGGACGGCTCCTAAGGGAGATTCATGGGAAGACAAGGCCGTCAAGTATGTGGTCTACCGTTTCCGTAAGGGTGAGAAGCTGGATATCAGCAATCCCGCCAAGATTGTAGCCATCACCAACCAGCCGTTTTACAAGTTACCCTACGAACGCGGCTCGGAAAAGTGGGTATATGCCGTCACCGCCCTTGACCGTCTGCAGAATGAGAGCAAGGTCGTCAAGAAGAAAATCAAACTATAGAATAAGATGAGACAAGGCTTGGTATTATTAGTCGTGACACTCTTGATGGTGTCATGCGGCGGTGGCAGGAAGATGTCACCGGAAGAACTCCAGCATAAGCTCGACAGCGTAAAAGCTCTTGAGATTAAGGAGAAGTTGGCACTACAGGGAGTTGACCTTGAAACGTCTGATAATCCCATGAAGTTGTTCTTTGACAGCCTTGAGATACAGCCCTTGCCTCTGAGTTATGACGAGGACTATGTCCGCATGCTTCCGTCATACAAGGAAGTTGGTAAGGATGTGGCTGAATATATGAATCTGGTAGACTGTCGTCATCCGAAGGCCATCTCCCTGCCCGAGACGATCGGTGCAAGACTCATCATCATCGCGGCGGACGAGAGTGACGGCGAGTATTCGCTTTGGCTCTACTCGCTGGACGATGACTATTTCCCGGTAGACAAACTATGCCTGTTCTCAGTTGACAGCAGGGAGCCGGAAGAGTACACAGAGATCAATGAACAGGAGTTCCTGCAGTATTTCTCCATCACGAGCGACTATGAGATCCGACTGATGGATTATGCCAAGGAAGACTACCGTGCGCATTTGGAAGAAGTGTACCACATTAATGAAGCCCGTAAGTTCGAGATGCTCTCCAGTCAGGAAGAATAGGCTGTATTTGCAAACGATTACGGTTCTTTTTTCAAAAAATACTTAATTATTGACCTAAGATACTTATATTTTTTGTACCTTTGCAAGGTGCATACAAAGATAAGTCATTCAGGGACAGTAGAGTCTGCGTCAGAAGGATGTGTCAAGGTGCGTATCCTTCAGACGTCTGCATGTGGTGCCTGCAAGATAGCAGGTCATTGTCATGCTGCTGAATCGAAGGAGAAGATCGTAGAGGTTTTTGATGCCGACACTTCCCAGTTCCAGATAGGTCAGGAGGTAACGGTATGGGCTTCGGGGAATGTGGCCAGAAAGGCGCTGCAGCTAGGTTTTGTGATGCCGTTCCTGTTGCTCTTAGGTGTGCTTGTTGTGGTTTTATACCTGACAGGTAATGAAGGTCTGGCAGCCTTGTCGGCCTTAGCTTCATTGGTACCTTATTATTTCTTGTTGTGGCTGCGACGCGATAGCATAAGCAGGCAGATCTCATTTCATTTGGAAGAATAAATAAACTAAATATTGAGCTTTTATGAATTTTATCTTGATTGCAGTCATTGTCTTGGGGGCCATCGGCCTGATAGCAGCTGTCGTGCTGTTTGCTGCCTCCAAGAAATTTGCTGTCTATGAAGACCCCCGCATTGCTCAGGTCAATGAACTGCTGCCCGGTGCCAACTGTGGCGGTTGTGGATTTGCCGGCTGCGGAGGTATGGCTGACGCTCTGGTAAAGGGGGCTGACGCCGGTTCCATCGAAGGCTTGAGCTGTCCTGTGGGAGGCGCCGATGTGATGGGAAAGGTGGCCGACCTGCTCGGTATGGCGATTGCCAATGGTGAGCCGAAGGTGGCAGTAGTGAGATGTAATGGCACATGTGAGCGTCGTCCTCGCATTGCCGAGTATGCCGGACTTCGCACCTGTGCTGCCATGCATGCATGCGGTGCCGGCGAGACAGCTTGTGGCTTTGGCTGTCTGGGTTGCGGCGACTGTGTGGCAGCCTGTCAGTTCGATGCCATCCATCTGAATCCCGAGACGGGTATTCCTGAAGTTGACGACGACAAGTGTACTTCCTGCGGAGCCTGTGTGAAGGCTTGTCCCCGAGGCATCATCGAACTTCGCAAGAAGGGACCGAAGGGTAGGAGAGTCTTTGTCTCCTGTGTCAACAAGGACAAGGGTCCCGTAGCTATGAAGGCCTGTGCCGTGAGTTGTATCGGCTGTGGAAAGTGTGAGAAGGAGTGTCCGTTCGGGGCCATTACCGTAGAGAACAATCTGGCATACATCGACCCGGAGAAGTGTCGTCTGTGCCGCAAGTGTGTGACGGTATGTCCTAAGAAGGCCATTCGTGACGTGAATTTCCCCACGCCACCACCAGCGCCGAAACCCAAGGAACCCGCAGCTCCGAAAGCCGATGTTGAACCCGAAAAGAAAGAGGAGGCAAAAGCATGAATATCAGAACATTCCGTATAGGTGGTATCCACCCCGAAGAGAACAAACTGACCAATGATGCCGTAACCAAGGTGGCAGCTCTGCCTAAGCAGGCGATCTTCCCCCTGAGTCAGCATATCGGTGCCCCTGCCAAGCCTGTGGTACAGAAAGGTGACAAGGTGAAGGTGGGAACAATGATTGCCGAAGCTGGTGGTTTTGTGTCCGCACCTATCTATTCATCCGTTAGTGGTACGGTCTTCAAGATTGATACCGCCATCGATGCTACAGGTTATCGCAAGCCGGTCATTATTATTAATGTGGAGGGCGACGAGTGGGAAGAGACCATCGACCGCTCTGATAAGCTGGAGACAGTAGAAGCTCATCCCGAACTCACCCCCGAGGAGATTATCAATCGTGTGAAGGAGGCTGGTATCACGGGAATGGGTGGTGCCGGATTCCCTACATTCATCAAACTCACCCCTCCGCCAACAGCCAAGGCTGAGTGTGTGATCATCAATGCGGTAGAGTGTGAGCCTTATATCACAGCCGACTTCCGTCTGATGATGGAGAAGGCTGATGAGATTCTCGTCGGACTGGAACTGTTGATGATGGCTGCGAAGGTTACGACCGGATATATCGGCATAGAGACCAATAAGCCTGCCGCCATCGAACTGCTCACCAAGAAATGCGCAGAGAAATTTGGTGGTTCCAAATATAGTGTTGAGGTCGTTCCCCTGAAGCAGCGTTATCCGCAGGGTGGTGAGAAACAGCTTGTGGATGCCGTCATCCGTCGTCAGGTGCCTGCTCCTCCTGCTATCCCGGTGAATGTGGGAGCCATCGTGCAGAACGTTGGTACGGCCTTTGCCGTTTATGAGGCAGTCATGAAGCATAAGCCCTTGTTTGAGCGTTACACCACGGTGACAGGTAAGAAACTCCAGAATCCCGGCAACTTCCTTGTACGCATGGGTACACCTATGAAAGATCTTATTGATGCCTGTGGCGGTATGCCCGAGGGTGATAACAAACTGTTAGCCGGTGGCCCGATGATGGGTAAAGCCCTCACATCGACGGAGGTGCCCATCTGCAAGGGAACCAATTCCGTAACGATCATCTCCGACGACGAGGCCCGTCGGAAGGAGCCAGAGCCTTGCATCCGTTGTGCCAAGTGTGTCGGTGCCTGTCCGATGGGACTGGAGCCTTATCTGCTGGCCAAACTCTCTGAGGTGAAGAACTGGGAGCGTGCCGAGAGAGAGGATATCGTCAGCTGTATCGAGTGTGGCTCGTGTCAGTTCACCTGTCCAGCCCATCGTCCGCTGCTCGACAATATCCGTCTGGGCAAGTCCATCGTTATGGGAATTATCCGTGCAAGATCTGCAAAAAAATAAGGAATAATATAATATGAGTAAATTAATAGTTTCATTATCGCCACACGCCCATGGCACCGATACCGTTGAGCGCAACATGTACGGCGTCATCATCGCCCTGATGCCGGCACTTCTTGTCTCGTTCTACTTCTTCGGCCTGGGTTCCGTCATTGTGACGGCCACGAGTGTGGCAGCCTGCGTATTCTTTGAGTGGGCTATCAGCAAATATATCCTGAGACAGGAGCGTCTGACCATCTGTGACGGCTCGGCCATTCTCACGGGTCTGCTCCTGGCGTTTAATCTACCGTCGAATCTCCCCATCTGGATCATCATCATCGGTGCGCTCTTCGCCATCGGTGTAGCCAAGATGACGTTCGGAGGTCTCGGCAATAATCTCTTCAACCCGGCACTTGTAGGTCGTGCGGCGTTGCTGGTGGCTTTCCCCGCGCAGATGACGACCTGGCCGAAGATAGGCCAGCTCAGTAGCTATCTTGATGCTGAGACAGGCGCCACGCCGTTGGCCATCATGAAAGATGCCATCAAGACCGGTGACGCCTCGATCCTCAATCAACTGCCCTCATCGCTCGACCTCTTCCTTGGTAACCATCCCGACGGTGCCGGTGCGATGGGTGAGATCTGTGCGCTGGCTCTGATCATCGGCCTGCTCTTTATGCTGTGGAAGAATATCATCACCTGGCACATCCCCGTCAGCATCCTCGGCACGGTGTTCGTCTTTGCCGGTCTGCTTCATCTGGCTAATCCCGCCTATGCCGACCCTATCTCCGTGATCCTCTCCGGCGGTTTGATGCTGGGTGCCATCTTCATGGCAACCGACTATGTGACGAGTCCGATGACCCCGAAGGGACAACTGATCTATGGTGTTGCCATCGGTTTCCTCACCGTCGTCATCCGTAACTGGGGTGCCTATCCCGAGGGTATGTCGTTTGCCATTCTCATTATGAATGCGTTTACGCCTCTGATTAACAATTATGTGAAACCCAAGCGCTTCGGAGAAGTGCCTGCCAAGAAATAAGGAGGACAACGATATGAAGAAACTTGAATCATCTTTATTAAATATGGTACTGGTACTTACGGGTGTGGCCGTTGTCATGGGCGGTATTCTCGCCTATGTGAACCACCTCACCGAAGGACCGATTAACGACCAGAAGGCGAAGGCCCTGGCCGATGGTATCAAGAGTGTGATGTGTGTCGACGAACTGAAGGTTGCAAAGACAGACACCGTACGCCAGAACGATGCCAAGGGCAAGGAACTCACCTTTATCATCTATCAGACACAGGACGCTCAGGGACAGGATCTCGGAGCAGCTGTTGAGAGTGTGACAGGTGGTTTCGGTGGAAACCTGAAAGTACTTGTCGGATTCAACCCCGAAGGACAGATTCTTGGTTACACACTTCTTGAGCATGCCGAGACCCCAGGCCTTGGTGCGAAGGCCGACCGCTGGTTCCAGAAGGGTGAGAAGGGTGACATCATCGGCAAAGACCCCAAAGAGCCGCTTACTGTCTCGAAGGACGGAGGTCAGGTGGATGCCATCACAGCCTCTACCATTACCTCTCGCGCATTCCTGCTCGCTGTGAACAATGCTTATAATGCTTACAAGGCTACGCCTGTTGCCGATGTGGAAACAGGTGCCACTAAACAACATAAGGAGGACCAGAAATGAATTACGTCAATATCATCAAGAACGGCATTGTCAAGGAGAACCCCACGTTCGTCCTGATGCTTGGTATGTGTCCCACGCTGGCTACCACCACCTCTGCCATGAACGGCATGTCGATGGGTCTGGCCACAATGGCTGTACTCATCTGTACCAATGTTGTTATCTCGTGTCTGAAATCTGTCACCCCCGACAAGGTGCGCATACCGGTGTTCATCGTCGTGATCGCTGCCTTTGTAACCATCCTGCAGATGGTCATCAAGGCCTACCTGCCTGATATCGACGCAGCCCTCGGACTGTTCATCCCGCTGATTGTGGTTAACTGTGTCATCCTTGGCCGTGCAGAGGGTTTTGCTTCCAAGCAATCGCCATTGGCATCCCTCTTTGACGGTATCGGTATTGGTCTAGGTTTTACGATTGGTCTGACGCTTCTCGGCATCTGCCGTGAATTGCTGGGCAATGGTTCTGTTTTCGGACTGACGCTTCTGCCCGAGACCTATAACATTCTTCTCTTTGTATTGCCTCCGGGAGCGTTCATCACCCTCGGCTTCCTCATCGCCATCGTCAACAAGCTGCGCAACTCCTAACGCCGCAAAAAAGAATTGTTGAAATGACGATTTGACAATTTGACGAAATAACGATATAACGAAATAACGTAATAACGACTTATGGAATACATCCTAATATTCATTTCCGCCATCTTCGTGAACAACATCGTGTTGTCACAGTTCCTGGGCATTTGTCCGTTCCTTGGCGTATCAAAGAAGATAGACACCTCGCTGGGCATGTCGGCAGCTGTGGCCTTCGTGCTGACGCTGGCCACCATTGTTACCTGGCTGGTGCAGAAATACGTGCTCGATGCCTTCGGTCTGCAATATCTTCAGACCATCGCCTTCATCCTTGTCATCGCATCGTTGGTGCAGATGGTTGAGATTGTGCTGAAGAAAGTGTCGCCTGCGCTGTACCAGGCGCTCGGTATCTTCCTGCCCCTGATTACGACGAACTGTGCCGTGCTGGGCGTGGCCATCCTCGTCATCCAGAAAGACTTCAACCTGCTGCAGTCCGTCGTCTATGCCTTCTCTACAGCCATAGGCTTCGGTGTGGCGCTGACAGTCTTTGCCGGCATGCGTGAACAGCTGGAATTAGTGAAAATCCCCAAGGGAATGCAGGGAATGGCCATCGTCATGCTCTCTGCCGGTCTGCTCTCACTGGCCTTCATGGGCTTCTCGGGTGTAGACGGTGGTTTGAAAATCCTCTTCGGCCTCGAATGAGGAACAAGATCCCCAGAAGTAAGAAAATTGCCTGAATCTTTGGTGGTTCAGGCATTTTTTTTTACCTTTGTCCCCAGAAATGAATCATTAAGAGATGAAAATAGGTGATCAAGTCAGATTCCTGAATGAGATTGGAGGAGGCCGGGTGGCCGGATTCCAAGGCAAAAACATCGTACTTGTAGAGGACGAGGACGGCTTTCAGGTTCCCATGCTGAAGACGGAAGTTGTGGTTGTCGGCGACGAAGACTACGGCACTGGCCACTTGGTGGAGGTGAAAGCCTCATCGATGAAGGCCGCACAGAAGATGAACGACGAAGAGGAAGAGGAGACAGACCCAGCCGACAAGTCAATCACATTCCGACCGAAACCAGAAGAGCGTCGTGGTGGTGACAGACTGAGTGCTTATCTCGCCTTTGTGCCCATGGATGTGAAGGAGCTCACACAGACACGCTTTGAGAGCTATCTTGTAAACGATTCGAACTACTATCTTCGCTATACCTACATGACAGGCGAGAACAACGCCTGGACGTTACGTGCCGAAGGAGAACTTGAGCCGAACACCAAGGAGTTCATCGAGGAGTTCGGACGTGAGGATCTCAATGCACTGGAGCATACCATTGTGCAGATGGTGGCCTACAAACGTGATAAGCCCTTCCTTCAGAAACCTCCGGTGAACGCTCAACTGAACGTGGATACCATGAAGTTCTACAAGCTTCATGCTTTCCGCGAGAACGACTTCTTTGAGCAGCCGGCGCTCATATACACACTGATTGAAAACGACGTTCAAAAGATAAAGGTATGAAATACGGATTTGTAAAGGTGGCCGCCGCAGTACCAGCAGTAAAGGTGGCTGACGTGGAGTACAACGTGCAGCAGATAGAGAGTCTGATTGCGCAGGCCGAGGGTAGGGGCATCGAGGTGATGGTGCTGCCGGAACTTTGTATCACAGGCTACACCTGTCAGGATCTGTTTAAGGAACAGGCTCTGCTCGACCGTGCTGAACAGGGTGTGATGGTGTTGCTCGACTTCACCCGCAAACTCGATATCATCACGGTTGTCGGTCTGCCGGTGGTGATTAACAGCCTGCTCTACAACTGTGCCGCAGTCATTCAAGGTGGACAACTGCTTGGTATCATTCCGAAGACCTATCTGCCCAGTTACGCAGAATTCTATGAGAAGCGGTGGTTCGCTTCTGCCCAGGATCTTAATCCCACCGACATCTACTTCGCAGGCAGTCCTGTACACGTGAGTGCCGAACCCCTTCTTTTCGCAACAGGCGACGGTATGAAGTTCGGCGTGGAGATCTGCGAGGATGTCTGGGCACCGATTCCCCCGAGCAATAATCTGGCACTGGCAGGAGCCGACATCATCCTTAACCTCTCGGCAAGCGATGAGCTCATCGGCAAGAACACCTATCTGAAATCGCTGCTCGCCCAGCAGAGTGCTCGCACCATTAGTGCATACGTCTATTCAAGTTGCGGATTCGGAGAGTCAACTCAGGATATGGTGTTTGGCGGTAATGCGCTGATCTTTGAAAACGGAAAACTGCTGGTTGAGGGCTCGCGCTTCTCGATACAGCCACAGATACAGTCCTGCCAGATTGACGTAGAAAAACTCCGTGCAGAACGGCGCACCAATACGACGTTCATCAACGCACAACGCGGTGCACATGCCAATATCATCAACTGTAAGCCGATATCGCCGAAAGAGTTCGACTTACTCAGAGATGTCGACCCGCATCCATTCATTCCCAAAGAGGAACAGATGGCCGAGACCTGTGAAGAGATTCTGAACATCCAGGTGTCCGGACTTGCCAAGCGCCTCTACCATATCAACGCCCAGAAGGCAGTCATCGGCATCAGCGGTGGTCTTGACTCTACGCTTGCCCTGCTCGTCTCTGTGAAAGCGTTCGATAAACTTGGTCTCGACCGCAAAGGCATCATCGGCATTACAATGCCAGGCTTCGGCACGACCGACCGAACTCATAACAACGCCGTAAAACTGATGGAGACACTGGGCGTGACCATTCGTGAGATCAACATCTCCAAGGCAGTCACCCAGCACTTCGAGGATATCGGACATAACCCGAAAGTTCACGACGTGACCTATGAGAATGCCCAGGCCCGTGAACGTACTCAGATACTGATGGACGTGGCTAATCAGGAGAATGCCATCGTGGTAGGTACCGGCGACCTCTCGGAACTCGCCCTTGGATGGGCCACATACAATGGCGACCACATGTCGATGTATGGTGTGAACGCAGGCGTGCCAAAGACTCTCATCCGTTACATCGTGAGTTACATTGCCGGGGAGATGGCTACAGACACGCTGCTCGACATTGTTGACACGCCCATATCCCCCGAGCTCATTCCCGCCGACGAACAAGGCCAGATCAAGCAGAAGACAGAAGACCTCGTCGGTCCCTACGAACTGCATGACTTCTTCATCTACTACTTCCTGCGTTATGGCTTCTCACCGAAGAAGATCTTCCTGCTTGCCAAGAAAGCTTTCTGCACGGCTTCGCCAGTAGAAGGTCGTGAGGCCCTTTACGACGAGGAGACGGTGAAGAAATGGCTCACCGTGTTCTGCCGCAGGTTCTTCACCCAGCAGTTCAAGCGTTCCTGCATGCCCGACGGTCCGAAGGTGGGTAGCGTGAGTCTGTCGCCTCGTGGTGACTGGCGCATGCCAAGTGACGCCTCTTATGCCTTGTGGTTCGAAGAATGCAAGAATCTCTGAGTAATCCAAATACTCTGAGTAATCCGAGTACTCTGAAATAAATAAATGAGTTAGTTGAACACTAACTCATTTTTGTTTTCATGCAGGGTGATATGTATGACGGAACCTAATGGCAACCCACCGTTCACGATGATGTCACTGATGCCGTCTTCTATGTAGTTCTGTATGGCTCGCTTCAGGGGTCGGGCACCGAACTGCACATCATAGCCCTTCGAAGCGACGAAAGCCTTGGCCTCGTCGGAGAGGTTGATGCGATAGCCGATCTGCTCTATCCGTGCATAGAGACTCTTCAGTTCCACGTCAATGATACGTTTGATGGCCTCTATGTCAAGCTGGTCGAAGGTGATGATCTCATCCAGACGGTTCAGGAATTCCGGAGAGAACTGCTTCGAGAGCGCTTTCTGCACGATATCACGGGCATGTTGCTTGTCCTGTTCGTTGAGTGCGAGACCTGTCTGGCCTGATGCGCTGAAACCTACGCCGCGACCGAAATCCTTCAGTTGTCTGGTGCCGGCATTAGAGGTCATGATGATCACCGTGTTACGGAAGTCCACAAAACGTCCGTTACCGTCTGTCAGGCGTCCTTCATCCAACACCTGCAACAGGAGATTGAACACATTGGCGTGGGCCTTCTCGATCTCGTCAAGCAAGACAATGGAGTAGGGATGCCGTCTCACGCGTTCCGTCAACTGGCCGCCTTCCTCATATCCCACGTAGCCCGGAGGTGCACCGATGAGCCTTGAAGTGTTAAAGCTCTCCGTATACTCGCTCATGTCGATACGTATCAGGGCATCGCTACTGCCGAACATAAACTCTGCGAGTTTCTTGGCCAGGTAAGTCTTGCCGACACCAGTAGGACCAAGGAACATGAACACGCCAATAGGGTGGTTCGGGTCTTTCAGTCCCACACGGTTGCGCTGGATGGCTTTCACCATCTTGTCGATGGCGGCGTCCTGGCCGATCACGGCATTCTTCAGTTCCTGGGCCATTCCCTTCAGACGGATACCCTCTTCCTCAGCCATCCGCTGGGCGGGCACACCGGTCATCATCGAGACAACCTCAGCCACCTGTTCGGCATCCACTATCTGACGCTCTTCTCCCTCGCCAGACCTCCAACGCTCATTCAGCAACTTCAGTTCGGTTTCCAACACCGTCTGACGGTCACGGTATCCGGCAGCCAGTTCAAAGTCCTGATTCTTGACGGCCTGTTGCTTCTTCTCCTTAACGCGCGCCATCTCCTTTTCCTTCTCCACAATCTCAGGCGGCACCTGCGTATTGCCGAGATGTACGCGTGATCCCGTTTCGTCGAGGGCATCGATAGCCTTGTCAGGCATGAAACGGTCTGTCACATAGCGGTCTGTCAATTTGACACATGCCACCAATGCCTCGTCAGTATAGGTGACATGATGGTGGTGCTCATAGCGGTCCCTGATATTACGCAGTATCTGTAGCGTCTCGTCATTCGTCGTGGGCTCCACCTGTACCTTCTGGAAACGGCGCTCAAGGGCTCCGTCCTTCTCAATGGAGTTACGGTACTCGTCGAGTGTCGTGGCACCGATACACTGTATGGTTCCCCTAGCCAGAGCCGGTTTCATGATATTGGCGGCATCCATACTGCCTGGGGTAGAGCCGGCGCCTATGATGGTGTGTATCTCGTCGATGAACACGATGACGTCATCATTGGCCTCCAGTTCCTTCATCAGGGCCTTCAGACGCTCCTCGAACTGTCCGCGGTACTTCGTACCGGCTACCACACCCGTCATATCCAGCGTATAGATACGTTTTCCGAAAAGCATGGGCGATGTGCGGTGATCGGCAATCAGTTGTGCCAGACCTTCCACGATCGCACTCTTACCGACACCAGGCTCACCGATGAGGATGGGGTTGTTCTTCTTCCTTCGTCCGAGGATCTCGATGATACGCTGTATCTCCTTCTCACGTCCCACACAGGGGTCGAGCTTTCCTTCGGCGGCAGCCAGCGTGAGGTCGGTACCAAAGGTATCGAGCACTGGCGTCTTCGAGGCGGTCTTCTTCTGGGCGGTAGTGGTTGACCCTGAATTCCTGGCATTGCCGGATTGTCCCGAAGAGGCGGAAGTTCCCGTCTCCTCGAAGTCTTCCTCATCTTCGTCGGGAAGACCTATACCGTTCTTAATCTCCTTATTCTGTGGCGCATAGAGCATGGCCATGGCGTCTTCGTAGTTCATGTTGTTCAGTTCTAATACTTGTTTGGCACCGTTGTTGACGGCATCGTGAAGGATGGCCAGCAGCAGGTGCTGTTCGTCTACTTTGTTTGTATGCTGGATACGGGCCTCCAGCACGGCCAGTTTCAGAATGTTGCTCGCCTTCTCGTTCAGCACCAGATCTGTGGTGTGTATGGGGCGCCCGATCTCGTCCTCCCTGACACGCATCTCCAGTTCGGTCTTAACAGACTGGAGGTTCAGGTTCAGACGATGAAAGAGGTCGACCACAGGACCGTCATTGCTCCTGAGCATGCCCAGCAGCAGGTGTTCCGGTCCTACGGAACGGCTGGCGAGTCTCGCTGCCTCCTCTCTGGAGAAAGCGAGTATCTCTGACACTTTCGGCGAAAATTGACTCGTCACTTGATTTACTATTTAGTGATTTACTATTTACTATTTTATCTATTTTTGTGCAAAGATACAACATTTCCTGCAAACATCATGCCATTCTTCCCGAAAAAGTTTCCGCTAAAATAGCTTAAAAGGTTTGGTCGGATGGAAAAAAATGTCTACCTTTGCACGGTTAAAAACGCGTCAGCGGGCCTGAAAAGTGCCTTAAACGCAAAGTTGCTGAAAAAAATAAAGGATAAAAAATAAGAAATGGATCAGACATTTGACAACGACAGAATTTTGAAGATCAACATTGAGGAAGAGATGAAATCGAGCTACATCGACTACTCCATGTCAGTCATTGTGGCACGTGCCCTTCCCGATGTACGCGACGGCTTCAAGCCCGTCCACCGCCGTATCCTCTACGGTATGATGAACATCAACAACGTCTCGACGCAACCTTACAAGAAGTGTGCCCGCGTCGTCGGTGAGGTGCTGGGTAAGTATCACCCTCATGGCGACTCTTCTGTATATGGAGCGCTGGTAAGGTTGGCGCAGGACTGGAATATGCGCTATACGCTTGTTGACGGTCAGGGAAACTTCGGTAGCGTGGATGGTGACTCTGCGGCAGCGATGCGATACACGGAGTGCCGACTGAGCAAGATGGGTGAGCATATCATGGATGACCTGGAGAAGGACACCGTGGATATGATGAACAACTTCGATGACTCGCTGGTTGAGCCAACCGTGATGCCTACAAAGATTCCTAACCTCCTTGTCAACGGTGGCAACGGTATTGCCGTGGGTATGGCGACAAACATCCCAACACACAACCTCGGAGAGGTGATTGACGGTTGCTGTGCATACATAGACAATCCAGACATCGACATCGATGGACTGATGCAATACATCAAGGCTCCAGACTTCCCTACAGGTGCATATATATATGGTATTCAGGGCGTGAAGGATGCCTACGAGACTGGTCGCGGACGCATCATCCTGCGTGCTAAGGCTGAGATAGAGTCTGAGGACACTCACGACCGCATCGTGGTTACAGAGATTCCTTATGGCGTAAACAAGGCTCAGCTCATTGAGAATATTGCCGACCTCGTGAAGGAGGGCAAGCTTGAGGGCATTTCTAACGTCAACGATGAGACAGGCCGTCAGGGCATGCGTATCGTGGTAGATGTAAAGCGTGATGCTAATGCCAACGTCATTCTCAACAAACTCTTCAAGATGACAGCCCTGCAGAGTTCATTCTCTGTCAACTGCATCGCACTGGTTAAGGGGCGTCCACGTCTGCTCTCGCTGAAGGAGTGCGTCAAGTACTTCGTGGAGCATCGTCATGATGTCACCATTCGTCGCACCAAGTTTGAGAAGGCTAAGGCTGAGGCTCGTGCCCACATTCTCGAGGGCTTGATTATCGCTGTCGATAATATCGATGAGGTAGTAAAGATTATCCGTGCTT
>JAEEGJ010002680.1_pt1 | contig 83352 bp, 58 predicted proteins | sample 8958761 | NCBI WGS metagenome assembly JAEEGJ01 (sample SAMN16246546, study PRJNA631951) | gut metagenome | biome: gut microbiome; feature: rumen; material: RS-attached | host: Bos | place: Iran: Karaj | collected 2018-10
GATGGACAAGAACTTGTTCGCCCTCGAAGACAAGTGGATTCTTAGCCGCCTGCAGACGACCATCAAGGACGCCACCCGCATGCTCGAAGAATACCACTTCGCCGAACTCGCCGGGTTCCTGTACCGCTTCGTGTGGGACGACGTGTGCTCCAGCTATCTCGAGATTAAGAAGGCTGTGATCAACAGCGAAACGCTCACCGCCGAAAAGAAGAACGCGATGGCTATCCTCAGCTACGTGCTGAAGAACGTGCTCGACCTGTTGCACCCGGTGATGCCGTTCATTACCGAAGAACTCAACAGCATCCTGTTCCAGGGCAGCGAAATGGTGATCAGCCGCGCATGGCCCAAGGCCGACGAATCGCTCATCGACGCGAAGATCGAAGCCGCATTCGACCAGGCATTTGCCGTGGTGGAAAGCGTGCGTGGCGTGCGTGGCCGCTACAACGTGAGCCCCGCCACCAAGCTGAACGCCGTGGTGAGCGTCGACGATGCCGCTACGGAAGCCAGCGTGAAGGACTGCATGGCAATCATCACCGAACTTTCGGGTCTTTCTGACCTGAGTGTTGCAGTGAAGGCCGTGAAGCCGAAGTTCAGCGCCAGCGCCGTGGTTCCCGGTGGTGAACTCTACATCCCGCTCGAAGGTATCCTCGACCCGGCTGCAGAAATCGCCCGCCTCGAAAAGGAAATCGAGAAGGCCAAGGCATTTGCCGCCAGCATCGAGAAGAAGCTTTCGAACCAAAAGTTCGTCAGCGGCGCTCCCGAAGCTGTGGTGAACGCCGAAAGGACGAAGCTCGCGACGCAGCAAGATATCATTGCGAAGAACGAAGCGGCTCTGAAGGAATTGCGCTAGCTCACGTCATTGCTCTGTGAGCCATGACAGCGTCGGTTATCCAATGCATGAGCAAGCTCCTGCGCTGGATAACCTAGCATGTCATTGCGAGGCTCCGTAAGGAGCCGTGGCAATCAATTTTAAAAGAGATGTTCAAAGAACATCTCTTTTTTGTATCAATCTATTTTCCGAATAAATCCGAATGTGAGCCAGTCGCTGTCGCCGAAAGAATCAATTCATCATTAAATATCTGATACATCAAAAGCCAATCCGGCTCAATATGACATTCTCTAAAATCGGACAAGGTTCCAACCAACTGATGATCTCGATTGTTAGGCGGAAGTGGTTCACCTTTCGACAACTTATCCAGTACAGCGATTAATTTGTTTAAGTCTTTACCACGTTTTTTCATGACCTTGACATCATGCTTCATGCGGCTAGTGTACTTAATCTGGAACAAAGGCTATTCCTCCAACATGGAGGCTACAGCATCTGCCGCCGTTGCATAAGGGCCATGGAGATTTTTGCGAGTACGGCTATCGCTAATAGCCTTTTCTAGAGACAAGTCTTCGGAGGCATGACGGACTTCAAAAGGAATCCCTTTATGCTCAATGGCAAAAGTCAAGAATATGCGGATAGCCGTAGAGGTATCCATACCTAATGACTGGAACAAATCGTCCGACTTCTTTTTCAGGTCATCATCAACCCTCATTTGCAATGTAGCCATAATCAAGCTCCTTTTCCCTAAATATACACTATTTCCATCTACAAGTCAATAAAACACAAAGAAAATGTATTGACAAATCACTACACATTCAGTCAAATCACGTTTTTTAGCCATTTTTCAGCCCTTACACACAGCCTTCTTTCACTTTTTAAGTTATTTTTATGATGACATAGTTTTAGAGTTCGCTCTTATTCTGGACCTGAAAAACGACCAAAATTTCAACCATCCGAGAATAAGGCAGACACTCACACCCCAATGGTGTGGGTCGTTTGTGCTTATCGGATGGACGGTTTCTTGGTCGTTACCTCAGGTCAATAAGTGCTTACGATTCCGCACTTTTTCTTTTTTGGAAATGCAAATCGTCGGCACATGAGGTAAGACGAGCTCCGAGTTTTTAACAACGGAGCAACCGATGAAAAAAAACGGTACATTTCTTTTCCTAAAGACCGTTATCGCTACAGGATTGTGCGGCATTCTCATTAGCGGTTGTTCCAAAGTTGATCAGGTAAAAGAAGGCAAATTCCATGCATATTCGACGACCACTATAGGTAAAGCATTCGACGCGTCTTTTGGCAATGTCGAATGGACGGAAAACACAACATCTAAGGGACAAGATTTTGTCGAATTTAAAGGCGATGTTGATATTGATTTCCTTGAATTGTTAGCCACCGCTATCGTTGATGATGTCGGCAATGATCTAGCAAATCCAATGGCAGCCACAAATGCGATGGATGCTTGTTTTGGGAAATCATACGCTCAACAATATAGAAAAGAGATATGGAAAGCTCTCATGTCTGCGACAATTGGATCTTTTGGGCTGATAGCTCTTGACGGAGATATAGGAAACAAGATTAAGGCAGGAACTATAGCGGACTTCGTTTCTGCATTAGCAAATAAATCCAATCGGCTAATGGTCCAATTTGTTTTTACGGATAGCGACAATTCCGATTTTGAATTGGGTTATTATGGATTCGAAGGCGAAGAATGGTCAAATTGCAATATTCAAGAACTCGTAGATACAGAGGACTTTCTCGATTTTGTTTATTCAAATCACACATACAAAGTCTTTGATTTCAAAAAAATAGCCAAAGAAATCGTTGATCAAGCGGAATCCGCAAATCAACTGCCGAACACTCTGCTTAAAGAAAAAATTTCAAGCTACTCAAAAACAAAAGGGGTTTTAATAGCCAATACGGTAAACAGCGACCCTAGAGTTCTAAAAAGAAAAGACGAAATTGCAAAAGCCGCTGCAGAGCAAAAACGTCTTGAGGAGGAAGAAGCAAAGCGCAAAGCCGAAGAAGAAGAAACATTGCGCTTAGCCGAGGAAGAAAAACGAAGGCAAAATGCCATGAAAGAAATCCTTCCAGCAATGAAAATATACAAACAAAAAATGGATGCGTACAAAGCAAACTGCCCCAACGGATGTGATGAATATCCTTATTGGGCGGTCATTGATTTCAAGCCTCCAAAATCTGAATACTTCGTATTCCGAGATGGCACTGAGATGGGAGGCTTTGATTGGCAACTTGGATTAGAGGCAAAAGAAGACATTCTTGGCATCACCTGCCATTGGACAATAAGATGTCTCAATACAGAAAAATGTGAATGCAATATTTCTGATGATTGCAAAAACATCACACCAAATTTAAAATCAATCTGCGACATTGAATACGATGATTTCTAACCAATCATAGGAGAAAAATATGACTGACATCGAAAATTTCTCATACAAAACAACCGAGCCATCATTCTTTTCTAAACTAAAAGGCTTGTATTGGTTCACTCCCAAATCAAGACGATTGAAAGAAATAAAATTTGAAGATGAAAAAATCTTCATTTCTGTCATGTCCGGACAGGAACTATGCGCTCCTATCAAGGAATGTTCTTTCAAATATGGAATAGACAAAGCGGACAGAATAGAAGTATACGTAACGACGCAAGATAAAAAAATCCATTTTACAGAAATTCCAGGAGCTTTGGATGATGACGCTTGGGAGAACATTCGCTCATTTATCATAGAGGATTGCGACGCAAACGAGCTCACCTCAGCTAAAGTTCTTTCTGTACTCGAACATGTAAAAAATGCCATAGACGACCCATTAGGAACCGTCATTGATATAACAACAGACATTTTTTCAAAGAGTGGATCCATAAAAAAGAAGATTATCGCCGGTTTATGCGCTATTTTAATCGCTTCTGGATGCATATATTATTTTATGCGCAGCGACACGGAAGAAAACGAGCAGTTATCCTGCAAACTTGTGACAGAAATTTTGCAAGAAAATGGAGATGGAGGCAAATGCGAAAAAATAGAATTAGGGAATGCTATTCATTATGGCGACAGTACAATTTTCAACAACGCCAAAGCCTACCTAGACAACGAGAATGAAATTAATGTTATCGTGACAATTTACGAAAATATGGTTTACGTTGACATCCCTGGCAACAATAACGAAGCAGATGATGAAGAGGAAGACGATGAGGACGACGTTGAATAATTTCCTTCAATCCTCTAAGTTTTCTAATTTCATAATTATTGTAGTTCTAGTCAATTCGGCTGTTCTAGGGCTACAAACATCTCCTTCTATTACAGAACACTTTGGCTATCTTTTAAACATCCTGGACAAAGTTTGTTTATACATCTTTGTTTTAGAAGCCATACTAAAAATCTCATCATTTCGGCTAAATTATTTCAAGGATGGATGGAATTGGTTTGATTTCTTAATTGTAGTATTTTCACTCTTAGCAGATTTCCCTGCCTTATCTTCACTTCGCGTTCTAAGAATCATCCGTGTATTCAGAGCTTTTAAACTTATTAGTGGGATGAAGCCTCTTCAAACAATCGTTTCTGTTATAGGAAAGTCTATTCCCAGTATATCATGGACAATTTTGTTATTGTTAATCATTTACTATGTCTTCGCAATAATAGGAACAACTCTCTTTGGAGAAAACTTTCCCGCATGGTTTGGTTCCATTGGAAAATCAATGTATTCCTTATTCCAAATAATGACATTGGAATCATGGTCTATGGGGATTAGCCGACCCGTCATGGAAGTATATCCTTATGCTTGGGCATTTTTCATCCCATTTATACTCATAACATCATTCGTTGTTCTGAATGTTCTCGTGGGAATTGTCGTCAATTCCTTTGGGGAAACGACATCATCAGAACCGCAAAGTACAACAAAAGAAAAAGATTTTCTAAATGAAGTAGAAGCAATCAAGCAACACCTTAACAATTTGGAGACCTTGATTGAGAAAAAAGAACAACATTTGTAGTCGGGATAATCTACACGAACGAGAATCCATTTTAAAGAGGAACCCCACGCGGGCACCTCTTTTTTATATCAACTTATCCGTTTCCTAGAACTCAACCACTAAGCCGAGGCCGACAGGGAAAAACAGCTTGTCGTTATCAAGCGTTCCATATTCCGCGTCGAAATTGGTATAGTAGCTGCCATTGCCGGCATAGAATTCGAAACCCATCTCAAAATACGCGCCGAAATGATTCAGGAACATGTGCTGGTAGCCCAAGCCAAAAACCAGTCGCCAGTAATTGATGTCTCGCTTATGCTCAATGAGTTCGGCATCCTCCGTACCCACATTCGTTATCGTAAAGCCATTCATTTCTCCGGTTATCCATTCCGAAGAATGGAAAGCATACGGACCCGTCAAGCCCGTGAAACGATAGGCAATCCCGATACCACCCATAAAATCGTAGTCGGAGTTGTAAGTCGCCAAGTGAACGTTCGTGGACAAATGCCCATCCAACATGGTATACCCGACACCAATCATTCCCTGAGACGGCCCGACCCCGAGCGAAACGCCAATCTGGGCAAAACTAGCCCCGGCAAGAAAACAAAGTATCAAGAGAACCTTTTTCATGTTCAACCTCCTATTTTAGAACAAGTTTTATAACAAAATAACCACTTTTTTTCTAAATAAAATGCTCCAAATCACCCTAAATTGCACTTCATCAGAAAAAGAATAACGAGCATTCTCCTTTTTTATTATTATTATTACAACAAGTTAGGAGAAGAAATCATGAAATTCACCAAATTTCTATTTGCGGGCGTATTTTCCGCAAGCCTTTTCACCACAAGCCTACATGCGGCGGAATGCAACGTCACCCACCATCAGGGCGGGGGCGGCAGCACCGACGTCTACATGGGCTACCCGGCGACAGCGCTCTACCTGTTCGAAGGCGACTACCTGGACCTCTCCAAGATGAGCCAGCGCGAGCCTGCGGTCAAGAACGCCTCCAGCACCGATACGGCATGGGTGTACAGGTCCGAACTGGATTCCACCATGATCGTAATCGTCACCGAGAAGGTGGTCAAGGTCGCACGAGTCACGTATTCCGAAGACGAGAATTCACGGATGGATTCACTTTTCACCGTGAAGCACAAAGACGTGTACAAGGACGAGTTCCCGCGCCTGCAGAAGGCGGGCGTATTCAAGGGGACGGCGGAACAGGCGGACTCCCTCGTGACGCATGTATTTGAATTGTGCCAGCGATTCTACAGCAAAGATTACGGTTACGGCGGCTGTGTATTCAACCCGCCCGAGCAGAGAGGAAGAAACGGCGGGAAGGACGTCGACATGGTCGACATGCCGCTTGCACTTGCAGCCGTTGCCGGCGAGTTCACCATCCTTCTCGATACGCTGAATACGTGTCCGGATTACAAGTTCCCCGCCGAATCCCCGACAGTCAATCCGCGCACCGCCGCGGGACTACCGCAGGCGAAGGCCAGCTTCGTAAGGCTCGGCCAGATGCGCTACCGCATCACGAACGTGAAGCCCGGTTCCGCGTACAAGGCGTTCAGCCTGAACGGGCAACTCCTAAAAAGCGGAAGCCTCGAAGGGAACGTATTTGCAGCCCCGGCACTCCCCGTCATATTGATGCTGGACAACGGGCGAAGCCTTTACTTGAAGGACTAATCCGCTTACATGCTCACGAATTTGCGCATGCTCAAATAAACCACCGCAACCGTAAGCAAGACAGAGACGGCGAGAGTCGTTACGGGAACAAGAAGTCCGCTTAAAAAGGCCTCATGACCGAGTTGCACCATAAGGAGTAGCGGCACTATCAAGAATAAAGTAATATGCGTTGCAGCACGTACCGTACGTACGCGTAGCGATACAATCAACGCAAAAGAAGTCGTGAGCAGCACCGCCGAAAGGGCTCCAAGGACAGAGGCCACCGCCACTTGCGTCGAAATTTCGGAGTGCGATGCCCAATAACCGAGCTGTGCCAGAATTGCAAACACCACCGGGAACGGAAGGATTGCCAAAAGCTTGCCCCAGAAGAGCTTTGCTGGCGCAATGGGGGCAAGTTGCAAGAGTTCAAGGGAATTGCGCTCGCGCTCGCCCGCGAAGGAATCTCCTGCCAACGGAGAACCCATGGGGGCCATGAGGCAGCCGAGCAGGAGCATCATGTAGCCTTCCATGCCCTCCATAATCTGGCCGCCGTACCGCGACACGGCAATGCCCTGGCTTGCCGCCAGAATCACCGGCGGAATGATGAACGGAATCCAGAAGCGCGGGTCCCTAAAAATCAAGCGGATTTCATGTTTGAATACGTGCAACATCACTAATCCTGTACACAACGAACATAGAGGAATGTGGCCTTAGATTGTGTCCAGAGATCCCCCATATTATCAATATTGACTGCAAAGGGCATACCCATGTAATCGCCAGTCCAAAGGCAGACATTTTGTCCCATTCCATGGTAAGTCGAATCGTCCTGCGGCCTGCACATGCCTCCCGGCAAGAAATTCAGGCCGAACTCATCGGTTCCCGGATTTTCCCAATCCGATGTCGATTTCAAACGAGAAATATCTTCTTCAGCAAGTTCTTCAAGGGCGCGGTATTCTTCCACCGTGGGCAAGCGCCAACCTGTCGGGCAGATAAGCGAATCCCAAGTGTAGAGCCTCCCGTACTTTTCGCAATTGCTTTCGTCGTCGTCATAGCAGGCGCTGGCACTGCCTGCATCGTAGTTCAAATTCTCGGCCATCCAATTCAGGTCACCTACAACGACGGCCTTGTAAGTTTTTCCATCGCGTTCATCCGTGAGGACGGAATCCCACGCGGTCGTTTTGTTGCCCGTGCCGCTCGTATCGCCTTGGGCTTGGGAGAACTTGTCTTCACAGCGCTTTTGCAGTTCGGCGGCAGAGCTCTTCAGGAACAGTCCCGCATTCACCTGGGGCGTAAACTTTCTCGTGCACACAAGATGCAGCACCGTGCAAGGAGCAAAGCGGGTCGAATCATCGAACGTTCCACCGTTATCTTCGCACTCTTCGGAAAACGCGGTAAAATCCTTGGCACAGCTTTCGTTTTCATCTTCCCCGTAGGTATTGTCCAGGCGGTCCACGGCGATAGCCTTAGCCGAATCACGCATCAAAATTTCCGTATAGACATAGGCCGTCTCCGACAATCTCATATCGAGACGCACGCCGTTTTCTTGGCCGTAAATTTTTACCGTACAGAATTCCGAAGCCGTATCGCCGTATTGGAAGTACGTCTCGGGCTGCGTCATGAACTCGATTTCGTACCAGGAGAAAGTCAGCGTATCGATAGTCACGGAACGCTTCGTGGAATCGACGGGGACCTCGGGTTCCCAAGTCTTGAGGCGCTCCGCAAGCACCGGATCGAGGCGGCCCGCGTTCTGCTCCTCGGTATACCCAGACGCCACTTTCTTGTCCTGGTCATTGGAACAGGCCAAAAAGAGAAGGCCCGCACAAAGACAAATCTTGATTTTATCAAGCACTCGCATTATTACTAAATCTAAAAAATTTTTCTTTTGCCCATTTGAGCACGTTTTTACTATATTTGGCCCCATGGATTTCGGGCTGTACGGAAATACGTGGTGGAGCAAGAAGTGGCTAGAGACGCTCCTTGCCGGGGCCGACGCGAGCGTCGTCGCCACGGGCCTCCGCTATGCCATCCGCGAGCAGGTCAAGAGCATCGACATCGTGGACAACCGCGTGATTTCCGTAGTGAAAGGCCCGAACGGCGGGCTGCACAACAACTACATCGTATTCCCGCTTTTTGCACGCGAGCGCTGCGAGATGTTCATGAGCCTCTTGAGGCAGCAGCCCTCCGAGATGCTAGCCCTGAACAACAAGGCGCTCAACGAGTCCATCGAAATTCTGCTCGCCAAAAGCGGGCTCCAATTGTTTGACGACCCCGAGAAGGTGAAGATGGGCTGCGACTGTCGCGACCCCCTCCCCTGCAAGTACACCGTTGCGACCTTCCTGAAAATAGCCGAACAGGCGAACTCCGACCCCGGCGTGCTGTTCAAGTTGCACGGGATGGACCTCTCGATGGCGAAGAACTTTACCGCGGCACCTGCCGACCTGGACGCCCCGACGGAATCGAGCCTGGTGCGTACGCTCGGCAAGGCGAGCCGGCTCGTCGACGACTATGCAGCAGAAGCCGCTCCCGGGAACGGACGTGTTGACGACCTGGATTTAAGCGAAGATTCCAGCGCAAGCTTGTTTGCAGGCGTACCCGGCAGTTCGAGCCGCACACCGCCCCAGCAATTGCCGCAGTTTGATTTTGGCGATTGGAAGGACTATTCCCGCGTGTTGCCCGCCATGCTGCAGAACTTCCCGAAATTCTGCCCCGCCGGAAACTTCCGCAAGAGCTTTACCGACGAACTGGAAGGCTGCCACAAGTACTTTTGCGGCTACGAGAGTTTTAACGTCTTTTCCGAGCACTTCCGTGCGTACAACGCGAAGACGTTCCTGATGGAAAACGAGTCCCTGCGGGTATTCCACAAGGGAGAATGGCGCTGGGCTTTCGAGCAGAGCAGCGGGGGCAAGGTTATACGCAACGACCTGACGGTCGCGAACATCATGGGGGCGCTCTGCTGCCTGAGCCAGGGCAACCTCTCGTGGCACCACTACACCGTGCGTTACCTGCACTTGCTTTTGCAGGTTGCCTTCTACCTTGTACGAACCGGGGCCATATACCCACAGGTGTTCTGGATAAAACAGGACGTGGCGCAGATGCGCTGGCTCCCAGCCGAAATGCTGCCCGAAATACTGGGAATCGTTGCGGACCTCGAGGCGGCCGCCCCGCAGAAGTTCGCATTCTCCGCAAGCGACGGGGACTTCCGGGAAATCGCGGGCCCCGCCGAGCATATTCTCTCGCTGTTCATCGGCCAGTTGCTGCATTTCGCGCGCACCTACAAGCCGCCCCTCAAGACTAACCACGGGAACCTCCTCTCCTTCTTCTTCGACTGCGTTTCGGGCAAGCTCGCTAACAACGCGCATGCCATCCCCGGCAAAATCCAGCAGTGGTTCTCGGTCTACTCCAGCCTCGATTTCAGAAGCCAGATCCTGTTCGCCTGCCACGAATCGGGCGACGAAGTCGCGCTCGACGTATTCATCCTCGACGGGAACGGAGCCACGGAATCGCGCGCACCGCTTTCTGCGCTGTTCGAAAGCAACGACTCCCGCCTGCTTTCCATTTTGAATATCCTGAACGGCGTGGCCGACTACTTCGCGCCCATGGGCAAGTACCTGGAACGCCGCGCGGCCTCCCCCATCATGATGCACGGCAGCGAACTGCTCGGCTTTTTGCAGGACTGCCTCAAAAAATTGGAAGTATTCGGCATCCGCACGGACATCCCGAAGAACCTTCTGAACGTAGGCAAGCCCAAACCCAAGATGCGCCTGCAGGGCAGCATGAGCTTCGGTGCGTTCACTGCAAACGATTTGCTCGACTTTGACTGGGAAATCGCGATTGGCGACGAGAACGTTTCGGCCGAAGAATTCCTGGAACTCGCCGAAAACGCGGATGGACTTTTGAAATACAAGTCGCAGTACGTCGAGGTCAGCGCCGAAGACCTGCAGAGGATACGCGAACAGATTGAGGGCCGCGCGGAAGGGGCGAATGGCACCAATGCGGGTGCGGACGGCTCTGCGGGCAGCGAAAACGCAGGTAAGGACGGCGCAGGTTCCGCCGCAGGTGATGAAAGCGCTGACGACGCCCCGGTCATCACGCAGGCGAAACTCGTGCAGGCTTGCTTCACTGGCGAATGCGACGGCGTCCCGGTCGAGATGGCGGGCGAATTCAAGCAGCAGTTCGACGCCTGGCGCGCCGAAACCGAAGTACCCCTCCCCGAACACCTGAACGCGACCATGCGCCCCTACCAGGTGCGCGGCTACTCGTGGATGTACAAGAATCTCGAAATCGGTTTCGGCTGCATCCTTGCCGACGACATGGGCCTCGGAAAGACGCTCCAAGTCATCGCGTTCCTCCTCAAGATGCACGAAGAAGGCAAACTCGCCGAAAGGAAGGCTCTCGTGGTGATGCCCGCGGGTCTGCTGTGCAACTGGCAGGTCGAAATCAAGAAGTTCGCGCCAGACCTTACGTTCTTCGCCTACCACGGCGGAAGCCGCAACCTCGAGAAGTTCAACGCCGACGTGCTGCTCACCACCTACGCCACGTTCCGCAAGGACTTTGACGAACTGAACGAGCGTGAATGGCAGGTAATCGTCATCGACGAAGCGCAGAACATCAAGAACGCCGACAGCGAGCAAAGCAGGCTATTGCGCCGCATGCGCGCCCCCATGAAAATCGCGATGAGCGGCACCCCCGTCGAGAACCGCCTCATGGAATTCTGGACCATCATGGACTTCGCAAACCGCGGGTTCTTCCCGAGCGCCGCCGAATTCCGCGAAAAGTTCGAGACGCCCATCCAGAAAATGGGCAACGAGAAGGTGGCGGAAACGTTCCGCAAGATTACGGCACCCTTCATGCTGCGCCGCCTCAAGACCGACAAGAGCATCATCAGCGACTTGCCCGACAAGATTATCCAGGACGAATACGCCGAACTCACCAAGCCGCAGGCCGCACTGTACCAGAAGACGCTCGAGCACTTTATGCAGGAACTCGAGATGGAACAGGCGCTGAGCGAGAAGGCGAACGACGCGCACGCGCTATTCAAGCGCAAGGGAATCATCTTGCAGATGATTCTCGCTCTCAAGCAAATTTGCAACCACCCCGCAACATTCCTGAAGGGATTAGACGAGAGACGAGAGACGAAAGACGAAAGGGACAATGCCGAAAATCGTCATCCTGACGACCAACGGGAGGAAGGATCTAGGGACACAACTCCCCCGCCAATGAGTTCCGGCAAGTTGCAGATGCTCCTCGACCTGCTCACCTCCATTCAGGAACAAGGCGAAAAGACGCTCATCTTCACGCAGTTCGCCGAAATGGGATTCCTGCTCGAAAAGACCATCACGGAGGAACTCGGGCTCCGCACGCACTTCTACCACGGCGGATGCACGCAGACGCAGCGCACCTCCATGATCGAGGACTTCCAGAAGAACCCCGAATGCAAGGTGCTCATCCTCTCGCTCAAGGCGGGCGGCACAGGCCTCAACCTCACCGCCGCATCGCAGGTCATCCATTACGACTTGTGGTGGAACCCCGCCATCGAAGCGCAGGCCACCGACCGCGCCTTCCGTATCGGGCAAACACGCAACGTGCAGGTCCACAGGTTCATCACCAAGGGAACGTTCGAAGAAAAAATCAACGCGCTTCTCGAGACAAAGAAGTCCATCGCGAACATGACCGTGAGCGCGGGCGAAACCTGGCTCGCCGACATGGACGACAAGCAACTCGGCGAAGTCTTCGGCCTCGACAACACGATTGTGTAGAAGCCTTCAGCACTTAACGCAAAAGGCCGCCGGAGCGACCCTTTTTAATCATTTCATTTTACGCTTTTGAGAAGCCATCCTTCGTATTTTTTCTTCACTTGGATTATTTTATTCATGTTGAATTATTTCATCTCCCTATAATTTTCCCGAAAATATTCAATTTTCATCATATAGTTTTTCAATTCAGGAACCTGCTTAATCGGAAAAAGTTTTTTTTGGGTATGATCGTAAAAGTCTGAAAAACGATGAATAAACACGTACTGGTTATTAAACTCCAACAAACCTACAAAGCGTAGACAAAATGTTTCGTCAACCTTTTTTCCCAAATTATCATTAAAAGTGGTTTGACATAAAGAATCAGGGATTTCATATTTATACCACTTTGCTGTATAACCACGTTGTTGGACGCGATCTTCTCCACGAATAATAGAATCGGCATAACTTAATGGAGGTTCAAAACAAGCACGTCCAAATGATCCATAAACTTTATGATGAATAAACAGATTACATCCCGCATATAAGTTTAATGGCAACAGCATCAAAAGATAAAAGGACATTTTCATAAAAGTCATTACCTTTCATCAGAATGATTAACAATTTTAGAATTACCATCATGAAGTTGTGCAATAATGGAGGAGGATTTTCCATTATTTAAATATTGTATTGCCCTTGCAAATTCAGCTTTAAACTCAGGGGAAGACCCTGGAGCAAAAAGCAAAACATTCCCGTCATCATCCACTCCATTTATCGGATTCACGCCATTACCCGCATACAGATACGGGCTGGCAAATTGCCTCATCGGGTCCACGGACGTCCACATTCCAAGCATCGGGTCAAGGTAACGGGCGCCGAAGTAGTCAAGTTCAGTTTCGTCATCCCTTTCCTTCCCCGTGAAATTCTCCGTCACCTTGTCGGAGGGTTCCGCGAGGCTGACCTGCTCGCCGAAGGCGCGGTAGTCGTAGGCTGCAATCGGGGACCCCACATCGGCGGCATCCGTCCAGGAGTAGCCCTGCGTGCCGTACATGCCGCTATAAATCACATTTTTGCAACAGATTCCTTGCTTTATCATCATTCATTGAATTCAACAATTCTGCAATATCTTTTTTTTCAGCCAATTTTCCATTCCATTCAAAATTACAGGAGCCGTCAATATAAAAAGAGCCCTTATACACATCATCCATATAGCAATCGGCAAGAAATTGATACTTTCCATCCTTTTCAAAAAATTTGTTTTCAGCAACAGAATCTAGCTCTGCCATTCTAACCAGCGTCAACAAATTGCTCAATGGGCGATTCCGCAATTTTGCAATACTTTCACCATCGGACATACCCGCATCAGACACAAACGCATTGCATAAATACTCCCTATTATAGCTATGAATCCGAGCCGAACGGATGATACTTTCACTAATAGACGAATCCATAATCTCGGGATAATAACTAAATTCAAGAAATTCAGGGTGACGGCTTTCTTTATGAGGAGAATGTTGTATAATGGAAAAAAGAACAACTATTCGCTTTTGAACGAATTTGCCATTCAAAGCAACAGTCGTATCTATTCTGGCAATTTCCTGAAACTCATAAATATCTTTCTGTTCCCCAAGGACGCCATGCTGCGTATGCATGCCTCCATAAAAAGACATAACCTGCTTACCCAAAGAATCTTTTACATTATATACGTAATATTCAAAATTAGAATCCAACTCAACAGACAAATTATTAGGCAATTCAATATGAAAAAATTTAGCATTAAAATTATACTTTTCTGCAGAAACAGATTCATCTTTCTCTTTTGAACAAGATGTCAAAAAAGCGATTCCGCAAAGAAATATAAGCAAATAAATCTTATTCTCTTTCATATATAAAATTTCCATCAGAACCATTTTTAGAGTTAGGAATCCACAATTCTTCTATCTGCTCAGGCTTTATACCCGATTGTCCTGTAACACCCATTATATTATCGCCGTAACCTTCGTAGGGCAAGCCAGTGTCGGGATCATATTTATCCTCTAGGCCCATTAAATGACCAAATTCATGTTCAATATGAAAATCTCCATACTTACCATTAATGTTAATATCAGCCAATCCCTCACGGCCTATATGAGCACAAGAGCCTCTATCACAAATAGAGCTATTTTCATTTAAAAGATTTACTTGATTTACACCTGATGGATCGCCCCCATTAGCTCCTTGGGGAAGAGAAACAACCGTTGTCGACACACTATATTTGCCAAATTGTCCTGAATAACGCGAAGATACTCTTTGTTGCACACGTGCAATATTTTCTGGCGTAGCAGCATTTCCTCCAAAAATTACCGGTAATATTACATTTACATTATTACCATTTTTGTAAATCACAGCAGCATTCCCATCCGGATCAACTGCATTCACCGGATTCACGCCATTACCCGCATACAGATACGGGCTTGAGAATTGTCTAGCCGGGTCCACGCTGGTCCACATTCCTAGCATCGGGTCGAGGTAACGCGCTCCGAAGTAGTCCAGAGAATTTCGTACATATTGAGCCATACCTATCCAATCATAGGAAATTTTCAGCGGCGTGGGCCTGGTTTCTATTCGGCCCAGTGGTTTCCGTTGTAGTTCTTGGCGGTGTCGGCGTCCATGCCGATTTGGCGCACGAGGTCTTCCATGCTGGCAAATTTCTGTTCGGGGCGCAGATAGGCCATCAGGTCGAGCACCAGGTGCTGCCCGTAGATATCTTCGCTAAAGTCGAGAAGGTAGGCCTCGATAGCCATCTGGTGGGGCCCGGGCGCAGAGGGCTGCACTCCGATATTCACCACGGCGCGGCAAATGCGGCCATCCGCAAGCCTCGCGGATGCCACGTACACGCCGGATTTCGGCAGGAACTTGTACTGTTCCACCTGCAAGTTCGCGGTAGGGAACCCGATGGTATGCCCGAGGCGTTTGCCCACGACTACGGTACCGGAGAGGCGGTAGGGGCGCCCGAGGTAAGTCTGCGCGCGGGAAACGTCGCCGTTCAATAGCGCGTTGCGCACGGCGGAAGAACTCACGCGTTCGCCCTTGTGCAGCACTATGGAAAGCATCTGCGTGCTGAGTTCCGGGAACGCGGCGGTAATCGTCTCGTAGTTGCCCTTGCCGCCCGCGCCAAAGCAGTGGTCGTGCCCGAAGAACATGGAGCACACGCCGCGCTTCTCGATGAGTTCCTGCCGCACAAAAACATCGAACGGAAGTTTCGCCACTTCGGGCGTAAACGGCAGCACCAAAAATTCGAGCCCGAGACTTTCGATGAACTCGCGTTTTTCTTCGGTGGTGGTGAGGAGCAGCGGGTCGCCGGGGCCGCGCAGCACGTAGTTGGAATGGGGTTCGAAGGTGATGACGGTCGGAGTCCAGCCGTTCACTTCGGCGACGGCCTTCAGGGTGCGGAAAAGCGCCTGGTGCCCCAGGTGGCACCCGTCAAAATTACCCATCGTCACGGCTCTTTTCTGTTTCTCGTTCACCGACATTCTCTTTTACTCATCCTCGCCCAAATAAATCTTCGGGCAGATACGGCCCGGTTCGTAGCGGCACACGCTCAGCACGTTGCCGTTTGCATCGGCGGCGAACACTAGCCTTTCGCAGTCGTCGCCACGGCCCTGCTGCCTTTCGGCTCCTTCCACGGGTTCGCGCCACGGAATCCAATTGCCCTTGCGGATAACCGCCATCTGGTCGGCGTCAAGTTTCACGACCGGGAAGTCGAGCACCTGCTCCACAGGCTTGAGGTGTTCGCGCGTCAGGTCTTCCCCGCGCACGGCGGATTCCACGGAGACCTTCCCTATGCGGTGGCGACGAATCTGCGAGACGCACCCGCAGGTCCCGAGAGCGCGCGCAATGTCGCGCCCGAGCGCACGCACGTAGGTTCCCTTGCTGCAAACGCACTCGATATCGAACGTCGCAAATTCCTTGCCGGAGCAGCCTTCAGTCACACCGCCCTCGCCCACGACCTTGAGTGATTCGATGTGGATGCGGCGCGGCTTCATCTCGAAATCCTTGCCGCGTTCGGCCCAGTCGCTCGCGCGGCGGCCGTCAATCTTTACCGCGCAATAGCGGGGCGGAACCTGGTCGATGTCTCCCGTAAACTGCGGAAGAACGCTCTCAAGGGCGGCACGGCTCACCGTCAACGCGGCCCCTTGCTCCACGACATCGCCGTCCCATTCGAGGGTGTCGGTCTCGTAGCCCAGATGCAGGCGGAACGTGTAGCACTTGTCCTTCGCCTCCACGTAAGGCAACAGGCGCGTCGCACGCCCGGTGGCGGCGATAATCAGGCCCGACGCCCGCAAGTCGAGCGTTCCGGCATGCCCCACGCGTTTAGTGCAAAAGACCCTTTTCAACGGGAAAAGGGCCTTGAAAGATGTTTCTCCAGCAACTTTGTCCAGGAGGATGAAACCCGACAACTAAAGGTCTCCTTTCTGCTTCAACTCCGCCAGGATGCTTTCGATATGCATCGCATGTTCCAGGTTCTCGTCCAGAGTAAACTTCAGCTCCGGAACCTTGAAAATCTTGAGTGACTTTCCGAGGACTCCGCGAATGAAGCCTGTCGAGTTGTTGAGCCCGACGATGGTATCGCGCTTTTCCTTGTCGCTGCCCATCACGGAAACGAGAGCCTTTGCATAGCTCAGGTCTTCCGTAATGTCCACGCGGGTGATACTCGCGAGAGTGCTCACGCGGGGATCCTTCAAGCCCTTCTGGATGAGCTTTCCGATTTCCTCGCGGAACTGTTCGCCAAGTCTGTCTGTCCTGCGGCTCATTTAAGCTCCCTTCTCGGCAGCTGCCTTTTCAGCGGCCGCCTTCTTGGCCTTCTCTTCGGCTTCTTCGCGGGCGACGTCTTCGAGCGTACGGGCAACCTTGACTTCCTTGAAGAAGATCAAGCTGTCGCCTTCCTTGATATCGTCGTAGCCCTTGAGGCCGATACCGCATTCGAAACCGCGGGCGACCGACTTCACGTCGTCCTTCATGCGCTTCAGGGACTGCACGGCGGTAGAACCGAGTTCCACGCCATTGCGGTACACGCGCACGAGGCTCGTACGGTCCACTTCGCCATCGGTAACCATACAGCCGGCGATGAGGCCAACCTTCGGTACCTTGAACACCTGGCGGATTTCGGCTTCGCCCTTGATTTCTTCGCGAAGCACCGGCTTGAGCAAGCCTTCCACGGCGTTCTTGATATCTTCGATACAGTCGTAAATCACGCGGTAGTTGCGGATTTCGATGCCTTCCTTCTGGGCCATCTCGCGCACGGAGAGCGAGGGCATCAGGTGGAAGGAGATGATGATTGCCTGGGCAGTCGTAGCGAACAGGATATCGGAATCGGTAATGGCACCCACACCCTTGCGGATGATATTGACCTTGACTTCCCTGTTCGTAAGCTTTTCGAGCGAGGCGGCAAGAGCTTCGGCAGAACCACCCACGTCGGCCTTGACGATAAGGTTGAGTTCGGAGAGCTTGCCTTCCTTCTGTTCGTTGAACTTGGATTCGAGCGAGATGGTGCTACGGGCGCGGAGGTCGCGTTCGCGGGCAGCCATACGGCGCTTGCTTGCAATTTCACGTGCGGTCTTTTCGTCGGCCACCACCACGAGGTCGTCACCGGCCTGCGGAGTTCCGTCAAAGCCGAGCACCTGGCAAGGCGTAGACGGCGGAGCAGCCTTCATCTGTTCGCCACGTTCGTTGAACATGGCACGGACGCGGCCTGCGTAAATACCGCAAACAAACGGGTCACCAATGTGGAGCGTACCGTTCTGCACCAGGATGGTCGCCATGGAACCCTTACCGATATCCAGCTTGGATTCGACAACGGCGCCGCGAGCATGTGCATCCGGGTTGGCCTTCAATTCCTGAACTTCGGCTTCGAGGGCAAGCGTTTCCAAAAGCTGTTCCATGCCCTGGCCCGTGCGTGCGGAAACTTCCACACAGCTCGTCTGGCCTCCCCACTGTTCCACTTCCACACCGCGTTCGGCGAGCTGGGCGCGAATCTTGTCGGGGTTTGCCGTCGGCAAGTCAATCTTCGTGATGGCAACGACCATCGGCACGTTCTCGCGCTTGGCGAGTTCGATGGATTCCACCGTCTGGGGCATCACCATGGAGTCGGCGGCCACAACGAGCACGATAACGTCGGTCACCTGAGAACCGCGGGCACGCATGGCGCTGAACGCTTCGTGACCCGGAGTATCGAGGAACGTCACCTTGCCCTGCGGGGTCGTGACTTCGTATGCACCGATATGCTGAGTAATACCGCCGGATTCGCCGGAGACCACGTGAGTCTTGCGGATCCAGTCGAGCAAGGAAGTCTTACCATGGTCAACGTGGCCCATGACGGTAACCACCGGATGACGCGGCTGGAGATTTTCCTTGGATTCTTCCTCGACACCGAGGGCGACTTCTTCGTATTCTTCCATCAGCTGGGCTTCGTAGCCGAATTCGTCGGCCAGAATCTGGATGGTTTCGAAATCGAGGCGGGCGTTGATGGTCACCATCATGCCCATTTCCATGCACTTCGCGATCACGCGTGCGGGCATCTGGTCCATGAGGCCAGCGAGTTCGCCCACAGTAATGAAGTCGGAAGTCTTGAGGATCTTCTTCTCTTCGCCGGATTCGTTGTCGTTGTGTTCCTTGCGATAAACTTTCTTGACAGGCTTCTTGGAAAGGTCGGCCATCACGCGGGACACGTTCTGGCGCACCATTTCCTGCTGCTGTTCTTTCTGGTTATCCATGCGGTCACGGCTGTTGCCATGACGGTTCTTGTCGTTACCGTGACGGCCATTCTGGCCCTTGCCTCCGTTATGCGCACCCTGGCCGCCCATCGGGGCGCCACCCTGGCTTGCATTGAAAGCTTCTTGCATGGAGCCGCTGGAGAACCCTCCACTGCGGCCAGTGTAACCACCATGGCTGCTGGCATTGCCCGGACCCGGACGGCGATTGCCGTTGCGGTTATCCTGGCCGCTTGTACGCGGGCCGAACGAACCGGTGTAGCCCTGAGCATTGCCCGGGCCGCGGTTACCACCCGGACGGCGGAAATTGCCACGGGCACCCTGCTGTTGCTGCTGGGACTTGGCGATACGAGCCAAGATAGCGGCATCGGGTTTGAACACCTGGGCCTTCATCGGCGGCTGCTTCAATTCCGTATCGGCAGTCATCATCGTCGGCGCTGCGGGAGCCGCAGGTTTCGCGACAGGCTTCGGATCCGTCTTGGGAGCCGCGGCGGCGGGAGCAGCTTCGGCAGGCTTTGCTGCAGGAGCGGCAGGCGTTGCAGCCGGGGCGGCAGCAGGCTTGACTGCGGGCGCTTCGGCAGGCTTCGGCGCCGGAGCGGCGGGAGCAGCAGCGGCGGCAGCGGGTGTTTCTACAGGCTTGACCGGAGCAGCTTCAGCAGGCTTTGCCGCAGGAGCGGCAGCAGCGGCAGCGGGAGCAGCAGCGGCTGGCGTCTCGGAAACTTGAGCAGGCTTGGCGGCAGCGGGTTTCGCAGCAGACTTCACCGTAGCCTTGGCAGCGGGCTTCGCATCAGCGGGCTTCGCGTCATCGGTCTTCTTGGTCGCCCTCTTGAGGCTAACCTTCACACCATTCTTCGTGGTCGTCGTGGACGCGGTCTTCTTCTTTTCGGCAGGCGCCTCGCCCGCTTCGGAAGCCGCCGGCTTCTTGAGGTTTTTGGACCGAGCATCCATCTTGGCCTTTTCCGCAGCAACCGCTTCTTCGATCTTTTCGAATTCTGCAGCGTTCACCTTGGAAACCTGAGTCAAGACCTTCACGCCGTTGTCGCGCAAAAGCTTCATCACGAAGTCACTCTTGACTCCATGTTCCTTGGCCCAGTCTACTGGTTTAATCTGTTCTAAGTTACTCATTAACTAGCCTGTTTAAGTTTCCTTGAAATTTTGCATCCGAAATCGAGAACGGGTCGATTATTCTTCGGCAGGTGCCCCTTCTTCTGCAACAGCGGTTTCTCCGGCAGCCGCGCCTTCTTCAGCAGGGGCGTTGAAAAGGCTTTCCACCCTGCGCACGGCACTGCGGTGCAGTTCCTGCGGACGCGGCGCCAGCACCTGGGCCTTGGCCTCGTCGTCCTTCTCGGACCATTCCTTCTCGCCGAACACGTCGAGGTTGCGACCCACGAGCTGGGCGGCAAGCTTAACGTTCTGGCCGTTCTTACCGATGGCCTGGGCAAGGTTCTCGTCGTTGATCACGACAACCGTACGGTCCGTACCCGGAACTTCGGCCAGCTTCACGACGTTAGCCGGAGAAAGGGCGCGCGTGATGAACACGTCGAGGTCCGGATTCCAGTGCACGATGTCGATGCGTTCGTTGCCGAGTTCGCGGACAATCGTCTGCACGCGGGCACCCTTCATGCCAACACATGCGCCCACCGGGTCAATCTTCTCGTCACGGGAGTACACGGCAATCTTGGCGCGGTAACCCGGTTCGCGGGCAACGCCCTTGATTTCGACAGTGCCTTCGTAGATTTCGGGAACTTCCTGGCGGAAGAGTTCCTTGAGGAAGTCGCCGCTCGCGCGGGACAAGATAACCTGGGCACCGCTCTTCACGGATTCTTCGACGCGGGCGATAACGGCCTTCACGGACTGGCCCTGCACAAGGCGTTCGTGGCCAATCTGTTCGCGAGGCGGAATCACGGCTTCGGTCTGCTTGCCGAGGCTTACGATAACGTTGCGGCCTTCGAGGCGGAGCACTTCGCCGCTGATCATCGTACCAATACGGCCGCGGTAGGTGTCCATCACCTTCTGGCGTTCGGCGTCGCGGATCTGCTGGGTCAAAAGCTGCTTGGCGGTCTGGATGGCCTGGCGACCGAAAGCTTCCGTCGGGACTTCCATTTCGAGAACGTCGCCGGCCTGGGCTTCTTCGTTGAATTCGCGGGCTTCGTCCACCAGCATGTAGCCTTCGTCGAGCTTTTCGACTTCGTCAGCCGTCATGGCCGGGTCGTAGTCCGGGAAGTCGTCCACCACTTCAACGCGGAGGAACACATGCACGCGGTCATCTTCGTCAATTTCAACTTCAATCTTCTTATCGATATGCAGATACTTGCGGGCCGCCGAAATCAAAGCCTGCTTCAATGCATTGAGGATGACGGAGTCATCCATGTTCTTGGCCTCGACAACAGCCTTGAGCGCATCGAGCAATTTGATCTTGGGTTCGTTCTGTTTAGCCATTTTTGACCTTCCTATTATATTTGTACATCCACCTTGGCAACAAGCACCTCGGCACGGGGAACAACCACGTTCCCTGCATTGCCCTTAAGCGCAAGCGTCAAATTTTCCTCGTCCGCCTCGACAAGTTTACCCGTAAGCGGTTTTCCCGTACTTCTCGTAACGCGGATAAAGCGCCCCTTGTTGCGGACAAAATCTGCGACCGACTTCAGGGGGCGGTCAAGCCCCGGCGACGACACCTCGAGCGTGTAGGCGCCTTCTATAACCTCAGGATCGAGGTCGAGCGCATCGGAAAGATGCCTGCTGACATTGGAGCAATCGTCTATCGTAACGCCTTCGGGCTTGTCGATATAGAGCCTAAGCGTTTTGCGCTTGCCGGCACGGAACATGTCGCATTCCACGAGCGTAACGCCGTTAGCCTTGCATGCGGCATCGATCAAAGATTCCAGTTTCGCGTTGCTTACCAAATAAACCTCTAGTTCTATAATAAAATAGCCGTCCGCTAACGGAGGGAATCTAACCTAAAGCCGAAGCTCATGGCGAGACTCCTTCCACGGACAGTCTTAAACCGCGTACAAATAGAGAAATTTTGAGGCCGTTTTTCAACCCCCGGCACACAGGTTTAGCGCCTTTGGGCCCTGTTTTCCACCATAATCCAGTCGTTCAGGCCAAGAACCGTGTCGGCTAGCGCCTTGAGCGAATCCCTCACCGAAACAAGGCTTGAAGGCGTTCCATCTCCCGACGTGCCAAGGTCGCGGTTCTCCCCAACGTCGGCGCGGTAGTCGTACAGCCCGGTCGCAGCGTTGTCGTACGTATTCCCGAGGATGCGGAAGGTGTCGAGCGCAAGCGCGGACTTGCCCGAATGGACGCCCGCGGCAAAAGGCCTGCCTCCTTGGCGGAACAGGTTGTGCCCCATGAACGAGTTGGCGGCACGTATCCCGGCAAGCGCAAGCACCGTCGGGGCGATATCGCACTGGCCGGCAGCACCGTTATGCAGCATTCCAGGATTCGCGCGGATAGCCGCGGCAGGTCCGTTCACCACGAACGGAATCCATGTTACGTTGGAGTACGCCTCGCTGCCGATGGCGGAGACGCCATGCTCCCCTTGCGGGAACCCGTGGTCGCCCAAAACAATCACGAAGGTATTCTTGAACCATTCCTCCCTGGACAGCGTCGCGAGGAAGCGCCCCATCTGTGCGTCGGCCCAGTGCATGGTAAAGCGCATGCGGTCGGCCTGAGGCAATGCCATCGCCGAATCCGGCATGCCGGGAACAAGGTTGAACGGATAGTGGTTGCTGCGCGTAATCATCGCCGCCACAAAGGGATGGCCCGCCGAAAGCGACGTGGGCGCAAGCGTATCGCGGATAAAGCCGGCCGTCTTGTCGAAGAACGTAGAGTCATCTTCAAAAGCGCGGTCGTAATGCGTGCGGTTATACCACTTCTGGAACCATACAGACAAATTATCCCAGGCCGGGTCCGCCGCCGAGAAGAAATGCGCCACATAACCGCTGTCCCTCAAAATCGAGGCGAAGCTCGGGATGTCGGCATAAACGAGTTCCGACGCCGTCAGCTTGTAGCGGTGCGGCGGAAAGCCAAAGTGGCTCGAGAGCACGCCGCCTACCGTCGGCACGCCGGCCGCATAGAAGCGCGTCCATGCCCATCCGGATTTCGCCAACGAATCGAGAACCGGGGTCGCCGACGGGCGGGAATCGTCCGGATTCAGGTAACCCACGTCCATGCCGCGCTCAGATTCCATGAAGATGACGATGAAGTTCGGGCGCGCGGGCAGTTCGGAACTAGAATCTGCGGGCTGTACCTGCCCCGAGTCCGCGGACGTTTCAGAACTAGAGTCCGCGGCGGAATTCTCGACGGCCTTGGGCACGCGGTACATCGGGTAATCCGCGAACGGGTACTCGTACAGTTCCGCATCGGGCCCTTCCACCTGTGCCCAAAGGCGCCTGGACGCCTGCGTTGCCGCGGCAATGAACTGCGGGTCGACCTTCGTTCCGCCCGAGACAATCTCGCGCAAGTCCTTCACGACAATCTCCACCACCGGTTGAAGCTTGCGCATGCGGTTCGTGCCCTTCCATATCACGTTCAGGAACAACTCCGAGAAGCCGAAAAAGGCCACACACCCGATAAGCCACGCACGCAAGAGCGAAACGCGGACATTGCAACGCAGGAACCCCTTACGGATAAGCCTGTACAACAAGAACGCGAGCGGCACGATGCCCACGAGCAGGAACCACTGCAGGTAGGGAATCGACTGGTCCGACGAAACATAGTCGGGCAATATCGAAAGCGACGAAGCGTCCTTGTACGTATTCAAAAGCGAAATGGAAAAATGCGTCCCGAGGAAGCGCTGGATTTCGTGGTCCAACAGCGTGAACGGAAGGATTATCGACTGCAGAACGCAAAACACGGGCAGCACAAAGCGGCGCAACTTGGACGATACCGGCAGGAACATCGCCAAGAGCAAAAACGGCAACGCCATCTCGGCAATCCAGATGTAGTCGATGCACAGCGCGTGGAAAATGTACCAGTCCGGTTTGGCGACAAACGGGATTCCGTAGGGATTGTCCCTGAAAAGCAACACGAACCGGAGCAAGCCATGCACGGCCCAGAAGGCAAGCGCCGCAGCAATGACGCAGAATACGGCCTTCAAGCGTATTTGTCGGGATTCCGTTCTATCCATGGTGCCAAAAATAGTTATCTTGTGTGCCGATATGATTTACGTCCTACTTATTTTGGCCAGCATTGCAGGAATCGCGCTCTCCGTCTTTTACCTGCGCAAGAACATTATCCGCATCAAAGAGAAGAACAAGAACGAGCCCAAGGCTTACAAGCGCGTGATGAACTATGCGCTGACCGCGCTCTGGTACGGCTACCTGCTCGTATTCTTTGTAGGACTTACCGTCAACAACACTATTTTTTAGCCGCGAGCCAGCGCTCGTACAAAAACAGCGCAATCAGGTTCTTGCCGTCCACGAACTTGTGGGCGGCTTCTTCGTATGGGAGCACTTCCGTGCGAATCCATTCATTCTCGTCCACATACGTCTGGTTCTTGCCGTCCATGGCCTCGAGCTGTTCGCGCGTCACGTCGCGTTCAATGGCGTACAGGCGGATGCGTTCGTCCAAGATTCCGCAGCTTCCAGCAAAACCGGGCGTAAAGTCTTTCCACCAGAATTCGCTCAGGTCAATAAGTTCTGATTCGTCGGCCTCGATCTGCGCTTCTTCTTCCAGTTCCGAGAGCGCCACCTTGCGGTAATCGCCACTCCAGTCCAAAATGCCTGCCGGAATCTCGAGCGACGCCTGCTCCGAAATGGCGAACCTCGGCTGGCGCACCAGCAACAAGTACTTTTTGCCTTCGCAGCGAAGCACCACCAGAACGCCCACCGCGTTACCGCGCACAAGCACAATCCCGTGAACCGGGCGCCCGTCCGGCAGTTCGGCCGTAGCATTGAGCTTGATGAACAGCGGGCGGTGGACCTTCGCGAAATAGTTGACCGATTCGAAATGAATCTTCTTTACAACAAAGCCCTTCGACGAGGCTTCCAGCCAATCCTTGAAAATCTTGCTTTCCAGAATAAGGGGATAGTCTTCCTCGGCAATCTCCGGGGAAAAGGAATATTCAATTTCGTTGTTCATAATTCTCCGGCGGTTTCCCGCTACTTGGCCTTGGCTGACTTGACGACCTTGGCGGACTTCCATGCCTTCACCAGGCTATCCACATCCACGGTATCGGCCACATAATGATTTCTACCGATATCGTAGATGAACAATTCCTTCGTTGTCGACGGGCCGCAAGACGGCTCGGAATCGCTCCGTTCAAAGACTTCCCTGGTCACGACGAATTCGTTCGCGATATAGAAACTCCCACGAGAGAACTTGTCGACGGCTCCGCATTCCGGAATGGACTCCACGTAATAGGTGCTCGTATGCCAGATGGTATCGGGACGTTCCTGCAACTTTCCCAAATCGGTAGAATCGTTTTCCCAGCGGTTGCTGTGGCAGTACACCAGATCGGTATCCGCGCAAGCATAATGTACGGGAACGAGCGTCGTATCGTCCAGCCTCCACGACGACGGGAACAGCGTATCCGTGACCACGGAATCGCAGTTGTCGATGCGCAATCCGCAATTGGACTTCATCGTACGCCACACAAAAGTCCGCGGCGTAATGGAGTCGAGAACGCGGACCACCGACGGCGAGCCCTCCGTACGGAGCGGCAACGAATGGACGGAATCAAAAAGGGAATCGACGTAGATACGGACCGTGTCCCAGGTGAGCTTACCACGGCGCACGAGAATCGAATCGAGGACGGTGTCCGCGTCGTTCTTCACCTGGACCATGGAAATGCCACCCAGCAGGTGCGACGCCATGTAGTACTTCAGGATGGTATCCGGACGGTAAAGCGGAGCGGCGCAATCCTCGTCTGTCACCTCGATATCGAAATACGGCTTCAAAACAAGCACGGAATCTTCCCTCGAAGCATCCACACCGAGTCGCTTCAGGGCGCAGTTGGAGAACGTCCAGATGCTGTCCATGTAAATGTGCAGCGTGTCACCCGCCAAGTAAATCAAGCTGCCGCTGTCCAGAACAGCCTTCTTGAAGAATCCCTTGCCGCCAAACGTCTGGTTGGAAGACGACAAGTCGAGCGGACCGTCATCGTCCTGGCTGCACGCCCATATTCCCAAAATTAGGGCACTGAACAAGATGAGGATTCTAAACAAGCGCATTATCAAAAACCTACGTGGTTCCTGAATTTAGAAATTTCCACGCTGTCCGCCAGGTGACACATCTTGTAGAAATCCGCCCAGCGGACAAACAATCCGTTGCGTCGCACCGACAAAAAGAACTCGGCGCTATCCCTTGGCGGAAGCCTGCCCACAATGGAATTCAAGTCGACCGTATCGCCAACAGAGGGCCCCGCCGTGAGTCCGGACATCCTGGACGACACGTTGTTGCCGTGATCGATTTCCACGAACGTCCCGAGAGAATCCTTGCCAACGTTCACGACGACACCCGGCAGCACCGGATGGACAGGAGCCTCGCCCGGGCCAAGGAACGCATCTTCGGCGAGCAGGCGGTCGTGACCGTCAAAGTCGAAGTTCTCCGATATCGGAATGTTGGACCAGTCCAGCGGAAGGCTCGGGCAAAGCCCAGGAAACTTGCACCCTGTAGAAGCATCGACCCACACGTACGAGGAATCTTCCTGCATCATGTTGAAGTACGTATGGAGCGTAGAATCGTCGCGGAGTACAAGAAGGGGTTTCTCGAAATCGCCCCTCGTGGCCACCCAGTGAATCTTTTCCACCGCAGAAACCTTGATGGAAGCCAGGTAGCGCAAAAAGGCGTTGGGCAATAGAGGCGTCGAATCGTTCACGATCCACGAGCACTGGACCAAATCGTTCTTGAGTTCAAAAGCCGTGCCGCCAAAGTTCCTGCAGCGTTCGTCCCACGACAGCACCACGGGCACGGATTCGTTCCCCGGCAGGGGAATCTTGTCGACGAGCTTGTTGACGAGGCCGAACTTGAATGCCGAGAACAGGGCCGCGCATAAAACCAAAAGCCGGAACACGGGAATGTTTCGGCGCTTGGACTTATACTTTTTCTTGCATCGGTATTCCGAGAACTCGACGGCCATTATTCAGTTAACGCATCAGGAAATAGGCGATAAGTCCGCCGATAACGATCAAGATGACGATAATGGCAAGGACGGTCGCGCCAGAAGATTTTTCTTCGTCAAAGGGCATGGCCATGCCCTGCTTCGCGAGTTTCTTGTCGTCCTTGGTAATCGCGTTGAAACTCTTGGTAAAGCGACGCTGGTGTCCGGTCTTGCGTTCACTGCGGCGTTCGTCGGCATCCATGCTAGATGCGGAGCGCACATTCTGCGATGCGACCGGGGCCGCTTCGGATTCTTCGGATTCCGAAGGCAACGAAGCCTGTTCCTCGGGAGCCTGGGAATGAAGCGAGAAAGACATCAGTTCCGCCTCGAAGGCGAACACCTTGAGCTTGCGGTCGAGTCCAGCCTTTTTCAAGCCATCCACGATGGTCGCGCTGTTCGTAAGGAGGGCAAGCATGCCGCCCTTGGAAGAAAGCTCGTGCTGGAACTGAAGGAATGCATTGTAGGCGTCGCTATACACGAAGTCGAGACCCATCAGGTCCACCGCAACAAACTTGTCGTCGGGATGGGCGTCAATCAGGGTACGGACATCTTGCTTGAACTGCTCCGCGTCAAAAGCCCCTATCGGATTCAAGGGAGCGGAGAGTAAATCAAAGACACCAACCTCGCGATAATTCTTTAAATCAGGCATACAATGGAAATATAGACTAAAATTCTACAAAAATGATGAAAATCCCTAAAAAAACGGCATTAAATCAAAAAAAACGCTATTCCTCCCAGAACATCCCTCCCGCGGGTGCCGGTTCTTCCCCGACAGGCTCTCCGGGAACGGCCTCGGCGGGCGCAGGTTCTTCCTTGGGGGTCTCCACTTCTACAGGCTCGGGCTGCTCCTGCACGACAGGCTCGTCCGGCTCCTCGGAAAGCAGCGTCTTGGCCGCGTCGGAAGGTGTAAGGTGGCCCTCGTTAGGCTTGCTGTGGCCGAACAGGTACGGACTCACGCTCACGCTTATCCTGTGAACCGGCGAAAGTACCGGATGGGACTCGAACGCATAGTCCACCTGGAGGAAGTTCGCGATGAGTATACCCGCACCGGCGGTCACGCTACGCCACGTGGTAAAGCTAGCCAGACCGGCACGCAAGGAAAGGCCGAAATCAAAGTTGAATTCCACGCCACCGTGGCCGCCCGACAACCAGTCGAAGGGATCTTCCCAAATGCGGCCGCCAGCCGATTCATCGGTATCGTAATCCAGGTCGCGGGCTTCTTCGTGGAACACGCCGGCACTCTGCCAGTACACGCCAAGCTTGCCATACAGGTAGTTCACCGGGACGGCATAGCTAGCAGCCAGGTAGAATTCCGGCGAGGAATACTCGAATTCTCCAGACTCCCAGCTGGTCGCCGAAGACGTCCAGCCCTTGAGGAGGCCGGACAAGTAAAGGCTGTCAACGGCACGGTAACGGATGCCGGCATCACCGCGGAATCCCCAGCCCGTTTGGTCCATGTCGCGGTAGATTCCGTGGAAACCGACGCCCACGGAAAGTCGGTCAAAGATGCGCCTGCCCCACGACACCGAAAGCACGTAGTCCGCGATGGCGAGCGTATTGTAGTACGTTCCGCGCGGAATTCCCTCCCCTTCACGGATGTAGGGAATATCGTTGGCACCAAAGCGCGACAAGGCAACACCCAGCCCCTGGCCCGTTCCAAGCGGGATGGCGACCGAAGCGAAATCGTACTGAGTGTCCTCGAAGTATTCGGTATGCGAAAGGCTCACCCACGTGTAGTCCACGTTGGAAAGCTGTTGCGGATTGGAAAGCAGTCCCAAGTAATCGCCATCCACGGCAATGGACGCCGAACCCAAGGCAGCGGACCGCGCACCCGGCTCGATATCCAGGGTCGCGTTTGCATAGGCGACACGGTCGGCGGCATGCACCATGCCCGACACCAACGCAAGAACCGCAATCAATTTCCACTGAGTTGTCATTTTTCTGTACCCAAGATAGATTATTTTTTAAACTACAAAATTCGCCCGTTACACAAATGTCACTTTCCGATTATATCCAGCAGTTCCTGACATACCTCGCCACGCAGCGCAGGTACTCTCCCAGGTCTATCGACACCTACCGCAAGTCGCTGGACAAGTTCCTCGCATGCACCGGCGCCGATGCTCCGCTGGCGGGCTTTTCCGAGACAGGCGTCAAGACGTTCGTCTGGGACCTCAAGATGAAGCAGAAACTCGCCCCCACGAGCATCTGCGAACACCTTGCGGCACTCAAGAGCTTCGGGAAGTACATGGTACGCAGCAAGATTCTCGAAAAGAATCCGGCCGAGAGCGTCCCCATGCCCAAGCGCCCCAAGCGCCTGGTGAACGTACTCGGGCAAAAAGACCTTGCCGAAGAGAAATTCCCCGAAATCGAGAACCCCACCCTGCAGCAGGCGCGCGCACGTATTTTGCTGGAACTCATCTACGGTTCAGGGCTCCGCATCTCGGAATGCCAGAACCTCACCTGGGACCGCATCGACACAAGCGCGAAGCTCGTACGAGTGCTCGGAAAAGGGAGCAAGGAGAGGATCGTGCCCCTGACAGAAAGTTTCATCGAACGCATCGCGAACTTCAAGCAGATGGAGGCGGAAGCGGGTCACCTCCCCACCGCGGCAGGCTACGTCTTTTTGAGCGAAGACGGCAAGCCCTTCGGGTTACGCACGCTCAGGAACGACATCCAGCACCTGCTGCGCGAGATTGGATGGGAAGGCAAGGCGAGCCCGCACGTATTGCGTCACAGTTTCGCGACACACCTGCTCGAGAACGGCGCCGAAATCATGAGCGTAAAAGAGATGCTCGGGCATTCGAACATCTCGACCACCCAAGTCTATACGCACGTGAATGCGGAACGCCTGCGCGCCGCCTTCAAAAAGACGCACCCTCGAGCTTAATTTTTTAGAAGAAGCTACCCTTGATGCCGACAGCGATGGTCCACTGCTGGCCAAAGTCGCTCCAGTCGGGAGCGTTCCATTCCTTCATCGGGGACTCGTCGTACTCATCCTCGGGATTCGCACCGCCCGCCTTGTCGTGAATCGGCAGCGAGAATGCAACGAACACCGGGATATCCGTCCTCGAGAATTCAAGGCCGTACACGAATGCCGCCGACCACGTCTGGTGATCGGGATCCGGTTTCGGGTCGTAGTTGCCCACGCGTTCCGAGGCAATCCATGCAACGCCCAGCGGCGCCGAGAACGTAAGCCCGAAGGAATGGACGAATCCGGGAATGCCACGGTAGCCATACGCAATCGAAGCGCCGGCAGAAGGTGGCGTAAACGCACCGAGGTCATTCTCGCCATACGGCTTGAAGCGGTACTTGAAGCGTTTGCCCTTGTGGTCAAGATCTTCCCAGTAAGAATCGTTGAACTCGTTCTCGCCCGAAATCAGGTGCATCGCGAACGGGTGCGTGTAGGTAAGGCCGTACAGCCAGATTCCTTTGTCCGTATCGCGGCTGTAGTCCCAGCCGAGCGTGAGGGAATAAAGGCCGGAGCCCTTCTGGAAACTGCTAGGCAAGAACTGCTGGCCAGCGTCGACACCGCGCTTGATGTCGTACTGCCCCGTGGGGATAGAAAGCGATGCCGAAAGCGAAGCCGCACCGCCACTGCCGATAGTCTTGCTGAAGTCGAACGAGATGTCTCCCATGCCGCCCGTACTCTTGTCCGTCGGGTTCTGGTTGCTGCGGTACTGCACCTCACCCTGGTGCGACATGAACGGCACCGAGACGCCAAACTTGGTAGACCACGTCGGCTTGACGGAAAAGTGCGGAGTCATCGTGAGGCCCGAGAAATTCTGGCCCACGTTGTACTTCGTAAAGACTTCCGCTTCCAGGTAACCGCCCGAAACGCCCTGGCCAATCCACTTGATGCCGTCGCCGGAACCGCCACCGGAACCACCCGCACCGCAACCGCCAATAGACGCCCACGGAGTCGCCGGTTCCACGGGAGATTCAAAGCCAACAAAGAAGGAGACCGCCGCGATGGCGGCAAAGGCACAACATTCTGTCAAAAATTTTCTTTTCATGTCATGCCTCACGGGAGCTTAAGCAAATATGCAGGGTTAGTGCCAGTCGCAAGGAACATGCCGTCGGGAGACCTGCCGCCAATCATGGGAACAGGCGCCACTTCGCGCATCTCGTCGACCCATTCAAAGGCAAGGTCGCTCGGGGCGTTTGCCGCCAAGCGGATTTCACGCATAACGGTACGGCCAAACGAGCCGTCCTGCACGCTCTCTTCCGTCAAGTCGGTCGACTTGTTGAGCATGCCTTCGCGCGCGGCGAACTCGGCCCACAGCACGAACAGACGGCCGCCAAACTCAAACCAGTGCGGTTGCGCCGGAGCCGACAACATGCCCTTGACCTCTTCAATCTTTATGGGCGTCGAATTCGCAGAAAGTTCCTGGATATAGGCTTCCCACGTCGACGGGTTCTCGAGCACGTTATACACGATGAATTTTCCATCCGGCGAAATCAAGGGCGCGTCAACGCCCCATTTTTCCTTGCCAGCCGGCTTCTTGAGCGTCTTTTTCTCGCCGCCGTTCGCGAAATCAACGAACACGATTTTTTCGGTCGCGTCAATCGAATCCACATAGACCAGGCGGACATCCTTTGTTCCAAAGAAACCTTCCACGGTAGAATCCAGAGCGTTCGTATCCGGGCTGGCGGATTCCTTCACCCACAAGTGCGGGGACGCCGTCTCCAGGGAGTTCTTGTCGAAGAACCAGAACTTCTTCTGGTCTGCCATGCGCACCGCGAATATCTTGTAATCCAGAGCGCCACCGCAATTCAGCTTACCGTCCTTGAAGGCATTGCCACGGAGCGCCACAATGAAGCCACCATGCGTACTCCATTCCGGGTCCTGGAACTGGCACTCATCCTTGCCGACCATCATGTACCATTTCACGTCACCTGCGGTATCGCTTACGGTAAGGCGGTCGTGCTGTTTCACGCGCTTGGTCGTGTAGGCGGAATCAGGAGCGTTCACACGCAGCGTACCGCCAAAGTTCAACCAGAGCATCGATGCCGGGTATTTTTCCGCATCCTGGCTCACCGAAGGGTTACAAACCTGTTCCATGCCGTTGACATGGAACATTTTTCCAATCTTGGAAGACTGGCCCGACACAGCCGACTCGCCAGAATCCTCAGCCTCGAACGGCTCTGGGGAATAGCACGCGGCAAGCGCGAGCATCGCAATCAACAATCCAAATAATTTCTTCATCTAAAGCGTGACCTTTACCTTTTCGCGCATGGCCATGACCTGAGCCTTGGCTTCTTCCACGGTGTCGCGGCGAGCAAGCAGCACGCCCAGGCGGCGGTGGCCCTTGAGTTCGGGCTTGCCGAACAGACGGAGAGCTGTGTCGGGTTCGGCCAGTACATCTTCGAGGCCGCCAAACTTAACATGGTCGGAATTGCCGTCCACGACGATAGCCTTCGAAGCGCTCGGGCCGTGGAACGCGATGTTCGGGATGGGCAAGCCGAGAATCGCGCGGGCATGCAATGCGAATTCAGACAAATCCTGCGAAATCAAAGTCACCATGCCGGTATCGTGCGGGCGCGGAGAGACCTCGCTGAACAGCACCTGGTCCTTGCACACGAACAGTTCCACGCCAAAGATGCCGCGGCCACCGAGGGCGTCGGTAATCTTTTTTGCGATGTCCTTCGCCTGTTCCAGGAGTTCGGGTTTCATCGGCTGGGGCTGCCAGGATTCCTGGTAGTCGCCGCCCACCTGATGGTGACCCACCGGTTCAAGGAAGCTGGTACCGCCCACATGGCGCACCGTGAGGAGTGTAATCTCGTAATCGAACGGCACAAAGCCTTCCACAATCACGCGGCTGGCATGACCGGTACGGCCCTCGTGCTGGGAAATGTCCCACGACTTCTGGATGTCGGCCTCCGTCTTGATGACGCTCTGGCCGTGGCCCGAAGAACTCATCACCGGCTTCACCACGCAGGGGATGCCGATTTCCTTGACGGCCTTCTGGAAATCCTCAAAGTTGTCGGCAAAGCGGTACGGGCTCGTCTTGAGGCCCAGCTCTTCAGCGGCAAGGCGGCGGATGCCCTCGCGGTTCATCGTGAGCTTGGTGGCCTTCGCGGTCGGGATAACGTTGAAGCCTTCCTTCTCGAGTTCCACGAGCGTGTCGGTCGCAATCGCCTCGACTTCCGGCACGATGTAGTCGGGCTTCTCCAGTTCAATCACGCGGCGCAGTTCGGCACCGTCGAGCATGTTGATCACGTGGCTCCTGTGGGCCACCTGCATACCGGGAGCATTGGCATAACGGTCCACGGCGATGACCTCGACGCCGAGACGCATCATCTCGATGATGACTTCCTTGCCGAGTTCGCCAGCTCCGCAAAACAGCACCTTGGTGGCACTAGAACTTAGAGGTGTACCGATTTCTGCCATATTAAACTCCTTGGTTTACAGGAATAATATAGTTATTAATAACGAAGGCCCTACTTGTCAAGGAAGCAGGAAACGCTAACATTATTTCCTACATCCACCATAAAGGGGAGGGATTTCCGGCCATAAACCGCAGTCGCGGGAACATGCGTCTGGGCAAAATCGCTACCCTCCATTTCGTATTTTCCCAGCTTTGCGCGAATATTTCCATCCCCGCTAAACCCTCTATTCGCGGTACAGATGAAAGTGCGGGTATCATCATCATCCATGTCCTCTTCAGGAGCAATGTCGAATATCATCACCGAATATACGGTTTCCTCAAAAGTCAAAGCGTTGGTCGCCCCATAGCCCATGAGCACGAAGTCCGGAATGGTCATATCAATAGCATTCACTGCCGGGCAAGCCACTTGTTCCACCGTGTTGTCGTCGTTGGTCACAAGGAGCGTCGGCTGGGCCATTTCACCCTTGTGCTTCAGCAAGGCCGTCGCAGCAGTTCCCTCGCCAGTTATGCCCTCACCGCTCCATTCGTAGGCAACAATATTCGCACCATCAGATGTACAGCCGGACACAGTCCAAGAAACGGACTTTTCTCCGTCAGTAACACTCACCTCTTCCGAAGTCGTAGTGCACTTGCATCCGGCAATCGGTATACCATTCACCTGGAGCGGGGAGCAAGTAGCCGTTCCCGAGATGCTGTCAGGCAAAGTCCATTCGAGAGTCGCCGTCTTTACACCGGAGGTCGCATAGACGACAGCACCAGAGCTCAAATCGCCGTGCTTGGTCAGCGTACTCGGCGTGGCATCTTCAGAGAACGTCCACGTAAAGTCCCCGGCAAGAATTGTTGACGTCGACAAAGACTCGGGCAAGGCTATTTTCCAAGCCGTAGAGCTTCCACGATCTATCGTTTTATTCTCCGGCGCACATTCCAAATGGACTTCTCGCGGAACGACTTCCGAAGAAGACGAACTCTCGGACGACGAGCTCTTTTCCTTGGACGAGGAACTATTGTCTTCTGACGAAGAACTCTTGCTCCCGGACGAAGAACTATTACCTTCGGACGAGGAACTATTGCCTTCGGACGAAGAAGAATCCTCGCTTTCAGAAGAAGAACTCTTCACCTTGGACGATGAACTAGACTTTTCATCCTCGACTCCCGACGAAGACGAGGAGTTTTCCGAACTACTCGAGGATTCCTCCTGCAAGGAGCTCATTTCCGGATTCGGATTTGCGGGAGTCCACGAATCGTCATCACCGCAAGCAAGGAGCAACGCGCATGCGCATGCCACGGAAGTGGCGAAACCTAGTTTCAGAAGATTCACCTTAATCCCCTCCCCTCTATCATTTATAGCTGCAGATGCCCTTGACATTGAAATTACCGGTGGCACCGTCTTCCCCCTGGATCGTGAAGCGAATCGCAGCAAGTGTTTTCGCGGCCTCAGCGCCCGAAATCTTGCCCGTACCCCAGCCGCCCTGTTTAAACCTTTCCCAGGTAAAGCACGTTTCGTCGGCAGTTTCTGATTTCGGGAGAGAAACGTACGGAAGATCAAAACCGGCAAGGGCGCTATCCCTCGCCTCGCCCATGCTGAGTTCCAACATGGCGTCGACATCGGCAGTATAAGAAATACAGAGGCCGCCCCATGCAGAAGCGTCGGCAACATCAACCTCACCTGTGCAAGCATCCGATTCCACGCCAGCAACATTAAAGCCAACAGCGACAAAGGGCTTGCTTTCGTCGCTAGCATCAAGTTTAAATGTACCACAGACCCCACTGCACTCGTCGATTATCGGGTCGAGAAAATCATCGCAAGAAAAGCCGGGCCGTTCATCGGTTGCAACAGGCCACTCTATATAACTATCTCGACTGTGATTGGCAAACCAATAACCTGAAGTTTCTGTGCCGTTGTCAAGGCCAGTTTCCACCAGATACGAGATTCCTTCCCAACGGAAAAGAGAACCCTTGCGGAGTGTCGGCGGAGTGCCAAAGGACGACGAACTGGATGCCGCATCGGATATCGAACTGGATATACCGTCGGACGATTCGGGCATGGCACTACTGCTGGATTCCTGCACAGCCGAAGATTCTGGCACGGCCGAAGATAGTTCAACCGCAGAAGAGAGGACATCGCCAGTCTCTGCCCCGGCAGAAGACGCATCATCTCCGCAAGCGGAAAAGACCGCGCATGCCACAGAAGTGGCCAAGCCAAGTTTCAGAAGATTCATCTTCATATTCTCCTATCAATAGAAACTCAATAGTAACTGCCTATCGCAGAGATATTGAAGTTGCCAGACGACCCGTCTTGTGCCTGGATCTTGAACTTTATGGAAGCAAGCTCGGCCCCCGCCTCTTCACCCGTAATTTTATCGCCCCTGCCCCAACCGGCCTGCTTGAAGGCGGACCATTCAAAGCAACGTTCACTGGGAGTATCGGACTTAAGAAGCGTCACAAACGGATAATCATATGTAATTGCCTTATCTTTATACGCACCGAAACCCAGCTCAAGAGTTGCCGGCAAGTCGGAAGAATAAACAATGCAGATTCCGCCCCATGCGGAAGCGTCCGCCAAATCGGCGTCGTCAAGGTTATCTTCTTTATATGCCCCTACCATTCCTGCTATATTGAAGGCCACACCGACAAACGGTTTATACTCCAGGGTACCCGCCTCCAGATGAGCCGTACCGCAAATACCGCCACAAACCTCCATAACAGGGTCCATCGCCTTGTCATCGTACTCATTGCCTAACGGGACCGGCCACTCTATATAAGACAGGCCTCCATCAATAGAGTCTCCAAAAACAAACCAATACCCGGCCGCCTCGGAACCATTGTCAAGACCGGTCTCTATAAAGGGGGCTCCATCCACTCCCATCCAGCTGAATTTGTTGTAGTGAGTGTTTGTCGAAGGTACAACATAATAGCTGGAACTAGACAAGGCCATACTGCTAGACGAAACCATGGCGCTCGACGAAGAGAACAAGAATGTCGGGAGGGAGCTGCTCGAACTGTACATCGGCATTATCAACACGGACGAGCTAGAAGTATAGAGGGCCGTAAGCGAATCAATCACACGCTGAATCGAATCTGCAAACGAAGACAAATTGTCTTCATACAAATCATCATAGGAAGATGAAGAAGACTTCCTGCTACTGCTGGAAGCAGGCTCTTCGCTGTCGCTCACCCAGTCTTCGCCATCACAGGTATAGAATTCCCTTTCATCCTTCACAAAGAATTCGGCACCTTCCCGGTTCAAGTTACAATCCGGGAGCCTGTCATAAGTCCTGACCATCTGGATTTCGCTATTCGATTCCGCTTTTTCCTCGACCGCATCCGAGAACATGAAATCGTCGTCATCGGAGCTGCAGGCCATGAGAATCGCGCATGCCGACACCGCAAAAAAAGGAGCAAGCCTCTTTGTTCCAAGCAAAGCTTTTTTCATAATATCCTCCCTTAGCAAAAAAAATCAGAACTTCGTGTCCACCGGATTGAAGTTGAATTTCACGCCGGAACGTATCCAGCCATCGGCACCGTCTTCGGATAAATCGTGTGCCAGATTATCGTAGACGCGGAACCCGCCGCCTACATAAAAACTGAGCCAGCCGTTCACCTGTCTCTTGTACAGGACATCCATCAGGTACTGGGCTTCTTCCACTCCCGACGGAGCCATATCTCCGCCATCGAGCGCTACATTGTAATCGGTGTACATTTCCTTGTCGCCCTGGCGGAGCCATGCAAGCGTGAGCGAAAGCGAATGATGCCCGTATTGCCAGCCGAAATCGAACCACATGTCAAGGGCATCCGCACCGCGGCGGTAGCCTATCGGGTAATCCACAAAGTAGGCGTCGGCATAATCCGGGTCGTCCTGCTCGCGGTAGTTGCTACGGTAGTTGCGGCGGCTGGTGTACTTGAGCAGCGGCAACTTGCTGTTGTTCGCCACCGGGTCGGTGCGCACCACGTCGAGCCTCCACGAGAAAAGCCCGTGCCGGGCCGTCTGCATTTCGTGATAGTAGCCCACCAGGTAGTTGATGACGGAGCGGCTCGTGCCCTTGTCGTCGTCTTCGCCGACCGGGCTATTGATGTCTTCCATGTTCACCTGGGTATAGAACTTCGCGCCGTTTTTCGTTTTGTAGCCAAATTCGGCAGAAGTCGCCGCCGAAGTGTAGCCGGTCGCGTAGTTGTCGTGCCAGTAGATAAACGGGCTCATGGAGCGGAACTCGGGAGCCTTGCCACCAATCATGCTCTGTTCGGCAACGTATATCCAGAACTTGCGCGTCTCTATGCCGAAGCGGTGGAACATGAACGTCTTGACGTTGTCGGTATAGGTACGGTTGCGCTGGTTCGCCACCTGCTTCGAAGGCGGCGTGCATTTTTGAGCGTAGGCCTCCGTGCCTTCGGGCGGGCATCCCGTATCGGGATCCACGTCGTCGCCATAGAGCCAGGCATTGAGCGAACTGTAAAGGAAGTCGTAGCGGAAGATGCCCGGAGTGAATTTCCAGTGCACACCGTCGTGGTACGGAGCGCCGCCCACAAGGATATCGTTCTTCGAAACTTTCAGGTCGTCCACCGCGAAACGCCCGAACTGCACAAAGCCTACCGGGTTATACCACTTGGCGTAGGCGTTGTTCGGCACGTTGATGTCGAGTTCGCTCGGGTCGTACGTAAAATTCTTGTGGAGGTCGTCCTGGTACCAGGCTTCGAGATCACGGCGCAAAGGAGCTTCCAAAAGCACATGGAAGTTCTTGTAGCCAGCTCTAAAACTTAGCGTAAAGAAGGGGCTGACGTGTTCCTCGTAGCTGCGGGCGTTTTCGAGCGGAATCTGCAGGCCACGCCAGTTCTTGCCGTACCACTCCGCCGTATCTACCGCGAACATGGGGTCGGTCGGGCCACCGTTCAGCCCGATATCGAAATCGGTACCAATCTGGAAATAGCCGCGACTACCCGGTTGCAGATTCTCCGAACCGTTAGCCCACCCGGCTAAAGCCAGGCAAAAAAGCGCCGTAAAAGCAGCATATTTCATCTCTATCCTGTAATTTAACAAAAAGATTGCCCGATGCACAAAAAAAATGTTCCGCACAAGATAAAAGCACCCCGCACAGGGTGCGAGGTGCAAAAAACAGGGAAGAGTCGCCCAGGCAGGGAGACCCGGGCGACTCCCTTGTGTTGTGGTGAGCACGCACTTGCGCGCTCGTTGTGTGTGTGTTTCTTTCTTATTCTTGCCTAGAACATGTCATTGCCGCCCATACGGAGGTATGCGGGCAAGTCATAGTCTACACCGTTGGTCTTGAGGGAACCTTCGGGGTAGTTCAGGGACTTCGGAGCGGCCTGCACGGCGGGTTCCGCCACAGGCTGGCGCATAATGGCCGGCGTGCCGTAATCACCGTTGGACAGGGGATCCACATCAGCCATGGCCGACATCTCTTCGGTATCACGCTGGCTCGTCACCGACGTGAACACGAGTTCTTCTTCGGCTTCCGACTTGGCGTTGAACTGGCTCGAAGCGTACTTGGACTCTTCAACCGGAGCGGCGCTAGCGGGAGCCTGCTGGGCAGGCATCGCATCCATCGGCACCGTCCTCGCCTCGGGAGCGACAGACGGCATGGCGACCGTGTTGTGCGCAAGAGCGGCGAAGTTGAAGGAAGTCGGACGCGGAGTCGCCGGCTGAATACCGGGCTGAACGACCGGAGCCTGCTGCTGGACCGGAGCCGGCTGGGCGTAATTGGCAGAGGGGCCACCGATGGTGTTCACGAGGTCCTGGGCGCGCGGAGCAGAAAGCTGCTGGGCGGCCTGCTGAGCAGCCAACTGGGCATTGGAGCCACCGCAACCTGTAGCGATGACGGTAATGCAGACCTTTTCACCGAGTTCCGGAAGCATGATGTCGCCGATGATGATGTTCGGATCGCCTTCGTCGCCAACGGCTTCGTAAATGTGGGCCATGGCTTCGCTGTACTCGATCATGGAGAAGTTTTCGCCATGGGAGACGTTCACCAGCACGCCAGTAGCGCCAGCCACGTTCACGTCTTCCAGGAGCGGAGACGAAAGGGCCATATCGACAGCACGGATGCCGCGGTTTTCGCCTTCGGCAATGCCCGTACCCATCAGCGCAGAGCCGCCGTTCATCATGACGGTGCGGATATCGGCAAAGTCAACGTGGACAAGGCCGTGACGGAACATGATGTCGCAAATGCTGCGCACCGCGTTGCCGAGGATTTCGTCGGTCAGGCGAAAGGCGCCATCGAGAGTGAGGGTCTTGTCGGTAGACTGGACGACACTCAGGAGCTTTTCGTTGTCCACCACAATCATGGTGTCAACCTTGTTGCGAAGTTCAGCAATGCCCTTCGCGGCGTTCCTGGAGCGGACCGGACCTTCGTACTTGAACGGCTTGGTCACCACGGCCACGGTAAGGATACCCATTTCGCGGGCAATAGAACCGACAACCGGAGCGGCACCCGTACCGGTTCCGCCACCCATGCCAGCCGTAATGAAGATCATGTCGGCGCCCTTCATGGCTTCCTTGAGCTCTTCAATGTTTTCTTCGGCGGCCTTGCAGCCAACGTCGGGCTTGGCACCCGCGCCGAGCGTCTTGGTCGTCTTCTGGCCAATGGCAATCTTGTGGTCGGCCACGCTCAGCTCGAGAGCCTTGGCGTCGGTATTGACGGCGTAGTATTCCACACCGGCAATCTTCATGCCGACCATGCGATTCACGGTATTGCCGCCGGCACCGCCGACACCGAATACCTTGACCTTAGCATTGTTGATGGTTGATTCATCCATCATGATATGGGATGATTCGTTGGTTTCGAATTCACTCATAGTTTATCTCCCTGATTGATTGTGAGTGTTTGTTGTTAGAAATATGTCTTGAAGAAATCCATGAACCGCTGAAAACCTTTTTTCACCGACACGGAAATCTGTTTACCGGTTTCACGCTTCCTGTTTTCGCGTTGCTTGCGCGCCGCATAGTGCAGGAGGCCGATACCTGTTGCATAAGAGGGATTGCGGAAGGCTTCCTGGATGCCGCTCGTACCCTTGGGATGGCCGATACGTACAGGCTTTCCGAACACCTTGTCCGCAAGTTCGTCGATTCCTTCGAGCGAGCAGCAGCCGCCCGTAAGGACGATGCCGCCGTTGATGAGGGAATCCATCTTATTCTTTTCGAGGTCTGCCTTAAGGATGCCGAAGATTTCTGCAACGCGGGCGCTAATCACGCGTGCGAGCAGCTTGCGGGAGCACTGGACATCACCGCGGTCACCGACACCCGGCACCGGGAACGTTTCGTCTTCGATCAGATTGCTGATTTTGCACGTTCCGTACTTCTTCTTAATTTCTTCGGCCTTGGAAAGCGATATAGGCACCTTGAGGCACTTGCTGATGTCGCTCGTGATGGAATTGCCCGCCAAATCGAGCGATGCCGTGTAGCGCACCGATTCGCCGACGAATACTGCGATATCTGCGGAACCCGCACCGATATCGACCAGGGCCACGCCCAGTTCGCGTTCGTCGTCGGTAAGCACCGCATAGGCGGCAGCGAGAGGTTCCAGCACAAAGTCCATCACGTGCAGGCCTGCGCTCTTGACGCACTTGTCCAGGTTCTGGATGGCGTTCGGTCGTGAGGTGACGACCTGGACGTCCACGCCCAAGCGGCGGCCGTTAAGCCCCTTCGGATTGCGGATACCCGCCTGGTCGTCCAGCGTATATTCGCCGGGGAACACGTGGATAATCTGCCCCGCCGATTCGGGGATGGTGCTTGCCTGGTTCTTGACGTTCTCGATATCTTGACTGCGGACTTCGCCGGTCGGAAGCGTGATGAGGCCCTTGTAATGAAGCGAAGATACATGCTTGCCGGCAATGCCCACATACACATCGTGGACATCGACAGACGCGAGGGATTCCAGCTGGCGAGCCGCCTTCTGGAGGTTCTCGATAACCGAATCCATCTCGTCGGAGTTGGTCAGCGGCAAATCCCCGCATTCCAGGACCCTGACAGAGTTTTCGGTCACCGCGCCCATGAACAGGTTTATTTTGGAAGCCCCTATGTCCAGGCCAAATATCAGGTCTTCCTTCCTTATTTCATTCTGCTTGTTTTCATCCATTGACACACCTCTTGTCAAAATTTCTTACATAGGCAAAACCGGCGTAACGCATGTCCACTTCACCGGCACAACGCAAATCTTGCGGGAATCCAGCCCTTACCGACTCGTAAAGGGTGAACATGGCCCCGCCCCAACCCATCTCGGGGAACAGCACCCTATGGCCGACATCCCTGAAATAAACTTCGAATGCCTTGTCCGCTTCGCTCCACGACACCTGCGAAACCTTCTCGTAAAGTTTCTTGTCATCGGAACGCATCGCGTAAAGGAACAGCGATATCTGCTTGATCCTGTCGACAGAAGCTACGTCGACCACCGGCAAGTGAAGCGCCGTAGTCATCGAAAGGGGCAGCACCTTGCCGCGTTCGGAATAGACCGTCGCCTTGCCGCCATCGAACACGGAAACAATCGGCGAAGCCTCCTTCAGCTTGATCTCGAGCGACGAGGGGAAGTATTTCTTCACCGTTGCCGAATGGATTAACGGCATCTGCAACAGGGCGGCCTCCACCGAATCGACATCCACCTCGGACATGAGCATTCCCGGCTCCACCTGGGCGTTCTGCACCACGTCTTCCCAAGAGAGCATGCGGTTGCCCTCGATGTCGATGAACTGCAAATGGCGAAGTTCCATGGGATTGAAACGCTGCAGGTAGAAGCGGTGAGTCCACGCGGCAACACCGGCGACAACAAGAACCAGGAGCAGAATCCAGCCACGACGCTTGAACCAGCGGAATGTCCCGCCGACGCCGCGCTTCATTTTCTGCACGCGGGCCTGCTTCCGCTTTTCTTCGTTGTAGCCGATTCTACGGCCTAGGAATGTCGTCTTGGAAGGACTCAAAGGCACTCCTCCAGAATACGTGTTCCGAGCTTGTAAATGTTTCCGGCACCCATCAGCACCACCACGTCACCCGGGCGGAGCTCTTCCTTGAAAATCGGGAGCAGGTTCGCCTGGTCGCCCACAAAACGGGCATTGCGGTGGCCGCGGTCGCTAGCGCTGTTTGCCACGAGCGCGCCCGTCACGCCTTCAATCGGGCGTTCGCGGGCAGGATAGATGTCCGTCACCAAGAGCACGTCGCAGTTCGCAAACGCCATGCCGAAAGCTTCGTGCTGGTCGCGGGTACGGCTAAACAGGTGCGGCTGGAAAGCAACGACAATTCGCTTGTCCGGGAACGCCTCGCGGAAACCGAGAAGCGTCGCGGTCGATTCCGTCGGATGGTGGGCGTAGTCGTCAAACACCATCACGCCGTTCTTTTCGCCGATAAATTCAAAGCGGCGCGTGACTCCTTCGAATTCGGCGCAAGCCTTGCGCGCCACATCCGGAGAAATCCCCTCTTCCATGGCGAGCGCCACGGCGGCTGTCGCGTTCAGCACGTTATGGCGGCCGGGAATCTTGAGGCGGAATTCGCCAAGGTTCTCGCCGTCGTTCAAAATTTCAAAAACCGGGAAGCCCTTGTCAAAGCGCAGGTTGTCTACGCGGTACTTGGCCTGACGGCTAAAGCCATACGTAATCACCGGCTTGCGCACGCGCGAAAGGATAGCCTGCACGTTCGGGTCGTCGAGACACAGAATAGCCTGACCGTAGAACGGGATCTTGTTCACGAACTGCACGAAGGCATCCTTGATTTCCTCGATGTTCTCGTAGGTATCCAGGTGATCGGCATCGATATTGGTGACAATGGCCGAAGACGGCATCATCGAAAGGAAGCTACGGTCAAATTCGTCACTTTCGGCAATCAGGTAATCACCGCGGCCCACCTTGGCGCCGCTACCCTTGCCCTTCACGACTCCGCCCACGATAATGGTCGGGTCAAGGCCGGCTTCTTCCCAAATTTGGCCAACAATCGACGTCGTGGTTGTTTTGCCGTGCGTACCGCAAATCGAAAGCGTGTACTTGAGGCGCATCAGCTCGCCAAGCATTTCTGCACGGCGGATAACGGGAATACGACGGTTGCGGGCCTCGACAAGTTCAGGATTGTCGTGCGGCACGGCCGAAGAATACACGACCAGGTCCGCATTCTCCACGTTCTTGGCATCGTGTTTCGGAGAAATCTTTATACCGAGTCCCTTAAGGTAATCGATAACCGGGCTTTCGCCCATATCGGAACCGGACACGTCAAAACCGTTCTCGTGCAGCACCTCGGCAATGCCGGACATTCCCGCACCGCCGATACCGACGAAGTGGAGGCGACGTACACGTTTACAATCATTAATCTGCATTAGGCATTTCCTTTTCCAAAATGGCCTGCGCAATCTGGTCTGCGGCATCGGGCATTCCAAGGCCCTTCGCGGCAGACGCCATAGCACCCAGACGGGATTCGTCGGCCAAAAGCTTTTCCACCTTGTTCCACAGGTCGTTCGGATCGCTGTCCAGTTCGACCAGGGCGGCACCGGCTTTTTCGACCACGCGGGCATTGTGTTCCTGGTGGTTGGCGGTAGCGTGCGGGAACGGGAGCAAAATCGAGGGCTTGCCGAAAGCGAGAATCTCGGCCAGGGCAGAAGCACCTGCACGGCTGATAATCAGGTCGGCATAGTTCATATAGGCGTAGATGCCGTCCAGGAACCCGCGAATAGCGACATTCGGCACATCACCGACTCGCGCAGAGATGGATTCCACGTTCTTGACGCCCACCTGCCACACCACGCTTACATCGTCACGGGCAGCAATCCTCTTGATGCTTTCTTCAATCTTGTTGTTGATGCCGGCGGCACCCTGCGAGCCACCCACGATAAACACAGCCTTCTTGCCTTCGGGGAATTCGGCCGGGCGCTTGAGCGCGTTTGCAGCCGGGAGTTCGCGGACCGGGTTACCGAACACCATGCACTTTTCTGCGGGGAAGAACTTCGCCGCGGCCTCGGAGGTCACGAAGATGGTCTTCGCATAGCGGGAGCCGAACTTGTTCGCCACACCGGCAACGGCATTCTGTTCCTGCAGGTAGACAGGGATTCCGAGGCGGCCAGCCGCAAGCACAATCGGGAGCGACACGTAACCGCCAGTAGCCACGACCACATCGGGGTTCACCTTCTTCACCACGCTCTTTGCGCGCACCAGCGACTTCGAGAGCTTGAAGGGAAGCGCCAGGTTCTTGAGGAACGGACCGCGGTGGAGCGGTTCCGCCGTGATATATTCATAGGGCCAGTTGCCAGCCACAAGGCGTTCTTCCATGGAATCCTTGCGACCTGCGAACGTGATGTCCGTATACCCCTTCTTCTTGAGGCTTTCGGCAATCGCGACTGCCGGGAAAATGTGGCCACCGGTGCCACCGCATACAAACAGGAACTTTTTCATTCTTCTGCCCTCATAAAATCAAAACCGCTAAAGGCATGCGCAGGCGAAGCCTCGCATCCGTTCATATAGGGTTCGACAATCTTCTTGCCGGTCCCCGACTTTGAAATGTTCAACAGGATTCCGATAAACAGTCCGGAGAATATCAGGTTCGTACCGCCAAAGCTCAGGAACGGCAGCGGCTGCCCCGTAGTCGGGAAAAGGCCCGTACACACGCAAACGTGAACCAGGAAGTTCAAGAAAAGCGAAATCGTCAAGGCCACGGCCATGTACTTGCCGAACCGCGTCGAAGAATTGCGGGCAATTTCGAAGCCCTGGTAGAAAATGCAGCCAAAGAGCACCAGAATCAGGAACGTCCCGACAAAGCCCATCTCTTCGCCAATCACGGCGTACACCACGTCCTTGTGGGCCTCGGGCAAGTAGCCGAGCTTTTGCATGCCCATGCCAATACCGGTACCGAAAATACCGCCGTTCCCGAGCGCCTCGAGCGCACGTTCGCCCTGCATGGCCGAATTCTGATTCGCCGTCGGGTCGAGGAACGCCGCGATACGCTTGGAGGTATGCGACTTTATCAAGAGGATAATGACGCCGACAAAGGCGCTCGCGCCCATCACGGGCAACAGGTACTTGAGACGTGCCCCTGCCACGAGCAGCACCACGATGGTGATGCCCGCAAAAAGGATGAGCATCGAGAAGTTCGGCTGCAGCGCAAGCAAAATTGCCGAAATCACGAAAGGCACGCCCGGCTGGATCACGCTGCACTTGAGAGTCTTGATATTGAGCCCCGCCTCCGAAAGCTTGGTCGCGACCATCGTGACAAGGCCAAGTTTCAGGATTTCGGAAGGCTGGATACCCCAAATCCAACGGCTCGCGCCCTTCACGTCGCCACCGGCGACAATGGCGGCAAGCGTCAAAACGCAACCTGCGATAAAGATGACGCGCGCGCCCTTCTTCCAGATGGAGTAATCCACCTTTGCTGCGACAAACATGGCCGCCAAGGCAACAACCACCTTCCAGCAATGCGCCTTCAGGTAGTATTCCGGCGTAAGCCCGAGCTTGAGCGCATGCGTCGTCGAGGCCGTGTACACAACGACACAGCCCAGGCACATCAACACGAGTGTCGACAGCAGCAGAAGCTTGTTTACGCCAGATGTCTTGACAGAACCGTTCATCTAAATTATGCCTTGAATACCGGGGTCATCTTCAAAAGTGCATCCACGACCTGTTCCATGTGCATGCCACGGCTTCCCTTGACCAAGAGCACGTCACCCTCGGCCACCGTGTCGTTCAGGAACTCGATGATTTCCTGAACGGAATCAAAATGGAACACGGCCTTCATGCCGCGGGCCTTCGCGCCCTTCACATAGTTGCGGGCGTCCTTGCCCACCGTAAGGAGCAAGTCAAAATTCATCTCGGGAACAAGTGCGCCAATCTGGGCATGCATATTCGCACTTTCCTTGCCGAGTTCCAGCATGTCGCCCAGTACTGCGATCCTCTTGCCTTCGGTTTTCATGTTACCGATAGTCTGCAGGGCCATCTTCGTGGAAGACGGATTTGCGTTGTAGCAGTCCGAAACAATCTTGAAGCCGTTCGCCCTCTTGAATTCCATGCGCATGTTCGTTGCGCGGTAGTTGGCAAGCGCCTTGGCTGCCGCAGTCATGGGGATACCGAACGTCTTGCCCACCGCGATGGCGGCAAGCGCGTCGTACAGGTTGTGCGTCCCGGGGACGTTCAGCACAAAGTGCGTACGGCCAACATAAAAGTCGACGCAGGAATCGTCGTTCCAAGAAAGCTTCTCGGGGCGAATCACGCCGTGGTTCATACCGAAGGTCAACACCTTCACGTTGCGCGTAGACTTCACCTTGCACAGGCGCGGGTCATCGGCATTCAGAATAAGCGTACCGCCCTTGCGCAGGCCGTCACGGATGGTAATCTTTTCGCGGAACACGCCGTCCAAGTCGCCGAGGCGTTCCAAGTGGCTAGCGCCGATGTTCGTAATCACGGCAACGTCCGGCTCGGTGGCGAGCGAAAGCGGGCGAATTTCGTCGGGGCCACTCGTGCCCATTTCCACCACGGCGGCCTCGTGGGAATGCTTGAGCTGGAACAGCGTCATCGGCACACCGATATGGTTGTTGAAGTTCCCCTGCGTGGCGTGGGTGCAGAACTTCATCGAAAGGACGGCCTTGGTCATCTCCTTGGTGGTGGTCTTGCCGTTACTTCCCGTAATGGCGACCTTCTTCACCTTGAAGCGGCGCTGGTAACCCTTGGCGAGTTTCAGCAATGCCTTGGTGGTATCATCCACCGGGGCATACATGTTGAAGGTATTCTTCTCGACGGCTTCCTGATTAACGATGCTCATCAATGCACCATCCTTTTCCATGAGGTTAACAAACTGGTGGGCGTCAAAGCGTGCGCCCTTGATAGGCCAGAACACAACGCCCTTGGCCTTTTCACGCGAATCCATGCAGAGATTCACCTTGCGCCGTAGCGTACGGGCCGAAACGCCCACCGGGGCCGTTTCTAGAATCTCCAGCATTTCCTGGATTGTCAAATCGAGTTTCAGCATTTCTCCATTGCCTTCACCGCTTCTTCGCGGTCGTCAAAATGATGTTTCGTCTTGCCGACGATCTGGTAATCTTCGTGGCCCTTGCCTGCAATTACCAGCCAGTCGCCGTCCTGCAGCTCGGCGCAGGCCTTCGCGATGGCCTCGGCGCGGTCCGCCACGACTTCAAACTTTTTCGTCTTCATTCCCGCACGCACGTCTTCGATGATAGCGAGCGGATCTTCGGTTCGCGGATTGTCGGAGGTAAGCCATGCCTTGTCCGCAAGCGTCTCGGCGATATGGCCCATGATGGGGCGCTTGGTGCGGTCACGGTCGCCACCGCAGCCGAATACCGTGCTCAGGGTACCGCGGCAGAGGCTGCGGGCCGTCGTGAGCACTCGTTCCAGGGCGTCGGGCGTATGGGCGTAATCCACAATCACGTGCTTGCCGCCCTTGTTCCACACCTTCTCGAAGCGGCCCGGAACACGAACGCTCGCCAGGGCGGCACGCATGGAAAGTTCCGGGATGGCAAGCGCATGGGCCCACGAGAGCACCAGCAATACGTTATCCACGTTAAAATCACCGCAAAGCGGTGTCTCGAACTTCTGTTCCGCAATCATCGGGAGCGTAAACTCGAGGCCGTCCTCGGTATTCTTCACGTCGCCCTGCGGCTTTACCGACGCCTTGGCCTTGCCCAGGCGCGATACGGAGACCTTCTTGCAGGTAAGCGAGTCAAAGAGCTTTTCGCCATAGGGGTCGTCGATATTGATTACCGCGACACCGTCGTCGGCGAGGTACTTCGTGAACAAAAGCTTTTTAGCCTCGAAGTAGTTTTCCATCGTCTTGTGGTAATCGAGATGGTCCTGCGTAAGGTTGCTAAAGAGCCCGCTCCTAAAACGGATTCCGGCAACGCGGCCCTGGTGCAGGGAATGGCTCGAGGCCTCCATCACCAGATCCGTACAGCCTGCCGCCACCGCCTTGGCCGCGAAGGCGAACAGGTCCAAAAGTCCCGGCGTCGTAAGCGTCGCCTGCACGGAGCTTTCGCCAATCTTGTTCTTGATGGTACCGAGAAGCGCCGTCTTGTGGCCCGCCGATTCGAGCATGGCGTTCATCAAGAACGCGCTCGTCGTCTTGCCGTTCGTACCGGTTACCGCATGGCAGGCAAGCTTTGCGAACGGATCCTTGTAAAACACCTTGGCAGCTTCCAGGCGCGCCGCCTTCACATCGGCCACCTGGATCCACTTAGATGCGAGTCCTTCGGGTGCGGGCACCTCGCCCACCACCGCCACGGCGCCAGCCGCCACAGCATTCTTCGCGAACTCGTCAAAACCTTCTGCCGGAATAGAGAAGAAGAGGTCACCCGGTTTCACCCTGCGCGAATCGTCGCACAGTCCCATCACCGACAGGTTCTTCATCAAGCCTTCCGAAATCATCAGCCACGCTCCTTCAAAGTCAGCTTGCAAATCATTCCCTTGTGAATCGCCTCGTTAGCCTTCGGGAATTGGGAAGCCACGCGGCCCTTGCCTTCGTACTCTACGTTCATGCGAATGTTGCCCATCACTTCCAGGGCATCCTTCAGCGAAAGTCCATTCAAGTTCGGCATGCGCGTTGCCACGGCCTCACCCACCGTCAAGAGGATTCCTGCCGAATCCAGCTTGTCGCTGCGCTGCGAAATCACGCGGTCGCCCTCGCCGTCAAACACTACAGAGCATCCCTTGTCGTGGGCAAGCTTCTTAGCGGCATCCACCGTAAGGCCCATAAAGTCTACATCGCATAGCTTGCGCGGGTTCACCTGAGCCAGGTTGTAACTCACCGGCGAAAGTGCCGGATGGTAATAGATTCCTTCCATGATGCGGCGGAAAATCGGCCCGGCCGTAAGGCCACCCACGTGCTTGCCCTGCGGGTCGTCCACCAGCACCAAGCAAACGTAGCGGGAATCCTCAATCGGGGCAAGGCCAATGAACGATGCCACCTGATGGTCGCGGTCATACTTTCCGGTTTCCTGGTTGTACTTTTCTGCCGTTCCCGTCTTGCCGCCGAACATCACGTCTGTAAGCTTCTTGGAGGCCACGCGCTTTGCCGTACCGCTGTTCACCACGCGGTTCAGCATGGAGCGGATCTTGGCCGCGGTCTGCTCGCTCACTACGCGACGCACTTCCACGGGTTCCTTCTTTTCTACCAGGTTCCCCTTGGCGTCGCGCCATTCCTTCACAATCAACGGTTCCATCAGCTTTCCGCCGTTCGCAATGGCGGCATAGGCCATCACCATCTGGATAGGCGTCACCATCACCGCATGGCCGAACCCCATCGTCTTGAGGTCACTGCCACTGTTGGCGGCAAGCGTATGCGGGTCCTTGAGCGCACCGGATTCTTCGCCGTAGAACGAATCAGACGTCTTCATGCCGAATCCGAAATGGCTCGCCGTCTGGTAAAAGCGCTGGGCGCCCACCTCTGTCGCAATCTTCGCGAATACCACGTTAGACGACTGCACCATCGCCTCGCTCATGTTCATGTCGCCGTACTCGTGCGTATCGCAAATCGGGTTCGTCTTCGGATTCCATTTCCAGCACTTGCCCTCGTTCGGGAAAACACGGTTCGTGTCGACCGCGTTGCTCTCCAGCGCGGCAGCCGCCGTAATGACCTTGAACGTAGAACCCGGTTCGTAGGCCATCGCCACAATCTCGTTCTTGGACATGCGCCCGATTCCCTGCGTCTTGGAATTCGGATCGAACGTCGGGTAGCTCGCCATCGCGAGGATTTCGCCGGTGTACGGGTCCACCACCACGGCGCTCGCGCTCTTCGCGTTGAATTCGGCCACGCCGTCCTTCAGGGACTTCTCGACAATCTCCTGCATGTTCTTGTCAATCGTCAGCACCAGGTTCTTGCCCGGTTCGGCTTCGGCCACGTTCTCGCTACGGCTGTAGATTTCACGGTGGCGCACGTCTTGCACGCTCACGCGGAACCCTTCCACACCCGTGAGGCGGGAATCGAACACACGTTCCACGCCCATGTTGCCATGGCCGTTAAAGTCGAGCTTGCCCACAATCTGGCTTGCCAATTTGCCCTGCAGGAATATGCGGCTGTAATCGAGCACCTTGTTCGCGGTATCGCGCAAGTTGTCGGCGAGCACCACGCCATTGCGGTCCATAATCTGCCCGCGCTCTGCATAAACGTTACGCGAGCGCACGACCATGTCCTTCGTCTTGGACTGGTAAGTCTTCTGGTTGAGCACCTGGATGCTGAATGTCTGGAGGACCAGCACACCCACGATGCTCATGACAATCCACTTGATGAATGCAAGGGGTTCCAGGCGGAACTTATTCATTCGGCCCTCCCTGCATCATGATTTTCACGGGCACCGCGTTCAGGTCGAGTTCGGCCTGTTCGGCAAAGGCGCCCAGGTTTTCCAGCGACAAGAGCTGGTTTATCTTGAGTTCCAGCAAAAGCGCGTCGCGCTGCAAGAAGGTGACTTCCTGCGAAAGCTTGTGCTGGGTCTCGTAAAGATGGTTCAGGCGGTTCTGCAGGTACAACGGCAGCATAAAGAACAGCACCGTAATCAACAGCACCACAAGGACGATCATCAAGATCGACCTGTTGCTTGTCGGCACGCGCAATTTCTCTATTCCGCTCATACCCGTTCGTACACCCTCAGTTTCGCAGAGCGAGCCCTGCTGTTTTTCGCAATCTCTTCGTCCGTAGGCAGTATCGGCTTACGGTTCACCTTCTTGAGTCGGCGATGGTTCCCGCCACACGTGCATACCGGCATGTGCTCCGGGCAAATGCAGTCGCGTTCGAATTCCGCGGCAGTCTCCTTGACGCAGCGGTCTTCCACGGAGTGGTAGCTCATCACCACCAGGCGGCCACCCACCTTGAGGCAGTCCACGGCAGCGCGCAGGCTGTCCTCGATTTCCTTGAGTTCACCGTTCACTTCCATTCGAATCGCCTGGAACACGCGGGCCAAAAGTCCGTTCACTTCACGCTTCTTGTCGGGGAACACCGATTCCACCACGGCCTTCATGTCCGAAGGCAAAACGCTGCGGCCTTCGGCAGACACCGCGGCAACCATTTCCACGATTCTTGTAGAAAGCTTGAAGGCCCTGTCCATATCCGCGTTCTTGCGAAGTGCGGCAGCCAAGTCGTCGGCGCTCACCGTGCGGAGCCATTCCTGCGCCGAGACACCTTCGCGGCGGTCCATGCGCAAGTCGAGCGGGTTGTTGCCCACAAAGGTAAAGCCACGTGCAGATTCGTCCACCTGGTGGCTGCTGATGCCGAGGTCGTAAAGGATACCGTCAAGAGTGCCGGCCTCGATTTCGTTCTTCAATTCGCCAAAGCGCACCGGATGGATAATCACCTTGGGTTTAACGCCCGCAAGGCGCCGCTTGGCAAACGCAATGGCGTCTTCGTCGCGGTCGAAGGCATGGAGAGTTCCGTTTTCGTCAAGGCGAAGCGCAATCGCGTAGGAGTGTCCGGCACCGCCAAGCGTGCAATCGGAATACGTGCCATTGGTCTTGATGTTCAAGGCTTCCAGACATTCTGCAAGCATCACCGGATTATGATAGAATCCGATATTCTGTTCATTTGTATGTAATTGGTTTTGACCGAGGCTATCTTGTGCCATCACTACCCTCCGTCAAACCTTCTCCGTAGAACGCAGCGTCGAATGCAGCAATATCTTCATTTGTCTGCAAACCATACTTAGCATTGAAGCGTTCCGGATTCCATAGTTCAAGAGTTTTACCGCGTGCAGGCACGTAAAGGACTTCGCCCTTAAGGCCCGCATACTCCAACAAAATCTTGGGAAGTAAAATGCGGTTCTGGCCATCGAGTTCCACTACTGTGGGCGCGAGGCCTCTCCGAACTAGGTCGGCTTGACGGCGGTCGGACCTTGAGTCCAGGTCCGCCATGAACTTTTCGTACTCGGGCAAGGTAAACAGCCGCAAAGTCTGAGCCGGGCCACGCGTGACCACGAACTCATCCCCGTCGGATGCCTGAAGCTGACGACGGAACTCCCTGGGGAAGGAGGACCTCCCCTTTCCATCGATAGCCGTCTGGGCTTGACCTATGAAAGACGTAAAGTTCATACTAGTTTGACACATTTTACCACAACACGATACAAATCTACCATTTTCTACCACTTCGGCAAGGCCTAGCCGCCAAATTAAACCCGAAAGCATACAAAAATCATACCTCGCCCCCAGGTCCGCCCAGAAGTAAGTGAACGTTTGTGCATTTATCGTGAAAACAAAAAAAAGCCCGCCCCGAGGGGCAGGCTTCCGCTATATCCTATATACGGCTACTTCCGCTTGGCGCGCTTGAAGCCGAACGTCTTCGTCGTATCGTCCGACGTCGACGTAGATTCCTGGGTCTTCCTGTTCTTTTCCCAGGCCTTGAACTTGAACTTCGCGATGTAGGCACCCGTCGCAATTTTCTTGCCGGCCTTGGACTTGGGCGCTTCGCCATCGTGGTTGAGCCATTCCAGGTTCAGGTGCATAACACCGTCTTCCGAAATGAGTTCACGCACAAAGGAACTGCCGATATTGACAGTCTGCGTATTGATAAACTGGCCCATATTGTCGAACACGTCCATGCTGAACCTGACATCGACATCGTACCGGAAATCACCCGCTATGGTATCCCTGATGTTCACCGTGGGCAAGGTAATATCCACCTTGAAAGCCGGGCCCGACTTGGAGTAATCCGCACCGACAGTACTCTTCAAGGCCTTAAGTTCACCATCCTGCAAATCGAGAATTGTTTCGATGCCAGCCTTGTTAACGCTCAAGCGGAAGTACTCGTCGGAGCCAGGCATGAACTGTCCGTATGTACCCACGTCGCCAGTCGCACGCGTAACGCCCTTGTACAAGGTGACCTCGAACTTGGTCTTGCCGGCGTCACCCGACACGATCCTCCACGGGTTTCCATCCAAGGGGTAGTTGCCCGCAACGTCCTTGAGACGGCCGAGCTTCTGGTAAGTCACGAGCTTGACAGAGTCGCCCAGCTGAACGGCATTGGCGATGTCGGCATTGTAGGTATAAGACTGACGCGCGTCAGTAATTCTCTTGGTGATGGTGCTGTCGAGGTACACCTGGGCTTCCGAGCCGCGCTTGCGTTCAACAAGGTTCAGTCCACCCGGAACTTCCACAAGAGGTTCAGACGTTATAACCGTCAGCCTCGAGAACACACCGATGGTATCGATTTTCGCTTCCAAAATGATGGGCGGGCACTTGTCGAACAGTGTCGCCGTATTGTCGTCGAAGAATCCACCCAACGGGCCCTTGCGCGGCAGAATGGTGCCGTTGCCGTTTTTAGTGCCGCTCGTCTTGTTCTCGAAGAGACCGGCCGTAATCGGGATGCGGATGACGGTCACGTTATTGACGACCGTTTCCGTACCGAGAGTATCGAGCCCCGGGATTATGGTAGAGTCTATCTTGGTAACGCAATTGGACCTGTCGGTCACCGTTCTCTGCGAGATAGAACCGATTACCTTGACCGGATTGCCGTCGGCATCGAGCGAATCGGTAGTAATCCAGGAAGTATCCATCACGTCCTTCGTACCGCAAGTCTCGGATGTCCTCGTGATAACCCTATCCTTGGCCGGATTGAGCTGAGTCTTGATTTTCGTGGTCGTATCGCCAGGGACGGTATCCATCTGCCATCCCGATGCAGGCATCGCGAAGGCCTTGTAGATTTCCGGATCACCCCAGTAGACGTCGATGGTATCGAAGATATCCTTCGTGCGGAGCGTCCTCATGAATTCGATGTAGATCATGTCCGGCTGGCCATCGCCCTCGTCGTCGCCAATATAGGCGTACTTGACGGGCACCGGCCTTACGGATTCAATAATCGTCACAGGGCCGTTACAATCGGAGAGGAGGTTCGCGGCCATGTCCTTCACATCGAACCCGGCGACAATCTCGGCCTTGAATCCCGGCTTGACGATATTGCCGTCGTTACCTTCAATCACGTACTGCCAGCTCTTGCCATTGTCTGCAGACGAAGCGTTAATCACTTGGATGCTGGACTGGTCAATTTCGGCACCGTTATCGACTATACGCAACGGCCACAACGTCTTGGAAGAAAGATCCACCGGTTCGGAGAACACCAGCTTGAGCGTATCCTGGACATTCGCATGGTTCTCATTCTCGAGGATAGCCACCGACGTGAGCTTGGGCGCAATGCCGTCGCTTATCTGCTTTTCGGCAGTCTTCACGACACCGCTCTCGCTCATGAATATTGTCACCTTGCCACTCGGAGCGGTAGTCTCGGGAACAACACTCTCGTCTAGCACAAGCATAGCCTCGGAGCCCGTGATTACACCAGTCGGCTTCACGATAAAGCTCGCCTCGCCACCCGTCGTAGAATCCATGACAACCAGCACGCTGTCAAGCTTGACCTTGTTCCCGTCGAACTCGCTGCCCGTAAACTTAATGGACATCTGGTCGGCCTTGGAATTGCAGTTTGCATCGAGCAAAAGCACGGTCTGCGGCGACGGGGTCGTCGGTTTGGCATAGAAGTACTGCGATGTCGAATCCTCTTCGTCCTCGGCATCAATGTATATCACGGTAATAGTGTCGCCACCCAGCAGAGACACGTTCGGCAAGGTGGTACTTGCACTTGCAATTGCGCTCAGCCAGTCGCTCTCGAAGTAGCCCAGCACTTCATCCGTGCGCTTCAGGGTCACCGAGACGGAATCCTTGGTGCGGGAATTCTTGAGCATGACAGAGACCGTTCCGTGAGCGCGGTTATCCTTGTCGCTCACCACAATCTTGAACTTCATCGGATTGTCCGTCACAGGGCTCGAGACAGACGAGCCGTCTTCGCGGACAAGCTGGATCTGGCCGAGCGTACGGTCGCCCTTGCTGAACTGCACGTAGTAGGTGCGGTTCACGAAGGCGCAGCCGCCGTTCTCCTGGCATTCGGAGCACTTGGGATCCGGCCCGGCGAACACGGTGACGTCGACCTTGTTTGTACCGATGGACATCTTGACGGGGATATCCAGCATGTACAGGCCAGAGGAAACATCGTACACGGCCGCAGTCTCGAGCTGTTCGGGGCTAAGCGCCACGCCGTTCACCCAGATGGAATTGACATGGCCGCTTTCCGTAATGAATGCGTTACCCCTGAGGTGCATGGTACTCGTAGAAGAGTCAAGCTGGATGTACGAACCATTCGCGACGTCGAACGGCTTGTCGAACGTCACGGTAATTTCGTAATGAGCCCTCTTCGTCGTCATTTCCTGGTAAGACGGGCTGAAACCGGATATGAACTCGTCCTTGCGGTAAATCACGATGTAGGGGTTGACCGGAGCGTAGTCGCCATCACCGAAGTCCTTGTCGAGAATCGGCATGCCCTCATAATCGGCTCCGTCCACCGCACGTTCGTGCGATGCCCAGCTCCAGTCGCCGCTGGTGGCGGTCATGCGCTTTTTCGCCGCCGTACGTAGAGTCTCGCAACCGCCGTTCTGGTAAAGGCCCGAAGAGAAACCGAAGTCTATACGCATACGCGAAGAAGACTTGATTTGCGTTCCGCCAAGCGGAATCGGGAAATACCATCCGTAAGTACCCGTTGCTGCATCGTAGGTATCGTCCAGGCGGACCGGGACGGAATGACGCAGGTTATAGCGTATCATTTCGTCGGCGCTATTGCCCTGGGCATCGACACACGGCTTGTTGAAGCCAGCTTCGTCGTAAGCCTGGCAAATATCCTCGTCAATCAAAAGCGGGCAAGAACCGGGCTGGTTGTTCTCGCCCGGAACCGGGTTGATGTCCTCGGGCCTAGCCGTAACATACAGGCGCAAGGTGAGGCTATCAAAGGCGCGGTCCTCATTATTGATAATGTTCACGTTCAAGAAGTCCATACCCGTAAATTCATACTGGTAGGCAAGCACGCTAAAGTCGTACGCAGTCACGGGAGTCGTGAACTTGAGCGGGGCTCCGTTGTCGTCTACGCACCTCGAGATTCCATTGCTCTCGACGCAGTAGTAGTAGGTCTTCTTTTCCTTGAGCTTTCCAATCTTCACATAGTGGAAACTTGTCGGTATTCCGGACACGTCGGCATTCCCCACGATATCGCAGTTGCCGTTCGGAGTCGTCGGGCACGTCATCTGGTCCTTGCTCGTGAGCACCGTATCCCAGTACACCTTGGATTCGTACTGGCCATTGGGCGTATACCACATGATTTCCGCAGAATCGCTCGTAAGGTTACAAACCTTCACGTTCTGAATATCGGCATCGCCCGGCGGGCTAAGCAAGGTGGTAAACGAATAGGGCGTCGACGTGCTATCCACGAGCCACCGCGTAGTGTAGGCCTCGCTCCTAGCATTGATTGCCACGACCTTGAAGAAGTACGTCGTGCCGTTCTTGAGGTCCTTCATATGGATTTCGTGTTCCACCGCGGGGAGGGAATCCTTGACCACAACATTGAACGGGCCAGTCTCGTTCGTGCTGTAAAGAATCATCGCGGGGCCACGGACATCCTGCGAAATCTTGACGATGGCGGAATCGTAACCCACGTAACGGATTTCAACGTTTATCTGCGACGGGGCGCGGTTGAGGTCTTCTTCCTTCACGGCCACGGCAGACGCGGCAAGGAACATGGCCGTTCCGTCAATACATGTTTCAGCTTGGAAGTGGTTTTCCCAGCTTCTGGCTCCATCAGGATTGAATATCAAACCAGTCGCATTTGCACCATCACCACCGGGGTTCCAGTTGGGTTCCGTATTCGGGTTGACCGCACCGAAAACGGCACCTACAGGCGGCTTGTACTTGTAACCGGCACCGGGCATGTTCTTGCCCTCGGGGTTAGAAGCTCTGTGGTGCGGGTGGTGGTGGTTCTTGTCACCGACACCCATCAAGAACGACAAATCCCACGGGTTAACGCCGAGCATGTAGTTCAGCTGGTTGATACCCAACTGCTTTATCTTGTCTGAATTCCAGAACTGCTGGCCCTTTTGCGGGAGCTTTACACCCTCGAGGTCCTTGGTCACGTCGGCATAGGCGAACACGTCGAAGATGTTACCTGCCTGGTAGCGGTTGTAAATCCAGGTGGACTGCGTCTGCATCTGGTACCACAGCGGGCTCGCGGTAACGTTTCTTGTACCGTCGCTCCAGCTGGGAATGGTCACGGAGTTGCCACCCGTCTCGGATCGCGCGGCAACGTTAGACGCCATCGTGTAGGCCACGTTCTCGGCGTACCACAAACGATCTTCCTTGCCAATGCCAAAAGCGGCGGCCGTACTGTCGTCCTTCAAAAGCATCTTGTAGAAGCCGTAGAGCGCATACGTCTGCACACTGGCCCAGTCGGTATTGTTTTCCTTGCGGTTGTCGCGGCTGCTAGCGAACCAGCCTCCGCGGAACACGCCCTCGCTCACCTTCCCCGCACCGAGCACGGCATCCTCGACGGCGTCGTCCAGGTACTTCATGCCGGAATCGGGATAGGTGCCGTAATGCATGGCGATAGCCGCAACACTAAGGTCGTCGTAGAATGAGTTACCGCCGTTATAGGCCGGAGTACCCCAGGCGCCGGGAATCTTGTTGTGCGTGTTGTTAGACCTTCCCAGGGCTAACGCCTTGGCAAAATCGTACAAGGCCTTTGCAGCCATCTTACAGGAGTCGGCAAAAGCCTTGTCGTACGTCGCATAATCCCTACCCAAAATGGAAAGGCCGGCAGCAATCTCGGCCGAGACGTTCGCACCGAGTTCGCCCACGCGGACATCTCTCTCGTGCGGACCGCCACGACCAGTCAATGTTGGCGGAAGTGCGTCTTGGTTCTCGGGCCTGCCCCACCATCCGTGGTCGGCACCGAAGTTTCCAATCGATACAGCCATGTTGTCGACAACGCCCTTCGCTACCCTGAACGAGCGCAAGAAGTAGTCGGCACCGTGCTTAGCTTCGCGGAGGATATCGGGAACACCGTCGGTATTCACCGTCTGCGCATGGTTATAAGCATAATTGTCATCGTCACGGCTCGGGTTGCTCGCCGCCATCACGGCAAGCACCATGAACGCGTACGCCTGGGTATAGGATTCCTTCAGGTGGTCACCGCAGTCGTACCAGCCGCCCTGCAGTTCACCTTCCTTCACGGTAATGCCAGCAACACTGCCACTGCCGATATTGTCTACGACGGGGCCCGCGCCATCCTTCGTATGGCTAGGGGCGTGGAACCAAGATTCGGAATTACCGCTACGGTTGATGCCGTAGAACTTGATAACGGCGTCGCGGACCATGGAATACACGCGGTTGCTGATGATGAAGGTGGAAGAATACTGCTTGCCGACCTTGACGCGCATGCGCTGCTCCGTGGGAAGCCCGGCGAGCTGAGAAAGGTAACCGACACAAACCGTGCCCGAGGGGCCGTTCTTGCCGACGGTGTAACGGTTCTTATTATTGGTGGCGGCATCCGTGGCCGCCGTAATCGTCAGCGAAGACTGGGTTTTCTGGCCCGTAGAAGTGAACGTACCGCCACCGGCAATCTCGTTACCGTCAAGGTCGACAACGGAGAACGTCTCGGCGCAGGAACCGCCGGACACATAGTAGAACTGCTTTTCCGGGTCGTCCAGGAGGTAGCCCGCCTGGTTAATCCTTATGCGGCTGATGCGCATGTCCAAGGCATCGTGGTACGCCTGGTTCAGCGTATCCGGAATAAACGCGTTGGGTTCGAAGGACTGCGGAATAGATCCGACCTTCGGAACCGGGTTCCTCTTCCTGGGGTTAGGCAAGAAACTGCTGAAGCTCTCTACCGTACCGCCTTCATCGGTCGCAATCGTGTCCCACACCATCGGGTACACTGGGCGGATAAGGTCATAAGGCGTTGGCTGTTCCTGCTCGACGGCCAGCGCGAACGTCGCAAAAAATAAAAAGGGTACAACAAAAAAGGGCATGGAGCCTCCTTAATCTAAACATATCCCTTTCCCATAGTGAAAATAGTCTTTTTTTTCTGTTTTATTTCGCGCAGGTAAAAGATTAGAGACTAAAAGCGACTTTTTTTATATATTCAATGGCATGAAAGCTCTTAGAAAACTTACAATATCCCTTTTTTGGGGTCTTTCCTGCGTATCCTTACCGCTGACAGGATGCGGTTCCGATTCCGCATCCTCTCCCGACGACACGCCAGCCTTTTCCGAGAACAATTCCAACGGCAACGACAACCCGGGCATAGAATCTTCCGATAACGGTTCGGGCAACCAGAGTGGCCAACAGGGCAACCTCAGCCAGGGCAACGGCTCGGGCACCAGCTCCCCCGCAACAAACAGTGCCGGCAATACAACCTCGTCGTCTTCTACCGCTACCAAAAAAAGTTCCAACTCGCAGCAGACCGTACCGTCTTCTTCCTCGAAAAAGAGCGCGACCGTCAGCTCCGACGAAGTCCTGAACACCCCGACCATGACCGTCAACGGCTCCTGCCAGCCCAAAACACCGGTAGTCGCGCGCGACAGCATGGCGACATGGGAATTCCTCCGTTCGCAGGGCGACGTGTTCGACCAGATTCTCGCCCCCTACGTATGGACATTCAGTGACGGCAAGACCCTCCAGGGCAACGGCCTCAACTCCGTCAACGTCATCTACAACGAATCCGGGACCGTGACTGCCCAGCTGTCGGTTGACGGCAACGTCGTGGACTGCACGCCCCTGCAGGTACAGGGCGACCCGATCGTCATCTCGTCGTGCAAGGCAAGCACAGCAACCGCTAACGCCGGCGATGTCATCACCTGGACTGTAGAAGCCACCTCCGAATCCCCCATTACCGGCTACGCCTGGTCTTCCACCACCGAAGGCGCCGAAGTCAACGGCACCGGAGCTACCGCCTCGGCAACGGCGACAAGCGCCATGCACAAGAAGAACCTCGAAGTCACCGTGGCCGTCACGAACGAAGACAAGACTACCGAGACCTTCGCATGCGAAAGAGTCAGCATCACGGACCCCAACCAGGTGGACGTCGTGATTGCCTATACCAACGTGGACTCTACAAAGGTATTCCCGAGCAATCAGACCATTGTCGCCCAGTACCCGTCTAACGCGGTCAACTGCATGATGGTCTGTGGCGGTGGCGCCGACGGCGTGAAGCTGGTTGTCGATGGCGAAGAGTTCGAAATCGGCTATTCCCTGAACGTGACCCCCAAGAAGTGTACCGACGGCTCTGCGGCAGGTACCAAGATTACGGTGCAGGCCTCGATGAACGTCTACTGCTACGTACCGTACTAATCCGGCAACAAAAGAATTGTAAAAAGCCTGCCCCTTTTGGGGGCAGGCTTGTTTCATGACCGAATTATCAGGTTTTATTTTCGCTTGGCCCGCTTGAAGCCGAACGTCTTTGTCGTATCATCCGACGTCGACGTGGTTTCCTGCGTTTTCACATTCGTCTCGCGGGCCTTGAACTTGAACTTGGAGATATAGGCACCCGTCGCAATCTTCTTGCCCACCTTGGACTCGGGCGCCTCGCCATCGTGGGCGAGCCATTCCAGGTTCAGGTGGACAATGCCGTCCGGTGAAATGATTTCCCTGACGGTCGCGGCATCGATGTTAATCTCCTGCGTATTGATGAACTGCCCCAAGTTGTCGAATACGTCGACACTGAAATTCACCTCCACAGAATACTTGTTCGCAAGCTCGCCGTTCGCCGTATCCGTCATCAGCACCGTAGGCAAGGTGATGTCTATCTTGAACACGGGGCCGGAATGCCTGTAGCTCAGCGAATCGACGCTCATGCCGTCAAGGACAATCGCGTTGTTCACAAGGCTCGCCAGCTGTTCACGGCCATCCTTGACCGCGCTGATGCGGAAGTATTCGCCGGAACCCGGCTGGAACATCCCGTAGCCCGAAACATCCCCGGAAGCCTTGGTTACACTCTTGTCCAAAGTGACCACGAACTTCGTCTTGCCCACCGCACCGGTGACAAGCCTCCACGGGTTCCGCGATGCCGGGAGGTTGCCCGCAGCATCCTTGTAGCGGCTCGCATGAATCGGCAAGCGGATGGAATCTCCGGCCTGGATGGCATCGTCGTTCTCGGAATTGTACGTATACACCTGCTTAACGCCGCCCTGCTTGACCGAGGCCGCGCTGCGCAGGAACATTCCCGACGACCCGCCACGCATGCGTTCCACGTACTCGAGCTGTTCATTGTCCAAAAGTTCAAGCGGTTCGGACGCCGTCACGGTAAGGCTCGTGAATACGCCCGAAGTGTCGGCCTTTCCGCCCATCAGTACCGGCGGGCACCTGTCCACGACAAAGTAGAACTTGTCAAAGAATCCGCCTTCGGGCCCAAGTCTCGGCGTGACATGGCCATAGCCGTCGTAGGCTCCGCTAGTGAGCCCCTCGGCAAAGCCGTTCGACGCTCCAAGCGAAATAGTCACGATACTGAACGTATCGACGGCGGTGATCTTCGTGTTCGCATCGAGCCATTTCTCGTAAGGCGCGGAGAGCGAATCCTTGATGGACCAGAAATTGCCCTTCGGAACAATCGTCCCCGAACTCGTATCTGCCTTCGTGACAAAGCTCTTGACGGTAGAATTCATGCCCCAGTCCACGACAAAGCTGTCGAGCATGTCCCTGGGACGCAGGCGTTTTTCGAACAGCATGTAGATCTCGTCGGCAACGCCATCCCCCTCAAAGTCACGCATTTCGGCAAGCTTCACGGCGACCGGCTTGGGAGTCTCCACAACAGCCACCTCCGTACAGGCGGACGCAGCGTCGACCATATTCATGCCGTTGTCCACAATCATGAACCCGGACTTGACCGTAGCCTTGCCGCCCACGGGAATATACGCACCGTTATCGTTACCCGTGATTACGAACAGCCAGCTCTTGCCATCCGTGGTCGTGGACGCCTTGCCCACCACGTTCAGCGAAGCCCCGGCAGGGGCCCCCGCGATTTCGAGCGGCCATGTCGTGAGGGACTGCAGCTCCACCGGCTCGGTAAAGGCAATCATCACCGTGTCCTGTTCCGACTCGTGGCCGGGATTCTCGAGGATGGTCACGCTCAGCAGCTGCGGGGCAATCCCGTCGGAAATCTTGACCTTTTCCTCGGTGGTCACGCCGTTGTTCGTAAGGATTACCACGGCATCGCCGCCCGGAGCGGCCGTCGTTGCAACACCTAGGCTGGCCTCCAGCGGGATAGTCACCTCAGAAAGTCCCGTCACGGGCTGCGGCACGTCAATCGTTGCGGTATCCGACATGCCGTCCATAATAATCTTCATCTTCGTGAACGAATACGTCTCGTCGAGCACGTTGCTAAAATAGACTACCAGCTTGTCGGCCTTGTTGTCGCAATCCGAATCCATGGCGAGCACCTTCTGCGGCGTCGGGTAATTGGACTCGGCGAAGAACGCCGTAATCCGGCTATAGTCCTCGTCATCGTCCGGATCCTGGTACTCCACGTAGATGGTATCGCCGGCAAAGAACGCGATTTCGTTCGCACCGTGACTGCCCTTGCCCACAGGTACTGCCGTAATCAGGTTCTTGCTGCGGAACAGCCCATCGCCAACAGATTCCATCACGACCTTCAACGTATCCTGCTTCTTGGCGTTTATCACGTTGACCGTAATCGTACTCGAGGTATTTGCCTTGTCCTTGTCGTTCAAGTGCACATAGAACGTCTGCCTGGATTCAGGATCTACGAGGCCGTTGGTACCGACAGGCCCGCCGTTCGCATCTTTCACCGTGAGCACGCCTTCGGTCATATTCGGGCGGTTGAAGCGCACGTAGTAATTGCGGTTCACAAAGGCGCAGCCGCCATTCTCCCTGCATTCCGCACACTCGGGGTCCGGGCCCGCAAACACGGTAATGTCAACCTTGTTGCTGCCCACGTTCATGCGTACAGGAATATTCAAGTCCCAAAGATCGGTCGCCAGGTTGTAATGCGCAACAATATCGCCATTGTACGAAAGGTAGCTCTCGTTATCCAAGAAGTAATATTCCGTGCCGAGCCTTTCGCCGTTTACCCAGATTTGAGTAATGTAGCCGTTCTCGCTTATATGGGCATGGCCCTTCACGTAAACAGTCTTTTTGGCCTGATCCAATTCCACATAACTGCCATCCGAAAGGTTGAACGGGGCGTCAAAGGCGACATCAATCTTGTAGTCGGCCTTCTTGGTCGCCATCTCCGATTTAGACGGGCTATACCCCCACACGAATTCGTCCTTGCGGTAAACGGAAACGTAGGGATTTATAGGAGCAAGATCATCGTCGCCAAAATTCTTGGGCATGCACGGAACACCTTCGAAATCGGCATAGTCACCGTTGGCCTTGCTGTGTGGCATCCAGCTCCAGTCACCCGGATTCTGCGGCAGATGGTCGCCCGCCTGAGATTCCCAGGTTCCGTTGTCGTTACAGTAGAACCGCTTCTTGGGCGTATCGTTCATCAGGTCCAGATGCGGTTCCCATTCGCTGCGCCTGTCGAATACCACGTCGATTCTCATGCGGCTTGAAGACTTGATAACGGTCGAGCCAAGCGGAATCGGGAAATACCATTGCCACGTACCGTCCGTCGGGTCGTAGGTGTCCTCAATCTTCTTCGGGAAAGTCAGACGGAAAAGCCCGTCCAATTCAGCCTGGGTTTCGGGAGAGCAGGGCAAATTAAAAGCGGCTTCATTGTAGGCCTGGCAAATATCGCGCCGGATTCCAACATCGTAATAGATATCCTCGGTACCGCGCATATAGAGGCGAATAGTCAGGCTGTCAAACGGACGCTCCTCGTTATTGATGACATTGATTTCCAGCGCGGGCATCGGGGCCCACACGTACTGGGACATGCGAACCGCAAAGGCGTACTGCGTCACGGGTGTCGTATACTTCAAGATATTGCCGGCAGAATCAGCAGTCGTGTAAACGCCGTTACTCTCTACCGCGTAATAGTACGTGGTCTTTTCCTTGAGGCCTCCAATTTTCACGTAATGGAACCTGGTCGGCACGCCGGAAACATCCGCATTGAGCGCTCCGGTATTATGGGCAAACTCGTTCAGGTTCGTATGCGGAACCGTATCCCAGTACACCCTAGATTCGTATTCGCCGTTCGGGGTGTACCACATGATTTCGGCACTATCCGCGCTCAGGTTGCAAACTGTAACATTCTGGATGTCCGCACTCTCGACCATATTGAGCGTCGTGAAGCTGAACGGCGTCTGCAAGCTGTCCACAAGCCATTTCTTCGAGGAATTCCCGCTTCTCGGGTTCACCGAAGCCGCGTAAAAATAATACGTAGTGCCCGGTTGCAGGTCGTGCAAGACAATCTGGTGATTGTTAGACGGAATCTCGGAAGGAACAATCGTAGGTTGGGCAACATTGTCCGCAGTATCAAGCGCAATATAGGCGTATCCGTTCAGGTCGAGTTTCACGACGACAATCGCCGAATCCATACTCACGTGACGGATTTCCACCTTCATCGACGGAGCACGATTCAGGTCTTCCGACTTAGACAGAATGACCGTAGCCGGCAAAAAGTTAGAAACGGCGTCGATGCAGGTATTTTCCGTCAGGTGGTAGTCATCGAAGTGGACAGACAAGTCATCCATTCCCGTCCCATGCTTTCCCGGACCCAAGCCACCCACCGGCGGGCGGTACTTGTACGTGTCCGTAAATCCGGCGACATTCTTTCCTTCCGGATTGGAACCGCGATGATGCGGATGCGAATGGTTCTTGTCACCCACGCCATAAACAAGGGAAACATCCCACGGGTTCATGCCAAGGAAGTAATTCATGTGCTGAACCGCGAGATTCAGGATTTCTTCCGATTTCCAGCTCTGGATGGTCCCGGTCTGAGGCATGATGACATTTTCCAAATCCTTCGTCACGTCGTAATACGCCAACAGTTCAAAGATGTTGGAGGCTTCGTATTTTGTCCACCACTGTTCAGGATTCACGGAATTTGTCAATCCCCAAACCGGATCGAAAGTCACCGTGGCCCCGACCCAACTGGCTTGCCCCGAAGGAAGCATAATTTTTTGCGATCCGCCCGACATGACAGCACCAAGATTTGCCGCCATGGTAAAGGCGACATCCTCGACGTAAATCATTCTCTGTTCGTCCGAAAGGCCATAGGATTCAGCCTTTTCGCGGGTTTCCAGAATCAGTTTATAGAAAGCATAAAGAGCGCTCGTGAAAAGGCTCGCCCAGTCGGATGCCGCAGTCCCTTTAAGGAAAGAAGCCTCTTCATAAGCGAACCATCCGCCATTGAACATACCGGCGCCCTTCTTGTCGGCATTGGCAAAATCCTTCTTCGTCTGCCCACTCGCCATGGAAGATTCCTCCACGGCTTCATTCAGGTACTTCTTCTCGCCAGTCGCATAGAAAAGAGCTATTGCGGCCAAGCCCATTTCATCATAGAACTTGGTCGCGCCGCCATAAGCCATCGTACTTGCGTTACCCTTCTTTGACTTGCCGTATTCATAAAGTTCCCTCGCCACCTTCAGGCACTTCTGCGCAAATGCAGAATCCGGAGCAATCAAAGATGTCGTATCGGAATACCGCTTGGCCAACAGGGCCAAACCCGCAGCAAAGTTGCCTCCGGCAGAACTCGCGAGTTCCGCTTTTGAATCAGGATGATCATCACTTCTCAGAATTCTACTCGTAGGCCCGCCCCTATCGTGGAGAGTTCCGTCCTGAGCCTCGGGAGGCCCCCACCATCCATGGTCTGCGCCGAAACTGCCAACAGAAACCGGCATCGCAGAAATTACGCCGTTCGCGGCATCGTAAGCCTTCAACACATATTCGGCACCAAACCTCGCTTCCCTGAGAATATCCGGTACACCGTCGGTATTCTGCGTTTCGCCCTGGTTAAACGCGTAGTTGTCCTGGTCACGTTCCGCATAGACGGCATCCATAAGCGCAAGCTGGACAAAACTATAGGCAATCGTCTGGCTTTCCTTAAGGTGGTCACCACAATCGTACCAACCGCCAGTCATATCTACATTGGCAAGCGAGCCGTCTTTCAGGTGGCTCGGATTATGGAACCACGATTCAGAATTGCCACTGCGGTTCACGCCATAGAACTTGAGCACGGCATCGCGCAGCATGGAATACACCCTGTCGCTGATGATAAACGTAGACGAATACTCGTCCCCCACCTTGATACGGAGGCGTTCATTTTCAGGCAGACCATCGGGGAGCTGCCCCTTCTTGAGAGCCCCCGAAGGGCCAGTACCGGAAACCGTATAGCGGGTGTCGCCGCCCGTCGTTATTTGGGCGTTATTCGAAGCCCTGATAGTCAGGGACGACGAAACACTGTTGGAAAGCGTCTCCGAAAAAGTTCCCTGCCCCACAACATCGCCAGCCGCATTGACCACCTGGAAACTCGTCGCGGAACCGACGTAATAGACAGGCTTGCTGACATCTTGCGGGCGGTAGCCGGCCTGGTTGACGCGGATGGGCGAAATATCCACCAGCATGGCATCGATGAACGCTTGGTTCAGGGTATCAGGGATAATCTCGTTGGGTGCATACGCCGCCGGAGTGTTTATGTCCGGCAAGGATTTGCGCTTGGGGCCGGCCACGAATTGGTTTGCGAATACGGTGCTGTCCCACGAAAGCGGCCACACCGGGCGGATTAAGTCATATGGCGTCGGCTGCTCCTGTTCGGCAGCAAAAACTGCCATTGCGCTGAATAACAGCGCAAACAATCCATTCTTTATGGACATGGGCTCCTCCTATTTTTACCCAACAAACTAAATCTACTCTAAAAAAAGGTTTACAATACCCAAATATCCTTTTCGTAGCAAAAAAAATGTTCGCCAAAAGTTCTCTTGTTGGCGAACATGCAAAAACATGTGATAGAAAAGGCCACCCGAAGGCGGCCATTCTTATATCAATTTTGGTTGTTCATTAGGGATGTTTTTGAATTCCAAACAAATGAACAGGCAAGAAGCAATAAAGCAAACAAAAGCCTAAACTTGTTATAAAAATTCATGACAAAAATTTAGAAAAAAACGAAATTCGTCCATAAGTGCCAGTACAGCAAATCGGGTCAACTTTTTTCAAGGCTTGTTGCAAAAAGCGGATGGATTTTTTACATTTAGCTTACTTCTCGTCATTTTTATCACTTAATTTTGACGTTCTTTCCAGGAAGGGCGCGGCACAGCGTCCGGTTTGGGTACTTTTTATCTATATTAAATAAAAAGTTACTTATTATACCCCTATGAAAAAATCAATTTTTGCAGCCGTCATGTTCGGCCTGTTCCTTGTGGACCAGGCCATGGCCGATCTACCCATCATCGACCGCACCGACAAGGTCCACGAACGCCGGTACCTTGACTCCCTGAACGTCTACAACAGGCGCCCCATCCGCATCAACCAGAGCGGATTCAGACCACAGGACTACAAGTACGCCTACGTGGCCGACCCCACGGAGATGACGTTCAAGGTCATCGACGCGAATACCGGCAGGGAAGTTTCCGGTGGCGGCAACCTGACGCTCATCCGCAAGAACGTCGTAAAGCCCAACATGTGGATCAACGGAGCGTTCAACTCCCTCGCCAGCGTCTACGAGTTCGGCTCGCAAGACTCCACCGGCACACAAAAAGAAGACCTGTACCGTGCCGACTTCACGACCCTCAATACCCAGGGCGAATACTACATCGTCGTGGGCAACGACACCTCGGCCACCTTCCACGTGCACCCGTCCATCTACAACGCCATCCTCGAAAACTCCCTGCAGTTCTTCGGCATCCAGCGTTGCGGCAACACCAAGTCCCATTTCCACGCCCCCTGCCACCTTAAAGACGGTTCCAAGATACACCACGACCTCACGGGCGGCTGGCACGACTGCGGTGACCATTTCAAGGTTTCCGAGACCCTGGGCTACGCAGCCTATGTGCTTTCGATGGTATACCTCACCTACCAGAACAAGGCCGAAGACCGCTATGGCAACTCTTACGCCGACACCGTATTTACCGACGGTATCCCGGACGTGCTCTACGAAGCCCATATCGGAACCGACTACATTTTAAAACTCTACGAAGCCTCCAAGGCCGACGGCCTGCTCGACAGGGGTGACATGTACCACTCCGTGGGCGTCGACGAGAAGGACCACCAGTTCTGGGACGTTCCCGAAAAACAGGATGCCCAGGATGAATCCAAGGGCGGCCCAGACCGAGTCGTCCTCACGGGCATCGGTTCCAACACATCGGGTATGTTCGTCGCGGCCCTCGCCAACGTGGCCGTAGGTTACCGTCCCTTCGACCCCGCCTACTCCGACTCCCTGCTCACGGCAGCCAAGGAAATTTACGCCAAGGTCATGATGCCCACCTTCGAGAACTACGCCGTAGCCGGCGAAGGCGGACGCAACACGAGCTTCCCGGGATTCTATACGGGTGGCGGTCCGCTTTACGATGACGGCGCCGCTGCGGCTCTCGCCCTATGGTATGCGACCGGCGACACGACCTACCGCTACGACCTGTACAAGAACCCCAAACTCAACGACAACTCAACGAACTACCAATTCAACCTGGAATTCTTCAAGGGCGGTTTCCTGGGCCATACGAGCGGGTTCACTCCCGGTGGCTGGGCTTCCGACTACCAGAACATCCATTCGTACGTTCTGTTCGGGTTCAAGAAACTCATCCTCGACAACGAAGCGTATGCCTACGACGTCTACGGTTTGACCCCGCAAGAACGCGACTCGCTCGACTTGCGCGTGATGGCGACCTTCAACAAGGTCATCAACGACGCCACCAACGATGGCGACTCGGTGGTCGTGCACAACCAGCACACAACCGGCGACCCGCATGCAAGCGACACCTACCTGCACGTGATTCCCCCGTACAACCTTCTCTGGGTAAGCTTTGACTGGGGCGTTATCCGTTACAATCTCGGCACCGCCGTCGCCGTGTTCCTGATGTACGAACTCACGAAGGACGAACGTTACCTGAAAGTCGCCCTCGACAACATGTACTACGCCCTCGGCGCCAACCCGTGGGACATCTCGCTGTTGATGGGCGCGGGCGACAAGAACCCCCAGCACCCGCACAACCGCTCCGCCAACCCCGACGGCTACAACGCGGGCGGCATGCCCTACAAGTACCGCTGCCCGAAGGGCGCCCTGATGGGCGGTCGCGAGCCCACCAAGCCGCTTATCGAAGACTGGAGCAAGTTCACCTCGACCGAAACCTGTATCGACTTCTCGGCACAGTTCCTTTTCCCGGCACAGAGCCTCGCCGAAACGCTCCCCATCGACGCCGAAGGCCCGCTCTACAGCAATATCGCCGGTACACCCATTACAGAAACAGAAGCCATAGTCAGCTGGGACGCTAACGAAGTCGCCCTGACCACGGTATTCTACGGCACTACGCCCGACCGTTCTACGGCCAAGTCCGTTCAGCAAGACAAGGCCAGCAAGGGCGGAGCCATCACGCTCACCGACCTTATCCCCGGACAGACTTACTACTTCTTCCTGGAAGGCATGGATACCAAGCGCAACATGTCCACCGACGACAACCACGGACAATGGTACACGTTCACGATGACGCTCGAATCCATCGCCGTGAGCGGCGTGACGATTTGCCAGGTAGACAACCGCAGCGCCAAGATTTACTGGTGGAGCAGCAGCCGCGCAAACGGCATCGTGAACTACGGTACATCTTCGGCATACGGCCAAACACAGGTTGCCGAAGGAGGCGCAGTCCTCTTCCACGAGGCCACGCTCAACAACTTGACCCCGGGAACAACCTACCACTTCACCGTGTCTTCGGGCACGGCCACCTCCGAAGACTATACCTTCACCACCGAGGCGTACGCCGCCTACGCCGACCTCGACATCATTGTCAAGCCTTCTTCGTACCAGACGCCCTGCAGCAACTGGGAAAGCTGCCAGCAGTTCATTGTCTCCATCACGAACAACGATACGATTCCCTTCGAAGATTTCGAGATGCGCTTCTATCTCAAGACCGACAATCTTGGCCCCGTCACTTATATTACGCAGAAATATGGCGGTGGCGGCCTAGTCAACGGTTCCGCAACCATCTCCTACGACCCTGCACAACCGGATGGTCACGGTGGATTCTACCTGCCCATCAAGGTCAACGGGCTCCTGGAAGTTTCCGGAAGACTCGTGTTCCAGTTGAAATTGACCTCGACAACATTCAGGGATATCGAAGGTTCCTGGTCGCTGCGTCCGCATACCGACGCCACCGATCCGGAAATGTTCGAAGGTATCGACTTGACCCAGGGCCCGGCTTTCACGGGCAACGAATCCGAATTCCTGGAGAAAAACACCTCGGGAACGAAGGTCGTCGCCTTCACGCGTGACCCCTATATCGCCGTCTACTATCACGGCAAGCACATCTACGGTTACGGCCCCGACGACATAGACGGTGACGGTCCGCAAGTCCGTCGCAACGTCACGCTTGATTTTATCAGCCCGTTCGTTTCTCCGTATTACTCCGTCGAAAAAGAAGTCAACCAGACGATGTATGCGGGCTCGAGCCAGGTTACCCCCTCCGGCACCCTCGACGACTTCGAAATGAACGGAACCTCGGTGTTCGCCTACACCCAATACCCGAACAGTTCCCACAGGGACGCCTTCACGTTCGGGCTCGACACGACGCTCGCCTACGGCAACAACTACATGGAATGGGTCAGCTGGCATAACCACGGGGCCAACCTGAGCGGTAGCTACGACTGTGCCTGCGCCGTGGTCCGCAGCAACGTGGAAATCGATACCATCACCACGCCGCCCGAGGAACGTTACCTGCTGTTCACTCTCGACACCGTCACGGCCTACACGGGCAAGAAGGCGGAAGTCCATGTGCAGCTGTTCGACAGCACGCTCACGCCCATCACCACGGAGCGAATCACCATCCAGCTCAGTACCGAAAACGGACTTGCGAAGTTCTTCGCCACAAGCGACGCGACCGTTTCCAGCACCGACGAATTCAAGGTCGATATCGTGGACGGCGAAGCGGTGTTCTACATAAGCTCCGACATGGCCATGGAAACGCTGCTCAAGGCGCTCGGGCCCAACACGAGCAAGGTCCACTACAACAACAAGGCCGCAGTGCTCCTTATCCAGGATTTGCCGCCATGGCCCATTATCGACTACGCCAAGATGATTGACATGGACTGCAACGGCATCCCGGACGCCATCGCCATCTCGCTCTCCAACGAGTACGTGGCCGAACAGCAGCAGTCCTTCAATTCCATCAAGTTCGTTTACGGCAACGACACGCTGACATCGGACAAGATTATCGCGCAGAACGGCAAGGATCTTGTTGTCGCGGCCGAAATTGCCGACACGACCATCAATACGAACCCGACCGGCAGCGTTACGCTCATAAGCAATGTCGCGGGCAAGCAGGAAGTCTCCACGGACTTCTACCAAGACGGCATCTCGCCCAGGCTCATTTCCGCCTCCGTGCTGGAACGCCTGGACACCGCCACCACCGACCGCGTGTACCTGCAGTTCAGCGAGCCCATCCAGGCTCCCGGACTCTCCTGGCCCACCAAGGTCATGCCCACGGACAAGTCCATCTCGGTTCTGGCCGCCAAGATTTACAACGACAGCCTGAATATCTGGGAATACGAAATCGAGTTCGATGCAGGCGGAGCTTCGCAGATTGCCGAAGGCATGCAGGTCCAGTTGCTCTCTACCAGCGGCATCCGCGACCTCGCGGGCAACGGCATCGGTGAATGCACGCCGGAAATTCTCCCCGTGCTCCTGAAGATTCGCCCTGTGCCCATGACATACGCCAGCATTTCCGACCCGAACGAAGACGGCCTTGCCGACCACATCGACATAGCCTTCTCGCTGGCTGTAGACGCGAAGCACACTCCCGAAAAGATTTCCATCGAATTCGGTAGCACGACGCCCGAGACCCTGTGGGTCGAAAAGGCCCAGATCAAGTTCGACGACACCAGGACAAACGCCTCCATCAGCCTGAGCCCCACCTTTGCGCTCGGCAACACGAACGGCCCGTACGAAGGCGTAGTGGCTGGCAAGAACCTCGTGGGCGCAGGCCTCGTAATGCAGCACCTCGGTACCGGCGCCTCCTACGAGAGCAACTCCATCCTCGCCGAAGACAAGGTCGGTCCGATATTTATCTCTGCATCGGTGCAGAATACCAACTTCAACATGGCAACCATGAACTTCAGCGAACCTGTCGACGCCGTCGACAGCTCCAGGGTTCTGTTCCTGCGTGAACGCGACGACCTCTTCGCCAAGAAATCCGACGTTTACCGCTGGTCGCTGAAGCCGGCAGCCCTGAACACCATCGACACTAGCGACAACTTCATCATGGACGGCGACCGCGTTCGCCTTGCCCCGCTCGACCAGAGCGCATTCGCCGACAAGAGCGGCAACAGGCCGGCCACCAACAACCCGTGGGTGACCGTGGGCGGCGAAGGCGACCCGAAGATTACCTTCAACGTGTACGTCCGCGACCACCTGTCCAGAGTCAATACGGCCGTAGGCAACGCCACTCCGGAAGACCCGACCATGGTGCTGTACATCGTGAACCAGACCACACGCAAGCTTGACGCCATCGATGCGAACACCGGACGCGTCATCAAGCAGGGCATCGACACCACCCTCACCCCGTTTACGGGCGCCGTCTGGGTATTCGACCTCACCGTGCCGCGTGGCGGATATATCGGCGAGAATGCCGCCTGGAGTTCGCTCGATATCTCGTACGACCTGCCCATCTATACGAACCTAGGCTCGTTCGTCAACAGGCTTTCGGGCAAATACAGCATCAATCCGGCCACCTACCTCTCCTCCACCAACAAGATTACCATGTTCGTGGAATGGACCAACGTGGCAGGAATCGGTGTCCGCGCCCAGAACGGCCGCGCCGTCGGTACTGGCGCATACATCTACAAGGCTGAACTCAAGACGAAGTTCATCCCCAACACCGAGAAAGACGCCAAGACGCAGGAAAGGTTCAGCACGGGCGATTCCTTCGACAAGACGAAGATATTCGGCATAAAGCGCCAGAACGGCACCAAGTAGCCTTGTTGCACGTATAACAACCAAGAAAACGCGAGTTACTCGCGTTTTTTTTCTTTTCCCGCATTTTTTTTATATGTTTCTTAGCAGGTATGCAAGAAGCCCTGTTTTCAAACTCCCCCACCGACCTGATCCTATCCATCGTAGGATTCATTCTCGTCGTTGCATTCCCGTTTACCATCAGCCAGAAAACGAAAGTCAGGCAACTGCCCAGGGCCCTGCAGCAGTTTGTCGCGACCCTCCTCATCTGGAACTTCGCGCACATCATTGGCGATGCCGTAATCGGAACGGCAAACAGCCCGGCAGCCTACATCCTGTTCGGCATCCAGGCGATGGCCTGGATTCAGGCGGGAGACTCCACCCGGCACGTCGCCGAGATAAGCTTTGTCGCACGCAGGACTCCCCTTTGGCGAATCAAGCACATCGTGGCCGAAATATGCGTCATCGCAACCACGGTCATGTTCTGCATCAACCAGGAATGGATGGTCCAGACTTTCGGCATCCCGTTCCTGGGACTCGAACAGCATCCGGCATTCGTCGTCTACGGGGCGATGTTCTTCATTTTCGTGGTTCCCGACCTCTCGTTGACGTTCTACACCATGCTCAAGCGCAGCCTGCACATGAGCGACCAGACGCTCGTGCAGATTAACGTCTACATGCTTACGACATTCGGGTTCTTCGTACTCTTCCCGCTGACGCTCGATTTCATTATCCCGCTGGCCTACAATTTCCAGAATTCTCCCGAGCCCGTGACTTTCTTGCAGTGGTTCCAGTACAGCGCCATCTTCATCGCCATCCTGTGCGGACAGTATTTCACCTCGGTATCCTTCAAGAACAAGAGCGCCTGGTGGTTCCTCAACGGCTTTGTCCGGTACATGGGCGACTGCGTCGTATACTTTGATTCCAAGGGCCACATTTTGTTCGCCAACCCGGCTTCGCAGCAGATTTTCCAGTTGAGCGACTCCGATATCGCCACCGTGAACGTCCAGCAGCTGCTACCCGACATCGACACGCAGCATGAGGCCACCTACACCAACGTGAAGGTCAAAATCAAAAACGAGCTCCACACGTTCAACGTCGGCATATTCAAGCTGAAGCAGTCCCTCACCACCTCCGTCAACGTGCTTCTGCTCAGCGACCAGACGAACCTCCTGTTCTACCAGCAGCGAATCAAGACGCTCAACCGTCAGTTCACGGAATACAAGCAGGATCTCATCCGCTACCAGGAACGCCTCGACATCTCCGAAAAGCGCTCCAAGGAAACGGAAAACATCAACGCGACGCTTATCAACGCGCTGCCCTTCCAGTTCTGGTCCAAGAACGAGAACGGCGTGTACCTGACGCAGAACATCAAGGACGTCACCATGCGCGGGAACCTCAACAAGACTACCGACGCACCGGACTCCATCAAGGTCGAAGAAATCGAGGCACGCGAAGACGGCCGCAGCAAGATTTTCACGACGTTCGAAGACGCCGACCACAACGAGATTTCTGAAGAAGAAGCAAGTATCAACATCAAGAACGACAAGCAGATTTACGTCTACCAGAACCACTTCATCCCCATCATCGTCAACAGGCCCCCGTACAAGGTTATCGGCCTTAAGATTGACATGAGCGAAGAAAAGCGCCTGGAACGTGAAAGAAACATGCTGCGCGAACAGAAGATTATCCATTCGCGACTCGAAGACCTCGGTACGGCATGCGGCGCCTTCGCGCACGACTACAACAACCTGCTGGGTTCGCAAATCGGGTTCTGCCAGCTGGCGCAGGAACTGCTCAATTCTGTAACGCCCACCATCCCCGACGAAAAGGTGCAGAAGAGCCTTGCCAAGGCGTCGAGCTTTGTGAGCGAAGCGACTACCGCAGCCCAGCGCGGCAAGCAATCGCTGAACGTGCTGCTCGATACCGTCCGTGGCAAAACAGAAAGCAAGATTCCGAGCACCGTGTTCCCGCCGGCCACAATCGTCCGCAGCGTTATAGACAAAGTAATTCTCACGCTTCCGCCGAACATCCAGGTTGTTTCCGGAAAGATGAACGAGACTGCCGAAATCAAGGCGCAGGTCCCGTCGCTGGAACGCATTCTGAGCAACCTTGCAAACAACGCCATCTACGCGATGAAGGACAAGGGCGGAACACTGAGTTTCGACGTCCAGCTCGAAACCCTGGACCACCAGCTGCTTACCCCGTACGCCCCGCCCATCCCGCCGGGATCGTACGTGAAAATATCCGTCGCCGACACCGGCACCGGCATCGATTCCGGGACCCTGGAACGCATTTTTGCCCCGTTTTTCACCACGAAAGCACCCGGAGAGGGCCTCGGATTGGGCCTTTCGAGCGCTGTTCGCCTGTTAAAAGAGGGAAATGCCTATTTCACCATACAAACTACGGTTGGCGAAGGCACGACATTTAATCTATATTGGGATTTGTACGAAGAAGAAAAGTGAAACACAAGGAGTGAGCATGGCCACGATTCTTATCATTGACGATGACGAACAGTTCAACCTGATGTTGAAGTCCGCCATGGAAATCAAGGGCTATGACGTAGAAACGGCAACGAACGGCAAAGAGGCCAAGGCCCTTTACCAGAACAAGAAGTACGACGTCATCATCACGGACATCATTATGCCCGACGTGGACGGTTATGAAGTTATTTTGGACCTCCGCCGAATGGGTATGAGCAACCGTACCATCGCCGTCAGCGGTGGTGGACGTACGGCTGCGGATGACTACCTGGTCACGGCGCAGCACTTCGATGTCGCGGCAACGTTCAACAAGCCCGTTGACCTGCAGGCGTTGAGGGCCAAGGTCGAGGAAATAATCCAGAGCCTCAGTTAAGAGAGCCCCTATGAAAATCCTGATCGCCGATTTGGATAAAACCTTTATCAGCGACATCCAGCAATCCTGGTCCCTGGCCGACTCGGAGCTGTTGGCGTGTTATGACAGGGAAGCCCTGATGCCCCTGGTCAAGAACGATTCCATAGACCTCGCCTTTATCGAGGTCCCGTTCCTGACGCTCGAAAACATGGACATGGTGAGCTACCTGAAGGAAAAAAATCCCGGTATCGAAATTTTCGTCCTCTGCGATTCCAAGAACTGGCCGGGAGCGACCGGCGCCATTAGCCGCGGGGCGAACAGCTTCTTGATGAAGCCCGTCACCGTGGGGCAGCTCGAAAGCACCGCCCAAAAAGTCCAGTCGCAGCAGCAGGCCAAGAACACGCACCAGCTGATGGAATCGCAGGTGCTCGACAGCCTTTTGGGCGATACGCCCGAAATGCGCAAGATTCTCAAGACCGTCTACAAGATTGCGCCGACCACCAGCACGGTGCTCATTACCGGCGAATCCGGCTCGGGCAAGGAATTTCTCGCAAACGTGGTGCACCGCTTTAGCAAGCGCGCCGGCGAACCGTTCGTGGCAGTGAACTGCGGCGCCATTCCCGAAAATCTCGTAGAAAGCGAACTCTTCGGTGCCAAGAAGGGCTCGTACACCGGCTCCACCACCGACAAGAAAGGGCTTTTCGAAGCCGCGAACGGCGGTACGCTGTTTTTGGACGAAGTCGGCGAACTGTCGGCATCTACGCAAGTCAAGCTTTTGCGCTTTTTGCAGAATCACGAAATCAGGCGCGTCGGCGAGACCGAGGCGCGCTACCTGGACGTACGCGTTATCGCCGCGACAAACCGCGACCTGCAGCAGGCGATGCACATGGGGACATTCCGCGAAGACCTGTACTACCGCCTGAACACGTTCCATCTGCAACTGCCGCCGCTGCGTGAACGCAAAGCAGTCATCCCGACGCTAATACGTTACTTTATACTCAAGTACAAGGAAGCCCACGGCAAGGACATCCTGGATTTGGAACCCGCCGCGCAGTACGCCCTGACGCGTTACCCGTACCCGGGCAACATCCGTGAACTCGAGAACATCGTCGAGCATGCCATCGTGCTTTCGGAAAATGGCGTCATCCGCCTCGAGGACCTTCCCGAAGATGTCCAGGCGGAAGCCCGCGAAAAGCAGTTCGCCATTCCGCACATGACCGGCGACAACGCCAAAGCCCCGGCCGACATCCCGGCGATTGAGAACCGCACCGGAGCCGCCGCACCCGCAAGTGCCCCCGTCATAATGCAGCCAGCCTCCAGCGCCACCGGCAGCGACGACATCATCTCGCTCGAGGAGATGGAACGCAGGCACATATTGCACGCCCTGAGCGTATGCAAGGGGAACCAGACCGAAATCTGCGAGAAGCTCGGCATCAGCAGGTCCACGCTGTGGCGCAAGATGAAAGCCCTCAAGATACAGATGGAAGGCGAAGAACAATGATGCGCATCAACAAGTTTATTTCGCTCAGCGGGCTCGCTAGCCGCCGGGCAGCCGATTCCCTCGTGGCCGAAGGCCGCGTCGAGGTCAACGGCGAAGTCATTTCTGACCTGGGCCACCAGGTAGACGAGAACAACGACCGCGTCACTGTAGACGGCAAACTCGCCAAGCTCCCGAAAAAGACGAAGGTCATCATGTTCCACAAGCCGGCAGGCTGCGTGTGCACCAAAGACGACCCGCAGGGCCGACGCACCGTCTACGACTACCTGCCCCCCGGTTACAGCACATTCAAGTACGTGGGCCGTTTGGACTTGCAGAGCCGCGGGCTGTTGCTGTTCACCGACGACGGGGAACTGCTGCACCGACTCACGCACCCTAGCTACGAGATTCCGCGCAGCTACTACGTATGGACCACGCGCCCGCTCAGCGACGCCGCGGCCCAGAAGCTGGTGGACGGCGTAGACATCCGTGACCCCGAAGATCCCGACGCCCAGGAAGAAATCGCCTTCGCGACCGACGTGTATCTCGAAAACGGATTCGCCGAGCTCGTGCTCATCGAAGGAAAGAACCGCGAAATCCGTCGCATGATGCGCGCCATTGGCTACGAGATTCGCGACCTCAAGCGCGTGAGCTACTGCAAGCTCCAGCTGGGGGATTTGCCTGCCGGAGAATTCCGCGAACTCACCGCCGACGAGATGAACAAGCTGCGCCAAGCGGTACACCTATAACAATGTGAAGTGTGAGGCGACCAACGAACAACCCCACATCCCTCACCCCACATCATCCATTATCAATCATCAATTATCCATTATCAATTATAAACCATGTCCAGGACTCTTTACATAGGTGACGTACACGGCTGTGCCGACGAACTGGAACGCATCATCGACGCGTTCGGATTCGTCCGCAGTTCCGACACGCTCTACCAGACGGGCGACATCATCAACAAGGGCCCGGACATGTGGCGCGCCATGCAAATCGTAAAGGAGCTCGGCATCCAGACCGTGCGCGGCAATCACGAGGAACACCTCATCCGCATGATGGAAACTCCTGAAGAATGCTGGAACGAAAAGCAGAAAAAACGTTTCAAGGCACTCTCGCTGGAACAGTGGCAGTCCATTCGCGACACCGTAAAAACCTGGCCGCTGTGGCGCGATACGCCGCACGCGCTCCTGGTGCACGCCGGGCTCGAACCGGGCAAGACTAGGCTCGAGGACATGGCTCCCGAAGTGCTGCTTTCTATCCGCAAGTGGAATGATGTTCCGTGGTACAAGCTGGTAAAATGGCCAAAGACCGTCGTGTTCGGGCACTGGGCCAAGAAGGGATTCGTGAACATTCCCGGATTCATCGGGCTTGATTCCGGTTGCGTCTACGGCAAGTGCCTTACCGCCTGGTGCCCCGAAGAAGACCGCTTTTACGAGATTCCCGCCGCACGCGAGTACACGCCCGTAAAAGACAAGGCAAAGGAATCCGAGATGGCACCCTGCAAGGTGTTGGGCGACAACAGTCCCAACAGCGTTCCGCCCAAAACCTTCGACGAAATCAAGTCCCGAATCGAAAGCGGCGACATCGCCCCCGCGCACAACACCGCCGAAGACGAGGCAATCCGCAAGGCGAGCCCGTCCATCAGCGCCGAATGGGCCGGATATTAATTTTCTATCTTTTACAGCATGACAATCGACGAACTTTACAAGCGCCTAAGCTCCATTCACCCTGGAGCCGTACTCTGCACGTACACCAAGGAAAAGGTGGAGCAGATGCTCCCGCTGATTAACGAGATCAACGAGCGCAAAAAGGACCAGGACACCGTCATTCTCGCGCACAGCTACGTTGCGCCCGAAATCGTCCTGGGCGTTGCCGACTATACCGGCGACAGTTTCAAGCTGAGCGAAGACGCCACCAAGGTCACGCAGAAGACCATCCTTTTCTCCGCAGTGCGCTTTATGGGCGAAACGGCCAAGATTTTGAACCCCGAAAAGGACGTCCTGATTCCCGGACCGCTTACCGGATGTAGCCTCGCCGACTCCATCACGGGCGAACAGGTGCGCAAGCTCCGCGAACAGCATCCGGACTACACGTTCGTCTGCTACATCAATACGACTGCCGCCGTCAAGGCCGCCTGCGACGTGTGCGTCACCAGCGGCAACGTGATGAAGATTGTCGAAAGCCTCCCGACGGACAAAATTTGCTTTGTCCCGGACAAGCTCATGGGCGAAAACATCAAGAGCGAGATGGAAAAGCGCGGCGTCAAGAAGGACTTCATTTTGCATGACGGTTGCTGCTACGTCCACGAGACATACGACTCGGACCTCATCAACTTCTTCAGGAGCCAGAACCCGGGACTCAAGGTGGTGAGCCACCCCGAATGCCATCCTGGCGTCGCCCTCCTGAGTGACTACGTCGGCAGCACGGGCCAGATGGTCAAGTACATCGGTGAACAGCCGAAAGGCTCCAAGTTCCTGCTCCTTACAGAATGCGGTCTCAACGCGCGCATGCACTACGAACATCCGGACATGGAATTCATCGGCAGCTGCAGCATGTGCAAGTACATGAAGTCCAACTCCCTCGAGAACATCCTCGAGACGCTGCGCCATCCCGAAAAGGCGGAGCACGTCGATATCGACGAGCCGACCCGCGTTGCCGCCAAAAAATGCATCGACGCGATGTTCCACTACGCGAACCTCTAGGCACGCAAATGAAACCGCTGTTCAAGGGGATTCTCGCCATAGCATTGTTGGCCATCGCGGCAGCAACGCCAGCATTCGCCTATGACCACATCCAGTACGACGATAGTTACTGGCCGCGTTCCTACTACATTAACGCCGCATTCGGAACGTTCTTCACTTGGGGCGACGTCAACGAGCGTCCCATCACGGTAACGGATTCCGTCAAGGAAAAGCACAAAATCTACACGCCCGACATGGCCGTATTCCCGTCTCCCGAAATCACGCTCGGCGTAAACATCCGCAGCTTCTCGCTAGACGTGAACTTTCAGTACTGGAAAACATCGCAAGACCTTGTAGACATTGACGTGTCAGAAGACGCGACCATCTGGCGCGTGGGATTCGAGTTTACGTACAACCTATTCTGGCCCGAAGATTTCCAGGTCGGTGTAGGCCTGGGATACTCCTATACGAGCCTCACTACCGAAAAAGCGGCATTTATTGGCGAAAAAGTCCAGGATTCGCACCTGATGGGTTCCGGAATTGCGCTGGTGACCAACGTGCATTACTATTTAACGGATAATTTTGCCATCGTACCCGCCGTCAAGCTGTACGAGAACTGGTTCAAATTTGTAAATTCCAAGGGCACGGGCACCTGCGACCTGGAACCGTTCCTGTGGCAGACCTACGTTTTCGCGTCTGTCGGCGTGCAATACCAGTTCTAGGTCTCGCCATCCAGCCCGCATAATTCTATCTTTGCGGGCCATGAAGATCTTCCCCAAAATACTTTTTTCGCTCTTGATGGCAACCTTCGTATTCGCCCAGGAATGGGACGAAGACGGGTGGGCAAGCACATACGCCACCATGGCCGCCTTTGAGAACCGTCCGAACGGCGACCCCGAACTGTTCAACCGTCCCGGCTACGTGAAACCCATTATCGACAACCTCGGCAACGTGCTGAACAGCAACTGGTTCGCAAGCGCTACAGTCAGTGAAAAAATCGGTTTCGAAGTAGGCCTACCCATTTCACTGATTTTCATCGGTGACGACGACAAGTCTTTCAACGAATTCGGCATGAACTCTCCCACGATTTTCGGTGGGCATGCCGACTTGAGCCAACCGGCCGATGTCTTGCTCGACGGTCCAAGGGTTTACGGCAACAAGACGCTCAGCAACTTGAGCGTTTTCACGTACCCGTACCTGCAAACCGCCGTCAGCTTCTACCACGCGCGACTCGTGATGCGCGGAATGTTCCTGCCCGCCATCAGCGAGCTCCGCAAATTCAACCTCTTCGGTATCGGCGGCCAGTACAGTTTCGGACACCTGTTCCAGTACATGTTGCCACCGGCAGCGCAGCCCCTCGACGTGAGCGTCGTCCTCGGCTATAACACGAGCGGCATCAGCTACCAGCCCGAAGATTACAGCGGTACGTTGAACCTCGACATTTCCACCTTTACATTCGATATCGTCATCGGTTACAAGCCCACTTACTTCTTCGAAGTCATGATGACGCTCGGCTACCAGTACGCCAACATGGCTTCGTCGGGGCGCATGGTTTGCCTTGCCACGGAAGCCGGAGGAGTTCCCTCCCCGCATTTTGGCCAGGTCATCAATCCTAACATTTCCGTCGAGGGCAACAGCGGATTCAAATTCGGACTCGAAGTGGCGTTCTCGCTCGGAGCCTCCTTCCATCCGGTCATCGGTTTCGATTACGCCGGCAAGTCCAGCTTCACGACGAACATCCTGTACTTCAAGCAGCAATTCGGCGAAGACAAGACCCCCAACGAGATTGCAAAGGAAAAAGGCTACGTCCGCGGCGCCAAGAAAGAGGAAAGCGCCAAATCCGAGGATTCCGAATCCGAGGATTCTGATTCCGAAGAAGTCGCCGACGAGTCAAGCGACGAGACCTCCGCAGAAGATTCTACGGAATCTGCCTCTGACGAAGAGGACGACGAAGAATAGCAAGCAGTTTTAACTAAAAAAAGAAGGCATAACATGATTACATTCCTTATCGGTATCGCCATCCTTATCGGAGGCTACTTCTCTTACGGAAAGTTTGTCGAACATGTCTTCGGCCCAGACGACCGCAAGACTCCGGCAATCGCAAACCCCGACGGCGTTGACCGCGTCCCGATGAAGCACTGGAAGAACATGCTCATCCAGCTCTTGAACATCGCGGGCATCGGCCCCGTCATCGGCGTGATTCTCGGAATCAAGTTCGGCGCCATCGTGTTCATCATCCTCCCGCTGGGTAACGTGCTGGGCGGTGCGGTGCACGACTACTTCAGTGGCATGATCAGCATGCGCAACAACGGCTACAACGTTCCGGCGCTGGCCCGTAAGTTCTTGGGCAAGGGCCCTTCCAAACTGGTGATGGCCCTCATCTCCGTGGCCCTGATCCTTGTAGGCGCAGTGTTCACCAACACGCCTGCCGCACTCATCAACACCCCCATTATCGTAGGTGACGCCAAGTCCCCCACCGTGTTCTGGATTGCAGTGGCCTGCATTTTCGCCTACTACTTTGCCAGCACCTTCTTCCCCATCGACAAGATCATCGGGCGCATCTACCCCATCTTCGGCGGACTTCTGATTCTTGCATCCCTCGGAATCCTTATCGGTATCGCCCCCAACCTGAACGTTCTTGACGAAATCAACCTGACAGACTTTGCCTCCAACTTCCACCAGCATCCGGCAGGCCAGCCCATACTCCCCATGCTGTTCGTGACTATTGCCTGCGGTATCATCAGCGGATTCCACAGCACCCAGAGCCCCATCGTGGCCCGTACCGAAGTGACCGAAAAGCGTGGCCGCCAGACATTCTACGGCATGATGATTATCGAAGGCCTTATCGGCATGATCTGGGCTGCTGGCGGCATGTTCATCTACCACCAGATGCCCGAACTTTTGACAGGTGCAAGCGGTGTGAAAGTGCTGAGCGTATTGGTCTCTACCGTCATCCCCTTCGCCCCCATTTCTGTGCTGGTGGTCGTTGGCGTAATCATCCTTGCCATTACCAGCGGCGACACCAGCTTACGCAGCCTCCGCCTTACCATCGCCGAACTTACGGGCATTGACCAGAGGTCTGCCAAGAACCGCCTGGT
>JAEEGJ010002681.1_pt1 | contig 83118 bp, 67 predicted proteins | sample 8958761 | NCBI WGS metagenome assembly JAEEGJ01 (sample SAMN16246546, study PRJNA631951) | gut metagenome | biome: gut microbiome; feature: rumen; material: RS-attached | host: Bos | place: Iran: Karaj | collected 2018-10
CTCCATTAATTTGTTTACCAAAGTGTTCCGCGTCCTTCCAACCCACGATGTGGATACTCTTGAGTCCTCGTCGGATCGACTTGAAACTCTCGCGGACTTTGGGAATCATACCGCCGGAGATGACGCCAGCTTCAATCAGCTTTTCGGCGTCCGCCTCGCTCAGTTCGGGAATCACGTTCTTGTTTTCGTCCATCACGCCCGGCACGTCGCTTACCAGCACGAACTGGTCAGCTTCGAGCGCCACAGCCAGTTCAGAAGCAGCGGTGTCGGCGTTCACGTTCCAGCTCACACCGTTACCGTTAGCGTCGGGACCAATCGAAATCGGGCTCACCACGGGAACAAACCCCGCACCCCAGAGCGCGGTCACAATGCCCGGGTTCACCTTCTTGATTTCACCCACCAGGCCAAGGTCCACCTTGCCCTGCTTTTTTTCGACCTGGAACAGGTTCGCGTCTACGCCCGAAATACCAACGGCGCCACAGCCGTTGTTCAAGAGCATGCGCACAAGCTTCTTGTTCACGTGGCCAGAGAGGGTCATCTCGACCATCTTCATAATGCCGGGAGTCGTCACTCGCAGGCCATCAATGAATGTCGGTTGTTCCTTGAGCAAGGCGATATTCTCGTTAATATCCTTGCCACCGCCGTGAACCACGGCCACCTGACAGCCACTACCGGGAAGTGTAGAGACTGCCGACACAAAATCAGCGAGCTTGGCTTCGTCGATTGCCAAACTGCCACCAATTTTTACAACCACTTTTTTCATCTTTTGCGATGTCCTCTCGGGGGGTTATCGTGTGACGTTAAATTTACGCCCACAAATTTAGAAAAACTACTTTCGCAGGCAATGTTTTTATTATATTATAGCCATAATTCAACCATACAAAAGAGGTAATTATATGGCAATCACGAAAGTTTGGCTGGACGAATCCAGCGATGAATGCGTCTCTTGCGGCGCCTGCGAAGCTACTTGCGACGCAGTGTTCTCCGTTCCGGAAAAGATGCAGGTGAAGGAAGGCGTTGATTTCTCCGCTTACGAAAGCGAAATCAAGGACGCTGCTGACTCCTGCCCGGCCGGCGTTATCAAGTACGAGTAATGCGTAAGGCGAGTGTCGCAAGAACGAACTCGTTCGTTCTTATGACCGAGCCGAAGCATAGACGCCGTAGCGAAGCGAAGGCGTCCGTAATGCACAAGGCGAGTGATGCAGCAAAATGCTCGCATTTTGCTATATCCGAGCCGAAGCGCAGACGCCGTAGCGAAGCGAAGGCGTCCGTAATATCTAATCTTTACTCATAAAAAATTAAGCCCCGTCATTGACGGGGCCGTTTTTATTACACAAGGAGAGTCTTATTTCTTGGGGAAATGTTGGCTGACGTGCCCCGCCCTATACATTTCGTACTGGGCCCTGATCCATTCCTCGCCGCGCGCAACCGATTCCAGGCGGAACTCGTCGAGAACCCCGTTCCAGGTATCGGTCGGAAGTTCGGAACCGCCAACACGGAACGGCACCGGCGTCACGACATCCTTGGGAACGAACGGGGCACCCACATTGGCGCTTACCAGCTGTGCATTCACATAGAAATAGAGCAAGCCACCCTTGTACACGAGAGTCAGGAAGGTCCATTCGTTCGTCGGCAACATTCCGCCGAATTCCGTATCCGCCTTGGCAAGCCAAGCATACCCGGTATTCAAATCAAGTCCATTGCTCACCGCGGTTATCGCTCTCAAAGTCCAGTCGTACTGCACCTGGAACCTGGATGTGGAATCACTCCAGTAGGAGCGCTGCGACACGAGTATCTGGAACGTTCCCGTCTGGTAGGGAACATTCTGATAGGCGCCATACGGGCCCTGGTAGGCGCCCGGATAGTTTCCGCCCTGGAAGGGCACCTGGCTGCTATCGCCCGGATAACCGCCACCCTGGAATCCCATATTCTGCACTTCGCGGAATCCGTTCCACTTGGTCCAAACCGCAAGAGTAAAGTCGCCTGCGCACGGGTCGATATAGCCGAGGTCGATGAACTGGCCATCGGAAAGCAATATGCCCTGGCCCGAAATGCCCTCCACATAATTCACGTTGCTTGCAACGCTCATGTCGTTGTTGTACACGAGGGCGTCGCCGTCCATGTGGAGTTCCACCTGGATGGCAAGATTCTCGGCCGTGTCGATAGGCGTTTCCGGTTCAGGTTTCGTCGTATCCGGTTTCGGTTCCTCGGGAACAACGAATCCCTCGGGCACATACACGCTAATACCGCCGAACGAACCGTTGTAGTAACGCGGGTCGCTGATGGTAAGCCAGTTCTTGTTGGCGCTCCACATGTCGAGCGGAGGAATCGCGACACCATTGGCCGAGCCCGCCGTAAAGAAGTCGATTCTCGCCTGCGGTTTTTCCTGGTCAACGAACACGAGGGAGATGTCGCCCGGAGGTACGGCCCCGAACGAGAACGCTCCGTTTTCGTCGAGCAGGGCCTTCTCGCCGCTACCGACCACGCGCATGAAGCCGCTGTTCTTGCCCTTCACGCTACTCGTAATCGAAGTCCTCGAGCCAATCGTGATGTCCTGCGAAGAAGATGCCGGATCCAGTTTCGAGAATCCGCACTCGTTATCGTGGGATGCATAGAGCACGAAGGTAGCGCCACTGTCGACCTTGATTTCGAACTTGCCGTTCGCATCGGTCACGGTCACGACAGAATCAAGCGCAGAAACATTGTCCCAGTTGTCGTAGTAGGCGACAACCCTTGCCGACACCACGCCCACACCGTTCGCGTCCACAACCTGTCCGGTGTAGGCCAGGGAGTTTCCGATATCGGTAACACCGCCCGCGACATCGTTCGGGGTAGACGAATCACTGCAGGCCACGAGACCGGCGGAAAGAGCAACAGACACATACAAAGATGTTTTTAAGAAGTTCATTTTTCCGCCTCCTTCTCCATTTTCTTGCTCATGGGGAAAGCAACAAGCATCATCTCGTACACGCGTTCGACTTCCAGGTCGTTGGCCGCACGGGCAATAATCTTCTTGCGGGCCTCTTCCAACACTTCTACTGCATAATCGTAAGACTTCTCGCTCATGGCAAGCGTCGTGAACGCGGCGAAGCGTTCGTTTTTCGGCTTGGACTCAACGGCGCCAATCGCGTGCTGCATGTATTCGCGGCGAATCTGGCGCAAGGCAATCGGAGCCACGCCGGACGCATCCACCATCTGCGAAGTTTCCTCGTAACGGCCGTCTTCCGTTTTGCGGATAAGCCCCCAGGCTTCCAGGTTCTTTACGGCTTCGCGGGCCTCGTCCGTAGTAATCTGCGGATCGATGATGCGGGCCAGCACCGTGTAATCGCCGTTCCAGTTGCTGTTCACGGCAGCCTCGCGGACTACCGGGTAGTACCACTTGGCAAAGTAATCCTGTTCCTTGCTGGTGAGGTGGGTAAATTCAATCTGCTTGCGTATCTGGACAATCTGTTCCCAGGCGTTCTCGCGTTCGTTGACCTGATGCGCCTGGTTGTACTGGACAAGGGCCTCGAAGTAGGCCTTCTGGAGAGGTTCGAACTCCATCGCCTTCGCGATCTTCTCGATAGATTTCGGCGTAAGGTTGAAACGCCCGCGAATCACGTTCAGGCAATAGGACGAACTGCTAAATCCCGCCTTCGCCGCGAAGAATCGGTGCGAAAAGACGGCGCGCATCTTCTTCTGTTCCTCGAAATAATCCTGCAGGAACTTGCGGAAGTCGTCGTAATCAAACAGATGTTCTAGCGCAATACACATGACTCTAAAATAAATAATTTTTACACAGCAGGCAATAGGCCCTTGAAATTTTTACACATCCGGAATGCCCAAAGAGCCTAATTTTTGACATTTTTTGATAAAAATCACTTTCCGCCAAGATATAAATATAGTCTTCCAAAATCTTTACACAACGGATTTCCACATTTCCGTGCAATAATGGCACAAAATTTCCCCTTTTACAGAAGATTTGCTATTATTTAAGTGGGTTTGTTATTTTGGAGTAGATCTATGAAAAAGATCGTTTTTTTGCTTGTCGCCTTGACTGCGGCAAGTTTCGCGCAGGACCCTAACCTGCATATCTATCTCGCCTACGGGCAATCCAACATGTCTGGGCAAGCGACCGTAACGGACAAGGACCGCGAACAAGATCCACGGTTCCTCGTGTTGCGCGCGGCGAACCATTCCAACCAGAAGGTAGGAGAATTCTACCCGGCGGCACCACCGATGGGACATAGTCAGTCCAAGGTGGGCATTGTCGACATCTTCGGGCGCACCATGGTCGCGAACCTCCCGGACAGCATCAAGGTCGCCGTGGCAAATATCGCGATTGGCGGACAGAGCATCGACCTGTTCGACAAGGACCGCAACAAGACATACGTTCAAAACGCTAAGAACAAGGGCGACACGTGGTGGATCCAGTACCTGGACGAATACGGCGGAGACCTCTACAAGCGAATTGTCGAGATGGGCAAGATTGCGAAGCAGAAGGGCGTCATCAAGGGATTCTTGTTCCACCAAGGCGAAGCGGACTACCAGATGAACGATTGGCCCAAGCGCGTGAAGAAGGTGTACGACGACCTGATTGCCGAACTGGAACTCGACCCGGAGCAGACGCCGATACTGATTGGCGAGTTGGCACCTACGGGAGACCTCGGCTGGCGTAACGACGCCGTGAAGCAGGCGGCCGATTTGATTCCGAACGGGCACTTGATTTCGGCGCAGGGCTGCCCCGCATTGAAGGAAGCGAGCTACACGCTGCACTTTACGCGCGAAGGCTACGAGACGTTCGGAAGGCGCTATGCCGAGACGATGCTCGAGATTCTCAAGACGCAGGAACCGCCTCCGGACACGACCACGCCTGTCGACACCACGGTTACCGATACGACCGTCAACGACACGACCGCGCAAGACACGATTCTTTCCATCGGGAAGTTGCCGGGCGTGAGTGCCGCGGGAAGTTCCGCACCAAAACTGTATTTTGACGCGAAGGAACAGACGCTGTTCATCCGGCTGAACAAAAACGGAGTGGAGCGGCGCTACCGCGTGACTGGCAAACGGCAGTAATAAGGATTAGAAATGAAAGACGCGAGTGCTGATGCACTCGCGAATTTTTTTGCCTACTTCGCTTTGGCGCTACTTGGCGTTGCGCTACTTAGCCTTTTTCATAATCTGTTTAAGCATCGAGTTCAGCTTGCCGACTTGGACGGGCGCGGCGGGCTTTTTCGGAGCGAAGCCCGGACGTTCCTTACCGGCAATCTTATTCTTGAGGTCGGCGATAGTCGCGTGGCCCTGGATGCCCCCCTGGGGGCGTCCGCCGCGATTGTTATCGCGGCCGCGGCCACCGAAGTTACCGCGGTTGCCACCGACACGCTGGCCGCGCGGGCCACTCGCGCCTGCACCTGCCACACCGTCGGTAGATTCCTGCTTCATGGAGAGGCTGATTCTCTTCTGGTTCGCGTCAACCGCAACCACACGCACCTTCACCACGTCACCCACGGTCAGCACGTCCTTCGCGTCGGTCACGTACTTGTCGCTGATTTCGGAAATGTGCACGAGGCCGTCCTGGTGAACGCCGATGTCCACGAACGCACCGAAGTTCGCGACGTTCGTGACAACGCCTTCCATCCAGCTGCCCGTAACAAGATCGTTGATGGTCTTGATGCGGTCGTCGAATTTCGCATAACGGAATTCCTTACGCGGGTCGCGGCTCGGCTTCTGGAGTTCCTTCATGATGTCTTCCAAGGTGGCCTTACCCACTTCGTCGGAGAGGAACTCGTCGAGCTTGATGGCCTTCACCGCTTCGGCATTGCCGACCATGTCCTTCACCGGAACGCCGACCTTTTCGGCCATCTGTTCCACGAGGGCGTAATTTTCGGGGTGAACGGCGGAATCGTCGAGCGGGTTTTCGGCGCCCGGGATGCGCATGAAGCCCGCGGCCTGTTCAAAGGCCTTCGGGCCAAAGCCCTTCACCTTCTTCAAGTCTTCACGGCTTGCAAAGGCGCCATTGTCTTCGCGGTACTTCACAATCGCTTCGGAGAGCGTGTTGCTGAGGCCCGCCACATGGGCAAGAAGCGGAGCGGAAGCGCTGTTCACGTCGACACCGACCATGTTCACGCAGCTTTCCACGACTTCGTCGAGGCGCTTCTTGAGTTCGCGCTGGTTCACGTCGTGCTGGTACTGGCCAACACCAATGGACTGCGGGTCCACCTTCACGAGTTCGGCCAGCGGATCCTGCAGGCGGCGACCGATGGAAATGGCGCCACGCGTGGTCACGTCTTCCTTCGGGAATTCCTGGATGGCAATCATGCTTGCACTGTACACGGAAGCACCGGCTTCGCTCACAATAACGCGCGGCGGCACCTTGCCCTTGAACTTGAGGGCCATCTCGCCACAGAAGGCGTCGGTCTCGCGGCTAGCGGTACCGTTACCGATGGCGATGAGGTCAATCTTGTACTTGTCGATAAGCTGCATCAGGTACACAGCCGCGCCCGCCTTGTCGTTGTGCGGTTCGTGCGGCTTGATAATACCGTGGTCCAGGAACTTGCCGTTCTCGTCGAGCACGGCCACCTTGCAACCCGTACGGAAGCCCGGGTCGAGCGCGAGCACGGCCTTGTGGCCGGCAGGGGCGGCAAGCAGAACATCTTGCAGGTTCTTGGAGAACACCTTGAAAGCTTCTTCTTCGGCAGCGTCCTTCAACAACAGACGCACTTCGCTTTCCATGCTCGGCTGCAGCAAACGGTCCCAGGCATCCTGGCACATTTCTTCGAGGTAGGGCTTCCAGACGGTATCGCCCTTGACAATCTGGGTCTTGAGGTAACCCACCAGCTCTTCGGTAGGCACTTCGATAGAGAGGCGCAGCACCTTCTCCTTCTCGCCGCGACGGAGAGCGAGCATGCGGTGGCTCGGAATCTTGCCGACCGGTTCGCTGAAGTCGTAGTAGTCCTTGAACTTGGTTTCCTGCTTTTCGAAATCCTTCTTGACCTTGGAAACCATGACGCCCTTCTTTTCGACCTGGGCGCGCAGGTACTGGCGGAATTCGGTATTGTCGGCAACCTCTTCAGCCAAAATGTCGGCGGCACCCTTGAGCGCAGCCTTCGGGTCGGCAAGGCCCTTCTCCTCGGAGAGGTAGATGCGGGCAATTTCTTCGGCAGTATTGGACGTCGGTTCCTGCGCCCACATCAGGCGGGCCAGCGGTTCAAGACCGAGTTCCTTCGCAATCGTCGCGCGGGTGCGCTTCTTGGGCTTGTACGGGGCGTAAATATCTTCGAGGAGGGTCTTGTCCTTACAGGCTTCGATCTGGGCCTTGAGTTCGGGCGTAAGCTTGCCCTGTTCCTCGATGCTCTTGAGGACCGTTTCCTTGCGGTCGGTAAGTTCTTGCAGGTAGTCGCGACGGTGGCTAATATCGCGGAGTTCAATTTCGTTGAGCGTACCCGTCTGGTCCTTGCGGTAGCGGGCGATAAAGGGGACCGTGCCCCCCTGGTCCATGAGCTCGAGCGCCTTGGCAACGCGCCATACTTCAAGATTCAGTTCTTCGGCGATAACTGCAGAAAAATCCATGTGATATTCCTACTTGTAGATTTTTAGGGTCATGAATGCCCTGGGTTACACTGCCGCACGGCTTTTGCCGCGCGCACCTCCATCCGGAGGTTCAAGGAATATAGCAAAAGAATATGTCATTTTTATGACACACCCCTATCGTATGCTATTTTTTCCCATCAAAGACAAACAACCATCAACCAGTTTTCGTTTCAAAATTTTCCGTAAAGCGAAGACTCCAAGCTCAGAAAACGCCGATGGGTAAACCCGTACCATAAGCGGGGATTCTCGGCAATGCGTTCTTCGAGCCAGGCATTGAACGAATCCATCACGGACGATGCCGGAATCTCGACGGCATGCAAAACCTTCCGCGAAGGCTCCGGCTCGCCCATCCAGCATACATAAACAGGTGTCGCGGGGCGGTACTTGAGCAAAAAATCCGGCAGAGGATTGTTCCGGACAGGCTTTCCCATGAACTTCCCGTCAACAGCGCTCGGGATTCGGCTGTCCTGGTCGGCAAGCAGGCAGAACAGGCTCCCCGAATCAAGCAGTCGCAAGAACTCGCGGGGGCTGCGCGCGTCTACGGAATAGCGGTAGCCGTCCACCGCACGGATACGCCCTTCCAGAATCCGGTTGAGCCACGCCGGTCTTACCGGGATGTAGCTCGCCTTGAGCGGGATACCAAGGCAACAGAGCCAGGGGCCAATAGCCTCGTAGTTCCCGTAATGCGCCGTCAAAAAGATTCCGCCCTTGCGCATCTTTTCGAGCACGGCACCCGACCCTTCCGCAATCTCGAAATCCCAGCCGTCAACGCGGCACGGGTACGACGGAAGCACGGCGGGCAATTTCTTGAACGTACCGAAACGGAAAATCAGTTCGCCCGCATGGCGTACAAGGTTGTGCAGGTTGTCCCGGTATATGGCCCTGGCACTTGCCGCATCGGTAGCGACCCCGACATAACGCAGGTTCGCATACACCGTCGCACGCTTCCAACCGGACAGGCGGAACGCGGCATAGGCGACACGGGCAAAAAATGCGGCACAAATTCTGTGGAAAACAACCATTACGGCCTCAATATACTTTTTTTTGTTGCTATTATATATAGTATGAGTGAAAACTGCCTTTTCTGCAAAATCATCAAGGGAGAAATCCCTTCCAAGAAAATCTACGAAGACGACGACGTCTTCGCCTTCTACGACATCGCCCCGCAGGCACCGGTACACTTCCTGGTGGTACCCAAGCGCCATATCGCAACCATCATGGACATGAAGCCCGAAGATTGCGAACTCGTGGGCAAGATGCTCTACCGCGCCCAGATTATCGCGAAGGAGCTCGGCCTCGAAGAGGGCGGCGCCCGTTTCGTGTTCAACTGCAAGGCCGATGCCGGCCAGACCGTGTTCCACATCCACCTGCACGTCGTGGGCGGGCAGCAGATGGGCTGGCCTCCGTTCCCGAAAGACTAGACGAGAGAACGGGCTTCGCCCTACAGACGAGAGACGAAAGATATGTCGTCTCTAGCCTAATAAAGCCTAATCTCTCTCGTCTCTCCTCTCTTGTCTCTCGTCTATGATCAAGTCCCGTGCCATAGTCCTGCACCGCTACGCCTACAGCGACTCCAGCTGGATAGTGAAGGCCCTCACGGAGGAATCCGGGATTGTCTCCTTCATCGTAAAGGGCGGCAAGCGGAAGGAATCGCCGTTCAAGGGTACGCTCGACCCGCTCGCCCTTAGCGAAGTCGTGTTCCGCGAAAACCCGAATGCGGAGCTTCAGTACATCAAGGAAGCGACGCTTATCGACTGGCGCAAGAACATGCGCGAAGACCTGCTCGCCCTCGCGAAGGCGCAGGTGATGGCCGAGATGGTACTGCGCTACGCCCCGCAAGGGATTCCCCTCCAGGCCGAATTCGCCCTGCTCGAGCAGGCGATGGGCGAGCTGGAACGTTTTTGCGGCAAGCCGGAATCGTCTTCCGTATTCGCGAGATGGCTCCTGAAGACATGCGACGCGTGGGGATACACGCTCGATCTCTCGACATGCAGCCGCTGCGACAAGGCACTCGACGCTCCGCCGGCCGATTTCATCCCCGAAACGGGAACCATCGTATGCAAGGAATGCGTCGGCGAAAACGCTCCACGCATCCGCCAAGAGACATCTGAGGGAATTTGGAATCTGTTGAAGGGCAACGAGATAGCTCACCCGCAATACCTGGAGAACGCGTTGCTCACCTACCTGCGACAACACATCGGTTTCCACAAGGAAATCAAGTCGCTCTCGTTCCTAAACGAGACTCGAAAAATATACGGTTGCTAAAAAAGTCCAAATTTTCTACCTTTACACTATATAATATATAGAGGTTTTTCAATGCTCTCTCCAAGCGATATCGTTGCAAAGAAACAGAAAGGTGAAAAAGTTTCCATGATCACCGCCTACGACTATGCGTTCGCGCGCATGGCCGAAGAAGCCGGGGTGGACCAGATTCTCGTTGGCGACAGCCTCGCAAACACCATGCTCGGCTACAAAAGCACCCGTGAAATCGGCATGACCGAAATGCTCATCTTCGCCTCTGCCGTTTGTCGTGGCGCCCCGAACACCCACGTGATTGGCGACATGCCCTACCTGAGCGACAAGGATCCGCAAACCGCCTACGACAACGCCCGACGCTTTATGGACGTGGGTTGCGCAAGCATCAAGCTCGAAGGCACGCCCGAAGGCGTCATCGAGTTCCTGCGCAGCAAGGACATTCCCGTTTGCGCGCACCACGGCCTGCTGCCGCAAACAGCCGAGAACTTCAAGCAAAAGGGCCGCACTGCCGAAGAAGCTGCCGCCATCGAGGCCGCAGCCAAGTTTACCGATGACTTGGGATGCTTCGAAATGGTGCTCGAACACATCCCCGAAGAACTCGGAAAGAAGATTACCGACAGTGTGAAGGCAGTCACAATCGGAATCGGCGGCGGAAAATTTACAAACGGACACGTGCTCGTGATGCACGACGCTCTCGGCATGCATCCGGGAAAAATTCCTCCCTTCGCAACCAAATTTGTCGACATGTATTCGCTTGGCGTCGAAGGATTCAAGAAGTACGTCAACAGCGTGAGCTCCGAAGTTTAATATATTGAGCATCATTAAGTTATAGAACAAACTTTTCCGGCGCTTCGCCGGATTTTTTTTGTCATCGGCAAGGCATTTTTGCCTCCTCCGGCATCAATTTTACATACAAATTAACAGCATGTTTTCGAGGGAGAAAAAAAGTCAAAAAATTTCGCTGTCAAGACCTTTTGAAAAAAAAATTGAAAAATTTTAAAAAAGGTGTTGATTTTTTGTGAAAATAAAGTTATTTTAATGTCATCAAAAACAATTAACCCTCAAAAAAGGAAGAAAAACAATGGCTACAACAAAGAAACCCGCTGCTAAGAAACCCGCTGCTGCTAAGAAGCCGGCCGCCAAGAAGCCCGCTGCTAAGAAGCCGGCTGCCAAGAAGCCCGCTGCTAAGAAGCCGGCCGCCAAGAAGCCCGCTGCTAAGAAGCCGGCCGCCAAGAAGCCCGCTGCTAAGAAGCCGGCTGCCAAGAAGCCCGCTGCTAAGAAGCCGGCCGCCAAGAAGCCCGCTGCCAAGAAGCCGGCTGCTAAGAAGCCCGCTGCTAAGAAGCCGGCTGCCAAGAAGTAATTCTTCTTTGAAGCTCTCTTTTGGGAAAGGACCTGCGCAAGCAGGCCCTTTCTTTTTGCACCTGTCAGTAATTGCTATCTTTTTAACATGATTTCAGAAAAAGATTTCGCCGAATCGCAGAACATTCCCTACGAAGAACGAATCGCCCGCGTCGAAAAGATGCTCGAAGGCAAGGAAACGCCGCGCGCATTTGAGCTAGGATTGCTACTCGCCCTCAAGATGGGGCAAGAGATCCGCGAGAAAAAACCGCTCGGCAGCGAATCCGGCGACCTTGTCGCCAGCTGGAACGGCAAATATCCTGAATCCGTCATCGAGGAAGCCATCGCGAGCGCGAAGGAATTCCTGATGCACCCGGCAAAGATTGCCGAGAAAATCAAGGCGGGATTCACGAAAAAAGCAGACGAAGAACAAGAAGACAACGGTTCTAGCGAGGCCGAAAATGGATAACAGGCTCCAAGCGACAATCGATATCGGCAGCCACAGCTGCATCATGCTCATCGCCGCATTTGAAGACGCGCCCGCGACGGCCGAACCGCGCCAAATTCTCGTTCCCAAACTCCAGAAGGTGGAAGTCTGCCGCCTGGGCGAAGACATTTACGAATGCGGCCACATTACCGAAGCCCGCATCGCCGAACTCGTGCGCATCATGACCAAGTTCCGCATGGATTTGCACGCCCTCGGTGCCGACCTCAAGGCTGTCGCCATGACCGAGGCCATGCGCAAGGCCGAAAACCAGGAAGAAGTCATCGACGCCGTCGAAAAGGCGCTCTGGTTCCGCCCGCGCATCATCAGCGGCGAAGAAGAAGGCAAGCTCACCTACCGTTCCGTGAAGGAATGGCACGGCGAGGGCATCGTCACCATCGACATCGGCGGCGGTTCCACCGAGCTCAGCAACGGCGAAACCACGTTCTCTATTCCCGTGGGTGCGCTCAAGATGTTCAAGGCGATGGGCCCGATTCCCGGCCCCGAATACAAGAAGTTCGTGAAGGAAACCTTCAAGGAAGTGAGCTTCAAGGGCATGACCAAGAAACCCGTCTACCTCATCGGCGGTACGGGCACCGCACTCGCGATGGTCTACCTCGACAAGCCGCAGTTCGACTACAAGGCCATCGAGGGTCTCGAAATGAGCATCAACGACCTCGACGCCGTCACCACGCGCATATCGAACCTCTCGAAGGAACTGCGCGCGATGCTTCCCGGCCTCGAGAACGGACGTAGCGACATCATCATCTGCGGACTTTTCTGGCTCAAGTCGCTTTTGGAAAAACTGCGCGTGGAAAGTTTCAAGATAAGCACCGCCGGACTGCGGTTCGGACTGCTCTACCCACCGGAACCCGAGCCCGAAGCAAAGCCGAAGGCAAAACGCGTCCCGCCCTGGATGAAGAAGACCGAAGAGAATTCTACCGAAGAAGGCTCGGACCAGTAATGTCATCCCCGCGTAGGCGGGGATCTTTTTACAATTCCACGAGAGTCGCGACGAGGCAAGAATCCTTCGTAGCGCCGCTACCCGCAAAATCGACATCCTGCCCGCGCTTCCATGCAGTGCGGGCTTCTTTGTGTACCGACTTGACGGCATCGAGGACATCGCGCGCAAAAAAGTCGAGCGCGAACTCGCTGTAGTTGGAACTCACCATGATGAACCCGTGCGGGTTCAATATCTGCGCACATTCCGCAACAAGCGGCATCAGGTGCTCGCGCACATTGAAGTTCAGCCCCTTGAAGCGCGCGAAACTCGGCGGGTCGAGCACGATTCCGTCGAACTTGAGGCCCTTCTTTGCGGCCCAGCGCACGTATTCGACGGCGTTCCCGCGGAAAAATTCGCCCGGGCGCACGTCGAGGCCATTCAGCGCGTAGTTATCGCGGCCCTTGTCAAGAATTTTTCCGCTGATGTCGGCGTTCGTGGCGACCGCGGCACCGCCGAGGCGCGCGTGTACCGAGAAACTGCACGTGTAGCTGAAGAGGTTCAGGAAGCGCGGGCCTTCGGACGTCGCGGGCATCGCGCGAAAGCGTTCCTCCACCTCGAGACGCACGTGGCGCATGTCGAGGAACAGCCCCGGATTGACGGTGTCGAGCAAATCCACATGGAAGCGCGCGTTGCCCTCACGTACCGTACCTACGGCAGCATCGCGCTTCCCGAACGCCACCTCCATGGGCGCGTTCTCCAGCGACTTGCCCGAACGGGAAAGCCTCTCCTTCACCACAATGCACGCGGGGTTGAATATCGCGGCCACCGCATCCACGATTGCGCGACGTTCCCGCAGGAGTTCATCCCCGAAATACTGCACCTGGAAGCGGTCGCCAAAGCGGTCGAGCGTGAGTCCCGGGAAACCGTCGGCGGCCCCGTTCACGACGCGGTAAGCGTCTGTCACATCGAACAGCGACGAACGTTTTTCAAATGCTTTTTCTAGGAGATGACGCATGGTACACGTCACGTCTAAGTTTTGTCCAGCGTCTTGATCTGGTCCACGAACTCGCCGACTTCCTTGAATTCTCGGTAGATGGACGCGAACCTCACGTAGGCGACAGGGTCCAATTTCTTGAGTTCCTGCATCACGAGGTTACCGATGGTATCGTAACCCACCTCGGAATTGTCGTTCGCCTGCAGGGCGTTCTCCACGCGTGTCGCCAGTTCTTCGATATCCTCGGTCGAAAGCGGACGCTTCTTGCAAGAGTTCATGATGCCGCGGATAAGCTTTTCGCGCTGGAACGGCTGCTTTTCGCCACTCCGCTTGATAACCGTCAACGGCTGGAGTTCAATATACTCGCGCGTCGTGAACCTGCGGCCACACGCAAGGCATTCACGCCGTCTGCGTATGGCAGTTCCGCTCACGCGGCTATCGACCACCTTGTCGTTGTCTTGCTTGCAAAAAGGACAAATCATGGCTAGAATATAGGTTATTTCGCCAAAAAAAGCAAACTAATCCTTGATGCAGCGGACGCTGAGCCACGTATCCTTGGGGAATGCGCCCGATTCCACGGATTCCTTCTCGTAATGCATCACGAACATGAGCGCCTTCGCGTCGTTTTTCTCCGTGGCGGTCCAGAAGAAGGCCCCGTTGTTGCTGAAGCTGCGCACGCCGTTCGTGTTGACATGCGAAACGGCCGCAGGCAAGGCAGCAAACCCGTAGTCATCCGTACCGACGACATAGTCCTTCTTGTCCTGGTCCCAATCGCGAACAGCCTTGAGTTTCGTACCCGCGGTTGCCGAATCGCCCGCGAATTCTATCAGGGCGTTCCAGTCGTCTTCGCCCGGCAGGCGCCAACCGCGGGGGCATGCGTCAATCGCATCTTCCCAGGCGTACAGCCGCCCGTACTTTTCGTGGGACTTCCCGTCGTATTCGGGGAAAACTACGCTAGTTTCCGTTTCGTAGTTGAGGTTCTCCGCCATCCATACCCGCCCGCCGATATTGACGGTAGCGTAAGTCTGGCCATCGCGCAAGTCCTTGAGAGTGCCCGCATCGGGATTGTATTCGCCGCCCTTGTCGCCGGAACCACCACCGCCTACAGACGAGGAGCCGTCGTCGCCGCAGGCGACGAACAAGAACGCCAATGCCAAAATGCAAATCAAAGAAAAACGTTTCATAGTACCCCAAATCATTTATCGGAAATATAGGAAACAAACGTTTCCCGTCTGTAAATAACGCCACGTAAACAAATTTTTTCAGCTCATTTCGGGGGTCTAAACCGTCTTATATAGTAGATAGGGACACTCCCTGTTCGCTGCGTCAGGCTATACACGCTAACAAAACATAGGAGTTCAAATGAAAAAAATTATTGCATTTTCGCCTTTTTATAATTATATTATAATTATCCAAAGGAATACTATATGCAGATAGAATTCATTTGGAACGAGAAAAAGAATGCAACAAATCAAAAGAAACACGGCATTTCATTCGAAGAGGCAAAAACATGCTTCAAGGATGAACACGCCAGAGTATTTTTTGACGAGGAACATTCATCAAAAGAAGATCGGTCAATTCTTGTGGGATTATCCGCAAACCTAAGGACACTAGTTGTTGTTTTTACAGAACAAATAGGAATAGATGCAGAACACATCGTGAACCGCATAATCAGCGCCCGTAAAGCAACAAAAAAAGAATTTCAATACTACTGGAACGAAAGAAAGGGGGACTGCTTATGAAAAAAGAATACGACTTTTCAAAAATGAAGGCTGTAAAAAATCCATACGCCAAGTTTCTCAAAAAACAAATCACGATAAGGCTGAATTCCAGTACTATCGAGTATTTTAAGAATATGGCGAAGGAAGTCGGCATTCCTTACCAGGTTCTGATAGATTCGTACCTGACGGACTGCGCGATAACAGGACGAAAATTGAAAATCCAATGGAAATAACAAAAAGCCGCTCCCGTGCGAGGAGCGGCCCTTTTAATATTTGTCCTTGAAATTACCCGTTCACCTTCTTGAAGTCGGCGACGTTCTGGGCAAACTCGGCGAGGTATTCCTTGGCCTTTGCGGCGACTGCCTCGGGCACGTAGCCGAATTCCTTCTCGAGCACGCCAGCCGGAGCGGAAGCGCCGAAGCGTTCCAGACCGCAAGCCTTGCCGAAACCGCCAACCACGCGGTCGAAGAGGACCGGGAGGCCGCTGGAGAGAGCGAACACCGGAGTCCAGGGCACGAGCACCTGGTCGCGGTAGGCCTTGTCCTGCTTGAGGAAGAGAGCCGGGCTAATCATGGAGACCACGCGCACGGCCTTGCCTTCGGCACGGAGGAGTTCGGCGGCCTGGTGTTCCAGGAGCACGTCGGAACCGTTCGCGACGAGAGTGAGGTCCGGGTGGGTGCCAGCGGCGGTATTGTCGCTCACGATGTAGGCGCCCTTGCGGCAGGCCTTCGCGGCTTCGTAGCGATTTTCGCCGGGGAGCGTGTTCACCACCTGGCGCGTGAGGATGAGAGCCGTCGGGCTGTCGTTGTTCTCGAAAGCCATTTCCCAGGCAGCGAGCGTTTCGAACGCATCTGCCGGACGGAGCACGAGCATTTCGGCCTTGCCGTTTTCCTTCGTGAGGTCTTCGAGCAGGCGGATCTGCGTTTCGTGTTCGATGGGCTGGTGCGTCGGGCCATCTTCGCCCACGCGGAAGCTATCGTGCGTGAACACGTACTTGACAGGCAGGCCCATGAGGGCAGCCATGCGGATTGCGGGCTTCATGAAGTCGCTGAACACGAAGAACGTGGCGCAAATCGGGAACAGGCCCTTCTGCAGTGCGATGCCGTTCATGATGGCGCCCATCGTCAATTCGGCGACACCCACCTGGACAAACGCGCCCTTGAAGTCGTTCGGACGGAAGATGCCCGTCTTGTTGAGGAACGCCTGCGTATTGTCGGAGTTCGAAAGGTCGGCGGAACTGCAAATGATGTTGTGGAAGTTTTCGGCGAGGTAGCCGAGAACCGTACCGCTCGTGACGCGGGTAGCGACACCTTCCTTGATGGGGAGGTTCGAAAGGTTGAGCACCGGAGCCTTGCCGGAGAGCCATTCGTTGAGGGTCGCGGACTTTTCGGCATTCGCCTTGTCCCAAGCGGCCTTGGCCTTCTTCCATTCGGCGACTTCCTTGCGGAGTTCCTCGGCGCGGGCTTCAAAGCCAGCCTTCACATCGTCGAACACCTGGAACGGGTCGTCCGGGTTACCGCCGAGGTTCTTGACCGTAGCGGTTGTGGAAGCACCGGCAGCGTTGAGCGGCTGGCCGTGCGTAGAAACTTCGCCTTCGTAGCTCTTGCCGTCTTCAGCAACGGCGCCCTTCGCCATCGTGGTGTGGCCGTACACGAGCGTCGGCTTTTCCTTCTCGGCCCAGGCTTCCTTGAATGCCTTGCGGAGTTCGGCGATATTGGAACCGTCGCATTCGATAACGCGGAAGCCCCAGGATTCATACTGACCAATGAAGTCGTGGCTCATCACGTCTTCGGTCTTGCAGCTCAGCTGCACCTGGTTCGCGTCGTAGAAGAAGATGAGGTTCGAAAGCTTGAGGTGACCGGCGATACGGCCCACGCCGTAGGCAATTTCTTCTTCGAGGCCGCCGTCAGAAACGAGGCAGACAGTCTTGTGCTCGAGGATGGAGCCGAAGCGTTCCACCATGAAGCGTTCGGCGATGGCGGCGCCAAGGGCGATGCCGTGGCCAATACCGAGCGGGCCCGAGGAGTTCTCGATGCCGAGCATCACGTCGAGTTCGGGGTGGCCCGGAGTGCGGCTGCCGAGCTGGCGGAAGTTCTTCACGTCGTCGAGCGTGAGGCGGTTCGTGAGGACGAGCTCGGAGTACAGGAGCGGGCTCATGTGGCCCGGGTCCATGAAGAAGCGGTCGCGGCCCATCCATTCGGCGTCGTCCGGATCGTAGCGCAAGAATTCCGCGAACAACAGCGTGATGGCGTCGGCGGCGCCCATGGCACCACCCGGATGTCCGGACTTCGCCTTCTGCACCATCGCGGCAGAAAGGATTCGAACGTTGTCGGCTGCTTTCGTAACTAGGGAATCTTGCACGGTAAAACCTCTTTAGGGTATTGTTATTTACGCGCCAAATTTAGTTTTTTTTACGGTTTCTCTCAAGGTATTTGCCCCCAGTTAAAGCGCCATAGGATAAAAAATTATATTTTGCATGCTCAAGGAAAACACACCATAGGCTAGCCAAATGAAGCTGAAAGACTCCATCTCTTTGATACTCAAGAATTTACTTCACCCCGCCGGAATCGCCGGGCTCGTTATCGCCCTCGCCATTCCCTTCCTCGTGTACCTCGGCCCCAACGTCGGCCACAAGGAAACCATCCGCCAGCTAGACCTGTACCTCCCCCTCCCGCTGTTCGCCGTCCAGCTTATCGCCGCCATCGTCCTTTTCTGCCTCCTGAACAAGGACTTCCGTGAATGGATCAAGGGCATCCTCCCCGAAAAGGCGTTCAGCATCTGCGCCGTCACCTTCGCCGTGGCCGTAGCCATCTTCGCCGGCACGCAAATCGAGGCACGCCACCGCGTGCAGAGCGACGAGAGCGTGTTCATGTCCGTCGCACAGAACATGTACTACAACCAGGAAAGCGGGACCTGCAACCAGGGATATTTCGAGAACGGCGGCCTCAACTGCGTCGGCAAATCCAATAGTTTCAAGACCAAGGGCCTCTCGTTCCTCTACTTCCTCGGGATGCCGCTGTTCGGCACCGACCTGCACTGGATATTCAATGCCGAACTCCTGCTGTTGCCGCTCAGTTTCCTCCTGATGTTCCTCGCGATTGTCGCCTGGACGCGCCAGCCCCTGCTAGCCTTCCTCGCCTCGCTCCTCACGGCGCTGCAACCCACCGTAATGTTCCAGTTCCGCGCCATGTCCGTGGAGCCCCTCTACATATTCCTGTCCGCGCTCTCGCTTTTGATTTTCAAGTGGGCCTACGACCGCAACACGGTCAAGCACTGGGCGCTCCTCGCCCTCAGCCTCGCCTTCTTCGCCCAGACCCGCCAAGAAACCGCCTTCTGCCTCCTTTCGTTCATCTTCTTCGCCCTGCCGAAAATCCTCGACAAAAAGGACTACAAGGCCCCCACGTTCTTCGTGACGCTCTCGCTGTTCTCGGTCCCGGCGCTGCTCACCATCAGCTACTTCCAGGGATTCGGCTTCCAGGGCGGTGAATACGAGGCTCACGGGCACTTTTTCGAGGACCTCGCCAAGAACTGGACCGAGATGACGCTCCCGCTCAAGCAGAACGGCGAACTCGAGAACCCGTTCCTCACCTACTTCAACTACCTGTTCGTCATCGGCGCCATCTACCTCGTTTTCCGGGCCGTCTACGACGCCAGGAAGGGCGACAAGTTCTACCTGTGGACGCTCTTGTTCCTGTGCCTATACCATATCCAGACCTACATGATTCTCGAGAACGTCTCGGGCGACTTTAGCATCCAGATCAACCAGCGCTACAGCCTGGTGATGCTGCCCAGCATGGCGTTCGTCGGGGCGCTTCCCGTAGCCCACATGGTAAAGTTCTTCGCCGAATCCATCGACAAGAACAACGCGGCCAAGATTTCCTTCGTTGGCGGGCTTATCGTGGCGCTGCTGTTCACAGGGTGGACCTTCCACTACAAGCAGGACTTCAACAACAACATCATGTACAACCGCAACCACCTGACCATCGAGGAATACGAAATCTGGCAGTGGCTGAACGAACAACCGCAGGCCGAAAGGCTATTCATTTACGGCAGGCCTTGGCATTTCGTGGGTTACGGAGTTTCTTCCATCCACTACGACAAGGCGCGCCAGATGAACGACGCCGAGCTCCAGGAACTGGTGGACAAGTACAATGGCGAAGTCTACTACATCCGCGGCCTCGACTGCTGGGACAGCCAGACCTACCACAAGAAAGCCGTGGAGCACCGTATCGCCACCACGTGCGACGTGTTTGAACGCGAAATGGACATGGTCGGCGTAAAGAACATCCTCATTACCAACAACTACTGGGTGCAAATCGCCAAGTTCAACGGGCGCAAGAACTACAACCCAAAGAATATCATCACCATCGAAGAGGCGAACCTGAGCGAGGCCCCGGCCGAAGAAAAGCTGAACCTCAACGAGCTCGAGGAGAATACCGACGTCAACAAGATTGTCATCGACACGCTCCGTTACAGGTACAACCTCAAGGAATCCGGCGAGGCCATCGCGAACTGGGAAATTTTGGTACTGCTTAACAGCAAGATTATGCTGAGGGGCAAGTACGAAACCGGCGAAAAGGAAATCGCATTCCCGGCCGACACGCTCCAGCCCGGCTACAACCACATCCGCTTCATTGTCCAGGACCTCGCCAAGAACACGAAGATTGCCGACATTTCCAAGTTCCACTTCAACAAGGCGAACGGCGTGATTCCGCTTTCCGACCTGAAATACGAAAGTCACAGGCAGGGCTGGGGGAACATGGGCCAGAACAAGAGCATCGAAGGCAACCCGCTCACCATCGACGCACAAAAATTCGAGAACGGTTTCGGCACTCACGCCGCTTCCGAAACCACCTACGACATCGGCGGAAAGTATTCCAGCTTCCGCACCTCCTTCGGGCTCGACGACGAAAGCCTCTGCAGCGAGGGCGTCCAGGTCGAGATTCTCGGCGACGGCAATGTGCTAGCACAGAGCCCCGTATTCCAGAATGGCAAGGTCCTCACGCTCACGGCGAACGTCCAGGGCGTACAGAAACTCACGCTCAAGGCTATCCCCCACAACGGCATCGACTGCACCCACGTCGACTTCGTAAATTCCGTATTGATTCCATAATTTCTATTATTTGCTTATGCTCTTATCTGTAATCATACCTGTCTTTAACGAAGAAGAAATTGTTGCCGAGACCTACCGCGTCCTGGAAGAAGAACTCAAGGAATATGAGCACGAGCTCATCTTTGTGAACGACGGTTCCAAGGACCGCACCCGCGAAATTGTTGAAGGGCTCCTTCCGGGCAATCCGAACAACAAGATTATCAACTTCAGCCGCAACTTCGGGCACCAGGCCGCCTTCAGCGCGGGGCTCGACCACGCAATCGGCGATGCGGTAGTGATTATCGACGGCGACCTGCAAGACCCGCCGAGCCTCATCCACGAGATGATGGTCAAGTGGCGCGAGGGCTACCAGGTCGTTTATGCGCAGCGTAACAAGCGCAAGGGCGAAACCATCTTCAAGCGCTTTACCGCGTTTTGCTTCTACCGCCTTATCGGCAAGCTCACGAGCATCGACATCCCGCCCGATACGGGCGACTACCGCCTCATGGACCGCTGCGTGGTGGACCAGCTCAAGAACCTCCCGGAACGCAGCCGCTTTTTGCGCGGGCTCGTATGCTGGGTAGGCTTCAAGAAGATCGGCGTCAAGTACGACCGCGCCGAACGCACCGCGGGCACCTCCAAGTACCCGCTCAAGAAGATGATGCGGCTCGCCTTCGACGGCATTACCGGATTCAGTTCCGCACCGCTCAAGATCAGTTTCTACCTCGGGTTCATCGCGACCATCGTCGGGTTCGGCGTGTTCGTATGGTCCATCCTCGAAAAATTCCTCAGCCCCGCGACGACGGTACCGGGTTGGGCATCGCTCATGACGGCCATCGTGTTCTTCGCCGGCGTACAGCTGATTTCCATCGGGATTCTCGGGGAATACATCGGCCGCATCTACGACGAAGTCAAGCAGAGACCGCTGTACATCGAAGACAAGAAAAACTAGCAGTCATCCTAAAACAAGTCATCCCGGAGCCAGCGGCCCCGGGATTCATATTTTATACGGGTGTTTGAATCAGTTGATTACACTTAATGAGTTTGGCAGTAATTCTTATTGTATATAAGGCGAATGGGCAGGCGAGACGTTTCGTCAACATTCATTTCTACGCCTTCTCTAAAGCCGTCATCACCTGTGTAGAGTTTACTTGCTGAGTAGAAGCAGTAAGCTGTCAATTTTTCCGGAATACCATTACCCACATCACCTAACCGTATCCAGAAACAGGTTTTAATTTTTTTATTGGACAGCAGATTCGTGAAGTGTGGATTGTAATAACCGGCCGGGAGAAGGTTAAAACCAGACTTGTTGTTTCCGCCCAATTCTACAGAATAAAGTGTTGGCAGATCATTACTAACGATTCCTACCAACGCCTTCACTTCTTGCGAGTCTGGCAAGATCCAGCAATCATCCGTGCTCTTACTCCGATTATGGATAGAAAGCGCCTCTTCTTGGTTGTAATAGCGCCCGTACTTTCCACAAGAATCGAGGCCATATTCATTTTGATCAAAGCATGTCTTTTCCGTTGACGTAAAGTTATCAGTATCCCAATACTGCAGGTTCTCCGCCATCCATTTCTGATAGCGGTTCAAGTTACCCTCTTCCTCGTTATAAGAAACAACTGAGTACTGTCTGCCCAGAATAGCCTCTGATTTTGGAGTAACCGAGAATTCCCCCTGCACGCAGCGAACAGAATATGCAACATCATCCTTATAGGCACTGACGAGTTGAGCATCATCTGAATCATATCTTAAGGTCATCCTTAATGCTTGTTCAGAAGACGGGTCTCCACCATCTTCAGAACTCCAGAAATACGTAAAGTTTGTAGCGTAATAGAAGTCTCCCTTATTGTCCACGAGACCGGCAGGCAAGGCCGCGAAGCCAAAGTCGTCTATTCCTGCGCCGCTTGCATACCACATCGATGTAGATTTCAAATGCCTTCCGGCATACCCTTCATCTCCAGCAATTTTAATCAATTTCTTAAATTCATTTACGCTCGGCAAATGCCAGCCGCTCGGGCAAGCAGCCATTGCCGCATTCCACGTATAATACCTTCCATACTTGGCGGAGTATTGATTAGTATTTGGACGATAACTGCCATCCATATCATAGTTCAGGTTCTGCGTCATCCAGATATTATCGCCTATTTTCTGAGCGCCATAAACATGCTTGTCGCGAAGATCGCAAAATTCTTCATAGCCATCGTTATTTTCCCTCATATTATAACGGAGGTCTATGTCAAGATGGTCCTCGTTGGCAGAGTCGTTAGAACAAATGTATCTATCCATTATGCCACCGTTGCTTCCACGGCAAAAATGCGTCAACGGATTATACAGATTCCCATTGCAGGATTCCATTTTTGCAACTTGTATTGCAGATTTACCGTGCCTGTAGCAATATTCATCCTGCCTTATCAAGGTATCGCCACAGGCCTTTAGATGCAGCAAGCCTTGAACATTATCGCAATACAGACTTTCCGGATTATAATAGCCCGCACCTTCTACGTCACAGTACCATAACTGCTGAACACTATTATTTTCTGAACGGCAATATTCCATTTCAGGGTTGTACGTCTTTCCATCGCATTTTTTATAGATAGAATCCTTGAAACAGAACTCCGTAGTACCATTGTACGCCTTATCCGTGTAACACGGTGCCGAACTGCTACTCGACAGAGCGGAACTGCTAGACGTCAGCTCGGCTTTCTTTTCGCCCACAAGGCAGCGGACGCTGTAACCGTTTTCTAGCGGCTGATTTATAAATCTGCCAAACAAAGAATTCCCGTAGGTTATTTTTCTCCCTATAGCCTCGTCAGCACTCCAAAATATGGTAGTACTATCTTTCTCCACATATTTTCCATCTTTCCACATACCAGCCGGCAATGCCGTAAACCCATAGAAGTCGACACCCTTATTGGCACTGTTTCCAGCCCAGCCTTCCTTCGATTTCAGCATGGCGCCATCGTTCGCCGAACGATTGAGTGAATCAAGAATATGTTCTGCCAATATATTCATTTCCGCTGCTGTCGGCAGATGCGTCCCTGCCGGGCAAACATTCTGGGCATCGGCCCATGTATAGAGTCGCCCGAACTTGGAACAGTTATTTTCATCATCATCGTAGCAACGGCTAGATGGCGTCTTGTAGTTCAAGTTTTCCGCCATCCATTTCTGTTCGCCGATGGTCACAAGCCGGTATTCCTTGCCATTGCGGGAATCGGTAAGGACGTTCCCCACCACAGGGGGAGTGGAAGACGACGATTGCTCGGCTCCACTCGATGCAGGGACGGCGCCAGAAGACAGCGGTTCGGCTCCGCTCGATGCAGGAACCGCGCCAGAAGACAGAGGTTCGGCACCACTCGACACAGACGCAGAAGACGCGGTAGTCGAGCCACCCGAACTTCCGGGAACAACGCCGCTGGACAATTCCGGGTTTTCAATGTCGCCGTATTCCAACGCCGCAAAGTTGTTGTCGAACTGCTCCTGGTAATCGGTACAGGCCGTAAAGAACGTCATGACAAGCGCCAATACGCATCCTACATTCCTAATTCCTAATTCCGAATTCATAACGTCCCCTCCTAGAATGCTATACTCAGGCCAAGCCCGATTCCACCCAAAATTGCAATCCCGATTCCGGTAGTGCGGAATGTTTGGTATGTACCGATGTCATTGTGCCGGTTATCGAATTCTTCTTGCGAGGAGGGAGCCTTAGTGCTTTCGTCCTTCGCCTTGTTGTTATAGAATATTGCAACCACCGTTCCGCCGACGAGTGCCGCCGCCGAAATCCCGATAAACACCCAGTGCGGGCCATTCGACTGTTTCGCTTCGGGCAGGCCGTTGTCCACCTTGTCCCCGGCCGCTGGTTCCGCATAGGGTTCGGGCACAAACATTTCGGAAGATTCCACCTGCGAAGCGACCATTTTCGATTCCATCTTGGGCATCGCCTTGATGGCCGTAGAATCGCGGTTCCAAATCCAGCGGCCCACCAGGTCGTCGCTCGCTTTCTCGAACTCCACGCGCCCCTTGTAGGTAGCCATTTCGCCGTCGCGGCCCCGCGGCAGCACCACGGACTTGTCCTTCATGTTCACCAGCAAATGCGCGTTCTCCTTTCCGGTGGGTATCTGCGTCACGCTGAAAAGTTCGGCACCGCTCAGGTAGTACGCACCGGCCACGGAACGGTTCAGGTCCAGGTAGAACGAAAGGTCTGCCGTATCGAGTTCCACCTTCAGGTTCGTCTTCGTATGCACAAGCGAATCGTTCATGTGGCTAATCGCTTCCACGAACAGCGGAGCGAACTCGTCGCCCGACTTGCGCAGCACGATATCGCCACACTTGGAGAGCCAGAGTTCCGTAAAGTGCTTCTGCTGGTCCATGCGGCGGCCGTCGTAGCGGAGCTTGAAGTTGTACGAAGCGTCAAAGGCGCCAGCATGCGAGAGCGGTTCCAGGTCTACGCCGCCCTCGATCTTGAGGAGGTGTTCCTTCGATGACACAATCCTGGAGAGAGCTTCGGTACAGGCGTCAATCTGCTGCGTGCGCTGTTCCAGGTCGTTCGCCATGGTCATCACGCCCAGGCGGAGTTCGCCGGTGATTTCCATATAGCGCGCCTCGAATTCCGGAAGTTCAACGGCATAGAAGTGTCCGCACGCCTCGTCCAGCACGTCGTTAATAGAAACCATGCCGCACCGGTTGTTCATCTTCGCAATGCGGTTCGCCTGGCTAATCAAGGAATCCAGTTCCGGGTTGTCGCTGCCAATTCCCGCCTTCAACTGTTGCAAGTCGGCCTGTATCGCCTGGAACTCCGACGCGTCCTTCACAAAAATGGAAACGGTCGGGTCGGCAAAGGCGACACCTGCCAAGCAGGCACACGTCAACAAAACAAGAGATAAATAAGGTTTCATGCTCTCTCCCTAATTCCTACACACCAGGTAATACGAAATATAGAAACGTATTGTCAGTTTTTTAACAACTTAGTGAAAGCATTTGAGTAAAATCACATTCCGGCATTCGTTTCACGTTTTATTGGCAAAAAAAGCCCTTTCGCAAGCCAGTTCGCCCCCTTTTAGTATATTTGTCCGTATGAAAAACAAGCTTTTCGTAATGAGCGCCGCAAGCGGCGCGGGCAAGACCACCCTCAAGGACAAAGTTATCGGTGAATTCCCCGACATCGTGTATTCCATTTCGGCCACTACGCGGAGCCCCCGCGAAGGCGAGGTGAACGGGGTCCACTACTTTTTCAAGACAAAAGAGGAATTCGAGAAGCTCATCAAGGAAAACGGCCTTATCGAATGGAACGAGGTGCACGGCAACTACTACGGCACGCCCAAGTCGTTTGTCGAAGACATGCTGGCCCAGGGCAAGCGCGTGCTGTTCGACCTCGACGTGTTCGGCAAGGTGAACTTCGACAAGGTCTACCCCGACGCGACAGGCATCCTCATCCTCCCGCCCAGCGAGGAGGAACTGGAACGCAGGCTCCGCGGGCGCGGCACCGACAGCGAAGAAGTCATCCGCCTGCGCCTCGAAAACGCGAAAAAGGAAATGGAATTCGCAAAGACGAAGGGCAAGTACGAATACACCATCGTGAACGACGACCTCGAAAGGGCCGCCAACGAACTGCGCGCCATATTGAGCCAAAAATAGGCCTACTCGATTTCGATTTTTATCTCTACGCCCGGAGCCCACGGTTTCGGGGCGTTCACGATTGGCCCCAGAATACGCCGAACAGCCGAAAGATCGTTTGTCTTCAAGTAGAGCTTGGCCCAGTGCACGTTGAGCACCTTGGGAATAAACGCATCCACGGGTCCAAGCACCTTCATGGACTTTTCCGCACGGCAAACCTTTTCCACACGGGCTACCGCGTCGCGCAGTAACTGCTCGTCCCTGCTGCCAAACGACACCTCCACCAGCTTGCAGAACGGCGGGTAGAGCGCCTCCTTGCGTTCGCGGAGTTCCTTTGCGGCAAAGCCCGCAAAATCATGGTGCAAGGCAAAATGCATCACGGGTTCCTTGGGGTTGAGCGTCTGGATAATCACCTTGCCGCCCCCTTGCGCACGCCCGGCGCGGCCTGCCGTTTGGCTCAGCAGCTGGAACAGCCTCTCCGTACTACGGAAATCGGGCATGCCAAGCCCGCTGTCGGCACCGACAATCCCCACAAGGCGCACGCCCGGAAAATCGTGCCCCTTCGCGACCATCTGCGTACCGAGGAGGATGTTGTATTCACGGTTGCGGAAGGCGTCGAGAATCTTCTCTATCGAGCCCACGTTCTGCGTGGTATCGCGGTCCATGCGCACGGTTTTTGCGCCCGGTACCCACTCGGCGATTTCTTCCTCCAGCTTTTCAATGGCGCCGCCCACGAATTCGTACGTAGCCGCACCGCACGACGGGCAGGGCGTATCCACAGGGTAAAGCGTTCCGCAATAATGGCACAGCAGCGCGCGGTACTGCTTGTGGTAAACGAGCGGCACGTGGCAGTGCCGGCAATACAGGGTCTCGCTGCATTCGGTACAAACGCGAATCTTGGAATAGCCGCGGCGGTTCATCAGCACAATCGCCTGTTCCCCCGATTCCACGCACTGCACAAGTGCGTCGCGGAGGTCTGGCGAAAGCAGTATTCCCTTCTGCTGGCGCACGGCGCCCATGTCTACGATTTTCACTTCGGGGAGCGGAACCGAGGTCGCACGCTTCTCGAGTTTCAAATGCTTTAGTTTGTTCGCACCGGCGTTAAAGAACGTTTCGAGGCAGGGCGTGGCACTGCCGAGAACCACGAGAGCGCCGTACTTGTAGGCCAAGTGGAACGCAAGTTCGCGGGTATGGTAGCGCGGCGCCGGGTCTTGCTGCTTGAACGAAGAATCGTGTTCTTCGTCAAGAATCACCACGTCAAAATCGAACGGGGCAAGAATCGCACTGCGCGTCCCGAGAACCACGCGCGCCTCCCCCGCCAATATCGAGACAAACGCCTCCCTGCGCTTGGGTGCCGAAAGGGCGGAATGCAACACCTGCACGTCCACCTGCAAAAAATCCTCGAATCGCTTTGACGTCTGCGGCGTAAGGCCAATTTCGGGGACAAGAATCAGCACCTTCTTGCCTTGCGCAAGCGCTTCGCGGGCAAGTTCCTGGTACACGCGCGTCTTCCCCGACCCGGTAACGCCATGCAAAAGCGTCCCGCGGAAACCTTCGCCCTTAAGGTCCTTGACAAGCGAATCGAGCGCCACCTGCTGTTCATCAGTCAGCGGCGGGTTTTCGACAGCCTGGGCACGGACTTTCGGGGCCTTTCCCGCAGCCTCTCCCGAGGCGGCCTCGGCATTGCGGGCCGCAAGCGCGTCCAGGTAGCGGTCAATTTCTGCAGGCCAGAACACATCCAGGGCCTTCATGGGAGTGCTTATGTAGTAGCGCGCCACCCATTCCAGGGCCTCCATGTAGCGCTCACCGAACACGTATCCCGAAGCATGGGGGTATGCACAACGCACGTCGAACGCGGGTTTTTCCGAGAACACCCTGGAAACTACCGCCAGCGCGGGCTTTTTACGGGTGGCAAGCTGCACCCACACCACGCTGCCGCGCACTACTTCCCGGCCGCCGGCCTCACCGGCGGGCACCCCGTAAGTGAACACCGAAGGCGTCCCGGGAATGTATACCTCGCAAAACCGCTCCAGGTCTGCAGCCTTGAGTTTCGTCCGAATTTGTTCGGAAACGACCGTTTTGGGAATGCGTTTTGCCATTTTCTGCGTAAAGATAGGTAATCTACACCCATTTTAGCCCCCTTTAATTGCCAGTAATCCAATATTTTCCTAAACGATTTTACATCTTTTTAGTTAGATTATGTTACACGACCTCCCCAAAGGCCGTCTACCTAATTGGAGAATCTTATGAGCTTACTGGATACTTTTAGACCGAAATGGCAAAATTCCAACCCCGACAAGCGCCTCGAGGCGATTGACGAACTGGAAGCGCAGGACACCCTCGAGCGCATTGCCCTTTCCGATGAAGATAATGATGTCAGGGCTGCCGCCGTCAAAAAGCTGAAGCAGATACCTGTCCTACTCCAGATTTCCAAGAACGATAGCGAAGCAAGCATACGCCGCCTTGCCGAAACGCGCTATTTCGAAGAAATCGCAAAAATGCTCAAGAATTTCCGTGAACCCGCCAACGACGAAACTAAAGGCTATATCAGCGAAATCAAGGATACACGCTACGCCGAAGACCTTGTCAAGTCCATGCCCAGTTCCGAACTCCGCTTGGAACTCGTAAAGGCTACCGGCAAGGCGAACGTGCTCGCCATCGCGGCCAACAAAGACGCCAAGGAAGAAATCGCGAAGACGGCCGTCAACCGTATTGAATCCGAAAGCCTCCTTACCGACATCACCAAGAACTCCAAGCATACATCGGTCAGAAAAATCGCCGCCGAAAAGCTCCGCGCGCAGAGGGAAGCCGCGGACGGAGGCAAAAAGGCCGCGGCCCTTCTTATCAGCAAGCGTGAGGCCCTGATCCAGCAGGCGCACCACCTCGCCGCCCAGAAAGACCCCATCGCCGTCAAGCCCCAGTTCGAGGCTCTCATGAACGAGGCCCGCGAACTCGGCATGGGCCCCGCCCAGGCGACCCTTGACGAAATTTACGACAGCTTCTGCAAGTTCTGCGACGAGACGGACTCCAACCGCATCGCCGCCGAAAAGGCCGAAGCCGAGAAGCAGGCCAAAAAGCAGCACCTCGTGGAAGCCCTCGACGAACTCGAATCGCTCCTGGCCGCCGAAAACGCACAAGATAACGCCGAACGCATCGACGCCATCATCGCCGAATGGAACGAAGGCAAGTCCATCATGGACGCTGCCGACATCAAGCGATTCAACCAGGCCTTCTTCAAGGCCCAGGACATGAAGAAGAAGACGGACGACGCCGAAGAAAGCGAAACCCCCGTCGACGAATCCTCCCGTCCTGAACTGCTGGAACGGCTCCAGGCCCTTGCCGACACGGATGCAAACGAGACTACCTCCAAGCACCTGCACGCCATCGTGCGCGAATGGGAAAAGCTTCCGCTCCTCGAGGGCGAAGACCCCACGCTCCAGGCCTACAACGCCCTCCGTAACAAGCTGAGCGAAAAGATTTCCGCCTTCGCCGAAAACGCGCAGAAGGTTTTCGAAGCCAACTCCGAAAAGCTCAAAAAGCTCATCGAACGCGTAAAAGCCTTCGACGAAAACGAAGACTTCAAGGAACTGAGCCTCAAGCTCCGCAATGTATACAACGAATGGAAGGAGATTGTCGGCGAGCAGAAGTTCAAGTACCACGACCTGTGGCTCGAATACAAGGCCGCCACCGAACGCTTCCAGGAAATGCGCCAGTGGGAATCTTGGCACAACGAGAACGACCGTGCCGAAATCCTCACGGAAATGGAAGCACTCGCCAAGGAACCGGGTAGCCAGGACGTGTTGAACAAGCTCAAGGACCTGAGCCTCAAGTGGAAGAACTGCGGACCGACCTCGGCCGCCAAGTTCAACGAATTCAAGGAACGTTTCCAGGCAAGCCTCGACCAGATTCGCCAAAACTGCGCCCCCTTCATCGAGGAGCAGATGGCCGAACGCAAGAGCAACCTCGAAAAGAAGGAAGAACTCTGCGCAAAGATCGAAGCGCTCGTTGCCGACGCCGGAATGTTCTGGAAGGACAAGTTCAAGGCCATGCAAGACATCCAGGAAAGCTGGAAGGCCATTGGCATGGTGCCCAAGGAAAACATCGCCGCGCTGATGGACCGCTTCAAGGCCGCCACCAACGCGTTCTATGCCCAGCACAAGGAAAACCAGAAGAAGGAAGATTCCAACCGCGAAGCGAACTACGAGAAGAAGGTGAAGCTGTGCGAACAGGCCGAAGCCCTCTCCAATTCCACCGATTGGAACGCCACCTCCAACAAGCTCAAGCAGTTGCAGGAATCGTGGAAGGCTGTTGGCCCCGTGCCCAAGAGCAAGTCCGACGAAATCTGGACACGTTTCCGCACCGCCTGCGACGCCTTCTTCGAAAAGAAGCGCGGTCACTTTGAAGAGATGGACGAAGCCAAGAAGGAGAACCTCGCCAAGAAGACCTCCCTCTGCGAAAAGCTCGAGGCGCTCGACATCAACAACATTACTGCCGAACTCGTCGAAGTCGTGAAGGGCATCGAAGCCGAATGGAAGACCATCGGCATGGTTCCGAAGGAATCCGTGGAGGCCATCAACGACCGCTTCAGCGAAACCATCAACCAGTTCCTGGAACGCTGCGCCGAGATTGACGCGAACCTGCGCAAGCAGCTCGACCAAATCAAGAAGCAAAAGCAAGACATCATCGAGAAGGTGAAGCAGTTCGCCGAAAGCGCCGGCTCTAACCAGCTGGCCGATGCCGTCCGCGACCTCCAGAAGGACTGGCGCACGCTCGGCAGTTGCGGTGTCGACGACCTGTTGCTGCACAAGAATTTCCGCGAAGTGTGCGACGACTTCTTCACGCGCCGCCGCGACCAGCTGGACATCCAGGAACAGGCACGCCAGAACAACCTGCAAAAGAAGGTGCTGCTCTGCGAACAGGCCGAAGACCTGCTCTCCGACCTGAGCGAAGCTACCGTCGGTGGCGCCATGAACAAGGTGAAGCACCTGCGCCGCCTGTGGAAGGAAGTCGGTGCCGTACCGCGCGACCAGTCCGACAAGATCTGGAAGCGTTTCAACAGCGCCTGCGACAAGGTGTTCGCCTTCGGACGTAGCGAAGAACCAAAACAACCTGCCGCCGAAGCATAAAGCGCGGCGCACAGCATCGCATTTAAAGGGATGGCAAAACAGCCATCCTTTTTTTATTTTTGTGCCATAATGAAATTCCCCCCGTGGACAAGCGTCAGTGAAGCCGCCAGGCTGCTCAAGGAAGGCGAAGTCGTCGCCATCCCGACAGAGACCGTCTATGGGCTTGCGGGGAACGCGTACAACCCCGAAGCGCTCGCGAAGATTTTTGCCGCCAAGGAGCGCCCGACGTTCGACCCGCTTATCGTGCACATCGCAGACATCGCGGAACTGGAAAACGTCGCCCGCGATATTCCCGATGCCGCATACAAGCTGGCAGAAGCCTTCTGGCCCGGGCCGATGACCATCATCCTCCCCAAAAAAGACTGCATTCCCGACCTATGCACGAGCGGGCTGCCCTCGGTGGCGGTAAGGTTCCCGAGCCACCCCGTAGCGCAGGCGATTATCAAGGAATCAGGGCTCCCGCTGGCCGCCCCGAGCGCAAACCTCTTCAAGCACGTAAGCCCCACGACCGCAGAGCACGTGGCTGCACAGCTTGCGGACCGCATCGCGGGAATCGTTGACGGAGGCCCGTGCTCCGTAGGGGTCGAAAGCGCCATCATCTCGCTTGCCGGGGACGTGCCGACAGTGCTTCGCCCGGGGGCGATTACGCCCGAGATGTTCAAGGCGGTGCTCGGCGAAGTCGCCGTCAAGGAATCCACAAGCAAGCCCGGGCAGGCCATGCAGGCGCCGGGCCAGTGCGATACGCATTACCGCCCGCAGGTGCCGCTCTATTTCGGAGAAGTGCCCGCAGGCTACAAATTGCCGGAGCATACCGCACGCATCGCGTTCGGCAAGCAGTCCGGGGCAATTCCTGCCACAGTGAACTTGTCTGCAACGGGTGACATGACCGAGGCGACCGCAAGGCTATACGCCTACATGCACGACCTGGATACGCCCGATTACGACTTGATTCTCGTGGACCCTATACCCAACAAGGGAATCGGCATCGCCCTGAACGACCGCCTGAAGCGCGCCAGCATCAAGACGCTGCCGTAAAAAAGCCCCGAATAGGAGCCCTAGTCTTTGAGGCAACGAACAGAAAACCCGTAGTCCTTGTGGCGGTCGACCAGGCCCTCATCATCGTCGCCGTCGTAATACAAGTCCATGTAGTACGCGCGGTTGCTAAGGAACTCTGTAGAACTCCAGAAGTGCACGCTGTAGCCCTCGCCGGCGTAATCCCCGAGGCTGTTCCTGACGCCGGCAGGGAGCGCGGAGAAGGCGAAGGCATCCTCGTTGGTGATGCCGCTATACGCCGTCCAGCCAGTCGCGGACTTGAGCATCTTGCCAGCGGTTAAATAACCGCCGACTGCAGAGAATAAAGTTTCAAATTCCTCTTTTGTTGGCAGGCGCCAGCCACTCGGGCAAGCCGTCATCGCGGCCGTCCATGCGTAAAGGCGACCGTACTTGGAGCAGTATTTAGCGGAGTCGTTGTAGCAATAGCTGCTGTCTGTCTCAAAGTTCAGATTCTCCGCCATCCAGGTCTGCGTGCCGATTGTTACAAACCTATAAATCGTACTATCTCGAAAGTCGCAGAAATGCGTTGCCGGGTTATAAGGGGTTTCTCCGCACATGCCTTTAAATATTTTCATTATAGAGGCATTTTCGCCTTCACCACAGGTTACCAAGGCAAAGCCATCTCCAGTATCCTCTACAGAGCAGCCTGTTCCATCTTCGCCATCGTTACCATCGTCCCCTTTCAGGCCCTGTTCACCCTGTTTTCCTTGGTCACCTTTCTCCCCTTGCTTACCTTGTTCACCTTGGTCGCCCTTTTCCCCTTTCGCACCGTCCTTCCCGTCGGCGCCATCCTTGCCGTCTTGGCCGTCCTTACCGTTAAGCGAGGTCCATTCCCTGTTGACGCAGGCATACGCCGTGGCAGAATCCAGCGCATACACAAGAGCGCCCTCGTTTTCCGAAGTGCACTTGGGCATGTCCTCGCCCTTTTCGATAACCTTCATGCCCGTTTCGTTCACATCGGTGATTTCGGTGACCTCATCGCCGCAGGCGACAAGCAGCAGAACGGAAACTGCCGCAACAACAAAAGAAAGTCCAAGCCTCATTTTTCGCATAATCACTCCTCTACCAAAAAAACGCTTTTAGATAATCTATATAATTTTCCTGCTTCTACATCGGGAACAGCGGGTAGTGTTCCTTGGTATACGCACGTGTATAGGCGTTGAAATGCCACCATTCGCTCGGTAGCGTCACCCAGCCCGCACGTTTCATGATATTGCGGAACAGGTTGCGGTTGTCAATCTGCTGCTGCGTGAGGCGTCCGCTTTCAAGCGCGGCTGCCTCGCCCACCTCGCCCGCGCATTTCTCGAACGAGTCAAAGTCCGTTCCCATGTCGAGGAGGGCGCCCGTAGAATCGGCGAGCCCGATGTCGAGCGCAAGTCCGTAGTTGTGCAGCCCGCCAGTCTTACCCGACGAAACGTAGTTCGTATAGGGCGTCCCCGCCACCGTACGTTTGAGGGCGGCCTGCGCATACATCGGCCGAGCCGCGTCAAAGACGACAATGCTGTAGCCGGGCAGTTCCTTGGCAATAAGCGCAAGGGCGCGTTTGAGCTTGGGCAGGGCATCGCGATGCAAGAACGCACGCTGGATTCCGCAATACAGGTCATGGCCGGTGACGTTATTGAACGTACCGTACCGCAAGTCCATGCGGACTCCCTTCATGTTCGTGATTTCAACAAGGTTAGAATCATGGGTCGCGTAATCAATCCACTGCTTGGCGGCGGTGCAAAAGCGCAACGGTTTCGCAGGCTTCGGCGGAACAAACGCACTGTCCGCGCCCTGCGCAAAAACAGACGTCAAAAGACCTACGACAAGAATAAGAAAGAACCCCGCTCCACAGCGGGGATGTCCATCAGAATATTTTCTCTCGTCTTTCGTCTTTCGTCTCTCGTCTAATTAAAGCCCCAGCTGAACTTCCACGCCGAACTGCAGGTAGAGTCCCATGCCCTTCGCCATGAACGGCACAAGGTCGTAGCCGTTTACAGAATTTTCGTCGGCGTCCTCGGTAACCCAAGAGCGTTCGCGCGCGTTCTGCGCTCCGAGGAACTTCAGGACGTCCACGTCAAGCTTCGAGAGGAAGTTATCCAACTCCAGGTAGAACCGCGCATCGCGAAATAGTCCCTTGTCGCGGTGCAAGTCCAGGTTCACGCGGACATCCGTACGGAACAAATCGGTAAACTCGTTCATGTCCTTGAGTCGGCGCGTACCGTTTTCGCGGGTCGCCGGATCAGACGGAGTGATGTGGTAGCCGTACAGCGGCCTATGCCATGCGGCATGGTGCGTGAGGATAACCGAAATCAGGGAATCCTTGCGCGGGTAGTAGCGGAAGTGCGAAACGATATCCAGGCGGGAGTTCGCTTCCCACGGGAGGGAGCCGTCGCCTTCCAGTTCGTATTCACCGTACACGGAGCTCACGTTCGAAGAAAGCGAGAAGTGGTGCGAAGTCTTCCATTCCACCTTGACGTTCGCGCCCGAGACCCAGGCATAATCAATCGGAGTCACGTCCTTGTACTGGGCGTAAGCCTTGGGCATCGGCAACAGCGGGTCAAAGTAGTAACGTCCAAAACCGCTCGCCTGGCCGTCAAAGTACTTGGAGCGGAAACCAAAGCCGAGCTTGCCCGACGTTCCCGTCTCGAGGCGGCCCGTAAGGTCGCCGTCGTCGTAATAAGGTTTCCAGTCACTGCGGTAGGCAACATTACCGAACACGCGCCAGAAGGTCGTATCCTTCTTGGAGAGATTGCGTTCCACGTCCACGGACGCCGTCGGCTGGGCGCTATGGTCCACGGCGTCGGCAACACCGCCCACGGAGAGGATGTATTCGGAGTAATCCTGCTTCCAGTCAAAACGTCCCGTTCCCGAAAGAACGCCCGTCTTGTAGTCGTCGGATTGCGTACCGCCAAAGTCGGGGTATTCGCGTTCCACAAGGTGCTGTTCGTACAGCACGGCACCGCTCAAGCCTGCACCGAGAATTTTGCCCTTGAAATTCTTGTCGAGGCCGCCGCTGATGGTCGTGTGCGTATAGTCGTAACCGTCAATGAACGCGGAGCCTTCCTTGGTGCTGGCCGTACTGCGGAACCCCGTGGTGTCGCGGAGGGTATCGCCCAGATGCTCGCGGACAAATCCCGCATGGGCGCTCGTACCGAACTTGCTCATGTATTCGGCACCCACCACCAAGTACTGCTGTTCACCCTCGATAATGTCAATAGAATTCACCTCGTTGTAAATCCTCGAGGTATCCTGCTTAATAGAATACTCGTCGGAGCTGTACAACGTGCGCAGCGCCCAGGCGTTGCCCATGGAATCGGAACCGTTCAACTGGGCGTACACGTCGAAGGCCGAAAGGTCGAACGGATCCATGGACTTGACACGGCAATCGTCGGAGCATTCACCGTCGCGCTTCTTGAATTCGGTAAAGAACTTCTCGCCCAGGTTCTTGAGCATCTCGTCGTCGAGGCGACGGAACGAGAAGCGGAAGCTGTCCCATATAAAGAACGGAGCGTCAACGACGACTTCCTGCACGGTAAGGCCCGCGGCGCCCTTGAGCCCCCACTTGCCATCCGTCTGTTCCGGAATGTACTGGACCGAGGTGGCAAGTCCCTGCCCTATCGGGCCGCTGCCGTAATGGTCATGGAATTCAATGCCGCTCAAAATGTGCGGGTTCACTACTGAGAGGTTGCCAGGGAAACCAACGTCCAAGTGGCGCATGTTCGGGATGCGCAAACGGCCCAGGTGGTAGGCGACGTCGCCCGCGCGGGAACCTTCATAATAGAGAGCGCTGCTAAAATCTTTCTGTCCCGAAATACCGGGCATTTGGCTCAAGTGCTCCGTCAAGTCAAAGCGCATGCCCGCGGCATCTTCAAGCTTGTCGAGCGCCACCGTCTTTTGCGGTTCCCACTTCTCGGGTTCGCCACCGCCAATAACGGTACTGGAACCGAGGTCGCGCAAGTTCGTAGAAAGCGTCACCACCATGTCGAACAAGTCGGCAAAATCCTGCAGCTCCACCACCACGCTGTCGTAGCCTTCCTTGTAGAACACCAGCGCGGCACTCTTGGAATCCACGGTCAGTTCGAAGCGTCCGTCCGAACCGGTCTTTCCGAGGTTCTTCCCGGAACGGTACGTAATGGAAACGCCGTCCAGCGGCAAGTCGGACTCCGACTCCAACACGACACCCATAATGTCGGTGGGAGTTGCAGCAAAGGCCAACGTAGCGCAAAGAGACAGTATCCAGATAATCCGAGAACTCATATTCCATAATTTAGAAAACTGCAGCCGCGAAAAGGTTTTAGCGGCACCAAAAATATTATACTAGATTTGAAGAGTGCTCAAGATATACCTTGTACAAATGGAATCATTACCCGGTGCAAAGCCGGAGAATCTCGCCAAGGCGCGCGAGATGACTCTTGCGGCACGTCCCGACCCCAATTCCCTCGTGTTGTTCCCGGAAATGTTCGCGACAGGGTACGGTACGGGCACGGAATCGCCCGAAGTTCCCGGATTTCTCCAGCAACTGGCCAACGATACCGGCTGTATTATGATCGGAGGCGGAATGGTTAAGGCTGGCGGGATTATAACGAATCACGTGGGCATCCATGCACCCGGCCAAACCAACGAAATCGCGGGTTACAACAAGATGCATCCGTTCTTTCCCGAGCAGGGAACATTCACCGCGGGTCAAGACATTACTTTGTACAAAATATCCAACTTTGTTGTTTCGCCCACCATCTGTTTCGACCTGCGTTTCCCGGAACTCTACCGCGAAGCGACAGCCCGCGGCGCACAACTTTTTACCGTGCACGCTTCATGGCCGGCCAAGCGCAGCGCCCATTGGGAAACGCTTCTCAAGGCGCGCGCCATCGAGAACCAGGCGTACATCGCCGCCGTCAACAACGTCTCCGCCGACGGCACGTATACCGGTGATTCGCAAGTCATCGATCCGCAAGGCAACATTGTCGTGAAAGCGGAACCCGGAAAGGAATGTGTCGTGAGCGCAAGCGTCGACATCGATTTCTTGAACACGTACCGCAAAGATTTTCCGGTGCTTCCGGAACATTTTATAAAGTAACGTTAACATACCCGTAATACATTTGCAAAAGGCGCGTTTGCATGTGATTTAAGTCACATTGCACGTAATTCTTTATTCATCAATAAAATAACCACTTGTCAACAAAATTTCCCATGTGAGGCAAACAACACATATCCGACGAGATGAAAATTTTTAGTCACTTTTGTCCAAAAAAATTCTACTTTAGTAACGTAAAGATTAAACAACCAAACTCAACCGAGGTTCCAATGACATCGCCTTACATGAATAGGATCAATTATGCCAGGGCCCTCATCAGAGCAGGGCTAACACAAGAACTGGTATTGAAGATTACGGCCATATCGCATTACCAGTACGCACAGATACAGCGTGAGCTCCTGGCTGCATAAGGCCCGTCAGGTGCAATTGATTCTCGACATTCCTGCACAGCCCGCCACCCAAATGAAGGATCGGCGGGCTGCGCTTTTTTCGTGCTTCAAGGACGGCACGCTCCTGCTCGACGCCCGCGACAACCAGAAGCCGGCACGATTCTACCTCGCGCCCGGCGACACCTTCCCGTGGGAAGCTTTTTTCGCGAAAATGCTTGCCGCCTGGCAGCTGTGCGATTACACCGATGTACCGAATCAATTCAAGCCCCTCAAACGCATCCCGCAGTTCGTCATTGACGGTTTCACCGCCGAACCGCTGCAAAACAAGTTCAAGATTCTCGCGACGCTCCGCAAGCAGGGGTATTTTTCCGCACTGTCTGCGCGAAAATAGCTAATATTCTCTACATGGAAAGCATGCAGGATATCGCCCAAAAACGCTGGTTTATGGGCAAAGGACGCAAGATCGATTCCATCGAGACCGTAGACCGCGTCGCCATCGGGGAAACATATCTCTCCATAGTCCGCGTGAACTTTGCCGCAAGCGAAAATTGCGAGCCCGACCTCTACGCCATCATTGAAGACGAAACCCGCACGGCAGTTTTTTTCTACGACGTGTTTTCGTGTGAAAAGGCAAGATACGGCACCAAGACCGGCGAATTCATGTTCATGCAAACCGGGCATTTCCCCGTAAACGTTTCCCTGCACGAACTTTTCGATGTCGCCCCGCTCGATGCCGAGCAGAGCAATTCCGCATTCGCTTCCAGGCACTTTTTCTTCAAACTGTACCGCAGGCTTTTGCCGGGCATCCACCCCGAAGTCGAAATCATGGAGCACCTTGACCACGAGCGCTCCGACGTGAGTCCGCGACTCTACGGCACCTGCTACTACGCAGATGCCACCGGAAAGCGTTACACCCTCGGGCTTCTCGAGGAACGTGCAACCGGCATGCAAGACGCGTGGGCGCTCTTTACGCAGGGTGCGCAAGATTCGGAATCGCTCGCGCAAATTGCCGAAAGACTCGGCCAAACTACCGCAAAAATGCACTGCGCCTTGAAGGGGCTCCCGGGCACCCCCGCGCAAAGTCCCGAAATTCCCTTCGACAAGCTGGAACATCTTTTGAACAGCGCGACGAGAACAGCAGACGCCACAAGTTTCGCGGGCAGCGAAACGCGCGAGCTCGCCGAAAAAGTGAAAGCCGTATTGCCGAAACTCCGGCGCATGGCGGCAGATGCATTCGGAGCACAAACCTGTAGCGAGCCGCTTGCACCGCAGCGCATCCACGGGGATTACCACCTCGGGCAAGTGTTGGCGTCCGTTGCAAAAGCCGCGCAGAATTCCGTTGCAAAAAATGCGCCAGCCTTCAAGATTCTCGACTTCGAAGGCGAACCGTCCCGCACGCTCGAATACCGCAGGGCGCTCCGCTCCCCCGCCGTCGATATCGCAGGCATGCTCCGCAGTTTCCAATATGCGGGTGCGGTTTCCGGCCAAAACAGCGCCGCATGCGAGCGCGCATTCCTCGAAGGCTACGCGCAAGCCGCGCGTGTCGACCTCGATACCCTCGAGCGTACAGCCACCCCGTATATCCTCGCAAAGGCCGTTTACGAGGCCTGCTACGAGCTCGAATTCAGGCCCGACTGGTTCCACATCCCGGCCCGCGCGCTCCTTGAAATTGCCGGCTAGGCCGCAACCGCCACAATTTTCTATATTTGCGGGCGTTATGAACGTCGATGAAATGGAAAAACGCCTCCGCGACGAGGCAATGGAACTAGCCGCCAAGGAACCGCTCTCGAAGCTCATGCTCGAGGAGCAGGTTTTGAACCGCAAGAACTTTGCCGACATGCTTTCCGTAACGCTCGCCTGCCAGCTGGCCGGCGAAGTCATCGACCGCGCGGAACTCGAGAAGATGTTCGGGGCGCTTTACGTCAAGTACCCCGAGTTGCTCGTTTCCGCCTGCAAGGATTTGAACGCGACCGTCCTCCGTGACCCCGCCTGCACCAGCTACCTCGAGCCGCTCCTGCTGTTCAAGGGGTTCCAGGGCCTGCAGGCCTACCGCGTGGCGCACGCCCTCTGGACCGAGAACCGTTCCTTCCCGGCCAAGATGCTCCAGAACATCGTGAGCCGCAAGTTCGGCATGGACATCCATCCGGCGGCAAGAATCGGTCATGGCCTGCTGATTGACCATGCGACGAACATCGTCATCGGCGAAACGGCCGTAGTCGGCAACAACGTGAGCTTTTTGCACGGCGTGACGCTCGGCGGTACCGGAAACGAAGTCGGCGACCGTCACCCGAAAATCGGCAACGGCGTGATGCTCGGTGCGCACGCCCAGCTGCTCGGCAACATCCACATCGGTGATTGCGCGAAGATTGGCGCCGGCGCCGTAGTGCTCTGCGATGTTCCGCCGCACACGACCTACGCGGGCGTCCCCGCCGTCGAAGTCGGCCACCCGACCGACGACATGCCCAGCTTCAACATGCAGCAGGACTTCACCCGAGACTGCGACTAGCAACGCATAATTGATAATGTATAATGGATAATGTATGATGGTCAATCATCATTTATCAATTATCCATTCAGTTGGTGAACATGAATAAAAAGGATAAGATTCAGTTCATAAGTACAAAGCTGGACGAGTTGTTCCCCGACCCGCCTATTCCGCTCGATTACACGAGCCCCTTCACGCTGCTCGTCGCCGTCGTATTGAGTGCGCAATGCACCGACATCCGCGTAAACCAGGTCACCAAGGTCCTCTACAAAAAGGCAAAGACGCCTGCCGCCATGGTAAAGCTCGGAGTCGAACGCATCGCCGAAATCATCAAGCCCTGTGGGTTCTTCAACACAAAGAGCAAGAACATCTTCAACCTCTCCAAGACGCTCGTAGAAAAATACGGCGGAGAAGTCCCCCGCACCTTCGAAGAACTCGAAGCATTGCCCGGCGTAGGCCACAAGACGGCTAGCGTCATGATGATTCACGCCTTCAAGACGCCCGCCTTCCCTGTCGATACGCACATCCACCGCCTTGCCAAGCGCTGGGGCCTTTCGGACGGCAGTTCCGTAGAGCAAACCGAGGCCGATCTCAAGAAGATTTTCCCCAAAGAGGAATGGGAAAAACGTCACTTGCAAATCATCTACTTTGGCCGCACATACTGCAAGGCCATGGGCCACAAACCCGAGAATTGCCCCATTTGCAAGTTTGTTTTTACAAACAAGTGATTCAAGACGTCTACCACGTTCACATGTACTAAATTTTTGTGATAAATTATCTAAATTTGGTGCATGCCGGATTATCAAAGAAAACAAAAATTAACCTCCCGCCAAGAGGAAGTTTTGAGTCTTGTGCGCAAGGGTCTCACCAATGGCGAAATATGCAGAGCCCTGAACATCTCGGAAAACACCGTAAAGGTCCACTTGGCGAACATCTACAAGATCCTAGAAGTCACCAACCGCACCGAAGCCGTATCGGCGAATCCATCAAAGGAAATCGAGTCCGTTCCGCAAAAACAGAACGTCAACGTCGTGTTTGAACCGGACCCCGACCTGAAGAATCATCCCCTGGCACACAGCCTCTACCTTTCCGTTGTCGAAGCCCTTTACCATTACCACCTTTTTTCCATCAGTACGCAAGAAGATGACGGCGTCAAAAACGACGTAACGTACAGAATCAAGTTCTCCGTGGCACAGAGCAGGGCCGAAATGATGTTTGTCTCTCTCTGCTACCGGAAATCGAAAGAAATCCTATGGTCTACGCAGCAAAAAGTGAACCCGGACGATGACATTTCGACGCTCGCGGGCGCACTCACAAGTGCCCTGTTCCGGAACATGACGCTTTCTGCGACAAAGAAATTCGAGGAAAAGCAGAACGTTTCGCCCTTATGGTGGTACGCCTCGTGCTACACCATCGCGAGGATGATGAACCGCAACAAGGAAGCCTTCACCAACTGCGAGACCCTCCTCACCCCCCTGGCCGAACGCGACGGAAACCTCTACGCCACCTACAGCTTGGTGTTGGCTTACTACATCAGCGTTGTCGAGAACTGGGGTTCTACAGAAAAGTACCTCCAAAAAATGGGGCAATACGCCTGTACGGCCATCCGCAACAATCCCTACTCCATCTACTCGCAATTCATGATGGCGCTGTACAACATCCTTATCGGGAACAAGATCGACGCTATCGGCTACTTCAAGCAGATTATCAAAGCGAACCCCTACGACACACTTGCACGCCGCCTGCTTGTACAGATTTATCTGCTAGTCGGGCAAGAAGACGAGGCCTTGCGGCAGCTCGAAGCGTTCAAATGCTTTTCACCGCAATCCGACGACACGCCCTACCTATTCGTAGTCAGGGCGTTCATCTATTTTCTGCAGGGGAATTACGACGAGTGCGAAAAACTTGCAAAACAGGCTCTCCTGGTTTATCCCGAAGCCCCCTTCGCACGGCTTTTCTTGGTGGCATGCAACAACAAGAAGGAGCTCTTTGACGAAAGTCAACGTCACATCAACCTATTTTTCGAGTACCATCCCAATTTTACCAAGGCTGATTTGGACAAGTTAATGGAAGGTATTGCCCCCACACGCAAGAAAATCTTTGCCGACAGCCTCAAGAACATGTTCCCGTAGGTATTACGCGCTCTCGAATTAATACCCGAAAAATAATCCTTTCGGGCTATAGCGCAATAGTACCATCTTAGTTTATCTTTGGACTACAAACAAAGGAAACTAACGATGGAAAACAACACACAACCTAAAGACCCTAACGAATACTACACCAAAGTCCTGACGCTTGCAGACCTGCAGCCAGGAGATATCCTCACGTTCGAAGGGGAAGATCACGGCATCTCGTCGTTAATCATGATGTTCACGAATTCCAAGGTGACACACGGGGCACTGTATTACCAGAGCGCACCCGTCCCTGCCCTTGCCGACGCGGGGCAGTCCGGTATTTTCGCGCATAAAGTCGAAATCAAAGAGGGGGCGCGAAATGTATATGTCAGCAGGCTAACAAAGAAGGAGGGCCTGCTGAAACCGGACGCCCCCTTCGCGCCGGATGCCCTGAGCCCTGTCCTTAACGCGGCCCATTTTTACGTCTCCGAAGGACTCAAGTACCCGTATTCCGACTTGGTCCTCCTGGCATTAATCCTGATTTACAAGGACATTACCGCTTCGGGCATCAAGCAAGCCATCATCGTCACCCTTCTCGAAGTGCTTGCCGCCAAAATCAAGAAGCTGATCGACGACAAGTTCCATGATGGCGAACACACGATGGTATGCTCTTCTTTTGTCTACCAGTGCTACCTCGATGCCTCCAAGGAGAACAAGGACTTGGAAATCCAGCTGAACAGGGATGCCGACCTCCGCCCCGGCCTTCGTCAAGTGGGCGTCAAGCGTTCAAACACCCTCTTCGACCTGTATGCGGAACACGCCGCCGAATACAACTACAATACCGAAAGTTTCAGGACGTTCAAGGATTCCTTGACCGACGTAACCTTGGAAAGCCTCATCGACGAAATCCTGAAGCAGCCTAGGGAAAACCGCGTCACGCTGCTCAAGAGCAACGAACTGAGCAACGCCATCGAGTCCTTGCTGAAGACTTTGATGGAGCTCTTCAAGATGCCCTTTAAAAACATCGAAGATCTTATCAAGAATGCGGAAAATCTAAAATCCATGTTCGTCACGCCGAACGACCTTTGCTTCAATATCAAGAACGCAGAAAAGGTCGGCAGAATTCCGCTGGACAGGCACGACGAAAACCTCCAAGTTTAACTGCAACAAAGCAGTTAATGCACACACCACACTCACCTAAGAAGGAGAAATAACAAATGGCAAGTTCAATTGCTCAACAGTTCACAGGACTTCCGATGGGAGACCTCATCGGAGGCCCGCTCATGGCTGTCGCCGAAGCCAATGGAAACATGGCTAAGACGCAGACGAAGTTCATTCTCGACACCTGCTTCAACCCCAAAGATGACAAGGGCGACATTATTGAGCCCATCATGATCAAGATGGAGATGAGGCGCGGAGTTCTGTCTTTCGACGCAAATGGTAAGCCGACGACAACCTACGTTGATTCTCAGATCAACCTTCCGCTTCTGACCATCCTCCCCCTCAACAACCTTGGTGTTGACTCCGCATCTGTCAACTTTGAAATGGAAGTCAAGTCCTCCAGTTCTGAAGACATCAAGGAAGAATCGCACAGCAAGACGGAAGCCAGCGCGACTCTTACTGGAAAGGCCGGCTGGGGTCCGTTCTCCGTATCGATTTCCGGTACGGTCAGCTACGCCTCGGAAGACTCCCGTTCCCATGACACGCATTACGAGAACAGCAACACTGCCAAGTATACCGTGAACGTGCATGCAGGCCAGCTTCCCATGCCCAAGGGCGTGAACGTCATCATCGACGCCTTCGCCAAGAGCATCCAGCCCGAAGTACTCCAACCTAAGCAGTAAAAAACGTTAAGGGGCAAATATGGCAGTACTGGAAAAGAGCAATCTGAATTATCTCTCATCGTTGTCGACAGGGAATAGTCTCGAAGCGCTCATCAGCGCTCCACTGACCGCAATATCAAAGGCAAACGCCATGATGCTCAGCGGCCAGGCACAATTCATCCTTGATTTCTGTTTCAGGAATAATGGCGACTCCTACAGCCCGGTCCTGATAAAAATGGAATACACCAAAGATGGCGAGAAATCGTATTTCCACTTGCCACTTCTGACCATCTTGCCCCTCAACAACCTTGCCGTCGATAAGGTGGATGTCAACTTCTGCGTTGAAGTGACATCCACCACGACGCACGTTCCTTCCAATCCCGTGCGCGGCAATCCCGCAAAATCGAAGGTCCTCAGAAAAAAAACCAGACTCGGAGCAAAACTCGCCCCGAAAGAAAACGGCAAGTATAAAGACAATCCATCAAAGAATGGAATATCTGTTGCAATCGAGGCGAAACAGATCCCACTTGCTAGGGGCATCACAACGCTTATCGACGTCTACTCAAAAAACATCATCACCTCAGAGGAGTAAAAAATGAACACGACAAGTATTATCGCCTGCCCCGCTTGCGGCAACCCCATTTCGTTTGACATCTACGGACTCCTTGCAGGGAAAAGGTTTTGCTGTTCCCATTGTTCGGCAGCATTAGCACTCTCTTCCGAAAGCTACGGAGTTGTTGGAAACACCATGCAAAAGTTTGAAGCGCTCAAGGCTAGCGCAGGACGGTAAAGATGAAACTGAACGAGCTCCTGACAGAACTTCGCAAGGCCGTAAACGAGGCCAGCAACGTTTTGCAAGAAAAAAACTTGGAAACGCTCAGCAAGTATTTTGTACAAAAAAAGATTTCCGAATCGGAGACGGTATGCATGCCCAAGACCATCCGCATGGACTATCCCGTAGCAACGGAAGATGGCAAAGTCGCCATCAAGCGCGTAGACGTTCCGCTAATCTCGCTTATTCCTGTAACTAATTCCAAGGTGGAGAAGGCAACCTTTTCCATTGACTTCCAGATGGATGACGAAGACGGCGATGTAAAGGTATCCTTCCCCAAGAAGCGCTTTGGCGAAGTGCAGCACATGAGCCACCTGGAACTTACGATTACCCCCGATGAAGTCCCGGAAGGAATCGTCTCCATCGTCAGCAAATACAATTCAATGATTCAAAACCAGATCGAGGAATAAGGAGAGAGAAATGAACGTGCAACAAACTATAAATCATGCTTATGGGGGCACCTTACCTGAAAGGGGAATTTACACAGGCATGCTAGCAGAACAAAACACTCTTGCACCAGGCACAGACTTCATTAACATTTTCCAGCCACCTCAAAATTGTCACTGTTTTTATGGAATACAAAATATTGCCAACTCACAAATTTGCATTATCCCAGCAAACTTGACAAATACTATTGTGACTACAAATGGAATGAATGGTTGCTCAATTTATATCTATAGAGCAAATAATCACTTTATTTTCTTCCACAATTGGAACGACAACCAAATTCGTAATCCACAGGACATTCAAACTTTTCGAAATATGGTAAATGCAAAAGCATTACAAGAACATATTCCGAATTGGATAGAATGGAATGGGCCAATTATACCCAAATACACCATAAAATGGAATAATTATTCTTCACAAATGCAAAATAGAGCCGGAAATGAGAACATATTCTGTTTTATTCCATTACTATTTCCTATAGGAAACAATCACTTTCGCGCCTGGTTTCTTTTTTTCGAAAGAAATTTTCATCTCCCTCAGCAAGCTGAAAATCCAAACGCACTTTGGACTTATGACAGACATCAGTCCAAACTAATGGATTTATAAACAATTGGGAAACTACCCCTTAAGCAGTTCCTCGAAGTAGACAATCGTCTTCTCAAGGCCCTGGCGCAGCGGGATAGTCGGTTCCCAACCGAGAGCTGACTTGGCAAGGTCAATATTCGGGCGGCGCATCTTCGGATCGTCGCCCGGAAGCGGTTTATAGACAATCTTGCTCTTGGAACCCGTCAGGTCAAGCACTTCTTTCGCGAGTTCAAGCATCGTGAATTCACCGGGGTTACCGATGTTCACGGGGCCGATAATCTTATCCTGGTTCATCATGCGCACGAATCCCTCGATGAGGTCGTCCACGTAACAGAAACTGCGCGTCTGGCTGCCGTCACCGTAAATCGTGATGTCGTCGCCCTTGAGCGCCTGCACAATAAAGTTCGATACCACGCGGCCGTCGTTCATGAGCATGCGCGGGCCGTAAGTATTGAAAATGCGCACGATGCGGATGTCCACGTTGTTCTGGCGGTGGTAATCCATAAAGAGCGTCTCAGCCACGCGCTTGCCTTCGTCGTAGCAACTGCGGATGCCGATGGGGTTCACGTTTCCCCAGTAGTCTTCCGTTTGCGGGTGCACCGCCGGGTCGCCGTAGACTTCGCTGGTGCTCGCCTGCAGAATGCGGGCCTTCACGCGTTTGGCCATGCCGAGCATGTTGATGGCGCCCATCACGCTCGTCTTGATGGTCTTCACCGGGTTGAACTGGTAATGGATGGGGCTCGCGGGGCACGCGAGATTGAAGATGCGGTCCACTTCCAGCAAAATCGGTTCCGTCACGTCGTGGCGGATAAGCTCGAAGCAGCGGTTATCGCGCAAGTGCGCGACGTTCGCCATGCGGCCCGTAAAGTAGTTGTCAAGGCAAATCACCTCGTGCCCGTCGTTCAGCAGACGTTCGCACAAGTGACTTCCCAGAAATCCTGCACCACCGGTAACTAAGCAACGCATCGCGGCATCCTCTCTTATTTAAGCTTATTCGTCCGAGTCCTTCTCCAGTTCGGCGGCGGAGTTGCCATGGAGAGCCACCAGGCGCACACCGTTCAGAGTCAGGTACGGATCGTAAGTATCAATCACCTTGCTGTGGCCCATCACCATGCGGCCCCAGCCACCCGTTGCAAATACGGGAACTTTCTTCTTGCCCATCTCGGCCTTGATCTTTTCGACAAGCGTCTCGAGCTCCGCCATAAAGCCGTACAAGAGGCCCGCGCGGATGGCATCGTCGGTATTGTTCGCAATCACGTGTTCCGGCCATTCGATGCTCACCGGCAAGAGTCGTGCCGCCTTCTCGGTCAGCACATCCAAGCTCGCGCTAATGCCCGGGATAATGAGGCCACCGGCAAAACCGCCATCCTTCATCACGTCGAACGTAGTCGCCGTGCCCATGTCCACCACGATGGCATCCTTGTAGCCGCGGTCGCGGAGCGCGATAATGTTGCAGAGTCGGTCGGAACCGAGCGATGCCGGGTTCGGGTACGAAATCGGGCAGCCGAGGCAGTTTTTGGAACTCACCACCTGCACCGGGCGCTTCAAAAGGGTCTGCAGGGCCTTGATCCAGGGGCGTTCATGCGCAGGCACCACCGTCGAGAGGCCCACATGCGTAATCGCCGAGGGCTTGATCTCGGAAAAACGGACGAGGCCGCCAATGCGGTTCATCACCTCGTCACTTGTGGTTTCCTTGCGAGTCGTGAGCCTCCAGTGGTCCACAACCTTGTCGCCTTTAAAAATACCCAAAACCGTGTGGGAGTTGCCCACATCTACCACAAACGAGAACGTATCCGACTTTTTCAAATTCTTTTTCATGTGCAAATCACTGTTTGCTCAAAAAATAGCAAATTCGGCCTACCGCTGTTTCTTCTTGAGGAGCAGAGCGCCCCCGACAATCAGCGCAAGGCCTATGGCGAGCGAAAGTATCGCGCTCCTCGTGAATCCCGCCACGATATAGCAGACAAAGCTCACGCAGGCCACCGAAAGCGCATAGGGCAACTGCGTATTCACGTGGTTCACATGGTTACAGTCCGCACCGGCACTCGCCATAATCGTCGTGTCCGAAATCGGTGAAATGTGGTCACCGCACACAGCCCCCGCCATGCACGCCGAAATAGAAATAATCATCAGGTTCGGATCGATGCTCGAGAACGCCGCCACCACAATCGGAATCAAGATGCCGAACGTCCCCCACGAGGTTCCCGTAGAGAATGCAAGCCCTACGCCGACAAGGAATATAACCGCCGGCATCAAGTTCATGAACCCGGCCGCGCTTCCCGAAATGAGACCCGCCACAAAATCCTTCGCACCGAGCGTATCGGTAACGCCCTTCAAGCTCCAGGCAAGCACAAGAATCAAAATCGCCGGGACCATCGCCTTGAAGCCCTCGGGCAGGCACTCCAGGCATTTGCCCAACTTCAAGACGCGACGCCCCAAGTACCAGATTACCGTCACCACAAGCGCACCAAAGCTGCCAATAACAAGGCCAACCGAAGCGTCGCTCGCGCCGAACGCATCGACAAATCCCTTATGCGCTTCTCCGCTCGAGAAGAATCCGCCCGTGTAAATCAATCCGGTCACGGAGAATACAATCAATACGGCTATCGGGAAAATCAAATCCGCGACAGTCCCGCGGGAGTCTTCGCGCTTCAGGGACTCCGTCTGCGCCTCCAGTTTTTCGGCCGCGGTCTCGTATTTTTTCATCGGGCCAAAATCCACCTTCAAAAGAATCACCGTAAACAGAGCCGCGATGGTAAGCAGAGCGTAAAAGTTATAGGGAATCGACTTCACGAAAAGTCCCAGGCCATCTTCGCCCTCGACAAAGCCGGTCACCGCCGCCGCCCACGAACTGATTGGCGCGATAATGCATATCGGAGCTGCCGTGGCATCTATCAAGTACGCCAGCTTTTCGTGGCTGAGCTTGAATTTGTCCGTAACGGGGCGCATCACGGAGCCTACCGTGAGGCAGTTGAAATAGTCGTCCACAAAAATCAAGATACCCAAGATGACAGTCGCCAGCTGAGCACCGACTTTGGACTTGATGTGCTGTTTTGCCCACTCGCCGAATGCGGCCGCGCCGCCGGACTTGTTCATCAAGGCAACCATCGTTCCCAGAATGACAAGGAAAAAGAGTATGCCCACATTCCACGGGTCCGACACCTGCTTGACCATGCCATCCTTGAATACGGCGTCCAAGAAATGCGGGAAGTTTCCTTCACTAATGAACAGCCCACCCATCAAAACGCCAACGAACAGGGACGAATACGCCTCCTTCGTTATAAGGGCAAGGACAATGGCCACAACCGAGGGCACCAGCGCCCAGAACGTTCCATGAAAATAGGATACAACTTCAACAGCCTGTTGTTCCATAAGATACTCCTTGGGTTTTCAAGGAATATAAAAAAACGAGAGTTTTGTGGTTTTAGCCTACTAGATTCGCATCGAAATATCGAGCGCCTTCACGCTATGTGTGAGCGCACCGACAGAGATGTAGTCAAGGCCGAGCGTCGCGATTTCTTTCGCGCGTTCGAGCGTCATGTTGCCGGAGCCTTCCACCAGGCACTTGTCGCCGCTTTCCTTGATAATCTTGAGGGCCTCGGCCATCATCTCGTTGCTCATGTTGTCGAGCATGATGACGTCCACGCCCTTGTTCAAAAGCGCACGCAGCTGGTCGAAGTTTTCGACTTCCATTTCCACCATCAGACCCTGCTTGTTGTTCTTCTTCACGACTTCGAGCGCCTGGAGCACGCCACCCGCCGCAGCGATGTGGTTGTCCTTCACGAGCACCATGTCAAAAAGGCCCATGCGGTGGTTAGAACCGCCACCCACGCGAACCGCGTACTTCTGCAGCGTGCGGAAACCGGGAACCGTCTTGCGCGTATCGAGCACCTTCGTCTTGCCGCCCTTAAGGGCTTCCTGGAAGGTGTGTGCGACCGTCGCCACGCCGGAAAGCTGCTGGATGAAGTTCAAAAGCGTACGTTCGCCCGTCAAAAGCTCGTGCGTCGTGCCGTCCATTTCGGCAATCAGGTCGCCTTTCTTGACAACGTCGCCATCTTTCTTGTGGAGCGTCACCTTCACGTTGGCCTTGAGTTCCTGGAACACGAGCTCGATCACCGGGAGGCCGGCAAGCACACCGTCTTCCTTGGCAATCAGGCGGGCATGCTGCTTCTGGTCAGCGGGGATGGTCCATTCGCTAGTCACGTCGCCCGTGCGCACGTCTTCGGCAAGCGCCAAGCGAATCATCGTAAGTGCATCTTCGGTAGGAAAAACTGGTGTAGAATTATCGCCGTACATTACTGCGCTCCTTTTCCGGTCAACACGACGTAGACCGTACGCACCAAAATCTGGAAATCCAAAAGCAGGCTCATGTTCTCGTAATAGTACATGTCGTACTGCAACTTGATCTGCACATCCTCGATGCTCGTATCGTAATGGTGACGCACCTGCGCCCAACCGGTAAGGCCGGGCTTCATCTTGAGGCGGCTGATGTAGAACGGAATCTGTTCACGGAGCTTGCTGATAAACACGGCACGTTCGGGGCGCGGGCCCACCATGCTCATGTCGCCCTTCAGCACGCAAAGAATCTGCGGCAACTCGTCGATGCGGGTCTTGCGCAGGAACTTGCCCACCTTCGTAATGCGCGGGTCGTCCTTGGTGGCCCACTGGGCGCCGAACTTTTCGGCATCGGTGCGCATGGTACGGAACTTGTAGACCGTAAACGGCTTGCCGTAAAGGCCAATCCTCTCTTGCGAATAGAACACCGGGCCCCAATCCTCGAGCTTGATGGCAATGGCCGCCAGCAGGCAGACCGGCAAGGAACAAAGTCCGAGGAAAGAACCGAAAACGATATCGACAACGCGCTTGACGCGCACCTGCCACGGCGGCATCGTGAAAGCGAAAAGTTCCTGGAGTTCAAAACCGTGAACAAGGTTCCCCTTGAACTGGCCGTTCACAACAGGGTAAAGTTCCGGAACGATGTAAATATGCAGCGGCAGTTCGCAAATCCATACCAGCACGCGCATAATCTCTTGCGGGGAGGAACTGTCGTGAGCAATGATGATGCCGCTAACCTTGAACTTCTTGACAAGGGCCGTCAAATCGGAATACTTGCCGAGCACCGGGAACCCGGCGAACTCGTGGTCCATCACCTGGAAACGTTCATCAACAAAGCCGACCACGCGCTGGCCCAGTTCGGGAGTCTTTTTGAGGGATTCGGCAATCTTGCGGCCGGACTCCGTCGCGCCGAGCACGAGGATGTTGTTCGCGCCGTACCCCCACTTGAGGAGACCGCGCAGGCAGAGGTAAATGAACATGCGGAAGCCGGCCACCAGCAAGATGGCGAGCCCGCCGTAAATGAAAATCCAGGGGAAGCGAGAGCCGTAGATGTAGTCGCGCACCACGGACTGGTTCGCAAAGACCTTGGCCACGAACTCGGAACCGAACAGGCAGATGATGATGAATACGATTCCTACCGCCACCGCACGCAGCACACGCAAAATCTGGTGTGTTCGCGAATTCAGGAGCCACGAACGGTAAAGCCCGGCACAAACGAAAAGGACAATCCAGCCCGTGTTCAGGACCAGGCACAGCCCGAGGTAGGCGTCAATCGTCCTGCTCGGGTCGTACTTGTCCACGATCCAACCGCTGTGGAACTGCACCCAAAACGCCAAGGCGAAGCATATCGTCAAGGCGACGTAGTCCGACAGGACCAACAGGATGCGTTCTAGCGTACTGGCGCGGAACATGTTCCTAAACTACAAAAATACGGACTCCGAGGCCACCCGCTATGCGAGGAAGCGGATAACCTGGCTCTTTTCGACGATTTCGGGCAGGGCGTCGATGGCGTCCACCGCCTTCGAGGCCTTGCAATCCAGCGTCTTTTCGGTAATCACCACCACGGAGACCTTGCCCGGGTCGTTCACGTTCTTCTGGATAATGGTCTCGATGGAGATGCCGTTTTCGGCGAGGATGCTCGTAATCTTCGCGAGCACGCCGCAGGCGTCGCGGGACGTGAAGCGCAGGTAGTAGCGCGAAGACGTTTCCGAAATCGGCACGAGCGTCGCGGAATTTTCGACGTTGAACCAGCCCATGGGGAGCGCCTTGCGGCTACCCTGGTCCACGGAGCGGGCCAGGGAAACGAGGTCGGCCACCACGGCAGAAGCCGTCGGGAGGCGGCCAGCACCGGCGCCGGTCTGGACCGTTTCGCCCAGGTTGTCGCACTTGAGGTAAACCGCGTTGATCACGCCGTTCACGTTAGAAAGCAGGTTGTCGTTAGAGACAAAGCACGGATGCACGCGGGCGTCCACGCGGTCGCCGTCGCGGTGGTAGATGCCGAGGAGCTTCACGCAGCAGCCAATTTCCTTGGCGAACGCGATATCCTGGGCGGTAATCTTGGAAATGCCGGTCACGTGAATCTTTTCGAAGTCCACGCGCTTGCCGCTGCAGAGGCTAGCAAGGAGGGCCGTCTTGTGGGCGGAGTCGATGCCTTCGATATCGAAGGTCGGGTCGGCTTCGGCAAAGCCGAGCTTCTGGGCGTCCTTCAGCACCACGTCGAAGTCGAGGCCTTCGTCGGCCATGCGGCTCAAAATGTAGTTGCAGGTACCATTGATAATGCAGCTCAGGTGTTCCACCGTAGAGCCGAGCAGGCCTTCCTGCAGGCTACGGATAATGGGAATGCCACCGCCCACGGCTGCTTCGAACAGCACATGCAGGCCGTTCTTGGCAGCCAGCGGGAAAATCTCGTGGCCGTACTTGGCGAGGAGGGCCTTGTTGGCCGTCACCACATGCTTGCCGCTTTCGAGGGCAGCGAGAATCCACTTGCGCGGCATGTTGTAGCCACCGGCGAGTTCCACGAGCACGTCGATGTCGTTACCGGCGATCATTTCGTCGGCGTTGGTCGAAACCTTGTAGCCCTTAGCCTTGTACGGGGCAACTTCTTCTTCGGACTTCGCGCAAATGCAGGCGAGTTCGAGTTCAACACCGAGCTTTTCCTTGTACTCGGCAATTTTCTGTTCCAGGATCTGGATGACACCGCCACCGACGGTTCCAGTACCAATTAAGCCAATACGCAGCATATTGCGTCTCCATTTTAAATTTTTCGGAGACACAATATAGAAAAACTACCGCACACTTACCCTACGGGACTCGTGCCCGATACCGAGAATATAGTTCCCGGACACCGGGACCGCCACGTTGAAATTGGAACTGTGGACAATTCCGTGCAGAACCACATGCCCCTGCATGTCGAAGAGCGTGTATTTAGCCCCTTCGCGGGCACCTGCCACCTGAAGGCTGCGGTTTACAACGCTCACGCTGAACTGCGGAGCAATAGCAACGACAGGCACAGATTCCTTACTGCTGGAGCTAGACTTCGCCGAGGAACTGGACTTCGCACTGCTGCTCGTGGACTTTGCAGAAGAACTGCTCGACACGCTCGAAGAGGACTTCGCGGAACTGCTGCTCGACTTAGGCGGAACCACAGAAGAGCTGGAGGCTACGCTCGAAGACGACACCACGCTGGAACTGGACGAAACAGAACTGCTGGAAGGCGGCAACTTCTCAAAGGTCGCAACAAGGTCAACATCTTCCTTGGCATCAAAGTAACAGTAGGCCCTTGTTCCGCACAGATTATCCCATTCTACAAATCGGTATCCCTCATTAGGCACAGCCTCCACATAAACCGTTTTTCCATAACTATAGTAGCTAAAAGCAGATGGGTTATACGTTGAGACGGACCACTCATTTCCAACCCTAACCCTGCCTGCATAACCGTTATTCGAAGTAACCTTAATACGGACGAAAATCTTGCTCCACCCTGCATAGAAGTTCAAGTCACCCGAATCTGTCGCTGCGATTTCGGTAACGGGTTCATCATCTGAAAAATCCGCCGTGGTGTACCAGCCATCAAACGTATAGCCTTCACGTTCCAGTTTCGGCAAAGCAACGGTCTCTCCGGGAGTGTAGAAAATATAGGAGCACGCGCCAGTCGTATCCTTATGAAGAACGGCAACATTCCGTTCCTCCTTTTGGCCAAACACCGGGTAGTAATCGCCCTGTTTCCAGACATCGCCATTGGCGCCACCGGCAACCACATTACCTTCAGAGTCCTTCTGCACATAATCGTGCAAGGCGGTAGCAAGCGTACCATCTTCGAAAGCGCTCGCGGCAACAGGCTGGGCTCCAGCGGACTCGATACCATTCCCTGCCAAGTAGAAGTTGTTTTCTACGGTCCACTTATCACTAAACCCGGAAAACTCATATTCATCCGAGAAAGACCCCATATTGTAATTGTTCAATATATAGGACTGCAATGGGCGAACTTCTACGACGTCTACCCTAGACACCATGTAGCGTACCCCGGCATAATCCCCAACCAGGCCACCGAGCAATCCTTTGCCCTGCCCGTTCATATCCAAAACACTGTAGTTATTCACTACAAGGGCATTCCCGAGAAGATTACCCACAAGAGACCCGGCCCTAGGAACAGACACCCAATAATCTGATGAACTCGAATAATACGACGTGTCAGATTCCAGATATGCCGTGCCCTTGCTAAAGTTCTGAACGAGGGTCAAGTTTTCATAGCTGCTCCCCACAAGGCCACCTATATACTCAAAGCCCTTCGAATACATCTTACCTTCATAGCTGCTGTTCTTGATAACGAGATTGCTCTGGGCATGCCCGACAAGGCCACCCAAGCCACCAAGGCTATTACTCCTGCTCATATCGTTATAGCCCTTGAAATGGCAGTTATCTATCGTTAGTGGGTTACCTGCATACGAAACTAGGCCACTGCCATCGGCATAGGAATCAACGATTGTCAAGTTGCGGATAATGGTTGGTTTTCCGTCGGCCCTTGCCATAATGTTGCTAACCATTCCGTCGGTACCCGGCATATACACGCCCGAAATCTTATATCCCTGGCCGTCAAACGTTCCCCAGAAATAAGATATCTGCAGCCAAGGCAAGAACGTTTTTGCACCGGTTCCATCAAGTGTTCCATCCCGCTTCAGGACATTTGCATTTATTACAATATCTTTCATAAGTTTGCCACAAAGGTCCGGATACAACTCGGTTTCCTTGCGACGTGCAATACGATTCACCATTTGTGCAAAGCCATAAAGTTCAGCCACGTCCGAAATCTCGTAGCAGTTGTCTGCGGTATTCAAAGTAGGCGTTTTCAGTTCGAACCACTTCGCATAGAAATCCTTATTGCCAGAATCCGTAGCGATTATCGAATCTACCTTATCCCCTGTAAAATCGGCTTTCTCGTACCAACCCTCAAGGAAGTAGCCTTCCCTGAAGACATCCGAATTACCGTCCGGAAGTTGTGCCCTGGATCCTGTCATATACCTATAGACTTCAGTGTCCTCATCTGAACTCGCATGACTAAAATGTAAATCGTAAATAAATCCCCAAAGCCCTGAAAAATCACCGCCATTGAGATGGAACGTTATTGTATAGATTTCCTTTAAGTTCGCCCAATATTCAAGATTGCCCGACACGCTATCGGCAATGACCGTATCCTTTTCACCGTCGAATTCCTTGTTCTGGAACCAGCCAAAGAAGACCGCATTCTCCTTGACCACCGTATCGGGCAAATCATAAGTAAATCCGGAGATGTAGCTATCAAAATAATTGGCAGTGTCGCCAGTAAAGGTATGGAACGTCACGCTATAGCGGCCCGCCGCAGAGTTCTTGACCGATCCCGAAAAATTCGGGTACTTATCCGTTCCTACGTTCTGTCCCCAAATGCTGTTCGCCTCGTGCAAGGCAAACGCCACCGCTCCATTCTTGAGTTGGGCCGTGGTCACATGTTTAGTGCCATCCCTATCTTTCGATTCACGGGAATCCGCCACATAAGAATTCTTGATATCTATAGTCCCAGAATACCCGCCATACAATTTATCATCTTCCGCATTGTAACTGTTCTCTATAGCCAATTCGACACCGTCATCAACGTATCGCACCATATACGAATACTCGCCATCATTTATATAGTGGGCGACGGATTGGTTGAAACAATTGGAAATCTTCGCATAGGACACCCTATCGTCTTCGGGATCGGAATCAACCACATCTACGACAAAGGTTCCTAATCTCGGCCCCCTGTTGAATCGATCCGCAAAGAACCACGAATCCACGATGCCCAAGTTCTTTATGGTAGTCGGATTTTCAGGATTTGCGACTAGCACACGGATAAAACCGGCATCCGGAGCGTCGGCTACATTGAACACGTTCTGGAAAAGGCCCGAAATCGTGTGTCCATTGCCATCGAACGTACCCGCGAAGGAGTCAATCGGATTCCAAGGAACAAGCTCATCTTCACTTTCAATATCCTCAAAACCGCTGTTGACAACAATGTCCCTTGTCAGCTTGCCACAGGCGGTCTTGTTCTTTACAAAACCGTCAGTTCCGTTCACAATGGCGGCAAAGCCGTACAGTTGGGCCGCATTCGAAATCTGGTAGCATCCATCCAACAAATCCGGAGTCTGGGGAGAAATTGTTACGGCATTTGCCGAAATTGCAGCAGCCAGAACCGTTGCCAAAGGCAAAAACGAGTGTTTCATAGGGCCTCCTAGGTGTCCTTCCTTATTCTTGGAAGAAATATATAACATTTCACCCCCTCACCTTAAATCTAACGGAAATAAGGCGAGCGTTTTTTCGTCCCAATAACTATATTTCCCAGTATGGAACAGGAATCAGTCAATCCGGCGATCGACAGTCTTCTGAATGAACAGAAGCTCAAAAACATCGTTTATCCGGCACACCTCTTCAGGACGCGCCTGAACGAGGAATTCCTGCGCGCGAACCGAACCCGCAGGCCGTTCCTGTTCATCAAGATTTATTCGCACCAGTACGACTTCTTCGGTTGGGGCAGCCCGTCGCGCACCGTCGAAAAGACATGGCGCATCAGCGTGCTCACCATGTTCTCGCACCTCAGGTTCATCGACGTCCTCGGCTACCTGAGCGACGGCAGCGGTATCGGCCTGATACTCCTCAACTCGGACATGACCACGCTGGAGACCATCCGCAAGGAGATTCTCCACAAGCTGAACGACGCGGGCCTCATCCAGACGCTCCGCATCAACCCGAAAAAGCCCATCTTCGAAGCGTTCCTCTATACGGGCTTCCAAGAGAAGGACAACCTGGAACTCGCCGACAAGATCAAGGATTTCAACAGCACCAACGGACGTTTCTTCTCGCTCGAGCGCCTGAACCTGGACCACATCTGGGAACACCCCAACAGAATCCACTTCCGCCACATGATCAAGCGCTTCGTGGATCTGTCCTGCACGAGCATCGCGCTCATCCTACTGTCACCCGTGTTCCTATTCTGCGCCATCGCCGTCAAGATTAGCGACCCCAAGGGCCCGGTCATCTTCAAGCAGACGCGCGTCGGCCGCAACGGCAAGCTTTTTACCATGTACAAGTTCCGCAGCATGTACGTCGACGCCGAAGAACGCAAACAGCAGCTGATGGCCAAGAACGAAACGGGCGGCAAGACGTTCAAGATGAAGAACGACCCGCGTATCTATCCGTTCGGCCGCGTCCTCCGCAAGTTCAGCCTCGACGAGCTCCCCCAGTTCATCAACATCATCAAGGGGGACATGTCCATTGTCGGTCCGCGCCCGCCCATCCCGTCGGAAGTGGCCGAGTACGAACCGTGGCACCGCATGCGTCTTTCCGTGACCCCGGGCCTCACCTGTATCTGGCAGGTCAGCGGTCGCAGCAACATCCCCTTCGAAGGGCAGATGCGCCTCGACAACGACTATATCCGCCGCGACGGCAAGATTGGCGAAGACATCAAGCTCATCCTCAAGACCTTCAAGGTCGTGTTCAAGGGAGACGGCGCGTACTAGTTAATTGATAATTGATGATTTATAGTTGATAATTTCTGGGGTTGGTTGTAAAGAAAGGATGTGAATATGAATAGGAAAATCATTGCAACCGCCCTCGTGGCAACATCAATAGCCACGGCAGCAAACATTACCGTAGACCCGGCCACCACGGCACAGAAAGTCGTGGGCTTTGGTGCAGGCGCCGCCTACTACCAGAGCTGGATTACCGCCATGAGTTCTTCGATGCAGAAGGACTTCTACGACACCGCGTTCACCGGGCTCAACCTCTCGCTACTGCGCATCGGCAACTGGAAGCAGGAAGACACCACGAGTATCGCCGCCGATGCAGCCATCGTCAAGGCAGGCAAGGAACGTCGCGGCAACAGCCTCAAAATCGAGATGTCCAGCTGGTCTGCACCTGGGCGTCTCAAGCCGAGCGGCAGCGTGAACGGAAGCGACGGACATTCCAAGGGCGAAAAGACCTTGAAGACTTCCTCCAACGACCCGTACGGCAAGTTCGTATACAGCGAGTTCGCCAGCTGGTGGAAAAAGAGCCTGCAGGCATACGCCACCGCGGGCATCACTCCCGACTACATCAGCCTGCAGAACGAACCCGACATGGAAGCGACCTACGAAGAGACGCTCTTCGAGCCCACCGAGACAAGCGAAATCGCCGGCTACAAGCAGGCTCTCCAGGCGGTTCGCGATTCCATCAGCACGCTTGCTAACCCGCCCAAGATTATCGGCCCGGAACCGCTCGGCATCGGCTACAGCAACTTCCAGAAGTACGCAAAGGAACTCAATGACCAGAACCTCGACGGTTACGCCTACCACCTGTACCATGCGGGCGACGGCAACGACAACTCCGGCACGAACTACCTGAACCCGGAGAACTTCCGCACGCCCATGAGCGCCATCGCCAAGAGTTACGGCAGCGACAACAAGCCCATCATCATGACGGAATTCTGCACCATGGAAAGTGCCGTGCGCGAGCAGGACATGCTCGGCCTCGCCCACATCATGCAGGTCGGCTTTACAAGCGGCAAGCTCAACGCCTATATTGCCTGGGAACTCTTCTGGGGCGAGCAAAATGGCCAACTTATTGGCGTGTGCCCGGGCGAAGGATGGAGCAGCTGCACCGAAGCCAAGCTCTACATCAACCCTGAATACCACGCCATGCGTCACTACTCCAAGTTCGTGAACCCGGGCTGGCGCGTAGTGAGCAGCACCGCCGACGGTAGCAATATCTATGCAGTAGCCTTCCGTAGCGCCGACTGCGACTCCATCTCCGTCGTTGCCATCAACAAGGGCTCGTCTCAGAACCTGGTCTTCTCCGTGAACGGCTACAATCCGGTCTATGCCGTGCAGTCTACCGAAAGCGGCGAAAAGAGCAAGACCGTTACCGCAGGCACCATCATCGACGCCCCAGGAAAGTCCATCACCACAGTCGTGTTCACCACGAGCAACACCGCCGCCCTCCAGTGCGAAGACTCCCCCATCGACGAACCGTACGTGGACCCCAACAAGAACTTCGGTGATTCTCTCGTGATTGTCGACTACAGCAAGGAATCTTCTGCCGCCGGCTGGAAGAGCGACGAGACTCTCGGCGCAGTCACTTTCGAAGGAGAATTCGTAAAGGTTCCGCTCGCCGGCTGCGCCCAGGACGAATGCGGCTACCAACATGCCCTCTTTACGCTCCCGGACGAAGTCGCCGTCAAGGACCCGCTCTCGGTCTGTAAGGAACTCGTGTTCACCATGCAGAGCATTGACGCCGAAGACGCCTCCGTGAACATCGGCGGTGCGGGCGGCAGCACCTGGACCAGCTACCAGTACGGCAACACTGCGCCCGCGGGCTCCTGGGCCGAGGTCTCGGTACCGCTCGATAACGAAGTCGACTCGACCGGAGCCCCCTTCGGCTCCACGCAGCTCTCGTTCAACAGCGACAACGCCGGCATCTACATCGCAAAGATTGTCGCAACCGGCTGCGGCGGCTCCGATGCCATCAAGGGCATCCGCACGAACTTCGCCGCAAATGACCTGCACAAGGAAGCCAAGGTATTCGACCTGAACGGCAACCTCCTCTGGACAGGCATCAAGGGCGAGGCCCTCAATGCAGACGGCACGCTCCGCCTTGACCTCAAGAAGGGTATGTATATCGTGAAGACGAAGTCTTCTACAGTGAAGGCCGCGAAGTAATATAAAAGTGAGGTATAAAAAAAAGCGGGCTGGAGCCCGCTTTTTTCATTGCATAAGCAATTCATTACCCTTCGGCGAGGGCTTCCTTGAATTCGTCGACGATGGCGATGTACTCGTCAATCTTGTCTTCCTTGGAATCCAGGTACGAAAGAATCTGGTCCAGATGTTCCTTCTGGAACACGGCCTTCAGCTGGCGGCTGGCGTGGCCCTTGTAACCCCATTCCTTGAGGATTTCATCAGTCACGAGGAAGGAATCGTCCATGGACACAAAGTGCATCGGACCGTAGACCGCCCAGTTGTGCTCCAGCTGCATGCATTCCGGTTCCTGGAGTTCCGGGTTAGACATGAAGCGCTGGATATGGCGGGTACGCACGTCCTTGATCTTGTCGATGCGCATGTAACCCATGATGAGGTACTTGTTGCGCATTTCGGTATCGCTCAGGCCTTCATAGCGGGTCCCGAAAAGGATGTAGCGGCTCTTGGCACGCACAATGGCGTTGATGTTCTTCACGTTGTAGCAGCTCATGAGGCCGTAAGTGCTGGTTTCGTAGTTCGGCTCGTAAAGGAAGCCCTTCTCGTTTTCGTTCAGCTGGTCGCGAACAGGCATTTCGGTCTGATGGCTTGTTTCCACGTAGAGCAGGCTACCAGCGGCATTGCCACGGTAATCCTGCCAACCTTCGAGATTGATCTGAGTCTTCGGCATATTTTCTACTCACTATGATAAAAAAAACACAAGCGGACCTAAACAGGTTCGTCAGTTACATTCGCAATGTACATTTTTATGGCCTACAAGACCACCGACTCTGCCGAAATTCCCTCAATTCCGAACAAAAACGCCCCTTTTTCGAAAAATTCGGCAGTATCCGAGGTCAAATACCTCGTCTTGCCGCCCTTCGAGAGCCGCTCGTCCATCTCCGGGTGGCGCTTCAGGTAGTCGAGCGTCTTTTTTGCCACGATATCGCCCTGGAAAACGAGCCGAACCTGCGGTGGCAGTGCGGCACGAATTTCACGTTCCAAAAGCGGGTAGTGCGTGCAAGCCAGGAGCACCGTATCGATTTCGGGGTCCTGTGCCAGCAGGGCATCGATGTCCTTTTTCACAAAGAAGCGCGCACCTTCGGTACCCGCCTCCCCGCATTCCACCAGCGGAACCCACATGGGGCAAGCGTGCTGAGTAACCTTCAATTCCGGGAAAAAGTGGTTTATCTCGATAGCGTAGCTATTCGAGGAAACCGTACCCGCGGTAGCGAAAATCCCGATGTGGCCCGTCTTGCTGAACTTGCCAATCTCTTCGGTCGTGGGCCTGATAATGCCCAGCACCCTCTTGTCCGGGAACTCGAAAGGCAGCACCTGCTGCTGGATGCTCCGGAGCGCCCGCGCCGACGCCGTATTGCAGGCTAGTATTACCAGCGGGCAGCCGCGGGCAAAGAGCGTGCGGACCGATTCCAGCGTATAGCGGTAGATGGTCTCAAAGCTGCGCGACCCGTAAGGCGCCCGCGCGTTGTCGCCCAGGTACAAGAAGTCGTAACCCGGCAAGGCCTTCTTCAAGTCGCGGAGGATCGTGAGTCCGCCAAAGCCGGAATCAAAAACGCCTATCATACCGCCGCTTCCATCCGTTCGCGAACAATGCGCATCAAGTCCTTGCGGGCATCCAGGTGCGCATTCTCGGCAAGCATCGCCTTCACGTCGAGCGGTTCCAGGACCTTCACCGAGACCTTCTTGCGCTTTGCATCCTTGCGGTGTTCCCACACAAAGCCCGAACCCTTGATGAACACGGGCAATATAGTCGCCTCCGCCTCGAGCGCCAGCCTGAAGCCGCCGCTCTTGAACGGCACCATGTTTTCGTCCTTGCCACGCGTCCCCTCGGGGAAAATGAAGAGCCTCGGGGCACGACCGTGAGCCATAGCCTCGCGGATAAGTGCGGCACCACCACCCTTCTCGCGGTTCACGAACACGCAGCCGATTTCCTTCATCCAGAAGTTGAGAAAGGGAATCATGTGCAGTTCCGTCTTCGCGATAAACCCGATGGTGCGTTCAATCGCGAGGAAGATTATCGGGATATCCGCATACGAATTGTGGTTCCCCATCACAAAGACAGGGCGGGTCCAATCCACCTTCGAAAGGATTACCTGGTCCTCAATGGAAAGGTCGATGCGGAGCACCTTCATGCAGAACCTGCCGAAGCACTGGATCTTTCTGTCTATCCAGAGGCCAATCTGCCCCCGATGGACAATGCGCACAAAAGGCAGTGCCAGGATGTGGATAAACATGTACGAAAGCACCACAACGACAACATATATTTTGAACAAAATAACAGGCATTTTAAATTCCGGAATAAGGCTGTTCTTTCGGGGCAGGAACCTGGACTTTCTGTAACTGCGGAGCCTGCCCTTCCAAAACCGCTGTTTGCAATATAACAAAATCAGGTACGCCTCGGCACGGGTTACACCCACATAATAGAGCCTGCGTTCTTCGTCCAGTTGCCTTTTTCGCTGTTTTGCACTGCCGGTACATTCGCCGGGCGTTAGCCCCTCGGCAAGGCCCGCATAGAACACTACCGCATACTGCAGCCCCTTGGAGGCATGCACTGTTTCTATATGGATACCATCTTCCACCAGTTCGCCCTCACCGGCCTCGGCACCTGCAACCGGGAGTTCGGCATCGTGCAGCACCTCCTCGAAATAGGCACGTTGGCGGTTGTACCTCACAAGGATTGCGAAGTTTTTCCATTCAAGGTCGTATGCCTGTCGCAGTTCCTTGATCTTGCAGATAATCTTCATTATCTCCTCGATAGGGTTCTCCGACACCCACACCTCGGGTTCACGGTTTTCCCGGAACAGCGGATTCCCGTGAGAGCCGTTCGGGTTGCCCGCACGCAACACCTTCCGTAGCCGGAGCGGCTTGTTCTCGAATATCGTATTCGCGAGGTGCAATATGCTCGAGGTCGAGCGGTAGTTCCATTCCAAACGAATCAGCGTGCTATCCTTGAAGTCATCGCAAAATCGGTTGATGTTCCCGATGTCTGCACCGCGGAACCCGTATATTGCCTGGTCGTCATCGCCCACCACGAACAGACTCTTGCGCTCCCCCAAAAGAGCCTTCACCATGCGGTACTGTGACGGGTTGATGTCCTGGTATTCATCTACCAGAATCTCCGTCCACTGCCTGTGGAAATGCGCACGCGCCTCCTCGTGATTCTCGAGCAGGCGAATCGCAAGGTAAATCAGGTCCTCGAATACCACCTGCCCGCTTTCGAGCACGGTGGCCCGCAGTTTTTCGAGCCGCGTGTTGAGCGACACCGGGAATGCATCGTCAAAGAGGCGTTCGCGGTCAAGTTCCTTTGCCGGAATCTTTTGCCGCACCAGGCTTTCTACAAAGTCCTCTGCAGGGGAATCTTGCGGTACAGGGGGCTTCTTGAACCCGACCATCTCGTACGCAAAACGCTCCCCGATTTTCTGCTTGAGCATGTAGAGTGCCAGCGAATGGAACGTACACAACCGGACAGGCGCCCCCGGGAAAAGTTTCTGCACGCGCTCCCGCATTTCAGAAGCCGCCTTCGCAGTGAACGTTAGCGCCAGGATGTTCTCGGGATTCACGCCCATCGCAATGCGGTACTGGATACGCTTGGTCAAGACCGAAGTCTTTCCCGAACCCGCCCCCGCAAGTATTAAAAGCTGTGCATTTTTTTCGTGGTCGTGCAACACGGCCGCACGCTGGTCTGCATTGAGACCATGCAAGATGCCCTCGGCATCCATATTTACCTCGATGGAATGGGTGCTATTTCCCCTGCACCCGCTCTATAATAAAATCAGGACTTCTTTTCCTGACCGCCTGCACTATCCGCATTCCCCCCAAGCAGGAACACGAACGCGCCAAATAGACTTAAGACCAGGCTCACGAAATATGCGAGCAGCTGAATGACAACCGATTCAAGGCTTGCCACCCCGGCACGAGCAAACAGGGACTGCGCCAAGAGTTCACGCGGGCCGAACCCGCCTATCGATATCGGGAGTGCGCTCACTATTGCAACCAGCGGAATGTAGTAGAAGTACCACGAAACCGAAAGTTCCACGCCCACGGCGATACCGCAAAAGAAATGCACCAGAATGCGAAGCGACTGCGTCACAAACGACAAGGCAGAGATCTGCACCCAAAGCTTTACCGAACGGAAATGCCTGAAGCGTTCGAACATGCGTACGAGCCTATCGCCCACACTCTTGGGCAAAAAGCGCGACATGAGGTTGGTCGCAAGGCGGCCAAGACGCTTGCTGCAAAGGCCCGCGAACATGGCGCAGAACCCGAGGAAAATCCAGATGGAAGGCCACACAAACGCACGTTGCGCATCGTCGTGCACAAAGAACAGCGCCCCCATCGCAAGCGCGAACAACGTCACGAAGAAGAGTCCGAACAACCTATCAAAGAAAGTCGCCGTAAGGCCCGCACCTACCGTATCTTGCCCACCCTGCATACGAATGTCGTAGACCTTCTTCACGTCGCCACCTACATTGCCGGGCATAAAGTTATTGAAGAACAGTCCCACGTAGTAGAGCTTGAGCAAGCGGGCATAGCCCAAGTGAACACCCTGACGTTCGAGCAGCAGTTTCCACTGCAGGCAAGCCGTAAAATTCGAAATAGCAAGACACACGAGCGCAATCACAAACGGCAGAATGCTCTTCACCGAGAACAGCCGGTACAAGTCACCGATATCCCAATCCGGCGAACCGACGATGTTCCGGTACACAAAGTACGCCGGGACAAGCGTCACCGTGAGCTTGAGCGCAAAAACGAGCGCCGACTTTATTTTAGGGTTCAGCGCCATAAAAACTTAAGGCTTGCGGCCAATGACTCCGATAGAGAGCTGCGTGTAGTGCATCACCGGCACCGAGGCCATCGCATCGAGCAGGCTATCTTTCGCCTTCTGGTAAGCCGTACCGTTGAGCGGGTACTTCGGGAGTTCCACCCCGAGCTTAAACCCGAACTCGCGAAGCATGCGATAGAACAGGTTCGGGCGCATCCAGTCGCCGTAGGCGTACTCGCACTTGAAACCGGCATCGACCATGAGTTTCTTCAACTGACCCATGGTGAACTGTTTTTCCCAGCCGGCAAACCACTTATCCATCGCAATCAAGATATGCTTGATGACCGTGTAGGGGTGAACCGTCTGCGGCACATCGCAGAGGCAGCAACCACCATGCTTCAAGATGCGGTAGTTCTCCTTGATGAGCGGGAGCGAATCCTTGAAGTGTTCCGCCAAGCCCTGATGGAACACCAGGTCAAAAGTGCAATCCGGGAAGGGAGCCTTGAACGCATCGCCACGCACCAGCGTCAGGTTATCGTAAAGGTTTTCACGCGCACGGAGCGCATCGACAATCTTGAGGCTATTTTCGGCAAAGTCGAGAACGTAGACATCCGCGCCCAACTTTGCAAGTTCCGCACTATCACGACCCGTACCCGCACCCACTTCCAAGATCTTTAGCCCCTGGAGCTTAAAATTCTTCTTAATAGCATTCAGCACAGACGGGGACGAAGGGTACACCTTCTCCATATCGTTCTTGCGCTGCCAAAAACGGTTCCATACGGATTGATCGGGTTCTTTAATTGACATAACGGGCAAAATATACGAAAATAGAATAGAAACAAACAATAAGATGTAAAAAAAGGAGGAGAATAGCGGTAATGCACTATTTACAAAATTCGTGACATTTGTTACATTTTGTAACTAAATTTTAAAAATCAAGACAAAATCAAGCAACAAACAGCCCCAATAAAGGCCCTTTTACGCGTCAAAAACCGCTTTTTTCAAAAACTCACGAAAAATTTACACTTTTGGCACGTAACTTGCTAATAAAAAAAGCGATATTTAAGGGGCAAGGATAAAAAATGCATATAGATTCCACCGATACCACCCTCAAGCGTTACCTTGAAGATATTAGAAGGACCGCTCCCCTTTCCCGCGAAGAAGAGCAGATCCTTTTCCAGAAAGCTAAAGAAGGTGACAAGATAGCCCGCAAGAAACTTATCTCCGCGAACATGCGTTTCGTGCTGAAGGTCGCAATCCAGTACCGCGGCTGCCCCATTCCGCTCCCGGACCTGGTGAGCGAAGGCGCCATGGGCCTCGTGCGCGCCATCGAATCGTTCGAACACACCCGCGGTCTCAAGTTCATCAGTTACGGCGTGTGGTGGATTAAGGCTTACATTACCCGCGCCATCAACGAGCAGGGCAACCTCATCCGCTTGCCGGCAAACCAGCACCTCCGCGTGCGCAAGGCTTTGCACGAGCAGTCCCGCGGTAAAGAAATTAACGAAGAAATCCGCGAACTCATCCAGATTGGCCAGCGCGGCGTTTCCTTCGATAGCCCGCTGAAGGCAGACTCCAAGGCGACGTACGCCGAAGTGTTGCCCGATACCGGCGCATCGAACCCGGAAGCCGATTCCGAAATCCAGAGCGTCGAAATGCTCGCTCGCGACTTGATGGAACAGCTGCCCGAACGCGAAGCAAAGGTCATCACCGGCATCTTCGGTATCAACCAGGAAGCCCCGCAGACGTTGCGTGAAGTCGGCGAGTCCATGAACATCTCGCACGAACGCGTACGCCAGCTGCGTGACCAGGCTCTGCGCCGCATCCGCAAGTACAACAGCAAGGAATTCCTCCAAGAAAAGAAGGACGCGTTCCTGGCTGCGATAAATAAATAATCGTCGGTATAAAAAGCTTATAGCCCGCAGCGATGCGGGCTATTTCTTTTATGCAACAAAGCAGTTTAAAGAAAAACCGTAGGGACTAACAGTCACTAGGTTTTTCTCCCGAAACACACTTTTAATATGTGCGACAGAGCAACAAACTATTTTCAACCAGAGCCTCCGCTTGTTCTTGGCGAAGGAGCATAAACCGCTAAGCGAACACCGGAACGAAGTGATAGTGTGAGCGTGCGATTTATGCCCGTAGCCAACTAAATAAGCAAAAAATGTTTCAAAAACTTGTTTCTCGGAGTCATCTTTTTCGTAAAACGAAAAAAGAAAGAGCCCCGTGAGGGGCCCTTTCCTAAGAAGGAGAAAATATTGAGCGGCTTCCGGAACCTTAGATCCATCAGGAGGGGAGCTATGATGGAAATAGATAGGATTTACCTTGCAACCATCCCAACGTTTACAAATATAACTAAATGTTTGACGGATTATTGAAAGATTTTTGTAAAATTATTCTTCGCGGAACACAATCTTGCACTTCGGGAGGAATCGGAACCCACCGCGGCGGTGGCGTTCGATTTCGAAGTACTTCTTGACGCCCTCGCTGTTGCCGTCCTTCTCGTCGGTGCCGTTGATGTGCGCAATCACGCGGTTCAGGCGGCTTTCGAAGTTCGGGCGGAGCGGGTCCATGCAGATGGACGGGTCGCGCTTGAATTCACGGTTCTCGTATTCCTCGCGGCCAGTCGCGGTGTATTCGCGGAGCAGGTTGCGCAAAATCCTTGCGGGCACGTTGCGCATCAGGTGCTTGCGGTTCACCGAGATGGAGTCGTCGCTCTTGTAGTACACGACTTCCACAGAGTCGTTCATGGCACCAAGCAGCTGTTCCTGGGCCTTCTGTACCGGCTTCCAGGCATCGAATTCCTGCTTCACCACAGAACTCATCAACTTGAGGAACGGTTCCGGGGTAATCACGTTCGCCTTGAACCTCACATCGAGGATGTTGCTCGGCGTGCCGTAGTAGCAGCCCTTGCGGAGCAATACGGCATTCGTCTTTTCGTCACGCACGTCTTCAAGAGCGAGTACGCAGCCCACATCGCGTTCGGGCTTGTTATCCCAGTCAAAACCGAGCTTATCGAGGCACTCACCAAAGGTGGCAGTCCGGCCTACAAGTTTGTCTCCAATGTAGACATTGCCATCCTTCATTTCGGCTTCGACGCGATTTTCAAGCGCTTCGATAAACGAAGTCTGGGTAGCCTCATATTCCATGTATTCGTACGCAGGCGTGTTCAAAAGGAGCGGGCCTACGCGGAACATGCCAAGAATCCAGCGCATGGGGTTCGAGACCAGCGCACCCGGAGTTTCAAACCTGAAGGCGAGGAACATGTTCCTCGTGTCATTTTCGGTCGTATCCCTGAGGATAGAGGCGTGCGTAAGGAATGGGTAACGTTTCGGTATGGTTTCCAAGCAAAGTGCACGGACGTCCTGGGTCTGGTAGAACTGCGACACGAACGGAAGGTAGGTGCGCAACACACTACGGGCAGGAACGGCCTCAAAATCAGCACAGCGCTTCACGATACGTTCAATAAACTCATCCGGGTTTTCGCCACGCTCATACAGCCAAGAAACGATGTTGTCGGCAATAAAGCGGTGCGAATTTTCATCGATAAGGGAGCCTTCAAAAAACAGGTCGTTCACCAACTTGACATCGAACCGCGGGTCACGTCGCATGAGCGTGAGCAAATCCTTCACAGAATATGAAGTCAACAGTTCAATATGAATCAGTTGCATGAAGAAATTCGAAATCACTATTCTAACCTCGCTTTTTGTTAGACCCCCTAACCGGAATCCAATGCTAATTTAACAAAAAAACGGGTGCGAAATATAGGTTTTGGCTATATTTGTGCCATGAAAACCGCTGAAATACACCTTTTACCGGATGAAATAATCAATAAAATCGCTGCGGGCGAAGTTATTGAGCGTCCGGCGTCGGCTGTAAAGGAACTTATAGAGAACTCCATCGACGCAGGGGCCACCCGTATACAGGTGCAAATCGAAGAAGGCGGCAAAAAGAAGATTCTCGTTGTAGATAACGGCAAAGGCATGGGCAAGAAAGACCTTGACCTGTGCTACCTGAGGCACACGACTTCCAAACTGTATACGGCGGACGACCTGTTCCACCTGCAAACAAATGGATTTCGCGGGGAAGCCGTCGCATCGATTGCCGCCATCTCGAAAATGACCATTTCGACCTCTACCGAAGACGGCGACGGAGGAAGGCTTATACTCAAGGGCGGGCAAGTCGAAAGCGAAGAACCCTACGCCGCAGGCCATGGCACCACATTCCTTATCGAAGACCTGTTTTTCAATACGCCTGTGCGCCGGACCTTCCTCGGGAGCGAAACCTCCGAGGGAACAAAGATTCTCGATGTAATCATAAAAACATCCATCTCACACCCCGAGATACGCTTTGATTACAAGGTGGGCGAAAAGAGCGTGTTCATAGGCGTCCCCGGAGAACTGCGTTCGAGACTTGCCGAGGCAATAGGCTCCGGGATTGCAAAGAGCCTATTGCCGGTCGACTATACCGAGGCGGGCATCCATGTTACGGGATATATCTCCCCCACGACCGAAACCAAGGGGAAACGCCACCACCAGTTTTTGTTCATGCGAAACCGCCCGATTGAAAACAAAATGATAGGGAAAGCGGTCTCGCAGGCTTACGAGCCCTACGGGGCGCAGTGCAAGCCGGTAACGGTCTTGTTCCTCGACATGCCCGATACCGAATTCGACGTGAACGTCCACCCTGCAAAGCGCGAAGTGCGATTCGCGAACCAGAACCTCGTATTCCTGGTGGTGAACCACGCCATTCGCGATACGTTCCAGAAGGACTTGGAAGCAAATTCCCCGTTTATTGACCTGAGCGGAGAATTCAACACCCCAAGTACAAACAACGTAAGCGCAACCACGCCTCCCAGTTCGGCGGGCGATACACAAAATTTGCCGGACAATTCGTTCGCGCAACCCCTCTACAAGCCAGTCGCTCCGAATTACAAGCAAGGCATACAGGAGACCCGCAAGGCAACCCGCTACGATGTTTCGGATGACGTGCAGGACCTGTTCTCGCAACCCGAGGCGGGGAAAATCATTTCGCTGGAACCAAGTGAAGGGAACGTCCCCGTTCCAGAGCCGGAACCGCAACCGTGGAAGGCTCCTACCCTGTTCCAGATTGCGGACACCTACATTGCGGGCGAAGACGCGGAAGGCCTGCTGATTATAGACCAGCATGCGGCGCACTCGCGCATCTTGTACGAGAAGGCGCTCAATATTCTACAAAAGGGCGCAGACCTTGATTGCCAGGAACTGCTTTTCCCCGAACTGATTGAATTCAGCAAGATCGAAAAGCAAATCTTTGCAAGCGTCGACGAGCAATTGCGCAAGTTGGGATTCTTCGTAGAGCCCTTCGGCGGTGACACCTTCCAGATTCGAGCTATCCCGAGCGCACTCAAGTTATCTAGAGCCGTAAAGGCGGTTCACGAATTCCTGGACAGTTGCGCCGAAAGCGGCGACAAGGGCGACGCTTCGGTGGTACAGGATACTCTTGCAAAGGCCTGGTCCAAGACGAACGCGTACCAGGCGGGCGACAAACTCAAGCCCGAAGAAATGGCGATGCTTGTGGGGCAGTTGATGGCGACCGAAAATCCGCTGAAGTCGCCTTACGGCGCTCCTACGCTAATGCGTATCACGCTCGACGAACTCGCAAAAAAATTCCGTCATTAACGATTCGGCGCTCGTTGAAGCGGCGAAGGTCTTTACCAGGTCTGCTACCGTCGAGCGTGGCGGATTTTCGAGTGCCTTCCGGAGAGCTTCCGCAACACGTTCGGCATTATCTTTTTTGCGGGATGCACCCCGCGTGAAAAAAAATTCCGGATATGCGGAACGCCCGAGCAGCACGTTCGGTAGGGCAAAATAATCCGTTTTCACGAAATGTTTCCCGATGAAATACGTGAGCGGGTCAAGCACATCGGCAACTACGAGCGGTACGCCCGAAAGTGCAAGTTCCAGCGTGGCAGAACCCGGCATGCAGAGCGCTGCCGCATGGCGGGCGTAGAAGGTAGCGCGTTCGCGGGCTTCTTGCGGGGCAACATCAATGCGCAACCAGGCAGGGACACTCCCTGCAGGGGACAATTTTGCCAACGCACGTTCAAACTGCGTTTTGAGCGATTCGCGGGATGCGACAAGCACGAAGTTCCTTTCGGGGTGAAGCGCGTGTACCCGCGATACGACCTCCATAAAGAAGGGCAAGTTGCGGAGAGCCTGCGACTCGCGGCTACCGGGCAATACGACTACGTCTTGGTTCGGGCGGGCTTCGCGCGCGTCCGTGCCATTCAAGCGGGCTTCGCGCACTTTCGGGCTGATTGCCTGCGAATTCGGGCGGGTTTCGCGCACTTTCGGGCTGATTGCACGCGTGCCCACCGCCCGCAAGAAGGGGTGCTCCAGAATCTCGGCACCCAGCCCGAGGGATTCATAAACACGCCGTTCAAAATTAAAGAGCACCGCGAGTTTCGCGCCCCTCAAGCGGCGGGCGCGATGTTTTTTCCAGGCCCAGACCTGCGGGGGCGCCACATACAAGACCGGCTTTTTTAACGCGAGTGCCCTGCGGCACAACTTCATGTTGAACCCGGGATAATCAATGCAAACCAGCGCTACGCAGGAATCTTCCCGCAGAAGCGATTCCAAATGCGAGAATATTTTCTTCAGGCGAAAGACCCGCGGGAGCACGTCGCCGAAACCCGATACGGGCAAGGTTTCGTAGTCCCCTACCGGCACAAGGCCCGCACGCTGCATGCGCGGGCCACCTACTCCAAGAACGTTCATTCCGCTTTCTACTGCGGGGCGGACAAGGGTTTCGCCTAGCACGTCGCCGGAATCTTCACCCGCGCAAAAGAGAACGAACGGTCGGGCCTGCATTTTACCGATTCTCTTTCGGAGATGCCCAAATCTTCGTGAGTCCCATATCTTGGCGGAGCCAATTCAGCAGTTCCACCGTATAGTAGACCTTGTACTTGTTCAACTTTATTATGTGTTCAAAGCCCGATGGCGTTTCCACATGGCATACCAGGCGGCACCCGTGCTCTGTTTCTTCAAAGACTTCAAAACCGGCCAGGCCTTCTTCCAATTTCTGGAGGAATTCCTCCGTTATCATTCCGGATTCCATGCTTATATGGACAAAATTTACCATGCTTTTGCGCACGGTGTCGAACTGGATCGCCTCTTCCACAGTAATCTGCAGTTCCTCGGTGGGCTTACGTTCCTTGTCGCGCTTGAATTCAAGTTCACCCTTCACCAAAATGCGATCGGCTTCGGAAATCTTGTCGCGGAAACGTTCCCAGTCATCTTTCTTGAAGAAGAGTTCCACATCCCCATGGAAATCACACATCATGCCGATTCCAATCGTATCGCCACGTTTTGTCTCGATAGAGCGCATCTGCGTGACAACGCCGCCGACCGCCACGCGCGACCCGACCTTTTTCCGCAGGTCATCGTAATTCAGCGAAACAGTCGTAAATCCCTTCAGTTCGGGGCGGAATTCATCCAGCGGATGCCCCGAGAGGCACATGCCCAGCACATTGCGTTCCTTGTCGAGCATTTCCATATCGCCCCAAGGTTCCGCTTCTTCAAGGACTTCTGCAGTATTTTCCAATCCCGCACCGCCAGCGCCCCCCAAGTCAAACAAGGACATCTGTCCCATCGACTTGTCTTCCTGATGCTTGGCGGCCACTTCGATGGCACGGTCGACGGTAGCCATTAACGCAGCACGGCTACCCGGCAACGAATCAAGTGCACCCGCCATGATAAGGCATTCCAGCACCTTCTTGCTCAAAGGCGGATGCTTTTCGCTGAACGAACCCTGGTATTCCGCGACACGCTTGCAAAAATCAAATATGTCCTTGTAGGGGCCATGTTTTTCACGCTCGGCAACAACATCTTCAACAACAGCAAGGCCTACGTTACGGATACCCGCGAGCCCGTACAGAATCTGGCCTTCGGGATTCGCCGTAAACACACCGTACGACGTATTGATATCGGGAGTCAGCACCTTGATTCCTAGGCGCTTGCTTTCCTGAATAATCGTCACGATATCTTCGGTCTTGCCCATTTTTGAGGTCATCGATGCAGCCATGTATTCCGCACCGTAATGAGCCTTGAGGTATGCCGTCTGGTAAGCCACGTAGGCGTACGCTGCGGCATGGCTCTTGTTGAACGCGTATCCGCAGAACGGGAGCACCGCATCCCAAACCTTTTGAATCATCGCCTTGTCGTAGCCATTGTCCAGACATTTCTGGAAAAACTCCGGTTCGAGTTTCGCCATCTTTTCGGGCATTTTCTTGGCCATGATACGGCGAATATTGTCAGCACCACCCAGGGTATAGCCGCCCAAAATCTGGGCAAGTTTCATCACCTGTTCCTGGTACACAATCACGCCGTAAGTTTCACCAAGAACTTGTTCCAAATCCGGGTGATAGCAGTCAATTTCTTCCCTGCCGTTCTTACGTGCAATAAAGTGCGGAATCTGGTCGATAGGCCCCGGGCGGTACAAGGCGTTCATAGCGATCAAGTCAAAAATTCGCGTCGGCTTCAGTTCGCGCAGGTATTTCTGCATACCCGGAGATTCAAACTGGAACACCGTTGTCGTCATGCCCTTGCCGAGCAGGTCAAACGTTTCCTTGTCATCCAGTGGAATATGGCCCATATCAAGGTCTATCCCACGGTTTTTCTTGACCATGCTCACCGTGTCCTGAATGATGGACAAGTTAATCAGGCCAAGGAAGTCCATCTTCAAAAGCCCGATGTCTTCGGCGTAGTGCTTGTCGTACATCACCACAGGCGTATCGGCAGGGGCGGCACGGTAAAGCGGAGCCAGGTTGTAAATCGGAGTCGGCGTAATCACCACACCACAGGCATGCACGCCCGTCTGGCGCGGTAAATCCTCCAACTTTTTTGCAATTTCCCAGAGGTTCTGGTAACTGGCGCGGCTGTTGACGAGCGCCTGCAGGGGTTCCGAGCTATAGCCGTCTTCAAGAGGATCCTCTCCCCCCTTCTTATTTTTCTTTTTACCCGTCCAGGCCTGTTCAAGGCTAAAGTTCAGCGTTCTCTGCGGGAACAGTTTTGTAATCTGCTTTGCCTCGGCAGGCGGGAGCCCCAAGACGCGGGCAACGTCAGTAATCACCGCCTTCGACTTGAGCATACCGTAGGTAATAATCTGTCCCACGCAATCGTAGCCATACTTGTCGGTCACGTACTGGATAACGCGCCCGCGGTCCCTATCCGCAAAGTCCGTATCGATATCAGGCATGCTCACGCGTTCCGGATTCAGGAATCGTTCAAAGAGCAAATCAAACTTGAGCGGGTCAATATCCGTAATGCCGATGATGTAGGTAACAAGCGAGCCTGCAGCGGAACCACGTCCCGGGCCTACGGGAATTCCGTTATCACGCGACCAGTTGATGAAGTCCCACACAATAAGCAGGTAGCCCGCCACGTTCATGTTGCGGATACAGTTCAATTCCTTGTACATGCGCTTGGCCACATCGGTCTCTCGCGCGGGGAACTTGAAGTTTTCGTCGGGGAATCGCCATTTGAGGCGTTCGTTACACAGGTGCGTGATGTAGATATCGGCGTCGCCACCCGGTTTACACCAGCGGTGCGTATTCTTTTCCCAAGCCTTGTTGTCTTCGTCGGTAAAGGGTTCCTGCGAAGCCTGGTTCTGGAATTCGGCCTTTTCCTCATCGGTCAAGGATTTCTCGTCGACGCCCTTCTCGGCGCAATAGGCGGCTATCAGTTTTTTCGCCTTATCCTTGATTATCCCCAACCGTTCACGTTCATGAATTTCCGGGTACTCCGCATCGTATTCGGCCTTCATGATTGCTTTAATATTTTGGTATTCCTCGGACGCAAGGAAATCTTCCGGAATCTTGAACCGGGGCCAGAATTCATCGCCGATGCCCGTTTTGACCGTAAAGTTGCAGCGCTCGGCAATCTTGACCGTATTCTCGATAGCTCCTGGGATATGCCCGAAGAGTTTGACCATTTCTTCTTCGGTACGGAAATAGAACTGGTCGGTCGGGAAGCGCGCATCCGTAAAGTCATTCAGCGTGCACTTGAGCGAAATACAGCGCAGCACCTTGTGCGCGGTGGCATCTTCGGGCTTAATATAGTGCACGTCGGCAACCGCCACAACCTCGCGGCCCATCTCCTGCGCCAACTTCACATTGAATTCATTCACACCACGCTGCTGCTGGATTCCGTTATCGCATACGGACAGGTAAAGATGGTCGCGGTCAAAAATCTTGTCAAGATTGTCCATGTACTCGCGAGCCTGGGCTTCGCGACCCGATGTCACGTTCTGTCCATAACGGCTAAAGTAATCGCCCGCAATGGCAATCAGGCCTTCCTTGTGCTGGTTCACTACATCCAGCGGGACCGAGGGAATTTCCGCCCAGCGGTCGCTTTCCTCATAGCGGTAGCTCACAATACGGAGCAGGTTGTAATAACCCTTCTCGTTTTCGACAAGCAGGGTCAGGCGTTCATAAGTGGTCGGGTCCTTCACACTTGCACTCGGGGAATCCACGTACACGTGGCAGCCGTAAATAGTCTTTACCGGAGGGAGGCCCTTCTCCTTGCGAGCCTTGTTCATGTCCTTCCCGCGCGTCTGTATTTCAAGAATGCCGAACATGGCGCCGTGGTCTGTAAGGGCTACGGCGGGGGCATTTTCGGCTGCGGCCGCAGCCAAAATGCCATCAAGGCGAGCAGAAGACTTCAATACGGAAAATTCGGAATGAACTTGCAAATGAACAAAAGCCATACCCGCAATTTAGTAATTTCATATTTATTTATATTTAACCATATGAAACGCGCACTTATTACAGGCATTACCGGTCAGGACGGTTCGTACCTGGCTGAATTCCTTCTCGAGAAGGGTTACGAAGTTTACGGACTTGTCCGCCGCAAGAGCAAGCTCGACTTTAACAACGCCGAGCACCTCAAGGGCAAGGTTACATTCATTTTTGGTGACATGACCGATTCCGCATCGCTCCTGCGCGCCATGGAAATCGCGAAACCCGACGAGATTTACAATCTTGCCGCTCAATCGTTCGTGACTACGTCGTGGGAAACGCCGCTCTCTACCGCCGACATCAACGCCATCGGCGTCACCAAGCTCCTGGAAGCGGTTCGCCTCTGCAAGCCTGACACGCGCGTATACCAAGCATCCACCAGCGAAATGTTCGGTAAAGTGCAGGCCGTTCCGCAAAACGAAACGACACCGTTCTACCCGCGCAGCCCCTACGGGGTTTCCAAACTCTACGGGCACTGGATTATCAAGAACTACCGCGAAAGTTACGGCATGTTTGCCTGCTCCGGCATCCTCTTCAACCACGAATCCGAACGCCGCGGCGCCGAATTCGTGACTCGCAAGATTACCATTGCCGTCGCAAAGATCAAGGCCGGCAAGCAAGACGTGCTCGAACTCGGCAACATGGATGCCAGCCGCGACTGGGGCCATAGCGCCGACTACGTACGCGCCATGTGGCTCATGCTTCAACAAGAACAGGCCGACGATTATGTAGTTGCCACAGGCGTAACCCACAAGGTTCGCGAATTTGTACAACTCGCCTTCAAGGCCGCCGGAATGGAAATTGAATTCCACGGCGAAGGCGAAAACGAATACGCCACACTTAAGGGCACCGACAAGGTTGTCGTGAAGGTGAACCCGCAATTCTTCCGCCCTGCCGAAGTAGACCTACTTATCGGTGATGCAAGCAAGGCAAAGAAGGTTCTCGGCTGGAAACCCGAAATCAGCTACGAGCAGCTGGTCAAGCGCATGGTGGATAGCGACATCAAGCTCCTTGCCGAAGGAAAGATTTGATGAAAGTCGTCATCGTCGGTGCAGCCGGATTCGTCGGCAAGTACCTTACCCGCGAGCTTGAAGCCGCAGGGCATAGCGTGGTGACCGCGGACCTTCCCAAGGTGAACCTGCAGAACGCGCCCCAGGTGGAATCGCTCATTGAGGGAGCGAAGCCCGATGCAGTCGTGAATCTCGCCGCCATCAGTTCGGTGGGGGCTTCGTGGAAGTGCCCCGCCGATACCATCAGCGTGAACGTGAACGGGACGCTCAACCTGCTGGAAGCTATCCGCAAGCATGCACCGCACGCAAAGACACTTTTAATCGGGAGCGCCGAGGAATACGCCATTCCCGAAGGGAACACGGCGCTCAAGGAAACGGACCCGCTCGAAGCGAGCAACCCCTACGGCATCTCGAAGATTGCCCAAGAGAATTTCGCACAACTCTACCGCAAGAAATACGATATGAAGATCGTGTGCACACGCTCGTTCAACCACACCGGAGTCGGGCAGACAACTACGTTTGCACTCCCGAGTTTCGTGAAGCAGGTCGCCGCAATCGACAAGTCAGGCAAGCCCGGCAAGATTCTCGTCGGGAACCTGAGCGCCTGGCGCGATTTCTCCGACGTGGAAGACGTCGTGCACGTCTACCGCATGCTGCTCGAAAACGAAAACGAGTTCGACACCTACAACGTGGGCTCCGGAATCGCAAACAGGATCGAAGATTTGCTGAAAGACGTGATTCTAAAATTCACACCTGCCGAAATTGAAATCGCCGTGGACCCCGAGAAGGTGCGCCCGGTCGAGACACCTTACCTGTGTGCCGACAACACCCGTGTAAAGAAGTATTGGAAAGGCACCGACATCCGCACGACGCTCAAGAAGATGTACGACCACTTCAGAGCAGAGGCTTAGGACTTGCATGGGTAGCGCCCCGAAAATCGCGATTGACGCCCGCATGGTGAGCAGGTCCGGAATCGGCACCTGCATCCAGCACTGGCTTCGCGACGTGGGCTACAGCGTAGCGCTCGGCGACCCGAAGGACCTCGAAACCTACGGCGAAGTGCCCACGCACATTCCCTTCATCAGCGGCATCTACGGCTACAAGGAACAGTTCAAGTTCCCGTACCGCAAGTTGCGCAAGCAAAAGCCCGACGTTTTGCATATACCGCACTGCAACGTGCCGCTCTTCTACCGCGGGAAGATGATGGTGACGGTACACGACCTCACGCATCTCGTGTACCCGGAATTCCTACCGATGAAGGTCGTGCACCTGTATTTCAAGTTCATTTTCTGGTTCATCTGCAAGCGCGCAAACCGGATTCTCACAGATTCCGAAAGCACCAAGCGCGACCTTCTGCGGTTCTACAAGGCAGACGAATCGAAGATTACCGTCGTCCCGCTGGGTTACGGAAAAGAATTCGTCCGTAAGCCCAAGGAAGAAGTCGAATACCTGTACGATAAATTCAACATCCCACGCGACAAAAAGATTCTCCTGTACGTCGGGAACCTGCTCCCCCACAAGAACCTGAACGGGCTCCTGGAAGGTTTCGCCCAGATGAAGGGGAAAGAAGATTGCAGGCTCGTGCTTGTCGGGAAGGCGTTCAGTGGACGCACGCAGGACACCCGCGAAAAGGACTTGGGGCTTGAAGGCCTCACCATCCACGCCGGCATGGTAAGCCAGGAAGACCTCGTGAACTTCTACAATCTCGCCGACCTGTTCGTGCTGCCTTCGCTCTACGAAGGTTTTGGACTCCCGGTACTCGAGGCATTCGCCTGCGGCACGCCTGTCGCCTGTTCGAACACGTCGTCACTTCCCGAAGTCGGCGGGAGCGTCGCCAAGTATTTCGACCCGAAGGATGCAGCAAGCATCGCCCGCACATTGGAAAACGCCATCGACGACAAGGGCAAATACGACCAGAAAATCCAGGACTGGGCAAGCAAATTCACCTGGGAATCGAGCGCCAAGCAAATCCGTGAAATCGCCACAGAACTTGCGGCAGCAAAAAGGTAAGGCATGCAGCAGCGTTCGGCAAAAAAGATTCTCCTGAACTTATTGAAAGTCACCGTGAGTGTCGGTGGCCTCGCCTATATTTTCTGGAAAGTTCCATTTACTGATGTTTGTAATCACTGGACAACACAGGCGCTCCCATGGATTGGCGTCATCCTCTTCTGCACGCTGTTCAGCATGGCAATCCAGGCGAACCGCTGGCGCGCGCTTTTACTCGACGAAGGCAAGAAAATCAGGTTCCGCACGTTCTACGCCTACATTGCGCTGGGGTACTTCTTCAACAACCTGCTCCCTAGCGGGTTCGGGGGCGACGCCGTCAAGACCATCGCCTTCGGCAAGCGCTTCGGGAACATGGCAAATTCGGTCGCGGCAGTCGCCATATCGCGCGTGATGGGCCTCATCGCGATGTTCATCTGCTTCTTTGTAACGCTCCCGTTCGTCATTGCCCGCTACGACATTCCCGCCATGTATACGGGCGCCGTATGTGCAGTCGCTCTCGTTTCCGTGCTCATCATTACTGGCGGGCTCTTTTCGGACAAAATAAGAGTCCCCGCAAAAATCGCAGAACGCATACCGTTCTTGACAAAGTTGCAAGACGCTTTTTCGATTTACAGGAATCACAAGAAAGCCTTCGCGTTCTCCGGCCTTGATTCCATCTGGCTGCAGATTTCCTCAATTGCGATACATTATGCCTACTTCCAGGCGGTAGGCGTCCCGGTAGATATCGCGACCATTACCGTATTCATGACCATCACCATTACGGTCTCGATGCTCCCTATTTCGATAAACGGCATCGGCATCCGCGAGGGTGTAAATGTGAGTTTATTCTCAGGACTCCTCGGGATTCCCGCCAACATCGTCCTTGCGGCAGCGCTTCTCGGATACATCCCCATGTTGTTCCAGGCTCTGCAAGGTGCCGTGGTATTTGCTGCCCTCGGGAAGCGGAAATAGGCATTTTATCTTCCAAAACTTGTTCTTAAACACTTTTTTTGACGAAAAAGAAGTTTTTTGTTCTTTTCGTCTCCTTTTTTCTTATTTTTCTATACAAATTCAAAAAGGAAGGAAAAAATGAAATTTTTCAAACAAGCCTCCATTATCTCGCTCTGCACCCTAGCGTACTTGACAGGGTGTTCCTCCGATGACAGCAGTTCCTCGCCTTCAAATCCGAACGAGGATCCAATTTCTGTTGACGACCCCATCGAAACCAAGGTCGAAGTCACTGCCGGCTGCCAAGAAATTACGGATGAAGCCGACAAGGCAAAAATCGAAAAAATCAAGAGCGACCTCACCGACGTCTATTTCACCTTCGGGGATGGTGACCTGAGCAAGGCCCAAGAAATGAGCGCCGTGACGAAGTCCTCCATCGAGGCGATCCTCAAAAAGTATCCCGGCAACTGCGAAGCGCAACTCGCCTACACGGCATCCATCATCTCGGATATCGCGAACAACAAGAAAATCAACAACCTGATCGACACGCTGCTTGCCCGCACGGGTAAACCCGGCGCAGCGCTCTTTTCGCGCGACATGAGAGGTTCTTCCGAAGTCTCCTTCAACCTCGCCTTCCATTCCACCGACGAACTCCGCGGCATTTTGGTGAGCGACGCGCAGGCCGCCATCGCAACCGCTATCCCGTCGCTGGATTCCGCCATCAGCTACATGACGAACATCGCCAACGACGACGCGTTCACCTGCACCTACAACATCGACGAGCGCAACGTTGAACTTGACCGCGGTGAATTCGCCCCCGTACTTGCCGCACTGTATGCCGCCAAGGCGACACTCACTGCAGTTGTGAGCCTCAACCTCAACATCGACGAGAACGGCAAATACGACTGGATTGACTCCCTTTTGGACTTAGAAGCCAAGGTTAACTACTACGATAACCACGGTTTCGAACACCTGTTCAAGTTTATCGGGAAAGAGAGCAAGTTTACAAGCATCCATGATTCCTGGAAAAGCGAATACAAGAACATCCCGAACATGATCGACAGCGCGATTAGCTACGTGCAGTTCGGCCTGCAGTACGGGCTCGAAGAAGCTAAGAACGGCCTCAAGACCCAGGAGAATGACCTCTACATTGTGGGTGACGGCGAAGAAGCCGACCTGAGCACCGCCGACGCCCAGAAAATCATTGATTCCCTGAGCACCATCAAGACCCAGCTCCGTACCGGCTTCGACATTCACTACGGCAAAGACAAGACCATCAAGTTCGTGCCTTACAAGTGGTTCGAGAATACCGACGGCATCCAGAAGTTCTTGCCGTACCACGTGGTGAACGACAAGTCCGAATGGGTGAACCCGGACGGCGGTTTCTACTGGTCCGAAAACTTGGAAGAAGAAGCTTACGCCCAGAGGTTCATGCAGGGTTACATAGCTCAGGAATACTACAAGTTCAATCCCGACATAGAGAGCAACCAAGTCTCCGGATGGGATGAAGACGAGACCTCGGGAAAAATCTTCATGGATGTCTACGAACCTGAACGTATCGAAGCAGAAATCGGCTACGTTGCTGACGGTTGCAAGATCAAGTTCGTCGTCAACAGCTACGTGGAAGGCGACCCCTGGGCCATGCTCAACAGTGAAGAACCCATAACAAAAACCGAATGGAAGATTCCCGACGTGACGCTCCCCGCAGGAATGTGCAAGGACGACAAGGGCACCATCAAGTACGCCGTCGCCTTCTACGAGAACGAAGTTCCCAACTTCGGGTACTTTACCGACAAGGACGGCAACAAGACCGAAACCATCCAGGGTCTCCTCAACGGCAAGATGGTCGATTCCGAAATTGAACTATACACCTTCGAAGACCTCCGCAAGATTATCATCTTCCCCGATGTCACATTCGGCGGCATCTTCCCCGACATGACGGTAGACTTCTTCTGGGATGAATTCATCAAGGCCGCTATCGACGACGACTTCGACGAATACTACGAAGATGAAGAAGAAAACGAAATCGTCATCGATTAATCAGCAGTGACTGCTATCTTTAAATCGCTATACGCCATAGGCTTGACAAGTCTCCTTGCAGCGTCCTTGGCGTATGGTGAAACAAAAGGCCTCGCCCATTGTGGCGGGCTTTTTTTGCTGGATTCCGACACGAAAGAACTGAACGGCACTTTCTGCCACATAGCAAACACAGCACAAGTCAACAATTATTCCGTTTTCGCCTCGTTTTCGCATTACCGCATAGATGGCCTCTGGAAAGACGGCTGGGAGCTTTCTTTAAACAGTAACCGCAAGATCGGTTCAGCGGGAATCCAGGCCGACTTCAGGAACATTACTTTTTCCGTAGCGGCAAGCAATCTGCCGGCGCTAAAATCAAGCGTCTCCATACACACTGCAGATTCCTCGCTGTATGCGGCAGCACTTGTCGAGCGCGGCGCTCCGGAACTTGCAACCATCCGCTGGGAATCCGAAAACGAAAACGACGAAGTTCACCTTATCGAAGGTGACTGGAATTCGCAATACCTGCGCAAGGGATTTACAGTCGGAGCGAGGTTTGCAGGCAACGAACTTGCCGCAGGCCTACAGCACATCGGCACGACCCCGTACAACGCAAAGCAGGAATACTATATCAAGGATTCCTCTCTTGTCTGGCTCTGGGACGCCCGATACGCGCACCATTTTGAAAAGAGCGTACTCGATTTTTACTACGCAGGAATTTCTGCCGACGTGAACATTTTCGGGAACACCTGGCGCGACAACAGCACCAAGCGTTTCACGTTCATCCCGCTAGATGTAAGCCTGCATTACGGCAGTATTCAGTGGGAAAAGGAGACCTTCGGGCTCGATGCACGCGGCATCAAGGCAGACGTGCACATGGAGCGGAACAAGAAGCGTTTCTTCGAGACGTTTGCCCCGAACCGCCTGCTACCCGTGTCCATCATGCAGACGCTTTCGTTCTCGTTCTTGCAGAAGAACTTCCTGGTAGATGCAGACATCGACCTTTCTGCCGTCTTGCTTGGGGGGCACATTAACCCGCATTTCAACATCACGGCGCACACGAAGGTTTCCCCGCGCATCGACTTGCACGGATACTACACCTACGACGAAATCGAGGTCGACAGGACTTCTTCGACAACCTCGTTTATAGGCTACAGCGCACAGAATGATTCCTGGTCGTGGATGCTCGAGAGCTACGGGCTCGTCGCCGGGCTCGGGATTACGCTGGAGCGCGAAACCCAGGGTACGCTCCGCAACCTCTCGCTTTTCGCCAGCGCGACGCAAATCGTCCCGCTCAAGACAGATTACATCGAGCGCACAGAACCTCCGGAAAACGCCACCACGGTTTCGCCGGAAGGGGCCTCGCCCGCAAAAAACAAAAACGCCGGACTTGAATCCGGCGGAATATTCAGAAGCGGGTTTGCCGCCCACTTCGGCGCATCAATCTGCTTCTAGCCTCGCGATTTTCGCGTGAAAACTAGCCCCAGACTTCTTCCTTAAGCTCGCGGCCCCACATGTCCTTGATGACATCGTCGACCTTCTTGCCTTCGAAGAGGAGCGCGTGGACGGAGTTCACGATAGGCATCTCGACACCGAGCTTGTCGGCGAGCGCCTTGGTGCTCTTGCAGGTGGGCACGCCTTCGGCCACCATCTTCATGCCGGC
>JAEEGJ010002683.1_pt1 | contig 83070 bp, 72 predicted proteins | sample 8958761 | NCBI WGS metagenome assembly JAEEGJ01 (sample SAMN16246546, study PRJNA631951) | gut metagenome | biome: gut microbiome; feature: rumen; material: RS-attached | host: Bos | place: Iran: Karaj | collected 2018-10
TGCATGGAAATCGCAAAGGATTAAAAACGCTGCATTTCGGCATAAATGCGCTGAACGGGCAACCCCATCACATTGAAATAGCTGCCCTCGAGCGAAGTGACGCCGATATAGCCAATCCACTCCTGAATGCCGTAAGCACCTGCCTTGTCGAATGGCTGATACTTATCCACGTAGTATGAGATTTCCGCCTCTGTCAAGGCTTTGAATGTCACATTCGTAATCACTTCGAAACAATGTTGTTTCTTCAACGTTGTGAGGCAAACGCCCGTAATCACCTGGTGTTTCTTTCCGCTCAGCTTGCGAAGCATGGCAACAGCCTCGTCGCGATTAGCAGGTTTGCCCAGCACCTCATGGTCGAGCACAACCACCGTATCGGCCGTAATCACCAGCTCGTCGTCTGCAATGGCTTTGAGGTATGCCTCCGCTTTTTTGCGTGAGATGTATTGAGGAATCTCCTTCACGGGCAAATCATCAGGGTACGACTCGTCGATGTCAGGCATTACCCGCACGCTGAAATCAATATCCAGCCCCGCCAGAAGTTCTTTTCTACGAGGTGAGTTGCTGGAAAGAATCACTTTGTATTTCATCATAATAGAGGTTAATTAATTTGATTCTAGAAATCTAGAATATCTCGAGGATCTAGAGTTTCTAGAACTTCTAAAAAAATCTTTCTACCACCCAAAGGCTTTCTCGGAGCGCAGCCATTTGCCTTGAGCGCGCATCACCTGCTCGATGACATCCCTGGCGCATCCGTAGCCGCCTTTCTTATTGCTCACGTAGAGCGAGATTTCTTTTATATCAGGGCAGGCGTCGGCCGGACAACAAGGGCAGCCACAGACGCTCATTATCTCGTAGTCGGGCACATCATCGCCCATATACATAATCTCATCGTCGGCAAAGCCGTATTTGCGCTTGAACTCATCGTAGGTCTTGATTTTCACTGCACAACCCATGTAGATATCCTCCACACCCAGCCGCGAGTAACGCATGCGTATACTCTCGTTGGTTCCGCCGGTAAGGATGACGATGCGCAATCCCTCTTTCTGCGCCAGCTGAATGGCATAGCCGTCTTTGATGTTTACCGTACGCAAAGGCTCGCCGTCGGCATGCATCGAAACAGTTTCCGCGCTCAACACGCCATCGATGTCGAAGATAATGGCGCGGATCTTGCTTAAATCATAGTTTATCATGAATGCTCTTGCTTAATACTTTCTTTCCGAATGCTACTGGTTAATGTTTATCATGAATGCTCTTGCTCAGCAACTCGTAGATCTCACGGGTCAACGGGTCATCAATCATAACTGCCTGGGCGTCTATCACATTCCTGTCGTATCGCACGGCTGGTCCCGTCTGAGCCTCACGTGGCGTCAGCTGGTGCACTTTGCGGGCTGTCTCGTCTATGATAGGCAACATGACGTCGAAAGGTATTCCCCGTTGCCCCAAGATTTCAGAAGCGAGCGCATAACAATGGTTCGCAAAATTACAGGCAAAGACAGCGGCAAGATGCAGATAGCGGCGGTCTGCCGAGTTCATCCGGCTCACTCTCCGGCTCACCGCAGCCAGTTGCCGAATAACGCTCATCGCATATTCGTCAGAAGCTTCTACGAAACAAGGTATCTCGTTAAAGTCCACTTCTTTGCTTTTCGAGAACGTCTGCATGGGATAAAAAACTCCGTAATGCTTTGCCTTGCCCTCGAACAAGGTCATGGGCATGCTACCGGCAGTATGGACGAAGACAGCCTCTTCCCTGCCCTGACAGACAGCTGTGACCACTTGCTCAAGCACTTTGTCCTTCACACTCACCACATAGGCATCGGCATCGCAATCCACCTCATCCAAATCGCAAACGGCACGGCAACCAAGCTGACCCGCCAGCAACTCAGCCGATTGGATAGTACGCGAGAACACTTGCACGACACTCACGTCGCCTCTCCGCACAAGCGCCTTCCCCAAGTTCGTAGCCAGATTACCGGCTCCAACCAATACAACCTTCATCCTCAACTATTTTTTAAGGGTAGCTCCCAACAACACGCGCCATCACTAGAATTTCCCCACATGAACGTTCTCCCATTTCAGGCGCTCCTCGTTCTGCGGCTTGCGCTCCTCTGCCTTATGGCCAAAGGCAACCACGCAAAGCACGCGCATGTTCTCAGGAATATCGAGAATGCCGCGAATCACATCCTCCGACGCCGTTCCGTCAGACAGATAATTGTTCTTCATCTGCGCCCAGCATGAGCCCAGCCCAAGGTCTTCTGCCTGCAATTGCATGCTGATGGCGGCTATCGAACCATCCTCCACCCAGCACTCGTTCTCCTGCGGGTCACCCGTCACGACAATGGCCAGTGGCGCACCCTTCACAAATTGCGCGAACTTCTCCTTCGCATCGGCCAGCTTCCCCAGGTCGGCCTTGTCGTCTACCACGATGAAGTGCCATGCCCTGCGCCCTTTTGACGTCGGCGACATCAGGGCTGCACGTAATATCAGCTGGACCTGCTCCTCGGTCAGTTCCTCATCCGTAAACTTGCGATAACTACGGCGCATCTGCACCAAATCTTTAAAACTTTCCATATGAACTCCGTTTATTATATTTTCTGCAAATGTACGAAAAAGGGCTGACTCCCGCAAATATTTTCCGCTAAAAAGGTTCCGTCAGCATATTTCACGGTAAGACCTCGCAGGGTTTTCAGGCGTAGTCATTCTATCAAAGAGCACTCGGAAAATGAATCCTGCGCATCGACTCATTTCTCATTGCAAATATACAAAAAATTGGGCACACGACCAAACGCCACTCCGCTCAGCGTAAAAAACTATTGACAAACGATCATTAATTTGTTAAAAATTGCAAATTTAGTAATCGGAGGCAAGGAGCCAATCAGGGCGTTTTTCGCCTTTGCGTCCCATCGTCCCATCGTCCCATCGTCCCATTAAGCAGCTACCACATATGGAAAAGTGGGGGTATTTAAATTTATTATTATATATAATTATAATTATATATAATAATAACATACTACTCTCTCTTTATTTGCATGCTTGAACCACCTTAATGGGACGTTGGGACGATGGGACGTTGGGACGTTCCCGTGTCTTTCCCTGTATAGTGTTGACTCCTTTTGGACCTAGATGTTATATTTGCCTATCCATACGGAAAAGGTTGACTCGTTCTACCGGAACCAGCTGACCACCTTCGCTGAAGTGATTGACTCTTTTCCTAAGAATGTGGACTTTTGGACGGATATTGTTGATAATCATACGAAAATGCCGCAAACTCTCCGCAACCGCCTAAGCTTCCCTCTGTGTCGCCCCAATATCCCTCCGCCCCGCCCAAGTTTCCCTCCAGCAAGCCCGATTATCCCTCCAGCACGTCCGAGTCGTCGTTTTATTTTTTTAAGAAATCATCGTGTTTATTTAACAGGTTTTTGCCCACACAGACACCCCTAAATTTGGAGTTACAAAAAGAATTTTGTAAATTTGCACTATGAAAGAAGACCTCAGCATTCAGATCATCACACGGAGCGAGGAAATGCCTGAAATGACGTCGGCCAGGTTTTTCCACAGCCCCCAGCTGTTCCGCATTGTGGAGCAGACTCCTGGGCAGTCTCCCTATATGGTGGTGGCGATGCAGAGCGGCAAGGTTGTAGCCCACCTGCTGGCTATCCTCAGGCGTAGGGGCTCGCTCATCCCGCCCTACCTCTTCACCCAGGGGCGCGTGTACGGGGAGGGTGAGTACGACGAGGGCGTAAACCGTGAGGAGGTTTTCTCACTGATGCTCGAGGCTATCACCCGTAAGCTGCGCCGGAAACTGTGCTTCTACATCGAGTTCAGCGATCTCACGGCCAAGATGTTTGCCTACCGCCATTTCAGGGCAAACAACTACTTTCCCGTGCATTGGCTGGAGATTCACAATTCGCTCCACTCGATGCCTCCCGAGGACCGCCTGAGCGAGAAGACCATCGCCCGCATCGAGCACGGAAAGTTGTGCGGCGTGGTAACCAAAGAGGTGGAGAGCGACGGGGAATTCGAGGATTATTACCACATGCTCCGCAGGTTTTTCTCGTTCAAGGTCAGAAGATATCTGCCGCCCGAGCAAATGTTCCGCCAGCTGAAAGACGACAGGTGTTGCAAGTTGTACGCCACGCTTTACAAAGAGAAAGTGATCGGAGGCTGCGCCGTGGTCGTCAGCGAGGGCAACGCCTATCTGTGGTACATGGCATCGCTTCGGAAGAGCCACCATTATCTGCACCCGGGCACGATGACGGTCTGGCATGCACTCGAGGAAGCTTACGCCATAGGGCTCCGCCACTTCTATTTCATGGACGTGGGACTGCCCTTCCGCAAAGACCCGCGGCGTGAGTTTATCCTGCGCTTTGGGGGCAAGCCCGTGGGCACCTACCGCTGGTTCCGCTTCACGTTGCCCTGGATGAACAAACTTGCCGGCTGGTTCTATAAGGAATAGCTACCCGGAACGGACAATGGCAAAGAACACACGCTCTAAGTATAATAAAACGCGAACTCTTGCGTTATAAATGTTAATGAAACGGGTTCAACTCTTTATCCTATGCTTCTGGCTGGCACTAATGAGTGCAAGTGCCCAGTCGTTCACCTTGAAGGGCAAGGTGATGGACGGAGACATGCAACCGCTCGAGCTGGCTACTGTCAGTTGCGTGCAACAGGGCAAGGTGACGATGACGAACCTCAAGGGCGAGTTCAGCCTGCAATTGCAAAGCGCCGATAGCGTAGTGGTGCGATTCACCATGATCGGCTACAAGGGCAAAACGCGTGTGCTCCGCCGGCCACGCGGCACGCAGACCATCCAAATACAACTCATCGATGAGAGCCGGCAACTGGACGAGGTAACCGTGACTGAGCAGCGACGGCAGACAGGCTCAACCCAGCAGCTGAATACGAAAGACCTGCGCCAGACGCCTTCAGCTACCGGCAACGCCGTCGAGGAGCTCATCCAGCAACAGGCTGGCGTCTCCACTCATAATGAGTTGTCGTCGCAATACAACGTGCGCGGAGGCTCGTTCGACGAGAACTGTGTTTACATTAATAAGGTGGAGGTTTACCGCCCATTCCTGGTCAGAAGCGGTCAACAGGAGGGACTCTCGGTCATCAACCCCGACATGGTTGAGAAAATAGGATTTTCTACGGGCGGTTTTGAGGCTCGGTTCGGCGACCGCATGTCATCGGCGCTCGACATTACCTACCGCAAGCCAAAACGGTTTGAGGGAACTGCCTCGGTCAGCCTTTTAGGCGCAAGCGCTTACATCGGACTAGCTAGCAAAAAACTTTCATGGAGCAACGCTATTCGCTATAAAACAACACGTTATTTACTTGGTTCACTTGAGACAAAAGGCGAATACCGACCCAATTTCCTCGACTATCAGACTTACCTGAGTTACCAGCCTAACAAGCGATGGACCATCGACCTAATTGGCAACATCTCGGAGAATCATTACAACTTCATCCCCAAGGACCGTGAGACAAAATTCGGAACGATGGAGAATGTGAAAGACTTCCGTGTATACTTCGACGGACAGGAAAAGGACGTCTTCAGAACCTATTTCGGCACTCTCAACATCACCCGCCACCTGTCTGAGCGGCTCTTATTATCGGCAATACCCAGCGCATTTTACACCAAAGAGCAGGAGCGCTACGATATTCAGGGACAATACTGGCTCACACAAACCGAGACGAGCGAGAACCTGGGTGTGGGAACCTATATGGAGCATGCCCGCAACTATCTGGAAGCCGACGTGGAGAGCTTTAAACTCATGCTGAACAACAAATCAGGGAAGCATGAGACCGAGGCCGCCGTGGCATACAGGATGGAGCATATCAGCGAGCAAAGCCGTGAGTACGAGATGCGCGACTCGGCTGGATATAGTGTCCCGCACACAGGCAAGGACCTCTATCTTATCTACAGTTTAAACGCCAGGAACAAATTGAACGCCAATAGAATAGAGGCATACGTGCAAGACACATACAAGTTCACTTCGGCCAGCGAGGAAACATTCTACACATTGAATTACGGCGTGCGCTTCGCTCATTGGAACTTCAACCGTGAGACCCTGCTCTCACCACGTGCCTCGCTCGGCATCGTGCCCGCTTTCAACCACGACGTAACCTTCCGCCTGGCAGCTGGTCTCTACTACCAGGCTCCTTTCTACAAAGAGCTACGCGACACCATCACCACGGGCGGAATCACCACAGCATCGTTAAATAGCAACATCAAAAGCCCGCGAAGCATTCATTTCATCGTCGGCTACGACTACCGATTCCGCATGAACGAACGCCCATTCAAATTCACGGCTGAAGCCTATTTCAAAGCACTCTCAAGGCTCATACCTTATAGTGTGAACAACGTGAAGATTGTCTATTACGGCGACAATAGCGCCACCGGACACACGGCGGGCATCGACCTGAAACTATATGGTGAGTTTGTACCAGGAACCGACTCGTGGATCAGCCTCTCGCTGATGAACACGAAAATGAAGTTGAACGGACGCTCCATGCCGCTCCCTACCGACCAGCGCTTCGCCATGAACCTCTTCTTCACCGACTATTTCCCCGGAACGACAAGATGGAAAATGTCGCTCAAACTGGCCTATGCCGACGGACTCCCCTTCGGTCCGCCACACCGTGAGACCGACATGCAGGCTTTCAGGGCACCGGCTTACAAGCGTGCCGACATCGGCATGAGTTTCCGCGCGCTCAACAACGAGGACAGGCATAGCAGAAGCCCCATACGCAACATATGGCTCAGCCTTGATTGTCTGAATCTGCTTGGCATTCACAACGTAAATTCATATTATTGGATTACTGACGTAACCAGTCAACAATACGCTGTCCCCAACTATCTGACAGGGCGACAACTTAATTTCCGCGTGCAAGTAGAGTTTTAGAAAAAAAACATCTAAAATACTTAGGTGTTCTCAAATAATTATTGTATCTTTGCGCCCGTATTGTTTATACAAACCATTAAAATTCAAATAATATGAAGATTTCACACATCGAACACTTAGGAATTGCTGTTCCTAGCATCGAAGAGGCACTGCCTTATTTCAAAAACGTTCTCGGTCTCGACTGCTATGCCATTGAGGAAGTAGCTGATCAGAAAGTAAAAACTGCATTCTTGAAGTGCGGAGAAGTAAAACTTGAGTTACTTGAACCAACATCACCTGAGAGCACCATTCAAAAATGGCTTGACAAAGGCAACAAGGGCGTTCACCATGTTGCTTTCTGCATCGAGGACGGCGTTGCCGAGGCTCTGGCAGAGTGCGACGGAAAGGGCATCCGCCTGATCGACAAGGCTCCACGTAAGGGTGCTGAGAACCTGAACATCGCTTTCCTGCATCCGAAAGACACCTGCGGCATTCTGACCGAACTTTGTGAACACTAAAATAAATTATCAATAAAGAGTCTAATAAGACAAAACAGTCACATTAGAAAAGCAATGAGCAAACAATTAGAAAAGATTAAGGCGCTGATCGCCAAGCGCGAACAGGCACGTCTGGGTGGTGGAGAGAAAGCCATCGAAAAACAGCACGCACGTGGTAAGTATACAGCTCGCGAGCGCATCGACATGCTGCTCGACGAAGGCAGCTTCGAAGAGGTTGACATGTTCAAGCTTCATCGTTGCACAAACTTCGGAATGGAGAAGAAGCAGTATCTGGGCGACGGTGTCGTAGCTGGTTCTGGAACCGTTGACGGCCGTTTGGTATATGTTTTCGCACAAGACTTCACCGTGAACGCCGGTTCTCTCTCTGAGACCATGTCGCAGAAGATTTGCAAGGTGATGGACCTCGGTATGAAGATGGGTGCTCCTGTCATCGGTATCAACGACTCAGGCGGTGCACGTATTCAGGAAGGTATCAATGCACTGGCAGGATACGCAGAGATTTTCGAGCGTAATATCCTCGCCTCTGGTGTCATTCCTCAGATCAGCGGTATTTTCGGCCCCTGCGCAGGCGGTGCCGTATATTCTCCTGCCCTCACCGACTTCACCCTGATGATGGAGAACACGTCATACATGTTCCTCACAGGCCCGAAGGTGGTAAAGAGCGTTACCGGAGAGGACGTTGACCAGGAGTCTCTGGGAGGTGCTTCCGTTCACTCTACCAAGAGTGGTGTGACACACTTCACGGCTGCTACCGAGGAAGAGGCTATCGAGATGATCAAGACCCTGTTGAGCTATATTCCCAGCAACAACATGGAAGAGGCTCCGCGCAAGGAGTGCACCGACCCGATCAACCGCATGGAAGACATGCTGAACGAGATTCTTCCCGACGATCCCAACAAGGCTTACGACATGTACAAGGTTATTGCCGCTATTACCGATAACGGTGAGTTCTTCGAGGTACAGCCCAAGTTCGCTAGAAACATTATCGTCGGCTTCGCCCGTTTCAATGGTCAGAGCGTAGGTATCGTTGCCAACCAGCCAAGTTGCTATGCAGGTGTTCTCGATGTTAACGCTTCTCGTAAGGGAGCCCGTTTCGTCCGCTTCTGCGATGCGTTCAACATTCCTATCGTTACACTCGTCGACGTTCCGGGATTCCTCCCAGGCACAGGCCAGGAGTACAATGCCGTTATTCTGCACGGCGCCCAGCTACTCTACGCTTTCGGCGAGGCCACTGTTCCAAAGGTTACCGTCACTCTGCGTAAGAGCTACGGCGGAAGCCATATCGTGATGGGTTGCAAGCAACTCCGTACCGACATCAACTACGCTTGGCCAAATGCCGAGATTGCCGTGATGGGTGCAAGCGGAGCAGCAGCCGTTCTCTATGCTCGTGAGGCAAAGGCTAAGAAAGATGCCGGTGAGGACGTTAAGGCCTTCATCGCTGAGAAGGAGGATGAGTACAACGAGCTCTTCGCAAATCCGTACCAGGCAGCTAAATACGGCTACATTGACGACGTGATTGAGCCGAGGAACACTCGTTTCCGCATCTGCCGCGCCCTGGCTCAGCTCGCTACAAAGCGTGAGGGCCTGCCCGCTAAGAAACACGGAAACATTCCTATGTAAAATCAGGCTAGGGACAAGGGTGACTGCGCACCAGCACCAGTCGCCCACTACCCTTCCGCCCCATATAAGAATAGAGTATGAAACAAAACGAAGTTTATGCTGCCATTGCCCTAGCGCTGCATGAGTTTAAGGGTAACAACGTGCACGACAAGGAATCGGGCATTATTACCATTAAGCCTCGTCAGACAGAATGGAACAGCAAGATGATCACTATGACCGATCATCCAAGATATTAATCCAAAACAAGCTATGAAAGAATATAAGTATACCATTAATGGAACAAAATACGAGGTTGCTATCGGCGACATCGTAGAAAATATTGCAACCGTAACCGTAAACGGTGAGGAATATAAGGTTGAGATGGAGAAAGAGCAGGAGCCCGAGAAGAAGAAGGTTGTTGTGAAACCTGTTGCCGAGGCACCTAAGGCCGATGAGAAGAAGCCCGCTGCCGGTCCCGTCGACGCCAAGAATGCCATCAAGGCTCCGCTACCAGGCGTTATCATCGACATCAAAGTTGCCGTTGGCGACGAGGTGAAAGCTGGTGACACCGTGATTGTTCTCGAGGCAATGAAGATGGCCAACAACCTTACCGCCGACCGTGCCGGAAAGGTGACTGCCGTTTGTGTTGGTGTTGGTGAGAGCGTAATGGAAGACACCCCGCTTGTAGTTATCGAGTAAGACTCCACGTCGATAGTTTGTAAGAAACAACCAGCAACACACGACAAACAATAGAATAAGCCTCCTGCATTGCGGGAGGCTTATTTTATGTTTACAGAGTAATGCTCTACGATTTGGGAGCAATGCTCTACGTTTCCAAAGTAATGCTCTACGTTTCCAAAGTTATACTCTGCGTTTCTGGGGTGCTGCTCTACTGATTTATTTGATTACCTTGTTATTTTCAGGGAATACTACCGAAGGCTTGAAACTCTTTGCCTCCTCAAAGTCCATCATGGCAAATGACATGATAATCACCACGTCGCCTACCTCAACCTTACGGGCGGCGGCACCATTAAGACAAATACATCCGCTACCGCGCTCGCCTTTGATGATATAGGTGCAGAGACGCTCACCATTATTATTGTTGACGACAAGCACTTTCTCACCGGCAATCAAGTTTGCCGCATCCATCAAATCCTCGTCAATCGTAATACTACCAATATAATTCAAATTGGCCTCTGTCACCTTCACGCAATGCAGCTTGCTCTTCAGAACTTCTATTTGCATTCTACTACTGATTAATTATAACGAATATGGTCAATCAAACGAATAGGAGTCTTGCCACAATAAACCGTAATGCACCCTACCACATAACCTGCATCTTCCCAATTGCTGACCGGAAGAAGTGTGTCGCCGTCTACAATCTCAAAATACTCAACCTCCATACCGTCAACAGCATTGATTTTGTCAACGACATAGTCGTGAGTCTCTCCGACTGTATGCGACTTGGCGAAATCAAGGCTTTCCTTCAAAGTCTTATAAATGACAGGAGCTATAGCGCGCTCGTCAGGTGCCAGCAAGGTGTTGCGACTGCTCTTGGCAAGGCCATCGGCATCGCGCACGATTTCGCACTCCACAATCTGAATGTTCATGCCGATATACTTCACCAATTGCTTAACTACTGCTATCTGCTGCCAGTCCTTTTCGCCGAAATAGGCGCGGTCGGGACGAACGATATAGAACAGACGGCTGACGACCTGACACACACCATTAAAGTGGCCGGGGCGCTTTGCGCCTTCCATAACCGTACTGACGGGAGGAAACTCAAAATGACGCGTATCAGGGACAGGATACATTTCCTCGACGGATGGAGCCAGCACATAATCGGCACCAACCGATTCAAGCAAGGCACAATCAGCCTCCAGTGTGCGAGGATAACGTTGTAAATCGCCCTGGTCATTAAACTGAGTCGGATTGAGGAACACAGATACTACAGTTAGGTCATTCTCTGAAACACTTCTCCTCACCAATGAGGCATGCCCCTCATGCAAGGCTCCCATCGTGGGCACAAGTCCTATTGTCTTACCTTCCTTGCGTGCATCAAACAACGCATTCTGAAGTTCAACTATCTTTTCGAATACTTTCATAACGGGGTGCAAAATAACAACTTTTTTCTTAAATAAGAAAGAAAAAAATTAAATAATTGCGAAGATTAAGATTATTTGAGTATTTAAATCCTTGAAATGGGGAAAATATCATTTTTTTTTTGTACCTTTGCATTTAATTTAAACAAAAACCAAATGGCTAAGAAAGTATTATTCATTAACCAGGAGATAGCTCCATTTGTTCCAGAAAGCGAAATGTCTGTTATGGGACGCGATTTGCCACAGGCGGTACAGGAACAAGGTTTCGAGATCCGCACCTTCATGCCCAAATGGGGAACTATTAACGAGCGCCGCGGGCAATTGCATGAGGTTATTCGTCTCTCTGGTATGAATCTTATCATCGACGACACAGACCACCCGCTCATCATTAAGGTGGCCTCGATTCCCACATCCAGAATCCAAGTGTATTTCATCGATAATGAGGATTACTTCATGAAGCGCCAGATGGAAGCTGATGAGAGCGGAGAAGAATATCCTGACAATGGAGAAAGAGCAATTTTCTTTGCGCGCGGCGTATTGGAAACTGTGAAAAAATTGCGCTGGACACCTGACATTATCCAATGCCAAGGCTGGATGGCTGGCGTGATTCCGTTCTACGTAAAAACAGCATACAAAGATGAGCCATCGTTCGCAGATACAAAGGTTGTTACCTCATTCTTTAACAGCACGCTGAAAGGTGACTTCGGCGATAATTTCAAGAAATGTGTTGATTATCGCGATGCTAAAGCCGAGCTCCTCAATAAATACAATGAGAAATTCGACTTTATGGAATTAGGAAAAATGGCCATTGATTATTCTGATGGTATCGTTTTTGCCGCCGAGAACGTTAATCAGGACCTGCTCGAATACGCAACCCAAAGCCGCCTACCCTTGCTGAACTACCCGGGAGGAGAAGGCTATGGGGCTGCTTATAGTGAATTCTACAACAAGATTACAGAATAATGAAATTAAGACTTCTGACAGGGCTTGCCTTCATCGCAATAGCTTTGTCGTCATGCGATGACACTACAGAAACAATTGGTACTTCGCTGACAAACGACATGGATTATCTGAAAATCTCAACAGATACCTTTATTGTTAGTACTCGCTCTATTGCTGCCGACTCGGTTTTGTCGCGTAGTGATATAGGTTATGTGGGAAAAATCAAAGATCCTGAAACCGGCTCATATATTACTGGCGATTTCATGGTGCAATTCCATACGCTGGAAGGCTTAAACAGCTCGCTCTTTCCTAAGAAGGACAGTATTGTAAGCCGCATCAATGGTGAAATCGTAGCCGACTCGTGTGATTTGCGACTTTATTACACTACATACTACGGTGACTCACTTGCAACCATGACCCTGACTGCCCGTGAGATGAACAGGCCTATGGAGGATAATGTCAAATATTACTCTAATTTCAATCCTGTTGAGAAGAATTATATCCGCGAGAATGGTATTTCGAAACAGAAGACCTACACACTATCCGACCTTAGCATAAAAGATTCTCTCAGGAACAGCAAGGATTATTGGAATAACATCCGAATCAAACTCGATGAGGAATATACTGATGCGGATGGTAACACCTATAATAATTATGGTACATATCTGATCCGGAAGTTTTTTGAGAACCCCAATAACTTCAACGATTCCTACTCCTTCATCCATAATATTTGCCCAGGATTCTTTTTCCAGAATACAGGCGGCTTAGGAAGTATGGCATATATAAATGGAAGCAAACTGAATGTCTATTTCCGTTATCATCCAAACGACACGACAACCTCAGTAGGAGTGGTATCATTCGACGGAACAGAGGAGGTTCTGCAAACCACGCGCATATCGAATGACCGTGCGACGTTGGATAAGCTCATTAACGACAACTCATGTACATATATTAAGAGTCCTGCCGGTATTTTTACTGAAATGACCCTGCCTGTAGACGAGATTATCAACAACCATCAGAACGACACGCTGAGCACCGCAAAAATAGTGTTGTCGCGCATCAATAACGATAGCCACACAGGATACGAGCTTGAGGCTCCCACCTATTTGCTAATGGTGCAGAAAGACAGTTTGTACAGTTTCTTTGAGAAGAATAAGTTACACAACAACAAAACGTCATTCTTGATTCCTCGTGACTCCTATACAGATCAGACAACCAGAAAGACTGTGTATTATAATTCATACACTTTCAGCAATATATCAAATCTCGTGAGAGCAATGGCTGAGGAGAAAGCTAAAGGTGGCTCATCTTATACTACACAGCATCCAAACTGGAACAAAGTAGTTTTGGTGCCTGTCAGCGTATCAACAACACAGAGTTCCAGCAATTCTGTAGTATACAACAAGATTATCAATGATATGTCGCTAACTAGCACGAGGCTTATCGGAGGCTCCGCCAATCCTCATGAGCAGTTGAAGATTAGTGTTGTCTACAGTAAATTTAATAAGGAATAAAGGAATATGGCTGACAATTTCCTTGAACGCCATCATGAGGAATACGAGAAGCGAAAAGCCTCATGGCTAAGAAAGAAAAAACATCTTCCGCCACTAGGCAGGACGGTTGAAAAGCCTGAGGACGAAGCTCTTTAACAGATAACAAGTTTTAATAAAGATGCCAGACATTGAGAAACATGCCTGGCATCTTTTGTATTATATAACAAGGAATTCTATCATCCAATCACCTTGAAACGGGCAAACTTCAAAAGCAATTGTTTCGTTCCAGTATTACGGAACTGAACAGTAGCTTTCGTATTCTCCCCAGTTCCTTCAATCTTAACAACTTTGCCGACTCCAAAACGCTCGTGCTCAATAACTGCGCCCTCACTAAGAGAGCCTCCTGAAGTATGTGGCGTACCAGTAGGAACTGTCCTGCTAACCACAGATGAGACTTTTCGCAGGTTTCCACCAGCAGAAACAAGTTTACGCTTAAAACTATCGGTAAAAGGATCAGATGGGGTTTCCTCCTGATGCCCTACAATACGCTCTTTCGGATCAGCACGGAATTGACTGGCTACAGGACGGCTGTTCTGAATACGTGAAGAACTGCCATACATCGTATCGCGGCCCATTCCACCAAAACTGTTACGTGTCTTCGCTCCGTAATAACGCCCGCTATGGTCATCAATGCTCGTCTCAGACTCTATACGCAACAACATTGGATCTATATCGCTGATAAAACGGCTGGGTGTATCAAACTCCATTTTCCCAAAACGCCACCTGTTTTTCGCACAAGTCATAATACAATGCTTTTCTGCCCGCGTGATAGCTACATAAAGTAATCTTCGTTCCTCCTCAAGTTCACGCAGAGAGTTAGCACACAATGGACTCGGGAAAATATTCTCCTCCAAGCCAACAATAAATACAGTGGGAAACTCAAGTCCTTTCGCACTATGAATAGTCATCAGCGTCACACGACTACCCTCTTCACCGTTATCACTATCTAAATCTGTCAATAAGGAAACCTCCTGTAAAAAGTCAGCTAACGAAACCTCATTTCCCAAACCTTCCTCTCTTCTACTCTCAACGAAGTCTTGCATTCCACTCAAGAACTCTTCCAAGTTCTCCTGTCTGGAAATGTTCTCAGGCGAACAATCTGAATAAAGGTCTGCACTGATTCCACTTTGCTTGATAATATCATATCCGAGTGCATATGCGTCTTCTCTCGGAAAACGCTCAATAAAAGAACTTATAAGATTCTTAAAACTTCCGAGTTTATTCAGTGTTCCATTATTAACATTCAGTCCATAACGCAATGGCTCCATTACAACACTCCATAAGCTCACGCCATATTGCATGGCAGCAGATGTTATCCTACCGACAGTTGTATCGCCGATGCCACGTGAAGGATAATTAATAATTCGCTTAAATGCTTCCTCATCATCAGGATTAGCAACAAGCCTGAAATAAGCAATGACATCCTTGATTTCTTTCCGTTGGTAGAAACTCAACCCGCCATAGATTCTGTATGGGATGTTTTGTTTCCGCATCGTTTCCTCAAACGAGCGACTTTGTGAGTTTGTTCGATATAAAATTGCGAAGTCGCCATAGTCGCACTTATCCTCGCGCTTAATTCGTAAGATATCATTACAGACGATAACAGCCTCCTCCTTATCGCTGTAGGCATGCTTTAGAATCAGTTTGTCGCCCTCTTCATTTCGGCTATATACATCCTTTGGAATTTGTCTTTGGTTCTTATGAATGAGAGAATTGGCTGCCTGTACAATGCGTTGCGTACTACGATAATTCTGCTCTAGCTTGAAAAGACGTGAATCAGTATAAAGCTGCTGGAAATTCAATATGTTATCAATATTCGCGCCTCGGAATCCATAGATACTCTGTGCATCATCACCAACAACACATACATGCTGATGCTCTTGTGTCAACTGCCATACTATTTGCTGTTGTACAGAGTTTGTGTCCTGATACTCATCAACAAGTACATACTGGTATTGATTGGCGTATTTCTTTCTTATATCCTCATGCTCACGAAACAAAACGAAAGTATTAACAAGCAAATCGTCAAAATCCATAGCATTTGCCTGTTGTAACCTCACACAATAAGCCAAGTAAATTTGGGAAATAGCAGGCATTCTGCTTTCACTGTCACGCTGAAGCGCATCACGCTCCTGTGCATATTGAGCTGGTAGAATCAGATGATTCTTAGCCATACTGATACGATTATGTACTGTGGCAGGTTTGTAAACTTTATCGTCAAGTTTCATTTCCTTTATGATACTCTTCACTAAGGAACGCGAGTCACTCTCATCATAAATCGTATAATTGCCATTGTAGCCAATTCTATCAGCCTCAACTCGAAGTATTCTGGAAAAGACAGAGTGGAACGTTCCCATATTAATGTGCCTGGCCTTATCCTCGCCAACAAGTTTTCCTATACGGTTCTTCATTTCTTTTGCCGCCTTGTTGGTAAATGTAAGTGCCAATATATTCCAAGGCATCACCCCATTCTCAAGCAACCATGCTATCTTATAGGTAAGCACACGTGTCTTTCCTGAGCCTGCACCGGCAATCACCAATGAAGGACCATCATTATAGGTAACAGCTTCTAACTGACTCTGATTCAGTTGATCCAGAAAACTCTTCATTTCTTACTCTTATAAACACCGCCGGTAACCGTTTTGGGATTAAAATCCTCACCCTCCTTAGGAAACGAGGGAACAAACTTCATTTCGTGTTGAATCTTTAACTGCCGCTTGCGAATATATGCACTTGGCGATTTTGATGAAAAGACACGAGGATTTGGCAACGTTACGGCTATTAACGCACATTCTGCTCGGCTTAATTCCTGGGAATTCTTGTTAAAATGATATTCAGCAACGGCATCGACACCATATATACCATTTCCCATTTCTATTGAGTTAAGATAAACTTCCATTATGCGCTGTTTGCTCCACACAAGTTCAATTAGAGCTGTAAAGTATACCTCTAAACCTTTACGTACCCATGAGCGTCCTGGCCATAGGAACACATTCTTGGCTGTCTGCTGGGAAATGGTACTGGCACCAAACTTATGCATTCCACGTTTTTTGTTTCGCTTTGCAGCATCCTCTATAGCATCATAGTCGAAGCCATGATGCAATAGGAATCGCACGTCCTCGCTTGCCATAACAGCAACGGGCATGTGGGGAGAAATACGTGATAATGGTACCCAATGATGATGCCATATAATACTTCCTCCATCCTTTATCTGCTCAACACTTCGGATGAACATCAAAGGAGTGACATAAACAGGAACAAAACGATACGCCACAACAGCGAGGATTGTCGAGCCAAAGAAGGCAGCCAATGTCCATCGGATGATGTGGCGTATCTTTCTAATAATGTAGTTCAATTGTTAATCTTCAATTCTGAATGATTATTGTCCAATTGTAAAATGTACGAATTACTGAAGTGTACCAGCATTAGCGGCGTCAATCATTGCCTGGCTAGCATACATATAAACCTCTACACGGCGGTTCTGCTGACGGCCGGCAGCTGTTGAGTTGTCTGCAACAGGATTAGAAGAACCGAAACCTGTAACATTCTTGAACTGACTTGTTGGAACACCACACTGGGTCAGATATGTTGCAACAGACTGAGCACGGTTCTGGCTAAGAGGATTGTTGATAGCATCGTTACCTGTTGAGTCTGTGTATCCCTGAATGTCAACAGCCAGCTGAGGATCGCTCTTCAGTACGTTGGCAAAGTTCATCAACTCAGCCTTAGAAGAAGAGTTAAGAGTAGCTTTGTTTGTAGCGAAAAGAATACCGCTGTCGAAAGTAACCTTAACGGCCTTCAGACCATTAGCGTCGGTGATTTCCTCAACCTTTGCATTCTCGAGAGCCTCTGCCTTAGCCTTAACCTTATCCATGTGCTTGCCAATCAAAGCACCAGCGCCTGCACCAACAGCACCACCAACGGCAGCACCTACAGCAGTATTACCGGCAATCTTACCAATAATAGCACCGAGAAGAGCACCACCACCAGTTCCGATCAGCGCACCATTTTTCGTGGCAGAGCCACAACCTACGATCATTGCGAGACACATACCAAGTGTCATCAGTTTCATTTTCTTCATAACTTTTTATTTTTAGTTTGGTAATTAAAAAATCATTCGTTGGTACAAAGGTAATCTTTTTTTCAACATATTAATCTTTTTCCCAACATTTTTTTGTAATTTTGCGGCAAAATTAGGCAAATATACCAATTTTAACAACGGGATTTTCCTAAAACTCAATATGGATTTCCCTATATTTGACAAGAATTCAAAGAAAGTATAAGACATTTATGGCAAAAGAACTTAAAGAAATGACCAAGCGTGCCGACAATTACAGTCAGTGGTATAACGACTTGGTAGTGAAGGCAGATTTGGCTGAGCAGTCGGCCGTACGTGGTTGTATGGTGATTAAACCATACGGCTATGCTATTTGGGAAAAAATGCAACATCAGCTTGACCTGATGTTCAAAGAAACAGGTGCTCAGAACGCTTACTTTCCGCTTCTTATTCCGAAATCGTTCCTCTCTCGTGAGGCCGAACATGTTGAAGGTTTCGCCAAAGAGTGTGCTGTAGTTACCCACTACCGTCTGCGCGCAAAAGAAGACAAGAGCGGCGTAGAGGTTGACCCAGCTGCAAAGTTGGAAGAAGAGTTGATTATACGTCCAACCAGTGAGACAATCATATGGAATACCTATAAGAACTGGATTCAATCCTGGCGTGACCTGCCTCTTATGTGCAACCAATGGTGTAACGTAATGCGCTGGGAGATGCGTACACGCCCATTCTTGCGCACTTCAGAGTTCCTTTGGCAAGAAGGCCACACTGCCCATGCAACTCGCGAAGAGGCAGAAGAAGAGGCAAAGAAGATGCTGAAAGTCTATGCCAAGTTTGCAGAAGAGTGGATGGCCGTTCCTGTTGTACAAGGAGTTAAAAGTGAAACCGAGCGTTTTGCCGGAGCTCTTGATACCTACACCATCGAGGCTATGATGCAAGACGGAAAAGCCTTGCAGAGCGGAACATCGCATTTCCTCGGTCAGAATTTCGCCAAGGCATTTGAGGTTACTTATTTGAACAAAGAGAACAAGCCTGAGTATGTGTGGGCAACATCTTGGGGTGTTAGTACCCGTCTCATTGGTGCACTTATAATGACTCACTCTGATGATAACGGGCTCGTGCTTCCTCCGCGTCTTGCTCCTATTCAAGTTGTTATCGTGCCTATTTCGAAAGGCGATGACCTTCAGCGGATTACCGAGCGGCTTACACCAGTTATCAATGAGCTCCGCAAGGCTGGAATCAGTGTGAAATACGACGATGCAGATAATAAGCGGCCAGGCTTCAAGTTTGCCGATTACGAGCTGAAGGGAGTTCCCGTCCGTCTGGTTATGGGAGCACGCGATTTAGAGAACGGTACCATTGAGGTTATGCGTCGCGACACACTCGAGAAAGAGACTCGCCCTGTAGAAGGAATTGTTGAATACGTTGAGCAGCTGCTCGAAGATATTCAGAAGAATATTTTCGAAAAAGCAAAAGCTTACCGTGATGCCCATATCTTCGAGTGCGACAATTATGAAGAGTTTAAGGAAAGAGTGAAAGACGGTGGTTTCTTCCTATGTCATTGGGATGGTACTGCCGAGACGGAGGCTCAGATTAAGGAAGAGACTCAGGCTACTATTCGTTGCGTACCATTTGGTGTAGAGCAAACACCAGGAGTCGACATGGTTTCTGGCAAACCATCAAAGACCCGTGTCATTATAGCAAGAAGCTATTAAGCGATTCTTATATAGTATAATGAAAAAGGACAGTCTAAACAGCTGTCCTTTTTTGTTGTTTATATTTAAGCCGTGATCATGAGGAGTGACGTAATGTTGTATTCCTATGGCATCATCACAACATTCATAGCCATTATTGGGCACTTCCATAAATGCAGAGGAACCTTCCACGAACACAGAGGAGCCTTCCACAGAAGCAGAGGAGCCTTCCACAAACGCAATGAGGATAAATAGATTTCCAGACAACTACTTATTCACATTAGGCATTGCCCTGCATCCCCAACAACTCTTCCAACTCTTCTTGATGATTACCTTTCATGATAATATGGTGGTTGCCAATAGGATTTGTAAGGAAGTATTTAGCCTGCCGGGCATCATTCAACCGAATAACTTGTTGAGTGCGACAAAGGCCATTTTCTGCCTGATTGCGTATGAGCGTTCCTTGAGCAACAAACATGCGCGACAAGTCGCCAGCAAGTTTAAAAATAGTCATAGGTCCCTCTTCCACAAAACCACGAACACCTACCCCTATTCCCGACTCAAAATGGGTGTCAAGCTCATAACTATCTACCATATCCAGAGGGATTGTGCAATGCGCGAACAACAACTCTCCCGACTCGGGATTGATGCGCGCAGGATTTGCTTGGAAGCCTGAGCTGCCGGTCAACGAACGGGCAACCATCATAGAGAGCATGGATGGCACATCACCTTCGCATCCAGCTACAATCCCATCACCATTTAAACGTGCCAATGCTAAACACCCTGTATTCTTTACCGCCGAGAGCAAATCGAAGCAGCGGATTGTAAAGCCCTGCAACTGATACTTTTGAACCAGATTACGTAAGGCCACATAAATCTGCTCCGCCCCCGGTAACGCTTTCCGCACATCCTCTAGCTGAGTAACTTCGTTTGATACAGGCAACGAACAATGGTTAACCTCATCAATTATTTCATCAATACTAATATCAACTAAGCTAATTCCGAGAACGCTATTGAGTTTATCTGGATTGTATATGCTTGAAATAAGCCAATCGGAAGGCCTTCCAATAACACCCAGGCGACAACCGAATAGCTTTCTGCGAGCATGTTCTACACGCACCAACATACCTATACGTTGTCTTAAGTAGGCAGTATTACCATGTAAGATTTCACCGTCGGCACCTTGTTGGCGTAGATAGGAAAGAATTTCCATAGAAGCAGCCAACGAGTTGCTCTTACCAGAGGTTAACAGATAGAACTTCTTGCTTTGCTTGCGTAGAGTATCAAAACGGTCCTTATAAATTCCCTCCGTTCCACCTGTTCGCACATAGATAAGATTCAACAAATACTTGCCGTACTCGTCGTAACTATCATTTTTCAATTCATAATCTATTCCCAACTCAGCAAGAAAATGCTCAGTCTCATTAGCCACTGATAATGGATCGTGCAATGGCGATGTAAGCGTAAAAACAGCGATATCTGTCATTTAAATACTACAATTAATTCTTTATTACTAAGTGTTTAGCTTTTTGCAAAGATAATAAAAAACGCGTAATAAATGCTTGTTTTACAACAAAAATGATTATCTTTGTCCTAATTATTTGCCATCAAACAACACATTGCCCTCAAGCATAGAAGATGAAGAAGTCAAAGGAATTAGGCATTCGCAAGCTTATCGCATTGGAGTTGGCTGCTCACATAAGCAGCAACATCCGTAAAGAGCATCCACTCAGGCAATTGTTCTGGGAATGCACTTTGCGATGTAATGTAAGCTGCCGCCATTGCGGAAGCGATTGTAGGAAGCTTTCTGACATCAATGATATGCCGCGCGAGGACTTTTTCCGTGTACTCGACAGTATTGCAACAAAAACAGATCCTCATCGAGTATTTGTTACGATAACAGGAGGAGAACCTCTTCTTCGTGATGATTTGGAACTTTGTGGACAAGGCATTTTTGAACGCGGTTTTCCATGGGGAGTTGTTACAAACGGTCTTGTGCTGACCCCAAAGCGCTTTGAGTCACTTTGCATGTCTGGAATGCATAGTATTACCATTAGCCTTGACGGACTTGAAGAGAATCACAATTGGATGCGCCGCCATCCAAATAGTTTCCAGATGGTTGACCAAGCTCTCGACCTGCTTGTCAAGAATCCTCAAATTGCCTCTGATGTCGTTACATGCGTCAATCAGCGCAATTACGACCAGCTTCCAGCTATACGTGACTATCTTATTAACAAAGGAATCGGTTACTGGCGCATCTACTCCATTTTCCCAGTAGGACGAGCAGCAAAAGACCCCGTGATGCAAATCAGTAATGAACAATACCGGGGTATGCTCGACTTTATCCGGCAGACACGACATGAGGGCAGAATCAACGCTTCATATGGTTGCGAAGGATTTTTAGGGCGTTACGAAGGAGAGGTAAGAGATATGTTCTTCGACTGCCAGGCTGGTGTGACGGTAGGCTCCGTTATGGCAGACGGATCAATTGCCGCCTGCGCAAGTATCCGTTCTAACTATAGCCAAGGTAATATCTACGAGGACGATTTCATGGACGTTTGGGAAAACCGCTATACTCTTTATAGAAGGCGCGACTGGATGCGCAAAGATGAATGTAAAGATTGCCGGTTTTGGCGGTACTGCAGGGGAAATGGAATGCATCTACGAGATGATGATGGAAACCTGATCCTTTGCCATTTGAAAAGAATAAATGAGATGGATAATAGTGTTAAATAATCTATAAATAGTGTTTATTTCAGTATTAATCATTAACTTAGCAACATAAAAGATTTTGACCATGATTAAAAGAATTCGTTACACAATCAACACCGTCCTTTCTGCCCTCATCGTTGCATTGGGGTTCGGTTCTTGTGTGTCACAGAAGACATATGAGGCAGCAAAGCAGGAAATCAAGCAGTTGCAAGAGGAGAACGAGATGCTAAAAAATGACAATAACACTTTAAGCAATGATGTCAAAAGGCTGAAAAAGAGTATTGCGGAGTATCAGAAAAGGATGGAACAACGTAAAGTTGTCTATGGTCCACGACCAACAGATTATAAGAAAAACATCAATAACAAAGAATGATGTTTAGATATTCATTCTTCGTTATTATTTCTATTTGCTTGTGCTTAATTGATTGCTCTGGAGATAGAGATTTATTGAGATGAAGAGGACACAAAGTCTACACAACAAAAAACAGGGTCTTAAGCAAAAGCTTAGACCCTGTTAGGTATTACAGTTAATGTGGGAATGAGAAGAGGTGCCTGGCGGATTCGAACCGCCGTAGACGGTTTTGCAGACCGTTGACTAAGCCACTCATCCAAGGCACCATTTCTTGTTAGCGGATGCAAAGTTAATGCTTTTATTTCTTTCTGCCAAATTTTTCACAATCTTTTTTGTTTTTAATGTCGCGTAAGGCACATCCATCACAACCACGACAAGGATTATTGTCAGCATGGATAGCTTTATAGACACGCCAGACAATATAAGAAACAGACAAAGCAATAATAATATAAACAAAAATAATTTGCATCAAAAATTCTAAAATTTGTGTGCAAATTTATTAGATTTGTCGATAAATCCAAAATAATTTTGGCAAAAATAAAAGAAATGTGTATCTTCGCGCCCAGTATTAACTTTAAAATTCTGCTATCATATATGGAATTGCCAGATTTTATGAAATATGCCAACAAGTTCTCTCAAAGTGAATTTGTAGAAAAAATATCACGCATAGCCAAACGTGCGGGTGCAAAATTGGTCTATGCTGCCCTGATTCTATATTACACGTTAGGTAGCGATAAGATTTCTGTGAAGGATAAAGCTGTTATTATAGGAGCTCTTGGCTATCTGATTAGCCCCCTTGATGTTATTCCTGATGCTATACCCATTGCAGGCTTAGGCGATGATTTGGCCGTACTTATATATGTATTACAGAAAGTATGGGGAGACGTGTCTGAAGAGATTAAACAGAAAGCCCGAGCTAAATTGAACAGTTGGTTTGATGAGGATGAGATAGAGGAGATCAACAATTTGTTTGATAAGGAATAGTTTTTGACGTTATTACAGAGATTTAGATGATTAATAGAGCTAAATATTATTTTGGTTCTACTTATTTTAATTGTATATAACCAAGAGTTTTTACGGTCAAAACACTTCACGTATCAAAGATCTTTCAAAAGAATTCCGCGCAGGCTTTTGAGATATGCACGACGTGCTTGATATGCCTTGCCCCAATTTACACTAGCATGAGCACGCAAATTGACATCAAGTTTCCAACTGCCTTGTGCTTCAAGGCGATCAACCATTGCCCCAACACTTAAGTTCTCAAGTGACTCGGCAGGAAGAAACACCGGATCTTCTTCTTTTTCATCAATGCCAACTGTTTCTAAGATCAGATGCGCTTTAGACATATCATAGAGCAATTCACTAGTTATACGAATAGGAATATTTGTGGCCAATTTCAATTCTAATGCGGTATATGGCTTTCCGCCTTCGGAAAATCTTTTGCAAATTAAGCTAAGTAAAAGCGCACTGAGCATCATACGATAGCGATAGCTCATACTCTTTGCATCAGACAAGAATGCTGATTCCTCAAGGTTTTGAATTGTATATGTAAGTTCTGCGCCAACTAAGCAAATGGTCCAAGAGAATTGCACCCAAAGCATAAACAGCGGCAAGGCGGCAAATGAGCCATAAATGGCATTGTAGCTGCTTACCCACAACTGAGAATGAATGTAGAAAAGCTGCAACCATTGCATAGCCGTTCCAGCTAGTATAGCTGGTAGAATTGCACTTTTCATATGTACCTTTGTATTGGGCATGAATACATAAAGAGCAAAAAAAGCTGCCGACATTAAAAGATATGGTGTCAAGTCTATCAGAAAGTGTGCAACAGAACCTATAACAACATATTGATCTAAGTTCTGGGCGATTGTTGCCATGAAAATAGAAACACCGGCCAAAATAACAATGATGATAGGGACAAGAAACAGCATGGCAATATAATCGGTAATTGTGCGGAAAAGGCTGCGAGGTTTCTTCACCTGCCAGATATCATTGAAGGTTTTCTCAATGTTACTAACCAACATGAGAACAGTAAAAAGCATAAACAACAATCCCAATCCTAAAATAATACCACTCTTCGTATGAACAAGATAGGAATTGACAAAACCAATAATGATTTCTGCAGCTTGAGGCTGACTAGCCAACATGTCTCTAAACCACGTCTCTATATATTTTGAATAGCCAAAACCACGTGCAACAGCAAACACGACAGCCATAATGGGAACGATTGCAAGCAGCGTTGAATAGGTCAGTGCAGCAGCCGAATCAAACACTCGCTTAGCAGTCAACTCACTAATCACCAATCGTATGATGTCGTAGATTTTCCTAAACATAAACTATATATATGATGTATAACATAGAAAACTAAATGCTATGAGCAATAAAGTGTTCTTAAAAAAATCAACAAAAAAGAAACAGTGCCCCTGTAAGCCGGGTTCTGTACTGCCATCACCTCTCAGTAAATAACAGTGCTTGTCATTTATCTAGTCCGCAAGTCACCCTACGGCTCAAGCGTTCTACCCTCCACCGTATCTGCACTCCTACATATCACAAGGTAAATGTAGAGAAACAGATTCGGGCGGGCAACCCTCAAACGGCGGTTTACATGAACTTGCAGCCTCCAGCGGACACAGCCTGACGATCACCCGCCAGCTGGTGGTCTCTTACACCACCTTCTCACCCTTACCCCACCGAAGCAAGGCGGTTGTTTTCTTCTGCCCTTACCTACTGTCACCAATAGCTTCTACTTTCAGAAGTGGAGCGCCCTATGCTGCCCGGACTTTCCTCTCGCATCACCTGGGATACCAGCGACAAGCCGGAACACTATTTCAGGTGCAAAAGTAATAAAATTATTTATTTTAACCACAGATTAACAGAGATTTTCACAGATTAATCAATGTAAAATTGTCAGTTCTGCTCGTAAAATGCCGTTAAGAGTAGAAAATAAAGTGTTAAAAGACGACAAAAGATAAGACAAAATGACAGTTTTAACTTTTTTGCGCCTATATTTGCATGCTGCAAAACAAAGGGGACTTTAGCCTATTAAAATGTCCTATAGAAAAAGAAACAAATATTAAAACTTATAAGGTATGAAAAAGATTTCAAATTATGTAGTTTCGGCTCTCTGCATCATTGCAGTAGCCTTCTCGGCTGGTGCCTTCCTCAAGGCAAATGCCATCAAACCCTCTACAGCACTTTCTGCTCCTGCAGGACAACCCGTAGACTTAACTTATGCAGCAGAAAAAGCACTCCCGTCGGTCGTTCATATTTTAAGCACACAAAACAGCAAGACACAGACTATTGACGTTCAGACAAGAGACCCATTTGAGGATTTCTTCTCTGATCCGTTCGGATGGTTTGGCAATCCTAATCGTGGACAAGGTGGCACACAAAAACGTCAGGTGCAAACTCCGAAACGCCAAGGCTCTGGTTCGGGTGTCATCATTTCCACTGATGGATATATCGTGACAAATAACCACGTGGTAGAAGGTGCAGATGAGATTACTGTCACACTGAACGATAATAAGGAATTCTCTGCTCGTATCATTGGTACTGACAAAACATCTGATTTGGCACTTATCAAGATTGACGTAAATGGTCTCACACCTATTGCAATCGCCAATAGTGAAGACATTAAGGTCGGTGAATGGGTATTAGCTGTTGGTAATCCTTTTAATTTGACCAACACTGTCACAGCTGGAATTGTAAGTGCGAAAGCACGCACTATGGGTCAAAATGGCGTTGAGTCTTTCATTCAGACAGATGCTGCAATCAATCGTGGAAACTCAGGTGGTGCCCTAGTTAACGTACGTGGCGAGCTTATTGGTATCAACGATATGCTATACAGCGAGACAGGATCATATGTTGGTTATGGTTTTGCTATTCCAACTTCTATCATGAATAAAGTAGTAGCAGACCTCAAACAATATGGAACTGTTCAACGTGCCTATATTGGAATTAAAGGTGGTGACGTAAAGAATCAGGTTGACGTTGAGAAAGAAAAAGGAAACGATGTCGATTATGGAACGATGGAAGGTGTATACGTAAGTGAAGTAGTAGAAGGTGGTGCTGCCGAGGCTGCTGGTATCAAGTCTGGAGATGTCATTGTAAATGTTGATGGTAAGAAAATCACCAAGTTTGGCGAACTGACAGCAATCATGGCAAACAAGAAACCAGGCGATAAACTTACTATTACATACTTGCATAACAAGCAGAAAGTTACAAAAACAGTGACCCTTAAGAACGAACAGGGCAACACAAACGTAGTAAAACAGGCAGATCTTGATGTCCTTGGCGCAAACTTCCGCGAAATCACCGATGCCCAGAAGAAACAACTGAATATTGGTTACGGTCTTGAAGTCATCAAAGTGAATAGCGGAAAGATTAACAAGGCTGGTATCACCAAGGGATTCATCATCCAGAATGTAAATAACACTCCCGTGAAAACAATCGACCAATTACAAGAAGTCGTAAAGAATGCATCTACAAGCAAAGAACCAGTGCTTTACATACAAGGTATTTATCCTACCGGTAAAAAAGCCTACTTCGCTATTGGTCTGCAAGATTAATTGACATATTAATCCCGAAAAAGCAAAAAAAAATCCATTATTTTTGTTTTTTCGGGATTATTGTATTATTTTTGCAGATGCTTTAAATTGCATGCTATATGAGACAACTCAAGATTACCAAATCTATTACCAACCGAGAGAGCGCATCTCTTGATAAATATCTTCAAGAAATCGGACACGAAGAGCTGATTTCAGTAGAAGAAGAAGTGGAACTAGCTCAGCGCATCAGGCAAGGCGACCGCAAAGCTCTTGAGAAACTGACAAAAGCAAACTTGAGATTTGTCGTATCAGTAGCAAAACAATATCAAAACCAAGGATTAAGCCTGCCTGATTTGATTAATGAAGGTAATTTAGGACTCATTAAGGCAGCTGAAAAGTTTGACGAGACGAGAGGATTTAAGTTCATTTCGTATGCTGTTTGGTGGATTCGGCAAAGTATTTTACAAGCTATTGCTGAGCAGAGCCGTATTGTAAGGCTTCCTCTCAATCAAGTAGGATCAGTCAATAAAATTAATCGTCTGCTCAATAAGTTTGAGCAGGAACATGAGCGCAGACCCAGTATTGAGGAGATTGCCGAGCATATAGACTTGCCACAAGACAAGATAGAAGATGCAATGAAGGTAAACACCCGTCATGTTTCTGTTGATGCCCCATTTGTCGATGGAGAGGAAAACAGCTTGCTCGACGTTCTTATCAATGACGACTCACCCATGGCCGACAAAACTCTTGTCATGGAATCGTTAAGAGAGGAAATCAACCGTGCTTTGCAACGTCTCAACGAACGGGAGCGCAATATTATTGAAGCTTTCTTTGGCATTAACCAACCGGAAATGACGTTAGAAGAAATCGGAGATAAATACGGCCTGACACGCGAACGCGTACGCCAGATTAAAGAGAAAGCAATACGCCGTTTACGTCATAGCACAAAAAACAAATTTTTGAAGTCATACTTAGGACAATGAAACATATTTGCTTTGTAGTAGCATTATTGTTTACAATGCTATTCTCTATCAATACTATAGCGAAAGCCCAAAACAGAAACATACAAAAAGTATTCATGTTCGGCTTTGCCCAATCATTCAACGATTCGACTGTATATTTTACTGACATACAAGTTGTTGACAGTGTATACATTGAGCAAAAGACGAAGTTTCTTATGGAACGCGAGAATTATTCCTATCAATTGAAGAATTATCTCGAAGGCACGGGTAAGAAAAATATGGCTTGTATTACTTCATTTGCTCTGACACGCAAAGATATAGAGAAGAAGTATCTGAAAATGAAACAACGCTATTCAACGCGTGGACATTATTCTATTCAATATATCAACGAAAACGAGATGAAGTTCACCTCTGTAAAACCTGACGTATTAGAGCGTGAAGAGCAATCATTAACAAAGGCGCAACTCAAGGCAAAAAAGAAAGCTGCTAAAAAAGAAAAGAAGGATGGACGTAAACCACCAAGAAAGAACTCATAATACTTTCCTAATAGCTGATCATCTCGTCAAGATTGTTTTCAAACAGTCCCGGAAGAACGACATGCATCTAGTCAGATCGTTCGAGCCATTTAGGACTGACAAGGAGAACAGTTCGTTATTTTTCCAACTTACAGTCGACGACCAACTCCCTCCCATCAAAGAAGGAAGGGAACGGATAGGTAGATTTGACACAGGAAACGGAGATACTGTTGTCGACCGTTTAGCAGATGGTGGATATCAGTATATAATTAAAGATATTCAAGGAAATGAATGTTGCCTGTTACAATCAAATAAAGACTTTTCCGACTGTCGTTGTGCTCTAAAAGGCAATTACGATATGCGCAGTTTTGGATTGAACAATGCGCTGATGCTTATATATGCTTTTGCGGGAAGCCGACATCAAACCTTACTTATTCATGCTTCGCTCGTACGGCACCGAGGTTATGGCTATGCATTTATAGCCAAAAGCGGAACTGGTAAAAGCACACAAGTAAGTTCATGGTTACGCTACATCGCAGATTGTGAGTTAATGAATGACGATAATCCCATTGTTCGTATTAATGATGGTATCCCTTATATTTACGGCTCACCGTGGAGCGGGAAAACCCCTTGTTATCGGCAAGTAAAAGCTCCATTAGGAGCTATAACGCGAATTGACCGTGCACAACAGAACAGTATCGAAAGGCTTAGTCCTGTAGAGGCTTTCGCTTCGTTTCTTCCCTCTTGTTCATCTATGAAATGGGATGAGGATATCTTCAATAATATTTGTAATACTGTTACTAGAGTTGTAGAAACAACAGGTATATACACCCTACACTGCCTACCAGATCGAGACGCTGCCATTTTATGCAACAAGACCATTTGCAAATAAAGGAAATACAAATGCCAAACGCCATGCTGCTTCCCGAAATCGTAAAGCTGCTTGACGAGGGCCACACAGTTACATTAAGGCTGCGTGGTTTTAGCATGCGCCCTTTTCTTGAAGACGGACGCGATAAAGCTTTGCTCACAAAGGCTGATAATCCTAAAGTCGGTGATCCAGTGTTAGCAGAAGTAGATCCTAAGCATTTTGTGCTTCATCGCATCATAAAAATCGATGGAGATCAGGTGATTCTAAGAGGTGACGGTAACCTGGCAGACGAACAATGCAGTATTCAGGATGTGAAAGGCGCTGTTATCGGCTTCTACAGAAAGGGACGTGAAACTATGGACCGTACTGATGGGTGGAAATGGCGCACTTATTCATGGATTTGGGTTCACCTCTACCCTATCCGCCGATATCTTTTAGCATTTTATCGCCGTATCTGGTTGAAACTATTTAAACCCATATAAAATGAAAGCAAAAAAAGGATTTAACCTCCGCAATGTGTGTGGACAACAGATAATAGTTGCTCAAGGAAAAGAGAATATTGACTTTAGCAATATCATTAGTATGAATGAAAGCTCAGCATGGCTTTGGGAACAAATAACAAATAAAGGACTGGACTTTACTCCTGAGATGCTCGCACAAATGCTGACAGTGGAATATGAAGTAGATATTGAAACTGCCATTGAAGATTCAAAAGAGTTAATCAATCAGTGGTTAGAGGCTGGGATTATCGAATAAGTTGATTCGTTTTCTGCCATGTTGAAGTACAAGAACTGTTGCATCTATAGTTGATGACTGTTTATCTTCGAATTAATGGCTAGTTATACTTCAATTAATGGCTAGTTATACTTCAATTAATGGCTAGTTATACTTCAATTAATGGCTAATTATACTTCAATTAATGGCTAATTATACTTCAACTAATGACCAAGTACAAGGTATTTGATAACCAGTTACAACGTAATTGATGACTAATCAAGTTTTAATAAGAGGCTGATTTGCGGTTAAAGGAGACCTATTAGGCAAATCCTAACTATTGAATTCAAACAATAGAACACTAATCGGTTGCGCTTTTTAATGTCAGTTTCCCATTAAAAGAGACAAGCACTTCAACAACATAGCTGCTGGGACTATCTGGAATACCCAGCAAAGCGTTAAAATGTATACCTTCAGCATCGATTCCGCTGAAGATAAAGTCACTTAGCACACACTTTGTGAGGAAATCTGCTGGAACTTTACCTTTGAAGTCTTGTTTATAGAAATTGCTGGAGTACACTTTTGTTGTGCCTTTGAACACCCCCATGTGGATAATATTGTCATAGTAGATATTCTCAACTTCAACACCATCATCGTTGTAAGATGTCTTTATTACCTTATAAGTAGTTGGATTGACCTGCACATAACAGTGAAAACGGTTGTTATCATAGACAACAACAGTATCACGTTTAATAAGCTGACGCTGATTAATCGGTTGAGGTTGCTTACCTTCAAAAGCATAGGTATCATCAGGATTCTCGCTCTTCACCAATCGTACAGACTCACCATTTTGATTCTTGAACACAAACAGATGGGACGCCTGTTTTTCAATTGGATACTTCACCACATTAGCTCCCTGAAGGACCAAGGTATCACCAATTATCTTGAAACTGACAGGAACGCTGGTAGTATCGGGATAAAAGATACTATCACCTTTGGCCCGGAAAGCAATGTCCTCACTATCCTCATTAATCCATATTCCCTGCAGTAAAGACTTAGCTGTCTTGTTTTCTTTTTGGACAACAATCTCTTGGTTGCCCTTCTGACGTTTGCAGGAGAACAAGATTGCCGACAACAGCAACATCACCAATAAGACTCTTTGTCCTTTCATCTTTTATATATTATACTACAACTTAATCAAACAAAACTGCATCTGCTAAACCGAGAGCATTTAAGTCTTTTTCACTCATAATCAGATTCTCCTCACTAATTGGCCAATTAATGCCAAGAGCGGGATCATCGAAACGAATAGAGGCTTCCTGTTGAGGAGCATATATATTGTCTACTTGATAAGTAAAGACGGCCTCTTCACTCAAAACCAGGAATCCATGGGCAAAACCACGGGGTATAAAAAACTGGAGTTTATTCTCGTCGCTTAATTCTATGGAAACATGCTGGCCAAAGGTTGGTGAGCTCTTTCGAAGGTCTACAGCCACATCGAGCACACGCCCTTTAATCACTCTCACTAACTTGGCCTGAGAATATTCGCCTTTCTGATAATGAAGGCCTCGCAATACACCATAACTTGATTTTGACTCATTCTCCTGAATGAAGTCTATCTGCCCCACATTCTGCTCAAATTCCTCTTTCTTAAAAGCCTCGAAAAAATAGCCACGCGCGTCATTAAAAACCTTGGGCTCTATGATGACAACACCTTCTATTTTCGTATTAGAGTATTTCATAGTGCAAATGTACGAATAATAATCGACACCAAAAAGGATTTTCACTTTTTTTCTTTTCTGAGAATAAAATATTTGGATTATTCGGAAAAAACAAGTAAATTTGCACTCGTGATTGAATTAGAAAGACATATAGAAATACTTCTTCTCAACAACGATTGTGTGATAGTGCCGGGTTTAGGAGGCTTTATGACCAATCATGTTGAAGCGCGATACGATGACGAGGATCATTTGTTCTTGCCACCGCTTCGCACCCTTGGATTCAATCCGAAGCTCAGACTGAATGACAGTTTACTGGCTCAATCCTATGTGGAGGCTTACGATATCAGTTATCCTGATGCGATTCACCGTATTGAGGACGAGGTGAATGAATTGCGCCAACACCTGGAAAACGAGGGCTTTTATGAGTTTAATGGCATTGGTGTTCTTTCTCTTAACGAAGAAGGTTGTTTTGAATTTGCACCTTGCGAGGCAGGTATTCTCACTCCTTCCTTCTATGCATTGAGCAGTTTTGAGATGGATATGCTGACAAAAACAGTTGAAGTTAAAACAGAGCCACTCACCAAGGCAACGGAAAAGCCAGAGACTCACCTCGTGGAGACCATGAGACTATCTGAAGCAAATGATAGTGAGCCTGAGGAACCACACACCATTCATATAAAGGTTAGCTTGCTCCGAAATCTAGCCGCAGCTGCCATTGTAGTATTTGCCTTCCTTCTGTTCAGCACTCCGTTAGGCACCAATAAGCAGACTGCATCGATAGACAGCCATGTGCTCAAACAAATTATGCCTAAAGAAGTTACCCTTGGCAATCAGGAAATCAAGAAAGTTGTTACCGAAAAGAAAATTGCCCTCAACCAACAATCTACCGAAAAGAATAAAACTGTTGAGGACGTATTCACTATTGTATTGGCAAGCCATGTTTCGAAGGCTAATGCTGCCGAGTTCGTAAAACAACTGGCAAAGAAAGGTTTTGAGGCACAAGTGATAAGCAAGACAAGCACCAAGGTAATCTATGGACGTTATAAGACTGAAGGAGAAGCCTATAAGTCATTGGGTGAGCTACGCGATCTTGATGATTTCAAAGAAGCCTGGGTGCTGAAAGTCAGGCTATAGTTATGCTCTACGACTCTATAGTTCATCTCTACGTTCATAGAGCATCCTTCTACATGTAGCAAAAGGCATATTTACAAACGTGTTTATTCTTACTAACATTCTATTATTTTATTTTGAAAAGAGTACGATGCCCCAAATGTGACTATTATATCACATTCGATGAAACCCAATATCAGGCAGGACAATCACTGGTTTTCCAATGCCCTCAATGCAATAAGCAGTTTGGCATTCGAATAGGCATATCAAAACTCCGTTCTACCCAAAAAGAGGAGAACCAGCAAATGGCTTCCGATGAGCATATTGATGAAGCTGAATATGGTTCTATCATCGTTATTGAGAATGTTTTCCACTACAAGCAGATTATCCCTTTAAAGATGGGAGACAATATCATTGGACGATACATGAAGGGGAATCCAACATGCAACACCCCTATTGAAACGGTGGACCCAAGTGTTGACCTATGTCATTGTGTAATCAACGTTAGCCGCGACAAAAAAGGGAAACTGAAATATGTGTTACGAGACGGACCTAGCAATACAGGAACCTTTGTAGACAATGAGATTTTGGGAGACCGCGAACGAAGAATCATCAATGACGGAACCCTTTTCACTATTGGGGCAACAAGCATTATTTTACATACTGCCGACAGCAACGAAAATGCCTGACCGATATATTGAGACTATGTTTAACTATCGACACATCCCTTTCCTTGTACTCATTTTGCTAATCTGTGGAATGAAATCTAAGGCACAGACCATCTATTCTTCAGAAGTCAGCACTTTGACCGCGATGGTTAACGGGAAATGGTTGAGTATGCCCGTCATGAGACTTAGAAGTGAGGATGTGCTGGAAATAGGATTCGATCAACTCTCGCATGAATATCATCGTTACAGATACCACATTCAGCATTGCGAGGCGGATGGCACTCCAAGTGAGGATATCTTTGAGAGTGACTTTTTAGAGGGATTTAATGACAATTATATTGAGGATTATGTAGAAAGCATCAATACAAACCAGCTTTACACACACTACTCCGTGAGAATCCCTAACGAACGTTGTCGTCTGAAAATGAGCGGTAATTATCTGCTCACCATCATGGATGAGGATAACGACGATGAACTCATTTTGGAATTACCGTTCTACATAGTGGAACCGCTGATGACGTTAGGAATGGAAGTCTTTACAAATACAGATGCTACCATTAACAAACATCACCAGCAAGTGAACATGCGGCTGAACTATGGTAGTCTGCGGGTTACAAACCCAGAGAGGCAGATTATGACAATAGTCAGGCAAAACGGGCTATGCACAAATTCCAGTTCCCGCAAAGGGGTGATACCAAACATGGTGTTGGACAAAGGCCTGGAATGGATTCACAACAAGAATTTGGTTTTCGAGGCAGGAAACGAGTACAAGAAGTTTGAGATTCTGGACACAGACCACCCTTCAATGGGGGTTGAACGTATTTCATGGGACGGCAAACAGTTTAATGCCTGGGTATTCACTGATGAGATCTATACCAACTATCTTACTGACGAAGATGCCAACGGCGCTTTCCTGATACGCAATAGCGACTATACTGAGATTGACTATACTTGCGAGTATATGCTTGTGCATTTTACGCTAAAGGCTCCGAAAAGCATTTCCACACCAGTCATTGACGGTGCCTGGACAACAGATGCCAACAGAACAAAATATATGATGGAATGGGACGGGAACTTGGGTTTATGGCATGTGGCCATTCCACTGAAAATGGGGTATTATTCCTATCGCTATATCATTCCCGATATCAACGAGAATTTCTTTCAGACAGAGAACACATACCAGGGAATGGTTTATTATAAGGGAGTCAGCGACCGAACATGGCGCCTGGTAAGCTTCAATGAAGTAGCTTATCCATCTCGTCGAACTGTTTCCCCATATTAAGATTCAAATATATATTGTATAATACAGGTGCCCACTTGTCTTTCTGAGCAGGCATCATTTTCCGATACCGTTCCATATAAGGTAATGCACTCTTATAGAACGAAGTAATCTGGACACGCTTATTACGCGATTTCGAGACACGCTCTGTCTCAACGGCCAAATTGACGTACGAAAGCCCCATGTTCAGGTAAACCTCAGGCATAGAGTCATTTTTTGCTAATAATGATTTGCAAATATCAATGCACTCTGCATATTTTCCCATATTCAAAAGCAAAGCACTCTTGGCAAACAAGTATATCTCTGCCGAATCATTCTTCTCCAAAAGGCGGTTTACTACACACATAGCCGAATCGAGATCACCTTTGCCACTATAATAATCAAGTAGCCTCGGATAGAAGAAAGGGAATTCGCAATCGTGTCTGAACCCAGCTTTCAATGTCTCCACATAGCAATTGGTATTACCTACCATCTTATAGGTCTCAGCCAGATATTGAAGTGTATAGTTGAGATGAGCCGAATCAGCAAGAGCCAGTTGCGAGTGCTTCAGGGTCTTTGCAGCATCTTGAGATTTGTAGCCGCACAATACAGCCCAATATGCCGCTACAGGCATACGGACATCTAAAGAATCATAACGGAACTTCGAGAACAAAGGCTTATGCGCACTGTCGATATACATATCAAAAAACTCATAAGCCTGAGCAAATTTCAGTTTGTTTGCATGATACACACCACCATTGAAGATATTACGTCTATACTGATTCAAAAAATCCGAATGACGGTTACGATATTCAATGCGCACTCTGCCCTTTTTATCTGGGCGCGCTTCAATACTATCCAACTCCTCTAGTACGGTAAACATTTTCTTTGCTGAGACAAAGAGAGCCGCTGTATCGTATTGCTGTTTCAGATACAACTTCATATTTCCCTGATCGTATTGCTGACGGATTGCCTCAAATAAAGTAAGGTATATCTTTTTGTTCTCCCTGTTAACCGAATCTTTCAGCAATTTCATCATCGTCTGCTCTACTTGTACCTGATTCTTTCCTTTTTTAAGGTCAGTCTCTGCTTGAGCTAATTCTTTTTTTTGGGCATGCCCAACAAGTGCAACCAATAAAGAGAACAGCAGAACAACAAACAATCTTCTCATTTTACCTTCTGATTTTAGCTTTGTGTCGGCAAAGTTACGAAAAAACACCTGAAAAGCCAAAAGAATAAGAGCTTTTCAATTTAAAGTTACTGAATTACCGGCTATTTTCGTTAAAACAAAGAGAATGGAAAGACGTTTTGCAGTTTTCACCAATGCACTATTTTACCATAGGCAGCAACTCACGCGCTTTTTGCTCATCAGGCAACTCCTTATAAATAGTATATAGAGGTTGAGCCCAATCAACTTTTGCTCGCTCACCATCCAGTTGTCTGCATTTTTCCAAATATGCTGCACTCTGGCTGAGTTCTCCTTTGGAATAGTAGCAGATTCCAATGTTGTAAATAACTTCTACAAATGCGGAGTCAATTACAACAGCTTTTTTGTAAGCATCAATAGCACGATTCCATTGTTTTTCTCGCATTTCCAACTCACCAAGCATTGCCCATTTTTCCTTGCTTTTCTTGTCCAGAGCCACTTCTTCTTCCATAAAACGCTTAAATTTGGAAGCATTGGCTGGAGAAGTATAATGTTCAACTAACATGCTAAAAAAAGAGTTATTGCTTGGATACTTCTGATGAGCCTCTGTTAATACCGATACATAGTGCAATGAGTCCTGCCAGTCACGTCGGTTATCGCGGAGCAATAGCACATGAACCAACGCAGCATCCTCCGCATACTCAGAACATTGCAGCGCCCTGTCCATATAGCGGCTGGCAACATTTTTATCACCGTTCTTATACGCAGATTGTATCGCAAAGAAAGCACATTCGTTATAATAGGAGTCGTGTTCTGGTTTACGGCCAACGAACAAACTGGTATTATACCTTTCCAAATAGAGTGTAAAACAATCTAATGCGCGTCTGTAGTCTTTACGCCCATAAGCCTCAAGGCCGGCATCAATAACTTTCGGACACATTGCCGACACTCTGGCAATATTGCGCGCATGATAGCGTAAGCGGGCAGCTTTCCCCTCGCTTGCAAGGAAATCATATTGATCGCAAAGAATGGCAGACTTCAACGCTAACACCACATCGTCTGCACCTTTCCTTCTAAGCGCCGAGTCAACTACTAAATTAAAGAATACTGCTTTATCGGCAACGCTCAAATTCGGCAAACCCACATAATTCAGGATACTCTCCGATGGCAGAGTTTGCTTGACTTTATAAGCTGCTTGATTTGTCTGCGACAAAGCTGACGCACAATTGAATAAGACAAGGAATAGAAAGATGCTTAGTTGCTGCATAGGCGTTATTAAGAACAAAAAACAATTCCCCCCATTGTCAAAATCGACAAGGGGGGGAATTAGTATATGAGATAGGTTATTTCTCGGCTTCAGCCTGCTTGGTGCGTGGGTCATCCTCACCATAGAGGTTATAGTACGCATTATAGCGGTTGTAGCCCCAGTTACTTGTATTCTTGTCAGGATCAAGTTCCTTAGCTTTGTCGAACAACTTCACAGCCTCCTCATAAAGCCCCTTACGAGCAGGATCGCCAGGCTGCTTGTCCTGTGCCTGAATACTCAGACAGGTAGCAAGATATGTAACAATAAGTGCGTTGTCGGGTTTCACCTCAAATGCCTTGCGTAAGAATTTCTCAGCCGCTGCGGGGTTCTCGTTAAGCTGTCCGATACCAAGGTCAGCAAGTGCAACAAAGTTGTTGGGGTTCTTTGCCAGAACATCCTCGAGTACCTTCTTAGCCTCAGCCTGCTCGCCAAAAGCATTATGCAAATTATAGATACGCTCCAACAATGCGTCGTTGTCTTGATTCTGAGTGTAAAGTTCCTTCAAGTTGTTAAGGAACTTCACTGAGTCAGCTCTGTTCTTCAGGTCACTGCTCAGAGCCTCCAGTTTCAGATTCAGAGCATTCGTACGCTCACCCTCATCCTTCATGGCAATGTCGCAATAGTGCAAGCATTTTTCCATATTCTTGTCCTGATAAGCATAGATACCCATGATACGTGCCACCTGTCCGAAGAAAGGTTTCTGGAAGTCGCGGTTAGCAGCCTTGAAGAGAGGAGCGTCGTCAGAATCTACGAAAGCACCCCAATAGCGTTTGCAGAGGTCTGTCTTATCGGCGTTCTGAGCATCCTGACCAGCATTGACGAGCTGACCGCGAACTGGCCATACACGCTGGGCGTTCTTTTCAGCAAACTTTGGAGCAACTTTTCCCTTTTCATTAGGCAGTTGGTCATACTTATCACATTCGATAGCAGCCATCAGGGCATAGACGGCAGCTTCGTTCATGCCATCCACATCGACAGGCTTATTCTGTTTCATCACCTCGTTCTCAGTCTTCGTGGCACTCTCCTTGTTGTATTTTTCCATTGCCAGGTCAACGAGCTTGTTGTAAGCCTTGGCTTTCTCAGCGTCGTTTGCCAGCTGAGCAAGTGAGCTCTTCAACAGGTCAGAAGCCTCTTGATAAGTTTTGGCTTTCAAAATCGATTTCAATGCCGGGCTGTCGCCAGCAAAGGCACATGTAGCAGAGAATGCCATCATGGCCACAATCATAATTTTTTTCATAAGTCGTATAATTTAAAAGGTTTGTTATTATTCGAAATCTACTGTATTCTCAGTTGAATCGAGTTCTTCATCATCATTCATTTCAGGTTCCGTCTGAGTAGCAGCTAACGTGTCCCTGCGGATATCGTCAGCCTTTTTCTGCCATTGCGCACGGCTTTCCTCTTCAACTGTTGCCTCCAGTTCTGAGCTCATTACCTTACAAACGCTTGCAATCACGTCGTTCTTTTTCGTCAGGTTAATAAGTCGGACTCCCTGTGTGGCTCTTCCCATCACACGACAGTCGGCAACACTCAGGCGGATAGCTATACCGCTCTTGTTTATAATCATGAGGTCGTTATGATTCGTTACCGCCTTGATAGCCACTAGCCTTCCAGTCTTATCGGTGATGTTGAGTGTCTTCACACCCTTAGCACCTCGATTGGTCTTGCGGTAGTCCTCAACCTGCGAGCGCTTGCCATAGCCTTCCTCGCTGACCACCATGATATTTTCCTCATCTGGATTATTAACAACAACCATGCCAACTACCGCATCGTCTCCTCCATCGAGGCGCATGCCGATGACACCGGTAGCAACACGACCCATGGTACGTACATCAGACTCATTAAATCTGACAGCTCGTCCATTACGGTTGGCCATGATGAGCTCATTCTGACCATTTGTCAGTCTTACATCTACCACCTCGTCACCCTCAGAGATATTAATGGCAATCACTCCATTAGCTCTCGGACGACTATATGCCTCCAGACACGTCTTCTTCACGATACCGTTCTTGGTAGCGAATACGATATAATGCGAGTTGATGAACTCCTGATCGTTCAGTCCTTGTCCGCGCAGACGCAGAATGTTGTTCACCGAGTCATCGCTATCGATATTGAGCATGTTCTGTATAGCACGCCCCTTTGAGTTCTTGTCGCCTTCCGGAATCTCATAGCACTTCAGCCAGTAGCAGCGTCCCTTGCGAGTAAAGAAGAGCATTGTCTGATGCATTGTGGCTGGATAGATGAACTCCGTGAAATCCTGATCACGCGTCTTGGCAGCCTTAGCTCCCACTCCGCCACGAGCCTGCTCACGGAACTCACTGAGCGGTGTGCGCTTGATATATCCCAGATGGCTGACGGTAATCACCACAGGATCGTTGGGATAGAAATCTTCTGGATTAAACTCCTCGCTGGAGTACTTGATTTCCGTACGGCGCTCGTCACCGTATTTCTCCTTCACCTCTATCAGTTCGTCCTTCATCACCTGCTTGCAACGCTCTGGATTATCGAGAATCTCTTGCAGATCGGCTATCAACTTCATCAGGTCGTCAAACTCCTGATGCAGTTGGTCAACGCGCAGACCCGTCAACTGGCTCAGGCGCATATCAACGATTGCCTTTGACTGAAGCTCGTCAAGGTTGAAACGGCTCTCAAGGTTGCGTTGTGCGTCAACTGGAGTTTTAGAGTTACGGATGATATGAACCACCTCGTCAATGTTGTTCACCGCGATAATAAGTCCTTCCAGAATGTGAGCACGTTCCTTGGCCTTGCGAAGGTCATAACGTGTGCGGCGGATTGTAACGTCGTGACGGTGCTCCACAAAGTACTTCACACACTCCTTCAGCGTCAGCAGACGTGGGCGGCCCTTCACCAGCGCAATATTGTTCACCGAGAACGAACTCTGGAGTGCTGTCATCTTGAACAACTTGTTCAGAATCACATTGGCATTGGCGTCCTTCTTCACGTCAATGACTATACGCATACCCTGACGGCCAGACTCGTCGTTGGCATTGGAGATTCCGTCCAACTTGCCCTCCTTCACGAGGTCGGCAATATACTCAATCAGTTGAGCCTTGTTTACGCCATATGGTATTTCCGTTACCACAATCTTGTCATGCGTCTCGTGGCTCTCAATCTCAGCCTTAGCGCGCATCACGATACGTCCGCGACCTGTCTCATAAGCGTCTCTAACGCCCTGTATACCATAAATATACGCACCAGTTGGGAAGTCAGGAGCCTTGATGTACTGCATCAGGCCATCTGTATCGATATCGGGATTGTCGATATAGGCACAGCAGCCGTCGATTACCTCTCCCAAATTGTGAGTAGGCATATTCGTAGCCATACCCACGGCAATACCATTACCACCGTTCACCAGCAGGTTGGGCACCTTCGTTGGCATTACGGTAGGCTCAGTCAGCGAGTCGTCGAAGTTCGGAGCCATATCTACGGTGTCCTTCTCTAGGTCGTCCATGATATGTTCGCCCATTTTCGAGAGCCGGCACTCGGTGTATCGCATAGCGGCAGCCGAGTCACCATCCACACTACCAAAGTTACCTTGTCCGTCGACAAGTGTGTAACGCATATTCCAGTCCTGTGCCATACGTACCAGCGCACCGTATACGCTGGAGTCGCCGTGGGGATGATACTTACCCAACACCTCACCTACTACACGGGCACATTTCTTATATGGTTTATCGCTCGTATTACCGATACCGGCCATACCGTATAAGATGCGGCGATGCACGGGTTTGAATCCGTCGCGCACATCAGGCAGGGCACGGGCTACGATTACCGACATTGAATAGTCGATATACGAGGATTTCATTTCCTCCTCGATGTTGATTTTAATGATTCTGTCATTGTCGATGGTCTGTCCGCCATCGAAAGTCTGATTCTCGTCCATTTAAATATGTATCTTCTATTATATTAAAATTCCTGAATTTCGCATCTGAGGCCATTTCCTTGCGCTCTGACGCGTTGAACCCAAAACTATGCAAAGGTACAACATTAATTTGACATGTGCAATAAAGCGAGTGTTAAATAATCCTTTAGCCAAGCATGAGACACTTGAAACTGTTGAAAACAACGTGTCTCTGTACATCTATGACAAAATGATCTAACTCATAAGCCCTTTCAGGATTGCTGAGTAGTCTTGCAGAATCGTGGAGTAGCCTTACAGGATCGTGAAGTAACCTTGCAGAAACGTGGAGTAGCCCTATAGAAACGCTAAACAGCCTTATAGCATATCCGATTCATATTTTTGCATTATGTGAATTAGTACTAAGCGCAATTATATTTGCCTAGTCAGATAGAGAGCGAGATACAGGTGTGAGAAAGTATCGTATTACTTTTTGGCACGATGTTTGTTAAAATGAAATTAATTGTGTATCTTTGCATTTATTTATATAAGGAGAAAGGAAGAAACGACAAACATGGCAAATCAATTTTCACCTAAAGTATCTCAAATACTCGCCTTCAGTCGCGAAGAGGCGGCTCGGTTGGCTAGCAGTTCAGTAGGTCCCGAGCACCTGCTGCTGGGTCTGCTGCGCGAAACGGAAGGCCCAGTGAGAGACTCATTCCTGAAATTTGACATTGACTTATTCTCCGTGAAGCAAGAACTGGAACAACGTGTAAGAGAGGATACAATAAGAAAGCCGATGAATATTGGTGAGATTGTGCTAAACGAAAAGGCTAGCAACATCCTGCGACTCGCTGTACTTGAGGCTCGTATGCAACAGACAGGAGTTGTCGACGTGCAGCATCTACTGTTGGCCATCTTACACGACCAGGTGAACAACGGAGCAAAAGAGGTATTAGAAAACTACAACATGAATTATTCAGACACATTAGAATTCCTCAAGCATCAAGCCAGTCCCACCACACGCAATGGACTTGGACTGCCCGAAGAAGATGAGGAGGATGACGGACAATACAGCGGCTCATCTGCCAACAGTTCCCAAGCAAACAGGCAGACTGGAACGACAACACAAACCAAACACGGGAATTCGAAAACTCCTGTGCTTGACAACTTTGGTACCGACCTGACGAAAGCCGCACAAGAAGGAAAGCTTGACCCATGTGTGGGACGCGAGCGTGAGATTCAAAGAGTTACGGAGATTCTCTGTCGCCGTAAGAAAAACAACCCGGTGCTGATTGGCGAGCCTGGCGTGGGCAAGAGCGCTATCGTGGAAGGACTGGCACAACTCATTGTGAAACGCCGAACCAGTCCCGTGCTTTTCAACAAGCGTGTGGTTACCCTCGATATGACTGGTGTAGTGGCAGGAACCAAATACCGCGGACAATTTGAGGAGCGTATCAAAGCCCTGATTCGTGAGATTGAACAGAATCCTGATGTGATTATCTTCATCGACGAGATTCACACAATGGTGGGCGCCGGCTCTGCACCCGGTTCCATGGACGCTGCCAACATTCTGAAACCTGCTTTGGCGCGTGGAACCATTCAATGCATTGGTGCAACCACGCTCGACGAATACCGCAACTCCATTGAAAAAGACGGTGCTTTGGAACGCCGTTTCCAAAAGGTAATTGTGGAGCCTACTACCGCTGAGGAGACCCTACAGATACTTCACAACGTGAAAGACCGTTACGAGGACCATCACCACGTCAGCTATACCGATGATGCCATTCTGGCATGTGTCAAGTTGACAGACCGGTATGTAACCGACCGTTTCTTCCCCGACAAGGCAATCGACGCGCTCGACGAGGTGGGTTCACGCGTACATCTGGCTCATGCCGTTGTACCAGCTTCTATCACCGAGAAAGAAAAGGCCATTAGCTACATTAAGGAGAAGAAACTGTCTGCCGTCCATAATCAGAATTTTGAGCTGGCAGCAGGATACCGTGACCGTCAGGCAGAACTTGAGAAAGAACTGGCAGAGCTTCAGAGACAATGGCAGGCCGGTGAGAGTGATACGCGTGAGACCGTCAGCGAACAAGATGTTGCTAACGTTGTCTCAATGATGACAGGTGTTCCCGTACAACGTATTGCCGAGGCTGAGGGTATCCACCTGAAACGCATGGCAGACGACCTAAAGGCATCTATCGTCGGACAAAATCGCGCAATAGACAAAGTGGTTAAAGCCATCCAGCGAAACCGCGTGGGACTGAAAGACCCCAACCACCCTATCGGCGTATTCATGTTTTTGGGGCCAACCGGCGTAGGTAAAACCTATCTCGCCAAGAAACTGGCTGAGCATATGTTCGGGAGTGACGACGCATTGATTCGCGTTGACATGAGCGAGTATTCCGAGTCGTTCAACACGTCAAGACTGGTAGGAGCCCCTCCGGGATATGTGGGATATGAAGAGGGCGGACAACTTACCGAGAAGGTGCGTCGTAAGCCCTACTCTATTGTATTGCTCGACGAAATTGAGAAGGCACACGCCAATGTGTTCAACATGCTTTTGCAAGTGCTTGACGAAGGCCGTCTTACTGATGGTAACGGTCGTCTCATCGACTTCCGCAACACCGTCATTATCATGACTTCCAATTCTGGCACACGCCAATTGAAGGAGTTCGGCCGCGGCGTAGGCTTTACGGCTAGAGGAGGTCTCGGGTTGAGTGTCGACGACAAAGACAAGGAATACGCCCGTTCCATCATTCAGAAAAGTCTCAGCAAGCAATTCTCGCCAGAGTTCCTGAACCGTCTCGACGAGATTGTCACCTTCGACCAGCTGGACTTGGACGCCATCAAACAAATAGTAAACATAGAGTTACGCGGATTGTTCAAGCGTGTTGAGGACATGGGATACAAACTTGAGATTTCCGATGAGGCAAAAGAGTTTGTCGCCACAAAAGGCTATGATGTGCAATTCGGTGCCCGTCCTCTCAAGCGTGCTATACAGAACTATATTGAGGATGGCGTTTGCGAGATGCTTCTCAATGATGAACTCCATCATGGAAGCATTATCAAGGTTAGTAAAAAGGCTGATAAGGATGAATTGATGTTTGAAGTAAAGAAGGATGAGTGAATTCAGTACAATGTAGTCTATTCCACACGTTGGAACAACACATAATCCTTATTAAATAACAACATCATTGTTATCATAAAGAAGTCAAACAAACTTGCAATGAGCCCCGAAAGTTTTGTATAACTCTCGGGGCTCATTGGATGTTTTAGCATCATTCCTGATACAAGCACCACTCCAAATATAAATAACACCATTTTACTTACTTTCAACACCAACGTCGACAAAGAAAGGCCGACTAGTATTGTTACTTCATGGAATCTTCTGCAAAGGAAAGCGGCATCAGGTCTTTGATACTGCTGGCAACATAAATGCCTCTAGTGCCATAGAGCAGGATACGCATTGGCTCATGGTAACGATGCTCCATCTCGACCATCACCTGACGACATGAGCCGCAAGGAGTAACTGGATCGACTACCAGTTCTCCCTGCTCGTTTCGGGCAGCAATGGCAATAGCCACAATGGGCTGGTCAGGATATTGAACCTGTGCGGCAAAAATGGCCGTACGTTCGGCACATAGTCCTACGGGATAGACGGCATTCTCCTGATTTGCTCCTAATATCTCCGTTCCATCGGCAAGACGAAGGCAGGCACCCACACAGAAATGACTATAGTGGGCATAGCTGCGACTCGTTGCATCGATGGCTTTCACGACCAATTGCTGGTCTTCAGGGCTCAGCTCGTCTAACTGACAAAAGAGAATCTCGGACTTTATTGTTATCTTTTTCATAATAAATGTGGATTTTCAGTTACTACTTCATATATTCATAGGCTCCCATGTCAGGCAAATCATCACGACGGAGGCCCAGCCGGTCGATAGGTAGAGCATAGGTGGGGTTAGCCGCATCTATTGCTCTTGTTTTTGCGGAGAGACGGAAATCGTAATACAAGTTTTCCTCATCAATGGTTAAGAAGTTTTTCTTTCCCACCATTGTCGTGTCTTTTGAATCCTCAAAAACAACACTGATATAGTGCACACTGTCAGCATCAGTAACTTTCGGAGTACGCAAGAGGCAATTCTCAAAGGTATAGTCGAAAACGGCAGTCGTGTCCTTCTTTCCGATGATCACATCGTCGGCATAACCCGTGATGATACTATTCCGCATAGTGAAACACAAATCAGCAGGGACGCCTCCTGTCACATTGGAAAGGCTCAAGGCTGCACCACGAGCAGCATCGAAAGGATAGAACTGTGCAAGTGTGGTATGGAGCACATCAGCCTTGCCTCCATAGAGTGCAAAGCAATCGTGTAGTGTGTTGCTAATCTGACAATTCCTGATTAATACGTTTGAATGCTTGACCAACAAACCGTACCCCTGACAATTATGAATCGTCGAATTTTCGAGAATGAGGCGCGGGATTGATTCGTCGCATGCCGCACTATCACAAACTATACCGTTGTATGTGCTATGAATATCTGTATTGCGGATCTCATTGCCAAACGATGACGAATGGATGTGTATGCCTTGCCACTGGCCGCTCACCCTGTCGTAAGGCAAGTAATCAAACATTCGGTCAAGGCGATCGCCACGGAAAACACTTTCACGCCCATCGAAAGCATCGGTTATAAGCGTTCCATAGACATCGACTCCCGCATTCTCGTGGAAATAGAGTGTTGTACCAAGAAGGCGAAGTGTTGCCAGGCTGTCGATGACCAAACCGCCACTAATAACTATAGGCTGAATAGTAGAAATAGTGGTGTCGCTGATGATATGAAACTGATTGAGCAGGATAGCATCCCACGCCCATGCGGAGAGATGGACACGCTGCTCTACCCCGCTCTCAAGTGTAAACACCAAATCGTCGGTGATTTCCTTAGGCTCCAGCTGGTTCACTTGCGGTGTGGTCACCTCGACAAATACACGAATGCTATCACGGTTGCGAACCTCAATCTCCGACGACTGATATCCTTCGGCAGCACCGAGGTAAATCCCATCGACATTCACCCTGAATCCTGTCTGATTACCCTTGGCAAGGCGGACATTCTGACAACGAATGCCATCGCCACTCTTGTTGTATACCCAGAATGTGCGGGTGATGGAGGGCACGCGAGAGAACACAGTATCAACTTTTACGCTATCAGCAGAGAACGTGAGACGAAGCGCCGATGACGAAGAAAAAGAATCGTCGTCGGAACAAGCAGCTAAGAATACAACCGCCAGCAGTGACCATATGTAGATTTGCAATTGTCTCATCTCTTTGTGATAACGGAAACGAAGCAAAAATATTGCTATAGTGCCTCACACTCACTTAGCCACACAGCACTTGAGGCATCGCTTGGCATGCGCCAGTCGCCACGGGGACTAAGACTTACGCTACCCACCTTAGGACCATCGGGTAAACATGAACGTTTGAACTGCTGATTGAAGAAACGACGAACGAAGGTTGTGAGCCATTTCTTGATGGTATCAGCATCGTAATTCTGAGTACTCTGAAAAGCGACCTTTGCAAGCATAAATATTTTAGCTGGACGGAAACCATAGCGCAGCAGGTAATAAAGGAAGAAATCATGAAGTTCGTAAGGACCAACAAGGTCTTCGGTCTTCTGCTTAATATTTCCCTTTTCATCGGCCGGTGTAAGCTCTGGGCTGATGGGCGTGTCAACAATGTCGAGCAAAATGGCTGCCGTCGATTTGTCCATCTCGTAATGGGCCACGTAGCGTACCATATACTGAATGAGAGTCTTGGGTACACCTGCATTCACACCATACATCGACATGTGGTCTCCGTTATAAGTGGCCCATCCTAGAGCGAGTTCGGAAAGATCGCCTGTTCCGACCACTATTCCACCAAACTGATTGGTCAGATCCATGAGAATCTGAGTACGTTCGCGAGCCTGACTATTCTCGTATGTAACATCATGAACGTCAGCATCGTGACCTATATCCTTAAAGTGTTGCATCACTGCGTCAGCAATGGGAATCTCTCGAATAGTTATACCCAAGCTTTGCATCAGCGCAATGGCATTGTGGTAAGTTCGGTCAGTAGTTCCGAAACCTGGCATAGTCACACCCAGGATACCTCTTCTATCGTATCTCAGTTTGTCGAATGTTTTCACACATACAAGCAATGCCAACGTTGAGTCTAGTCCACCGCTAATTCCAACAACCACCTTATCAGAATGAATGTGATGGAGGCGCTTGGCAAGTCCGGCTACCTGAATATTGAAAATCTCCTGACATGAGTGTTGCATATCCTGATCCTTCGGAATGAAAGGTTTTGGATCAATCCGGCGATATCTTATCACTGACTCGTCGGGAGCAGCTGGTGTCAACACACGGCCTTCTTCCATATATTCGCATAAATGGAAGCACAGAGCGGGTTGCTCTCCACGCTGAGCATTTACAAATGTTGTATTGCGACGACGCTCAGAACGAAGCCTGTCCACATCTATCTCAGAGATGGCCAATTGAGGATGAAGTGAGAATCGCTCAGCCTCTGCAAGTTGTATACCATTCTCGTATATCATAGCATTTCCACCATAAACCACATCTTGAGTACTTTCCCCAAATCCACTGCCACTATAAACATAACCGGAGATTGTGCGTGCGCTCTGCTGGGCAACAAGACTCTTCAGGTAGTCATGCTTTCCGATGAGCTCATCACTTGCAGAGAGATTGAACACCAACTCGGCTCCAGCCAGGGCGAGATGATTGCTTGGCGGTACGGGAGCCCATATATCCTCGCATATCTCCACTCCAAAACGAACACCAGAGAGGGTCTCAAAAAGAACTGGCAGCTTTGTCATCGTGATACCTGTGCCTGCATACTCAAAATACTCCTCATCATTGAAATCTTGTGCCGATGCGAACCACCGTTTCTCATAGAACTCACCATAATTAGGAAGATATGTTTTAGGTACAAGGCTCACCAGCTCGCCATGGGCCACCACTGCAGCACAATTAAGAAGGAGCTTCCCTGTATCTACAGGAACACCAACGATTACAGCTACGCGTTTGTCGCGAGTAAAAGAGGCCAACCGGCACACTCCGCGCTCGGCAGCCTTGAGCAGAGTTTCCTGGGTAAACAAGTCCTGACAAGTGTATCCCGTTACACAGAGTTCCGGAAAAACGACTACCTCAACACCCTCCTTCTCTGCCTGAGCTATCTGCTGCTCTATCTGCTCTACATTAAAGTCTACATCGGCCACCCGGACAGAAGGAATGGCGGCTGCTACTCTGATAAATCCGTATTTCATGGTCACTACATAAAGAATAATTGTCTATAATTACTTGATTGTTATCTGTGTAGCACCGTAACCGTATTCCTGAAACGATGCGTCTTGATAAGTATAATTCTTATACCGGTATCTCAACTCGTGAACAATCGACTGTCGCAGGACTCCCTCACCCTTACCATGGATGAACACAATTTTCGTACCTTTCTTATGCGCATATTGGGCAATCGTCTTATGGAAACAATCGAGTTGATAATTCAGAATGTCAGTATGCGACATGCCGGCTGTGGTCTCTAAGATCACTGATGCATGAAGGTCAACTACCACAGGTGAGTTCTTATCTTGCACACGTGTGGGCATGCTAGTAGAGCGTTTCTTTTGTTGAGCTACGCTCTGATACATCTCCTCCTTTAGCTTATGTGCGTCTATAACTAGAGGTCGTGCAACTTTGTCGTTTTCCACAATCGTGTAAATCAATGCTGGTTCTTCAAAAAAATCATTCTCCTGGAACGTATGGACTTTATAGAACTTAACTGGGTCGATACGCAATTGGACGTCAATGGTGGGCTTTAGTAGGAATGTTTTGTCACGCTTGAAGGCAACGAGTTGAATAGCGATGTGCTCAAGTTCTTGAAGAATACCGCGATCGAACTCTTCAATAAACTCTTTGGTATTAGGCTCGACCTCGGCCGTAGCGCGCAAGTGATAGCTATTACCCTCTGCAGTCAAATATGTATAACGCACATAATAATTACTATCGTTGACAAGATAGGCTTCGAAGTTCGTCTTCGACATCGTATGGACATCTACTGGAACAAACGCAAGATAAACAGAAAGCATATCCCCGCCCTTTCGCTCTTCCACCTTTGGCTTATAAGTAACGGGGAAATCTGCGGGCTCAGGGTCTTTGACTACCGTTTGCGTCTGATACTGTTTGTTTTGCGGAAGAGCCGAGTGCACTTTCCCTATATCATAATCATCGCCACCAACTACGACCACATCTGAGCGACGCGTGGGAATCTGAAATCCATCCTCATCCTCAACCAAAACAATGTCTTTGCCTTGGAAACCAGCAACCTTTCCGCCTCCCACTTCACTTATAAACCGTACTTTATCTCCTATTTTCATTGTTTACTTGATTCATATTGTTTGCAAACTTACATAAAATTTTCGGATTACACAAACTGAACTGAAAAAAAGTAAACTAGGATAACCCATAAGAATCAATAAAGTATGTAATTGCCTAAACTCTTGTATATAAACCGTCACATATAGCTTAATGGCCAATGGTCACGGTATGAGCAGGCAACTGTCACCATAGCTGAGGAAACGGAAATCGTGAGAGAGAGCATAGTCGTAGACATGGCGCCAATCGCCATGGAGGAAGGCGCTGACGAGCAACAGGAGTGTACTCTGGGGTTGGTGGAAATTAGTAATGAGAATCTTTACTATTTTATACTCATACCCTGGAGCGATGATAATCTGAGTGCTACTGTGCAAGGTACTCAACCTATGACGCTCCATCCATGCCAACAAGGCTCTAAGGGCTTCGATAGCCGTCATGACGGGGGCTGTGTCATAGGGCGTCCATTGCCTGACGTGCAGCTCGGTCTCATTAGCATCGGGGTGTGTAGCCACATAAACACCCATATAGTAAAGGCTCTCAAGTGTCCGTACACTGGTGGTGCCTACTGCAATGGCAGCAGCATCATGTGCGATAAGTTTCTCAATGGTCTGCCGACGGACGCTGATAAACTCAGAGTGCATCTCGTGACCTTCTATCTCCTCGCTCTTAACGGGTCTGAAGGTACCCGCTCCCACATGTAGCGTTAACTCCTCACGCTCAATATCGTGGGCATCAATGTCGGCCAATACGCGTTGGGTAAAATGGAGTCCTGCAGTAGGAGCCGCTACACTGCCCTTGATTTTGCTGTATACGGTCTGATAGGTGGTCTTGTCGCTCTCCTGTGTTGCACGGTTCAGGTAGGGCGGAATAGGTAGTTCGCCCACCGCGTCAAGAATCTCGGCAAACGACACTCGGGGATTGTCCCAATAAAAACGTACCAGTTGGCTAGTACCCTTCTCTCCCTGACGAATAGCAGAAAGAGTGAGTTGCTCTCCATTGACACTAAAGGGGCGGCTGAGCGTGCCATCTTTCCATTTCTTCAAGTTTCCCACAAGGCACAACCAACTGCAAGCACCAGTGGTCTGGAACATCAACTCGTAGTCAGCAGGCACGCATGGCTCAAGCAGGAACACCTCTATAAGGGCTCCAGTCTCCTTACGGAAATGTATGCGAGCCTGAATAACCTTTGTATTATTAAACACCATGAGCGCACCCGTAGGCAGGTATTGCGGCAGATTGAAAAAGACATCCTCCCCCACCTCACCATGCTGGTAGACAAGCAGTTTGCTATGGTCACGTTGCGACAATGGAAACTTTGCAATACGCACATCGGGCAAGGGGTAATTATAGTCGCTAATCTTTATATGTTTCGTATCCATAAAACTCTTCTTTATAATAAACGGAAGAATGACATAAGCACAGCCATGAGTAACGTAAACACGAATGCGGTGATGAGCAAGTCACCGTCGTGAGAAACACTTCCAGATTTCAACCTACGCCGGAACAGCGACCAGACTCCACCGCCCACACAAAAGCCCCATAAGAGTCCCACCACAATGTCGGAGGGATAATGCATGCCCATATAGAGGCGTGTCCAGCAATTTAGCAGCGACCACGCCACCAACACGACTGTGATGGCCTTACGGCGAAAGTGTAGTGAGAAAAAAATGGCCAGGCTGAATGTATTTGCGGCATGCGCAGAAAAGAAACTGTACTGACGATCGTAGCTACCAGCCACTATGTCGATGGTATGTTTGATAAAAGGGTCATTTAGTGGACGCGGACGGGCTACCATAGGCTTGACGATACCGTCCGCCAATCCGTCAGCGAACAGAAGGCAGAGCAACACACAACCGATGGTAATTCCTATCTGGCTCATCGTGTCATTGTTCTTGATGACAATATAGAACAATACCAGATACAACAGTACCCACGTAAATCCCGACGTTAGTATTGTCACGACCCCGTCTACAAATACACTTTCGCTACCATTGAAGAAGCTTAGTATATACCTGTCTACATCCAATAAACTGATCAGCATTTAAATCTTTTCTATCTGCTTGGTCATCACCCAGCCTTCCTTTCCATCGTCAAGCCGAATTGCTTTCCATTCTTTCATGGTGTCATCGGTAATCATCACGCGTGTTCCCTCATGAATGACAAACTCGTCGGAGCTGTTCTGCGCAGGTGTCTTCTTCACGCTAACCGACGGTACGATGACAACTGCCCCGCGCCTGTTCTCGAGTTCGCGCTTCTGCTGAAATGCGAAAAGATTACTGAAGAGGAACACTGCAAAAAATACTATAGAACCGAAGAATCCAACTTTACGCATTAACATGTTGTCAATAAAGAGATAAACCAACAAGAGAAGCAGGGCAGCAACCATGCTCAAGACGGCAAGCATGGCCCATCCGTCGACACTCATGAGGTTCACCAGCGAATGGTACCATGTGATGAAAAACATTTCAGACTCTGGTGTAATCTTGTCGATAGTCTTGCTTCTGGCCATCTGTAAATTAAAACGGACGTCCTTATCACCAGGAGCAAGCAATAGAGCCCGCTCATAATTGATAACAGCACGTGTTATATTATCAGTGCGATAGTAGGCGTTGCCCAAGTTATAAAACAACTCAATGCTCGTACCTTGCTTAAGAAGTTCCTCATAGTCCTTGATGGCTTGCACATAATTACCCTTTGCATATTCAGCATCAGCATCCTGTTTGGTGACTGCATTTGCGGATAAAGTCATCATCAACAGCATTAGCACCAACATGGACTTTGTTTTCAGGTTCTTTTTCTGTTCCTTCATAGCCTCTTCAATCTTCATGATGGCAGTCATGGCAGAATCATATGTCTTGTTCATATTACCAGCAGGATCGCCTGGCGCATAGCGCTCAAACTCGCATTCGTCGATAGCAGTAATGAACTTATCTATTGTCTCCTGATCGACCATCTTATCGGCCAGACGTCCGGAAATATTCTCCTTCGAAAGCTGCTCGACAGGCATGTTCAACTTGTCGCCTACGTAGCCCCATAATGCCCGAAGCACCTCATCATAAAACTCGCTCTGCTTGTTCTCTGCCATCAGCTTGTTTGCCAAGCGTAGGCGTTTAACAGCAATCTTATTAGCTTTCTTACCACGCATTTTGCTAATGTTTGCCCTGTCGATAGCGCGTTTACGGAAAATAACAAGCAGAATGACAAACAATGCCAACAATGTGATAAGTGAGAACCAATATAGGAAAGAGCCGAAGAAGAAATCATTAACCTCTTGAGCTTTTGCCTTGCCTGTCTTGATAGCATGGATATCTTGGTTCTGCATGTCGCTGGTGAAATCGGCAGAGCTGCTGTTACCGTCACCCTTGAGTACATTCAGCTCAAACGGTTCTGTCTTCAGTGTCTTGTACGTATTTGACCTCACATCGAAATATACAAACTCAATGGCGGGAATCGTGTATTTGCCTTGATTACGGGGAACGGCAAGGAAATCGTAAATCATGTTGCCCTCCAAGCCATTGATTGTAAGTTTAGACTTGTCGGTAATCTTCGGATCGTATTTGTCAAAATCCTTCGGGAAGTCTATTACGGGCTGCTTGATAAGTTTCAAGTTGCCTGTACCGCCAATAACAACCCGAACGGTAATGGGATCATTTGCTTTCACTTCTTTCTTATTCAACTGCGCGGTGATATTAAACTTGCCAACGCCACCCGAGAAGTTGGAGGGACGAGTGGGAAGCGGGTCCACCTGCAACTTCAAACCCGGTGCCTTGATGGAACGCTTAACCTCAACATACCCTGAGCCTCCATTAAAGAATGCCTCGAAGGGATCGATGTCGCGATTCTGTTGAATAACAGTACCATCAAATGTAATACTCGGAATCTCGAGTTTTCCTGTCACCTGGGGGTACATGACATACTGTTTCCAAGTAACACAACGATACGGACGGCCATTAACGGTTTCCACATGATAGCTTTTCTGTTGCGGCAAAGGAATCTCCTGAGTATGGAAACCAGTCAAATCGGGCATGTTTCCTTCCAGATATGTAAGTTCGACAAGTGTATACACTTTATAAGTCAAGAGTACAGGCTCCTGTTCATGCACACGACTCTTATTGGCGCTCACTTTGATTAACAGATCATTACCGCTGATATGCGAGCCGGCAGACCGCAACTGAGGCTGATTGTCAACATCGTCATGCATATGAGGCGCACCATTTGTATTGCGTGCAGTCCCACTCACCGTAATCTTAACGGGCTGCGACTGAACATCCTTTCCTCCGGCTGTCACATGGGCTGGAGGAATAGTAAAGGTACCGTTTTTATTGGCACAGATGATGAAAGTATAGGTAATGGATGAACTGCTGCTCGTGTGTCCGTTAACCATTTGGAAACTTGACTGCTGGGAGGTATAAGGACCCGTGATGACTTCTAACGCGTCGGGCACTTTCCCCATGCGGAAATCGGATGCATTTTGCGTGTTCACCGTATACGTCAGACGGAAATTCTCTCCCAACGTGACATTCGACGGTGAATTAGCTGTGAGAGTTTGTGCAATGACGGTCATTACACCCATTATCATACTGATGAGTAAAACATATCTTTTCATCATAATTACCAATTCTTCTGTAGTTTTTTCGAACGAGGCTGTTGCATGGCTTTCTTCATGCGTTGTTGAGTTGCCTTTTCCTCTTGAATGGCAGCATTCAACAGTTGCTCGGCATTCTCCTTACTCATCTGGTCTTTAGGAGGCTGCTGGTTCTGATTCTTATCTTGTTGCTGCTTATCTTGCTGTTGTTTGTCCTTGCTGTTCTTGTCCTGATCCTTCTTCTGCTGTTGCTGTTGGGGTTGGTTTTTCTGTTGCCGCTTGCAAAGTGCCAGGTTATACCTTGTTTCATGGTCTGAAGGATTATTGCGCAAAGCTTCTTTGTAAGCCTCTATGGCCTCTCCATACATCTGATGACGCTGACAGATAAAGCCTATGTTATGAAACGATTTTGCTTTGCGGAATTTGCCTTTTTCCATCTTTCCCGCATTCTGAAACTGGACGACGGCAGCCGAATCTTTCTGTTGCGCCATAAGCGCGCATCCCAAATTATAGATAGCTTGAGCATTATTAGGATTATTGGAGATAGCCTTGCGGTATTCCACTTCCGACTTGGCAAACTCCTGTTGGTGATAGAGACGGTTTCCCTGACGAATGCTCTGACGGTCGGTTTGGCTATAGGCTATCGTCCACGACATGAGCATGAACAATGTGACAATCATTCTTTCCACTTGCTCACGTTTCTTGAAAAGTCTAACATTCTTCAACAAACGGTTCTTGCTTTCGAAAACACATATTTCGATGATAAGCAACAACAAGGCCAAAATGCCGAATGCCTGGAATTGCTCGTCATACTCACTATAAATCGTGCTTGTAATATCTCCTTTCTGCAATTTAGTCAATTCATCGTTTAGCTTGTTTTGGGCAACATTAGTATTGTCGACATGAATGTACGCGCCTCCCCCTGCTTGCGCAATCTGCCGGCACATGTCCTCATTCAGGGCAGACATAACCGTTTGCCCCGCGTTATCTGTCATATAGCCACCGTCGCCACTTGGAATGGGAGCCCCTTTCGTATCGCCAACTCCAAGAACGAACACTCGCATGCCCTTCTTCTTTGCAGCCTGAGCAGCCTCTAATGATCCTCCCTCATGATCCTCACCATCAGTAATAACAATGATGGCACGCCCAACTTTGTCATCTTGCGTAAAACTGTTCATAGCCATCGTAATGGCTTGGGCGATATCAGTTCCCTGCGTGGCAATGAGGGACGGGTCTATGCTCTGCATAAACATCTTTGCAGAAACATAGTCGCTGGTGATAGGCAACTGTACAAAGGCATCACCAGCAAAGACTATCAGCCCAATCTTATCGTTCGTAAAATGGTCAACCATATTCTCCACCAGCATCTTGCTCTTGTCAAGTCGTGATGGAACTACATCTTCTGCCAACATAGAGTTGCTAATATCCAAGGTAATAATGGTTTCTATTCCATTCCGTTTCTCATGGCTAATCTTCGTTCCCATCTGCGGACGGGCAAGCATGACAATTAGAAGGGCAAGTGCGCCCATAGCAAGCCAGAATTTTACTTCAGAGCGGAAAAGCGAGACATCAGGCATCAGTTCCTTCAGTAAAGAAGGATCGCCAAACTTACGCAATTTCTTACGTCGCTGGCGAATATTCAGCAGTCTGATTACGAACAATATCGGAATCAGGATTAGCAAATATAGGAATATAGAACTTTCAAATCTGAACATATTTTTTTAAATTTAGGGAATACGACGGAAAACTGTCAAACGGAGCAATAACTCAAGCAATAGAGCCACAACAGCCACGAGTGCAAATCGCTGATAGGCCTCGTAACGCTTACTGTATTTCCTCACGTCCATCTTTGTCTTCTCCAATTTGTCGATATCCTGGTATATTTTCTTCAGTTCCGCTGTGTTGGTGGCACGATAGAAATTACCTTCTGTCTGCGCCGCAATCTGGCTCAGGGTATGCGTATCAACCTCTGCGCGCATATTTACATACTGAGTAGTCCCTCCCACCTGCATTGGATATGGCGCAACACCGTTGGTTCCAACAGCAATCGTATAAACGCGTATACCCAAGCTCTTAGCTATTTGTGCCGACGTTAGAGGCGAAAGGTCACCACTGTTGTTGCTACCGTCGGTCAGAAGTATTACGATCTTGCTTTTGGTCTTGCTGTCTTTCAGTCGGCTGACGGCATTGGCCAGCCCCATACCAATGGCAGTTCCGTCCTGTATTAATCCTCGGGCTGCAATGTCGGTTCTAACATTGTGCAAAAGATTTAGCAACGACTGATGGTCTGTTGTCATAGGACATTGGGTAAATGCCTCACCGGCAAAGATTGTTAGACCTATATTATCGTTAGGGCGTCCAGAGACAAACTCACCGGCAACACTTTTGGCAGCCTCGATACGATTAGGCTTTAAGTCCTCGGCAAGCATACTGGTCGATACGTCCATTGCCATCATAATGTCGATTCCCTCAACCGTCTTGCTTCCCCATGAATTATGAGTCTGAGGGCGAGCCAGCACCAAAATAATCATTGATATGGTAATGATACGTAAAACCATAGGCAGGTGAATCATGCGGATCCTCCAACTCTTGGGCGCAAACTGATAAGCGTAAGTATCACTCATGCGCATCGTTGGCTCAGTCTTCTTTCTATATAGGAAATACCATACCAAATATGGTATTAGCAACAGAAATAGCAACAGATACTCTTTATTGGCAAATTCCATAGTTTCTTAACCTAATAACTGAAAACACTGGTATAATACATAGACCAGTATGAAGAGACATGTCACGAAAATAACCACCAACATGCACTTGATGAAAATCCTTGAACGCATACTGCGCTTATCATGTTCGGTGAGTGTCGGTTCGATTCTCTCCTCCGTTGGCACATTCTCCTGTTTTGTTGTATTGATAAACTCGATTGCGTTAACCAAGTTCGAGTCATTCTCATTAATTAATGTCGAGTATTTAGCGAACTTCACAAGATCAGCCGTGGTAAACAGTTCTTTTAGCTCATCTATCATCTTGCGGTCGCCTGTCTCCTGCAATTTCATGATAATCTCCGATGAGGTCATCTCCATCGCGTTAAAGCCGAAACGTTCCTCAATATACTTACGCAATATATCAGTCAGCTTAGTATAATATGCTTTCTGGTCTTCCGATGTCACCATCTTATCGGCCTTAATCTGCTCTATCTCCTTCATGGCACGTTGGTGTGGAAGTACTTTTTTCACAATACGCACCTTGGCAATAATAGGTTTATTGTCGAACAACCGCTGACGTAGATAAAAAGCTAAAATCATGAGTAATAGCATCAAGATGCTTAACCAAAACACAGGATTCCACTCGCTCCACATAAAGGGATTTGTCTGAACATCCTTTGGAGGGAAAAACTGGTTGGGGTGAAGCGTGTCTACAGGCATGTCAAGCACTTTCAAAGCAAGGTTCTTGCTTGTATATTCTTTGCCATCTACTTTTACTTTCACAGGAGGCAGATAATACAATTTCTCGTCGAAAGACGTCAAAGTGTATTGTTTCGACACTTTAATCATATCGTTGTCAAGACTGGCTGTATCAGCATTGCTTTGTTCCAACACTTCCACGCTCGGAGTGATCATTTCAGTAGGCTTGAACTCTGGGAACTCCAACTTCTGCCCTTTCTTCATGGTCACGTCTACTGTCATGTGTGCCTGCTCTCCGATGAGTATCTCGATAGAGTCAATCTTCGACTCCACCGTAACCTGAGCGCTAACACTAAGGGGTAGTAATATCAGCAACAGTATGGCAATTATCTTTTTTTGCATAAACTCTTAACTTCTTGCTCTAAACTGCTCACTTGCTAAACACCTCTCATGGCAAAGAGTTGCAAGAGCGATTTTACGTAATCTTCGTTAGTAGCGATTGAGACATGATCAACGTTACTCTTATTGAAAGTCTGTCGGAGCGAGGCCTGACGGTTCATGAAATATGTAGTATGGGCGCGACGCAACTTGGCACTGCCCGTATCGATATACATCTCATGTCCCGTTTCAGCGTCTACCACCTTCAGTATTCCTACGTCAGGCAGCATTTTCGCACGCTGGTCATACACCTGAATAGCTACGATATCGTGCTTGCGGTTACAGATAGTCAGAGCATTTTCGAAATCATTCCGAACAAAGAAATCGCTTAACAAAAACGCAGTACAACGACGTTTAATGACACTCGTAAGAAACTCCACGGCCATCTTCACATCAGTTTTTTTGCTATCAGGGTGAAAATCTAGCATCTCGCGGATAATGTAGAGAATATGTTTTCGGCCTTTCTTCGGTGGAATATATTTCTCTATTTTATCAGAAAAGAAGATTACGCCAATTTTATCGTTATTTTGAATGGCGCTGAAGGCAAGAGTCGCAGCTATCTCCGTCACCATGTCTTTCTTCATCTGGCGCTGAGTACCGAAATCTAGCGAGCCGCTCACGTCGATAAGCAACATTACAGTCAGTTCACGCTCCTCCTCGAACACTTTCACATAAGGTTTATGGAAACGTGCAGTCACATTCCAGTCGATGTCGCGAACGTCATCGCCGAACTGATACTCACGCACCTCGCTGAAAGCCATACCCCTACCCTTGAAAGCCGTATGATACTGACCTGCGAAGATGTTATTGCTCAGACCGCGTGTCTTTATCTCAATCTTGCGAACTTTCTTTAATATTTCAGATGTCTCCATTATGACTAACTTGATACCTGCAACTTACGATTTTCGCTTTTCATTCATCACTTTATCAAGGTACTTCTACCTTGTTGATAATCTTGCTGACAATTTCCTCGCTCGTCACATTGCTGGCCTCTGCCTCATACGATAGTCCGATACGGTGGCGCAGCACATCGTGAGCAACGGCGCGCACATCTTCCGGAATCACATATCCACGTCGTTTGATAAATGCATAAGCGCGTGCGGCCTTTGCAAGATTGATACTAGCACGCGGAGAGCCTCCGAACGTAATCAAGTCCTTCAGCTCAGCCAGGCCATAACGATCTGGATAACGGGTAGCAAATACCATATCGGCTATATATTGTTCTATCTTCTCGTCGATATAGACCTGCCTCACAACATCACGTGCTCGGATAATCTCCTCAGCAGTAGTTACAGGTATCACCTCTGGAAGCGACTCCTGAAGGTTCTCACGGATAATTTTTTTCTCCTCTTCGAGCGAAGGATAGTCGATGACCACCTTCAACATGAAACGGTCAACCTGAGCCTCAGGTAGTGGGTAGGTCCCTTCTTGCTCTATTGGGTTCTGAGTAGCCATCACCAAGAATGGATTCGGCAACGCAAAAGTCTTGCTACCAATGGTTACCTGATGCTCTTGCATAGCTTCCAAAAGGGCGCTCTGCACCTTTGCCGGTGCTCGGTTAATCTCATCGGCAAGCACGAAATTGGCAAAAACGGGTCCCTTCTTCACCTGGAAATTCTCTTCCTTTTGTGAGTAAACCATCGTACCGATCACGTCAGCAGGCAACAAATCGGGAGTAAACTGAATACGGCTGTACTCGGAGCTTATTAGTTGTGCCAGCGTCTTAATTGCCAGCGTCTTGGCCAATCCTGGAACGCCCTCGAGAAGGATATGTCCGTCGCTGAGCAGACCAATGAGCAATGAATCTACCAAATGTTTCTGCCCCACTATTACGCGGTCCATACCGCTAGTCAGATTTGTAACAAATGCACTTTGTTGTTCAATCCGGATATTCAGTTCGCGGATATCAATAGCTTCTGCCATAGTTTTATTTTTTTGTACGTTATTCGAAATATGTAAATGTTGCGCAAAAGTACAACAAATAAAAGGCTGCCACAAAGATTCCTGTCTAAATAATATTAAAAAAGATTCCGAAATCCTATATTTTAAGAAACTTTATAAAAGATAACACGTACACATGGGTGCGCAAGGAACAAAAACAGATTAAGAGTAAACTATAAACGTATAGTATCAACGTTTTCGCAAAATGTGTCAACCGCCTCAACAAAAGATATTCTTTTAAATAAAAAGTGAAAAACGCGAATAGATAATAATGAAAATGAGGAGTGAAAAGTGTTACTCGAACCAGACAACTATTTAATGTGAGTTTGCGAACTCAAAATAAAGAAAGCTGTGCGTCTAATGTTCATTGAATATCTAAATACGTCTTTTAAGTGAAAAAACTGTATGCGGCTAGTGCCCCCAGCACGTTAACGACGAAGTTGTCAAAGCATTTGTGTTAGGAGTGCTCTACATTCGAGGAGGTCCACAATTGTTCACAAATCAAATAAAGATGCCCTTTAGGAAGCAAGAGATGCCTTCTATGATGCAAAAGTTGCCTTCTATGAGGCTAATGACGTCCTCAAGAAGGCTGTGCCCTCAAGAAGGCGTATGATAGTGTGTAGATTGAACCAACAGACTGTGAGGATTTTATGGTATAAGCGTGTTGATTCTCAATATATGGATTGAATAGAGTTGTCAACGCACAAGGGATTTTTCATAAGTAAATGTCACACGTCACACAATGTATAATCAATTCAATGTTAACGGGTTATAGGTGTGACATCTGTTTAAAAATGTCACACCTATGACTTGTTGTAATTAACGTATATTCGTCGAACTCAAGTTGTTTACAATCCACTCTTCATTGCACAAAGAAAGTAAAGAACAAAATACAACTGTCCCAAATAACCTATTCTCCTTTTTTTGCCTTAATCACCGCCTGCGGAGTCCAATTGTTCAAAAAATCGAGTACCTTCTTCTGATTATACCCTTTTCCTTCCTCAAGTAATGCAGTGTCTTGTATGTGAACCACCGCACCTTGCTCGTCAAGCACAATCATGACGGGGAAACCGAAGCGCACCGGATTGCCAACACGTTTAAGCATACTATGCGTCAACTCGGCATTTTCGATCTTCGACTTCCGAGGATGGTAATTGACGTGAATGTAGACATAGTTTTCATTCATCTTCTTGTTAACCAGAGAATCATTGGCAACATAGTCAGCCAGCAACAGACACCACGGACACCAGTTTCCTCCCAACTGAACCATCACAAACTTTCCTTCATTCTTGGCTTTCAGAAGGGCATCATCAAGCTGTTCCAAAGGATTAAGCGTTTCATCATAAACCTTCTTCGGCTGTACCTGAGCATTTGCCAACATAAACATCGACAATGCGAGCACTATCGCAGATATTCTAATTCTTGTAATCATTTTCTATAATTATTTGCTAGAAAACTATTTACTCACTCTGATTTGCGTCTGTAGACCACGATACCCACAATGATCAAGACCACGATAAAAGCAATATTATACCACTCCATAGATTCTATTAATTTGTTAAAAAAGTTTATTTATATTTGCTTATGAGATAAATGTCAAACTGGGAGGAATAGCTATTCCTCCATGAGTTTGCGATAGCGGATTCGTTTAGGCTCTTCTAACCCCAACCGCTGAGTTTTATTCACCTCATACTCTGTAAAACTACCCTCGAAGAAAAACACATTTCCATTGCCTTCGAAAGCAAGAATATGTGTACAAATACGGTCTAGGAACCATCGGTCGTGGCTAATGACAACAGCACAACCGGCAAAGGACTCTAAACCTTCCTCCAAAGCACGTAGTGTATTCACGTCAATATCATTTGTAGGCTCATCGAGCAACAGTACATTACCCTCCTGCTTCAAAGCTATAGCCAACTGCAAACGGTTGCGCTCACCGCCTGAGAGAACGCCGCACTTTTTCTCCTGATCAGCACCACTGAAATTGAAACGTGACAAATAAGCACGAACGTTAATTTCTCGGCCGCCCATTCGGATGGTTTCGTTTCCACCACTTACTACTTGATACACACTCTTGGCTGGGTCAATATCCTTATGCTGTTGGTCAACATAACTTAGCTTAACTGTCTCGCCGATTTCGAATGTTCCTTTATCAGCATGCTCTAGTCCCATTATTAGCCTAAACAGCGTGGTTTTGCCTGCTCCATTTGGCCCAATAACACCCACAATACCATTTGGCGGAAGTATGAAGTTGAGGTCACCAAAGAGTATCTTCTCGCCAAAAGCCTTTGCAACATGAGTAGCCTCAATCACCTTATTGCCTAGTCGAGGACCATTGGGTATGAAAATCTCCAATTTCTCTTCTTTCTGCTTCTGTTCCTCATTGAGCATTGTCTCATAAGAATTCAGACGAGCCTTTCCTTTTGCATGACGAGCTTTTGGAGCCATGCGCACCCACTCAAGCTCCCGTTCTAGAGTCTTGCGCCGTTTGGAAGCAACTTTCTCCTCAAGGGCAAGCCTCTGGCTTTTCTGTTCAAGCCATGAAGAATAGTTCCCTTTCCAGGGGATACCCTCCCCGCGGTCGAGTTCGAGAATCCATTCAGCTACATCATCAAGGAAATAACGGTCATGAGTAACAGCTATGACCGTCCCCTCGTATTGCTGTAGATGCTGCTCCAACCAGTCGATAGACTCAGCATCAAGATGATTGGTAGGCTCATCGAGCAATAGTACATCTGGCTTCTGCAACAACAAACGACATAATGCGACTCGACGGCGCTCGCCACCTGAAAGATTGTTCACTGGCCAGTCACCAGGAGGACAATTTAAAGCGGCCATGGCACGCTCAAGTTTCGAGTCCATGTTCCACGCGTCAGTAGCATCAATAGTATCTTGTAACTCTGCTTGACGATTCATCAATTTATCCATCTTGTCAGCATCTTCATAGTATTCAGGAAGTCCAAACTTGACATTAATCTCATCGTACTCCGCTAAAGCATCGTAGACATGTTGAACTCCCTCCATCACATTCTCCTTCACCGTCTTCGCTTCATTAAGTGGCGGATCTTGCGGAAGATAACCTACTGTGTAGCCTGGGCTCCAAACAACATTGCCCTGATACTGTTGGTCAAGACCGGCGATAATCTTCATCAATGTCGACTTACCTGCGCCATTCAGACCAATGATTCCAATTTTCGCACCATAGAAAAAACTAAGATAAATATTTTTGAGTACTTGCTTTTGATTCTGCTGAATGGTCTTGCTCACTCCGACCATCGAGAAAATAATCTTTTTGTCATCAACAGTTGCCATGATTTGATATTTGTTTAAGAATTTTTGCAAATATACAAAAAACACTTCATATGACAAAGTCAGCTACTATTTTTTTAGGGAATTATATACAATATCAGCCTATGACCCCTAATCAACGTAAGTTAGTCAAATACACGTTATTTACTTTGCCTGTTTAATCATCAAACCTATGAATGTACCAAAAAACTACTTGCTTTAGAAAGCAAGAAAAAGGGTGATTATACCCGTATTAACACTGTATGAAGAGGCAAAACTAAATAAATCAACAAGGGAACAAACAGAAAGAAAGAGTTCCTGTTACGGATATCAATTATCTTCTCCGCCCACCAAAGCCACCACGACCTCCAAAACCTCCAAAACCTCCACGCTGGCCTTGACCAAAATTACGACCTTGGCCCCATTCTCCAGGCCTTCCCCACTCTCCTCCACGATGGCCACCACCAAAGAAATTCATGCGATAGCTTATATGAAGCATGGCATAAGTGGTTAGGGAGTTTACTTCGCGGTCTGTCCATCCGTTTGCATTCACAGTACGCGAGAAATTTGTCTGTTGGTGCAAAATATCGTACCATTGGAGCATAACAGTAAGCTTCTTACCCCGCAGAAAACTATGCGAGAGCTGCGCATTCCAAATAAATTCGTTGGTATTGAGTGTCTGATCGCTATACCCGCGCTTGCTATACATCGTTAGGTCTGTAGACAGGTCTGTGCCCCAGGGGAAAGTGACACGCGCATTTGAACCATACGAGAAGTTCCACGTGCTAAGATTGTTTGAGGCTTGTAAACGATTCCTGGTATGAGCGTACGTGACACTCCCATTAAAAGACACGTTGAGCCAACTATTACGATAGCTGAGAGACACATTCGGTGAAAGGTTGTATGTATGGGTTACATTACGGTCAGGAATAGCAGTACGATTTAGGTTTACATATCCTACATGATGATCGTAACTGCCTTGTACTGCCCCACTCACATCCCATCGATTAAGTGTGTCGAGAGCAACGTTGAACATGACTCCAAGATTTCCTCCCCAATTTCCATTGATGTTCTCGGGACGGCTGATGCGTCCTCCCGTTAGTTCATTATAGGTAACAACGTTGCCAATAGAATTGCCAGTACGACGAAGGCTGGCATTTGTGTTGAGACTCCAATGACGACTGGCCTTGGGAACAACAAAGCCCATACTGTCAGTAATCAAATCCATGCGGCGTTGAAGCATAAAATTTAAGTTCACGTTGGTAGTAAATGAAGGTTTAAGCCCAGGATTACCCATACTTACTGATAATGGATTTGTATCATCGTAAATGTCGAGCAGCTGCGTGATAGAGGGTTGCGAACTGGATCCCCGTACTGTCAGGCGCAAGTTCGATTGCTGGTTAAACCGATAATTCAAGTTAACTGTTGGCGACACGTTCATCACATCACGTACCGTATCAACCGGAATACCAAGATACTGTTGGACAAAGTGGGAACGCTGGGGCTGAATCGTAATACCAGCATTAAGATTATATTTCTGTCGATTCACCCTAAGCTGCAGTTCCACATTATGGTTATATTCCGTTCGCTCAGAATAGCGGCTGAGCGCGTCGCTGAGATAGCATTCGTAGGGATTGTCAAGATAACCAAAAAGGCGTGTCCAGTCACGATACTGTTGCAATACATCGTTAAAGGCTTCGCTCGAGAATTCAGGAAAATCATAGGTTGACGGATCGCTTTTCTGATGATTGTAGCTGTAGTTGTAGCTCAACTGCAGGTAAATTCCTTCCTGCCCTACCATCTGTCGGCCACCACCAAATGGTCCGCGGCCTCCTCCACCAAATGAGCCACGACTTCCACCACCACCAAATGGCCAACGGGTACGCTGCAACGAATCTTGCTCTGTGTTTTTTCTTTTGAAGGTATAAATTGGTTCTGTATACGTTGCTCCAATCGACCAACTCAAATTATCAGATGGAGAGAGTGTATAACGGTTAGTCTGATAAGTTGAGTCATTACCACTCTGGTCAGGAGTGAGATAAAGATGCACTGCCGAGAGGCTTGCATTGCGATTCTTGCCGTTTCGATAGTTAAAGTTCGAGGTAAGCGCAATATTCCTGCCCTTGTTTCCAAAACGATGGTATAATTGCAATTGCGAGCGCAGGTTTTTGTTGCTACTGTATCCAGAAGACTTATTCTGTCGGCCATTCACAATCAGTCCTTGCTGATCCATGCTATTAAGTCCTTCATTGCTCAATGGGTCTTCAACATAATCGAAAGGATTAACATTGAAGCTAGCTGATGTGGAAAAGCTACGGCTGTCGTTGGTTGAAAAACTTAAATTTGGACGGAACGAGAGAGTTGTCTGCCTATCAATGTTCCACTGTAGATTCATGTCGCCTGTCCAGTTATCCGTTCGCGAATAGCTTTGGTTCACACTATTCGAAAACGCGCCCCCACGTGTATTAACAAAGTTTTCTGAGCCCGTACGGTTCCAATTGTCAGCATCGTTGTGGTTCCACGTCACACGACCATTCACTTTCAGATTCTTATCATTCTCATAGCTAACATCAAGAGCAGCTGTTTTCGCATGACGTTGTCCGTCACGATTGCCTCGTCCTCTTCCGCCACGCCCTGAGAAATTCCTGTCATTCACGTTGTTCGCATTACCCATAAACGTATAGCGCGTGGCTCCAAAAGGTTTCATAGCGGTCAATCTTACGCCATATCGGCCATTAGTTCCAATACCAACATCAGGATTCGCCTGTAATCCATTACGCATGCTGCGTTTGGTAACGAACTCCAGTACAAAATCATCGTTTCCATCGTCAACACCTGTCATACGCGAGAGATCGCTTTTCTCGTCATAGGCTTTCACCTTATCAACCACATATGATGGTAGGTTTTTCATGACCGCATCATTGTTACCAGTCATAAAGTCACGGCCGTCCATTTTGAACCTTCTCACATTCCTGCCATTAATTGAGACACTGCCGTTGTCGTCTACCTTTGCACCTGGCAGCATCTCGACGAGAGACTCAATGACAGAACCCTCGGGCACCCGGAAAGCATCAGCGTTATATACCACTGTATCATCTTTGATGACCATCTTAGGCAAATTAGCCGTAATCACTGCCTCATTTATCTCAACCGTCTCAGATTTCATCTGCAAATCACCAAGCGCCAATGACTGGCTACCCGACTTACTAAAGCTCTTCATCAACTTCTCATACCCTAAAAAAGAAACTTTCAGCACATAGCTACCAGAACCGACACGTGTAAATGAGAATCTACCACGTTCGTCTGAAAGTGCGCCTGCAACGAAAGTCGTATCAGCCTTACCACTTTGTTTGACTTGTACTTTATATAATTGGAGTGTGGCTTTTTCCATCGGCTGACGGCTCTGAACATCCATAACTCTACCAGTCAACAATTCAGACTGGGCAACGACAGGAATGGAACATGTCAGAAAGAGCATGATGAGTGCTAGAAAAAGCCGTTTGAGCATAGTTGATAATTCTAGTTTCAAATAAATACTGTTTCTTTGACGTACATAAATATGAATTGTTTAATCTATAACAATGTTATTAACGTTCATTGTGAAACAAATATCAGAATCCCCTCTTGATACGACTTTGAAATATGTAATTACTTCATTTTGTAAAGCAATGCCTTAATCACAAATTCATTTATTTAGCTTTACGCTCACGACTTTATACTCAAATCTTCGAACTTATTACTCCTCCACTTTTTTACTTGAGCAGTTTTTCTATCTGGCTATCCATCGCCCATGGTAAGATCTTTTCCAAATGAGTTTTCATTCGTTGAAACGATTCCTCAGGCGTGCGCTCACACTCACACACATCGTTACCGTAAAGCCGCTCAGGAGTATTAAGTAGCGACCATCCCCAACCATACTCCCGATTGTGTTTATCAAGCGGATAGACAAAATCTTCTGTCACTATTCGGCAAGCCATCTGCAGACGCGTAATATAACTGTCGAAACGGCTTCGCATCTTAGGCCCGGTAAAACCACATAGGGAACGCAATTCACGAGTAATCAGACTTCCATGCTCATTCAGAGTGAAAAGTATAGCCTCTTCAATTGAACCTTCTTGCGGCTCAGGATAAGAATGGCGACGATAATTACAGAAATCGGGCCACCAATCCATACTCACGAACCCTGCGTGTTTGTTGAAAAACTTTCCATAAACACAACCGCCCTCAGTGACAATCTCACCCTTCCACTTCCACAACGGCCAATCCCAGCCGCCATCAGGCAATAGTACATACCGACAATCTTCGTCTACAACGTCCTCAGCAGAGAACCCACTAATGCCACTCTCCAATAAAGGAAGAAAACCCTGTTTTTGAATATAGGCAATCAGTTGAGCCGCACTGTAAATAGGACTGGCGTCTTCAGAAGTACTCATATACAAAAAATTATTGAACGTCTTATTCTGATAACTTAAACCTGTTGTAGTTCATGAATTATTGTAACTCAGCATCCAACCAGCACAATAATGCCGCAAGAGATGCATTCCAATTAATGGCTACTTCGTTGGAGGCATATGAACCAACATCATCTAAATATGACTCATCAGGATAGTTGCTCGGATACGACAGATTACCCGACTCTCTATCCTGTTGGCCAGGATTAGGACCTCCAACAAGCATACCAGGGAATGGTGCATCGATACCATCACTAGCGGAAATACGGTGATGAGGATGCTGCGGGCTCTTAACGCCAAAGCCAGAAATAAAGCAATACCCTGTGGCATTACGCCCCATCAGATAATCAGCATTCTGAAGTGCATAGTGCAGATAATGACCTTGGGCAATGTAACGGTCGGCATAGAGAAGCGCGACACCTGAGCAACAACATCCCTCAGCCAAGCACCCCCAACCAAAATCACGCGGCTGGTTACCAAAAGAGGACTGGAAACAGGAGGAAGGAACAACAGCAACAGTAGCATCGGCATATGCTTTCAGTTGTGCAAGCATCGTCTTACGCACATCACAATCAGGTGCTGCAAGCCACGAGAATGCAGCAAGACCAGCAACATTCCCCCAAGTCGGCACGTTAAAGCGCTCGGGCATGAAAGAACGTACATCTTTCAGATATGCTTCATCTGCAGTCAAAAGATAAAGCTCTGTGGCTGCCCAAAAACGCTCATCGGATGCTTGATGGTCGCCATACGTACCTGTAAGGACTGCAGGCTGAAAATTGCTGTTGAGTATTTCTTGCTTATAGAATGCCTGCTCATGTTTTTTTGCCCATACGTATGCTTGGCGTGCCGCAATCTCTGCTTGTAATGAGAATTCAGCATAGTCACGATTGCCTTTCATTATTCGTGACGCCTGTGCCATGACTGCAGCAAAGTCGAGCGTTGCAGTTACACTCTTTGCCACAACATAACGTGGCTGACGGCAATCTGCAGGAATAATAAAGTCTTCAAAATTAGGGGTGGTAAGTTTATGATAAACTCCACCATCGTTTGGATCTTGCATTGTAAGCATCCAACGAAGGTTAAACATCAGCTCGTCTAGAATATCAGGTGTAGAATTTCGACTCTCTGGGATATTAGTATCAAGATTGGAGAAGTATGCTTTGTTCTGTTCATATGCCTGGAACATTATAGCGACAGAGAATGCTGAATTGACAATATACTTATTGTAGTCTCCAGCATCATACCATCCTAAGGGGGAACTGATTATGCTTCCAGCAGGACGCTCCACGGATGCAGCAGATGGATGAATAAACACACGTGTATCAGGATGGCCTGCAGGACGCGCATACATTCCCGCATATTCTTTTTCAACAGGAACGCCAGAACGAATGAGATAAAACAACTTGAGTGCTGCAACCGAAACATCGTGCAAAGCTTGTGGAACAACACGAAAGTCCGTGTTATATCGCCCACAATGCAGGGTGTAAGTCCCGGGCCGTTGAATAGAAGAAACATTAACTATATAACGCTTTCGCTTTGACCATGGAGAAACGGCAGTCCTCGTCACGGTTGGTGTAAGTACAACCTGACCATCAGCATTGGTCACTTTCATTTTATCATTAACTTGCAATCCCTCAACTACAAGCACTTTCTCTTGATGCGGATAATACCCCACCTGATTGAAAAACACTTTTGTCTCATCTTTTGCATACACCCGTACAAAGCAAAGAATGAGGCCTAAGATGAACAACCTTCTCATCTTCATATAAATTATATATGGAAAAAACTTGTATTATCTAGCCATACGATAAATAGCCTCCATATCGTCAGCATATAACACCTTGAAACTGCCTGTGGTTGCGGTAAAGTCTCTACTGCACTTGCGCACCATCTCGTGTATTTCTTCATCTGTGATTTCACGACCTATCAACTCATGAATATTCACAGGCATTCCTATGTTACGATAGAATATCTCCATAGCCTCTATTCCACGCAAAGCCGTTCCTTCTGGATCTGTGAAATCGTTTGGTACATTCATTACATTCACAGCAAATCTTACAAAACGGCTTATGTTCTCATGGCAAACATACCGCGCCCAGCTAGGCCAGATAGCAGCAAGCCCTGCACCGTGCGTAACATCAAACATACCACTCAACTCGTGCTCCAGTTGATGGGTTGCCCAATCATCTCGCATTCCACAACCAGTAAGTCCATTGTGAGCCACACTGCCGCCCCACATTATCTGAGCACGATTACGATAATCCTCAGGATCCTTCAGCACAACAAAAACGCAGTCCTTCATTGTACGCAGGACAGCCTCAGCAAGAGCATCGGTGAGTGTCATATCGTCATCATGTGAGAAATAGCGCTCCATGGTGTGCATCATCATATCAGTGACGCCAGCTGCTGTCTGATAAGGCGGTAGCGTGAAGGTACGCTCAGGATTCATAATAGCAAATTTCGGACGAGAGATATCATTGGAGTAGCCCAATTTCACATCACCATCCTCATTCGTAATCACACTAGCCTCGCTCATCTCGCTGCCTGCAGCAGGAATGGTGAGTACGGAGGCCACAGGAAGACAACACGTGGCGTTAGCCTTGCCCAAATAGAAGTCCCATACGTCACCATCATATAGCGTTCCGTATGCTATTGCCTTCGCAGAATCAATGACACTACCGCCACCAACAGCCAACAGAAAATCTATTTGACTGGAGCGGCACAGACTAATCCCCTCGCGTACCTTTGACAGACGAGGATTGGGAACCACACCGCCCAAACACTCAACGTAAAGTCCTGACTCAGTGAGTAAACGACAAATCTTCTCAAGTAAACCTGAGCGAATAGCACTCTGGCCACCATAGTGGACAAGTACGCGGTTTCCACCATATTTCTTTACCAATGAAGCAACTTTTTCTTCAGATTGTGCACCAAAAACGACTTCTGTAGGTGCATAATAATTAAAATCTTTCATTTCAGAGATTGTTTTGGTTGGTTATTATCAAGATTGTATTTGCAAAGATAAACAAAAAGATGAAAGAAATCATTCTTTTCAGCATAAAAAACTAAGTATTTTTTGGCAACATACTATTTTTTGCAATTCCGACTTTTATTATGCACTCTGATTTAGAAGAACAAACTATCATCCTGCTATGCTAAAGAAAAACAAACAATCCTTTTGCATTTCCCATGTTTTTTATGTAACTTTGCGAGTGAAACGCATTATCTATGCATATAAGACTATGAATCTCATAGAAATCAATTCACTATCCCATCCTGGCGTTGAGGTCTTCAGCTCTCTGACAGAAGCCCAGCTACGCAACAGGCTTGAACCTAAAAAAGGTATCTTTATTGCCGAGAGCCCTAAGGTTATCCATGTGGCCCTTAACGCTGGCTATACACCATTGGCAATCCTCTGTGAGCAACGCCACATAGAAGGTGATGCAGCTACGGTCATCAACCGTTGCGGTGATATTCCCGTCTATACAGGAAGTCGTGAATTGTTGGCACAACTAACTGGTTATCAGCTTACGCGAGGCGTATTGTGCGCTATGCGGAGAAAGGCATCTAAAACTGTTGAGGATGTTTGCAAGAATGCATCTCGTGTAGTAGTCATCGACGGTGTGGTAGACACGACTAACATTGGTGCAATCTTCCGTTCCTCAGCTGCATTAGGGATCGATAGCGTACTGCTCACGCCAAACTCATGCGACCCACTAAACCGGCGCGCCATCAGGGTATCCATGGGAAGCGTATTTCTTGTTCCCTGGACATGGATTCATGAGCCTATTAGCAGTTTACGCGCTATGGGATTCAAGACCGCAGCAATGGCGCTCACAGATAATAGTGTACCCTTGGACGATAAAAAACTTAAGTGTGAACCCCGATTAGCCATTATCATGGGGACAGAAGGTGACGGACTTCCACATGAGCATATCTGTGATGCCGACTACGTTGTGAGAATACCAATGAGCCACGGTGTTGACTCACTTAATGTTGCAGCCGCTTCGGCAGTCGCTTTTTGGGAACTACGCACAAACAAACTTCAACAGAATCATCCGTAAAAACCACCAAACAGAAGCAATGGCAAAAATCATTTTGTGCATAGGAAGTAACAACCATGCGGCAGAGCACATGGCCAAAGCAAGACTCTTGCTAAGTGCCGCGTTTGAGGGCATTGGCTTTACTAATAATGTTCAGACAGAGCCCATTGGTGTTAATACACCTATGTACACAAACTGCATGGCTCAAGCTACCTCTACGCTTAACTACGATGAAATACGACGAGTCCTGAAAAGCATTGAGGCACAGTGTGGAGACGCACCAGATTTGCGCCAGAAGTGTGTCGTTAATATGGACATAGACCTTCTTCAACTTGGAAGGAAACGGTATAAGGCAGAAGACTGGAAACGGTATTACGTCAAGGAATTGAAAAAAGAATTAGATCAACTAACAGCAAAACAACCATGATAAGAAAAGCAGTTTTATTATCCGCCCTGGCTTTCGCTTGCATGACGACAAGTGCCCAGGACTTCGACAATTATTTTACAGGACAGACGCTCCGAATCGATTACACCTTTTCCGGTAATGCCTCCAGACAAGACATTTACGTGGACAAACTGAATGTCAGCCCGAAATGGTTTGGCAAGCGCAAAAGGCTGGCAGAGCTGCCTGTAGAAGGTAATGGACAAATCACGGTGCGTGACCACCGTACAGGACTGGCTATCTATCGTAACTCTTTCTCAACCCTCTTTCAGGAGTGGCTGTCATACGATGAGGCAAAAACCATCAAGAAAAGCTTTGAGAACGTATTCCTCGTGCCAATGCCAAAGGACACGGTCGACATTACTGTTGATTTAAGAAATAACCGCCGCCAGATTATGGCAACGCTTACCCATACAGTTGCCCCGAACGACATTCTGATTCGCCACATCGGTGAAGAAAACCTTACACCTTATGTCACCTTGCAACAAGCTGCCGACACAAGCAGATGCATACACATTGCATACGTAGCGGAAGGCTACCAAGAACAAGAGATGCAAACGTTCATCGATGACGCCAACATTGCCATGGAAGCTCTTTTCGCACACGAACCATTCAAAAGCTTGCGCAACCGTTTCCACATTGTGGCCGTTAAATCGCCTTCAAAAGATAGCGGAACAAGTGAGCCGGGCAATGGAATATGGAAACAAACTGCGCTGGGATCTCACTTTAACACCTTCTATAGCGACCGTTATCTGACAACGCTGAACCTAAAGGCACTACACGACTGCCTGGCTGGGATTCCATATGAACATATTATTGTTCTCGTCAATACAGACAAATACGGAGGTGGGGGTATTCTTAATTCCTACAACTTGTCGATGACCCACCACCGCATGTTCAAGCCTGTGGTCGTACATGAATTCGGACATAGTTTTGCAGGCCTCGCCGATGAATATGCCTACGAGCAGGAAGCCATACCAATGTACCCTACTGACGTTGAGCCGTGGGAGCCCAACATTACCACGCAAGTGAACTTTAACGCTAAGTGGAAGAATATGGTAGGCAAGGTCGACGGCGTAGGACTTTACGAAGGTGCCGGCTATAGTCTGAAAGGCGTTTACCGTCCTGAGCAAGACTGCCGTATGCGCACGAACGAAAATCCTACTTTCTGTCACGTGTGTGAAAAGTTTATTCGCGAGATGATTGACTTTTATACGAAATAAGTATTCTCAAGGAATTGCGGTATAAAATAAAAAGGAGATTATTTGCCAACAAGAAATAGTAAGTATTAAAAATAAGGTATCAAGAAATGCCCATTAAGAATAACGAATGTTGCTCTATAAATGTAAAGGACAATTCTACGCTTGTAGAGGGCTGCTCTATGAATCCAGAAGGCTGCTCTAATCAATGGAAATCAGCTTGACACCGAATTTAAGGCATATGTATTACTCTCCGTAATCGTAATAATACCAATACGTGCTTCCATAGACATTACGAAGCACGTTTTTTCTTGCCTCTGGTTGTGGTGCAGTCTTCTCCATACGCTGATAATCGACATAGTCAGCCTCAAGAACGTTGCTCCGATAAATAATAATTGGATTGGACCGCAGATGGGACAATAGAATGAGAGCTTCACGATAATGCTTGGGCAAGTGTTCCGACTCCACAGAGTAATACCGCATCAGATGTCGTGCGAACAAATCGAGATTTTTATCCATAAGGTCTGCACAGAGCACACGGTCTTTGTCGTCGGCAGGAAGCATCTTCAATGAGGCCGAGCGGCCGGAAAGGGGATACTCAAAAAGGCAATCAGCCAACTTCCCCTGCTTATAAAGAGCATATGCTCGCAATGTAGTCAGTTCGTCGTTTGTATGGTACGACTTTTTGCCTACTTCAAGAGCAGTTGAATAATCACCCTTATCAATAGCCCGTTTTGCCTTGCCGCAATAATAGTCAAGTTCATCAGGTACAAAAATTATGCCGACGATGAATAAAATCACCGTCAGGCATAATAAACGTTTCCATACTTTGGGCAGGTCCAGAAGAATCAATTGCCTATTATCTAATGTTGGTTATCAATTCTTCTTAAGCACCACCGCTGAACGTGCGGGAATATAGAGCTTAAGCCACTCTTTATGATCATTCACATAAAGTGGATCGAAGTTCGTAAAGTGAGTCATCGTATCGTCAGCAAGTCCATTGCCGCCAAAATCTTTCGAGTCGGTGTTGAGCACCACATCGTAGCTGCCCGTAGGCACAAGGAATCCATAATCGGTAAACGACTTGTTAGGACTGAAGTTGAATACGAAAATCAAATCACCACGCTTGAAGGCGAGAATCTGATCACCATCATTGTGCCAAATCTCCTCCACAGGTGTCTTATTGAAGTTCTTCTGACTCTTGATGACGCTAATCATCTCGCGGTCGAAATCTCCAAGCCAATGGTAGCAAAGCTCTTTGTTGTCGACGAGATTCCACTGTCGGCGCGCATACTTATGGCTCCATCCGTTGCCCTCGCGTGGGAAATCTATCCACTCGGGATGTCCGAACTCATTTCCCATGAAATTAAGGTAGCCTCCATTAATGGCTGCAGCGGTGACCAGACGAATCATCTTGTGAAGTGCAATACCACGATGGGCAACCTCGTTCTCATCGCCTTTCTTGAAATGCCAGTACATATCGGCGTCAATGAGACGGAAGATAATGGTCTTATCGCCCACCAATGCCTGATCGTGGCTTTCGCAATAGCTAATGGTTTTCTCGTCCGGTCGACGGTTTTTCACTTCCCAGAAAATGGAACTGGGCTTCCAATCCTCGTCTTTCAGTTCCTTAATGGTTTTAATCCAATAATCGGGAATATTCATGGCCATACGGTAGTCAAAGCCGAAGCCTCCGTCCTCAAACTTGGCAGCAAGTCCAGGCATCCCGCTCACTTCCTCGGCAATAGTGATGGCATGAGGATTCACCTCATGAATAAGTTTGTTTGCCAATGTAAGGTAACAGATGGCATTGTCGTCCTCTCCACCATTAAAATAATCTGCATAATTAGTGAAGGCCTCACCCAGTCCATGACTATAATACAGCATCGAGGTAACACCATCAAAGCGGAATCCGTCGAAATGGAACTCCTCAAGCCAGTATTTACAATTGGAAAGCAGGAAGTGCATCACCTCGTCTTTGCCATAGTCAAAGCAGAGGCTGTCCCATGCTGGATGCTCGTGTCTATCACCGGGATAAAAGAACTGATTTGGATCGCCCGCCAAATTACCAAGACCTTCCACCTCATTCTTTACTGCATGGCTGTGCACAATATCCATAATGACGGCAATTCCGTCCTGGTGGGCTGCATCAATGAGTTCCTTCAATTCCTCAGGTGTTCCAAAACGACTGCTAGCCGCAAAGAAACTGCTCACATGATAACCAAACGACCCATAGTAAGGATGTTCCTGAATAGCCATTACCTGGATACAATTATAGCCGTCTTTCTTGATACGCGGCAGCACATTCTCACGGAACTCTGTGTAGGTGCCAACCTTCTCCGCATCCTGTCCCATACCTATATGGCACTCATAGATGAGCAGAGGATTTGTCTTTGCCTTAAAACTCTTTTTCTTCCACACATACGGTTTTTCGGGATTCCAAACCTGAGCAGAGAAAATCTTCGTCTCTTCATCCTGTACCACACGGCGGATCCATGCAGGAATACGCTCGCCCTCACCACCATTCCAGTGAACATGCATTTTGTACAAGTCACCATGTTTCAAGGCTTTCTCAGACAGTCGGAGTTCCCAATTGCCTGTTCCTTCTATACGCTTGGCTTTATAACGGTCAGTTTCTTGCCAGCCATTGAAGTCACCAACAAGGTAGATTTCGGTTGCATTGGGTGCCCACTCACGGAACACCCACCCTTTAGCAAGTTTGTGCAGTCCGTAATACTCGTGCCCGTTGGCGAAATCGGTTAGTCTACGTTTACCTTTCTGAGTGAGTTTCCCAATTTCCCACAACGCATGATCGTGGCGACCTTGGATTGCAGCCTCGAAAGGTTCCAACCACATATCGTTCTTCACGAGTCCTATATGCTGCTTAGCAGCAGCTTTGGAAGTCTTATGGGCGGCCTCCACCTTTCCCGTAGCTTTCTTGTTAACCATGGTTTTATGCTTTTACTTTGAATATTGCTTTTTTAATTTCTTTCTCCATTGAGATACAAGGAGCATGACCGTCTTGTGGGAAGAAAATAGCAAACATACCTGGTGTGCATGTGATATAATCCTGCGCAATAATACCGGGTATCTTTGTAATGTCCTTCTCCTCATTATACTCAGCCTTTGGCAAGTCTGTGCGCGGCGTATAGCCATAGGTCTCTAACGTGCTCAGTGGGATTTGGATGTCTATCATCCGGTTGTGCGTCTCCATTACAGCTTCATCTGGAGCTTTCCCTTTAGCTGTTGTCAGGTTCAGGAACAGGTCATTTCCACAAATGGGATACTTACCCTCTTCCAACTTATTCAGGTCGTTTTCCTGAAGAAACTTAATTACCTCCTTGAACAAAGGGTTCAATGCCTCATACTTGCTCAAGTTGTCAAGCGTGTCTACTACCATCTAAATATCAATTATTAATGTCAATTATCAATTATCTTTCTTCCTCGCTCATATACGCCGCTTTCTTTCAAACGGCCGTTTCTGTCTTTAATCACAAACTTACCATCACGTCTGTCATCAACATATGTTCCCTCGAAACGGGTACCATCTTTCTCTTCCTCAATGGCTGGTCCGTTGCGCTTACCGTCTTTGAAAATACCTTTGAACTTCATTCCATCTTTAAAGTGGATGATAACTTCGCCATGAACTTTTCCATTATTGAAGTTTCCATCAAACACGTCACCGTTCTTTTTCGTCAGTTTTCCGTGTCCGTTCTGCTTGTCATTCTTCCATTGACCCGTATAGACGTCACCGTTCTTCCAAACAAGTGTACCTTGTCCAGATTTGTCACCCTCACTGAAATGGCCCGTGTATTTATCACCATTGGCATACTTGAAAATACCTTCTCCGGTACGCTCTCCCTGAACATAATCGCCTTCATAGACATCACCGTTCTGGAACTTATAGATTCCCTTACCGTGTTGTATGTCATCCTTCCAGTCGCCTGTGTACACGTCGCCATCGGCATATTTATTTGTTCCCTTGCCATTGCGCAGGTTATGTGCCCACATCCCATTGTAGGTTGTGCCGTCATTCCAGTCGAAAATACCACGGCCCCACTTCTCGTCAAATTTCCATTCTCCATCGTAGTATTCACCGCCCGCATATGTATATTTCCCCTTACCGTTACGATGATCCTGGTACCAGTTACCTTCGTACTTGTCACCATTATAATAATACATAATGCCATGCCCCTGCTGATAATCGCGGAACCACAGTCCTACATATTTATTATTATTCATGAAATAGAAAGTTCCTTGACCGTGTTGCTGGTCCTGGAACCACTGTCCTTCATATTTCTCACCGTCAGAGAAAGTATAGACACCATACCCCTGACGTCTTCCACGGACATACTCGCCTTCGTAAGTATCTCCATTCTTAAAAACTGTATTGCCTTTACCATGGGGTTTGCCGGCAACCATTTCACCTTTGAACTCGCCTCCGTCACGCGTCACACATGAGCCCATGGATATCTTCTGGGCACTGCTGTAAAGCGGAAACAACAGCATTATTATTGATAGTATATTTGACTTCACCTGATATTCGTTTTAGTTTCAACTGACAAAAATAAGAAAAAAATGCTATAGTCCAAAATCTGTTTACAAAATTTTTATTACTTTTGCACAAAACCTCATAAAACACATGAAATTTATTGCCATCATCCCTGCCCGATATGCTTCGACACGATTTCCGGGCAAACCATTAGCTTTACTTGGAGGCAAGCCTGTCATCCAACGAGTATATGAACAAGTGAGCAGTCTCATTAGTGAAGTTTACGTTGCCACCGACGATAAGCGCATCTTCCAAACTGTTACCGAATTCGGAGGAAAAGTTGTCATGACTTCCGACAAGCATAAAAGTGGTACGGACCGTATCGAGGAAGCATATCAGACTATTGGCCAACACTTTGATGTAGTACTTAACATTCAAGGCGATGAGCCGTTCATCCAGCCCTCACAAATAGAGACTGTATGCAAGTGCTTTGACGAACCAGCAACTCAGATTGCAACTCTCGGAATGCCTTTCAAAAGTATAGAGGGGCTTGAGAATCCCAATTCACCTAAGATTGTCGTAGACAATAATAACTATGCTATGTATTTCAGCCGGTCTGTCATTCCTTATTGCCGCGGTATTGACCGAAAACAATGGCTCTCTAGTTATCCTTATCTAAAACACATCGGACTCTACGCCTATCGCTCAGAGGTATTAGCCCAGATTACATGCTTGCCACAATCGTCTTTAGAAATAGCGGAGAGTCTTGAACAACTGCGCTGGCTTCAGAATGGTTACCGTATCAAGGTTGGTCTGACTGATATCGAGACTATTGGAATAGATACGCCTGAGGATTTGCACAAAGCAGAGGAGTTATTACAGAAACTGTTGATGAAAGGGTAACTAGAACCATAAGCAGCATTAACAACACATATAAATGAAAAGAGCCTGGAGGTAATAAACACACAGGCTCTTAAAGGAATACTACTGCTACTGCAATTTTTGTGTGAGACTACTGTGCTATTCCACAGGATTATTCTGCTCGAACAATGTCATGCGCTCTTCCAGCTGGTCATACTGATGGTCCTCAATGAATGACGTACATACGCGCAGTCCCTCCTGATGGCTACCTGTGGTAACCAGACATATTGCACTAACACCATAGTACATCAACTCGTGAGCTAGTTTGCCACTAGTCATACCGGGATAGCCAATAGTAAAATAGAAACCGTCTGCAATAGGCTCATCAAGATCGCGGTCATAAACTACGTAGAACTTGTGACGCAGGAAGATTTCCTTCAACTTGTGAGCACGTTCGCCATAGACCTTAATCTCGTTGCGGAAATCGAACTCTCCGTCACATGCCGCCTTAAGCATGGCTGCCATGGCATACTGAGCACTATGACTCGTACCTGAAGACAAAGCATAGAGCATACGGGTAGAAAACACCAAGCCAAAAGGCAGTCCTTCGTAACGGGCAGCAAGCGCGTCAAAATGACGATGGAAAAGTTTGTCGCTGATGCAGACGACACCGATACGCTCTCCTGCATAACTGAATGCCTTTGAACCACTGATGAGCAGCATGTAATTGTCGGTATAGCGTGCAACGGTGGCCTGATAAGGGGGCTGGAAAGGTGTGCTAAGGTCTTTGCGGAAATCCATTGCAAAATATGCCAAATCTTCCATGATGATGACATCATACTGGTTGGCGAGCTTACCAATAGTATTCAACTCATCTTCATTGAAGCAAATCCACGACGGATTGTTTGGATTGGAATAGACGATAGCGCAGATGTTTCCCTCCTTCAGATAGCTCTCCAGCTTGGGACCGAGATTCTCACCACGGAACTCATATACATCGAAGGTTTTATACTTAACACCCATTACCTGTAGCTGCATCTTTTGCACAGGGAAACCGGGGTCGATAAAAAGCACAGTATCTTTTTTCGGGTTGGTCTGTGAGCATGTAAGGAACGAAGCAAAAGTTCCCTGCATGCTACCCACAACAGGTACACAACCTTCAGGATTGATATCTACGCCAATGAAAGCTTTGACAAAACGCGATGCCTGTTGTTTGAGTTCCGGAAGCCCCTGAATGTCGGGATAGCTGTTGGCAATACCGTTCCGCAATGCATTGATCTGTGCCTCCACACCAGCTTTTGCTGCAGGTAGACCCGGGATGCCCATCTCCATTTTGATGAACTCAACCCCACTTTCTTGCTCGGCAAACTGAGCCACGCGTTTCACCTCACGAATAGTTGCCTTGGCAAAATCCTGAATGCCAAACTCACTGATAAGATTGTCAACAATTTCTTTCTTAATAGGAGTTATCATATTCTACTATTAATATAAAATAAGTAATGATGACTACTTCTGAGCCTCACGACCGATAGCGAGAGCCTTAATGTTGGCGTCAACCACAGCCTCACCCTTTCGACCAAAGACACGACGGATGGCATCCTCGAGTTTATTGTACTCAATGCCAAGAGCCTTCTGAGCTGCTCCAAGAAGAATAACATTGGCCGAGCGGGGCACACCATTGTCCTTTGCGGCTTTCTCGATGTCAAGAATAATCACGTTATCAACTTTTTCCAGGTCTTTCATCACCACATCCATATCGGGATAATTGGGGATGTTCACGTAAGGAGCACTCGACGTGATAATCCATCCGTTCTTATTTAAATAAGGCAGATAGCGCAAAGCCTCCATGGGCTCCATTGAAATAATGACATCGGCACCACCTAAGGCAATAAGATCACTACGGATGGGATCGGACGAAATACGAAGATTGGACTGCACGTCGCCACCACGCTGCGACATTCCGTGCACCTCAGCCTGCTTAATGTAGAGGTTCTCCTTCAGAGCAGCCTCACCAATGATGGTAGCAATAGACAAGATTCCTTGTCCGCCTACTCCACACAAGATAATATCTGTTTTCATGCCTTGTTCTCCTTTGCTTTCTTTTGTTTCAAATGGCGCTGCAGGGTCTGCATACACTCGCGGCGCGGAATAATCACACTCGTACCATGATAGTTGATCTCATCACGCAGAATCTGCGTAATCTCAGGCATATTTTTGGGCAGGGGGACGACCACCTTAAGGTGCTCGTCTGACATACCTAAACCACGGCAGATAGCCTCGAACTTATTGGTGCCAGCTGAGTCCTGACCACCTGTCATCGCAGTTGTAAGGTTGTCGCTGATAATGACAGTGATGTCAGCGTTCTCATTAATAGCATCAAGCAAACCTGTCATACCCGAGTGAGTGAATGTAGAGTCGCCGATAATGGCTACAGAGGGCCACTGACCTGCATCGGCAGCACCTTTCGCCATAGTGATGCTGGCACCCATGTCGACACATGAGTGAATAGCCTTATATGGAGGAAGGAAACCAAGTGTATAGCAGCCGATATCACCAAAGACACGAGGATTATCGTATTCGCGAAGCACCTCGTTGAGTGCGGTGTACACATCACGATGGCCACAACCCTGACAAAGCATTGGCGGACGTGCTACAACATCGTTGCACTTCTCGTAATTAGTGGCCTCGGGAAGACCAAGAGCACGTTTCACAAAATCAGGATTCAACTCGCCTGTACGTGGGAGTTCACCCGTGAGGCGCCCCTTAACATTCTTTCCGAATGGAATAACACCACGCACCATATCCTCGATGAAGGGCTGTCCTTCCTCGATGATAAGCAATTCGTTGGTGGCATCGGCCAACTGACGCACCAACTTTTTAGGAAGCGGATACTGGCTGATTTTGAGTACAGGATAATCACATCCGTTCGGAAAACACTCCATGAGGTAGTTGTATGCAATACCACTTGCAACAATACCAAGTTTGTGGTTTGGCCCATCAACATACTGATTGTATTTGCTCTCAGCAGCCATCTGCTCGAGCTCACCCTGTTGCGCAGTCACCTCATCGTTACGACGACGGGCGTTAGCAGGCAGCAGTACCCAATTAGCTGCTACGGAATTATAGTTCATCTCGTTCTGAGGACGTGCATTATCAGCAATCTCCACAACAGCACGAGAATGTGCCATACGCGTCGTAACTCGCATTAGCACGGGCAACTTCATACGCTCCGACAGTTCGTAAGCCTCAGCCATCATGTTGTAAGCCTCCTGCTGCGAGCTTGGCTCGAATGTAGGAATCATGGCGAACTTACCATAAAAACGGCTGTCCTGCTCGTCCTGTGATGAGTGCATCGAAGGGTCATCAGCAACTAGCACGATAATACCTCCATTAGTACCTGTCATTGCAGAGTTAACAAAGGGGTCTGCGCATACATTTAGTCCAACGTGCTTCATACAAACGAGGGCACGCTTGCCCATATACGACATTCCGAGGGCGGCTTCCATGGCCGTTTTCTCATTAGTAGACCAACGTGAATGAATTCCACGCTCCTTGGCAAGTGGCGACTCTTGAATGTACTCCGTGATTTCAGTCGATGGAGTACCAGGATAGGCATAGACACCGCTTAATCCGGCATCAATGGCACCTTGGGCAATCGCTTCATCACCTAAAAGTAACTTTTTCATTTTTAAGATTAGATTTTATAAGTTAATATTAAAGGGTTACAAAACTGTTACCTGTAACGGGCGGTATAAGGCATCGAGAAATTCATCAATGCGCAGGTTCCACTCACGGAAAGAGCGAACATCGTTCTTGCTCCATGCCGATCCAAAATAATAGGTGTACTTCTCACCAGGCTTCAGGCATTTTACGCCTACAGCATGGCCAGCATTTCCGTTCACAACCTCACGGTTCATAATACGCTTAGTGGTACATACCCCATTGGGGAAAAGAGCAGCAACATAAATTTGGAAATTCTGCCCCATAGGATTGTCGGTTGGATCTGCATAGGCTACATAGTCACGTTTGAGCTCTACACTCTGAAGGTCTTCTCCATGAAGAACAACACCTGCTGCCATGTGAGTTTTCTTTGTCAGACCATCGTACCAAACGGTACACTTATTAAAGTTTGAGCCTTTATCGAGACTTATGATGCGATGCTCAACCACATTGGGCTGTCCGTTGATAGTAGTAGGATTATAACTGACTCTTACGGTAAAACGCAAGGGACCGTTATCGAGAATCTCATAATCCTTATAACAATATGGAAGAATGAGTTCACCGTCATCGTCGAGTAAAGCCGGAGCGCCCCCACCAAGCGTAGGACCAACTTTGTAACAATCAAGTCCATAACCATGATCATAGTGATATGTCGTCTCCTGTTGAACTTTCAAAGCCTCGTCATCCT